>WBZQ01002673.1_pt2 | contig 10209 bp, 4 predicted proteins | sample 5204251 | NCBI WGS metagenome assembly WBZQ01 (sample SAMN12412402, study PRJNA552823) | activated sludge metagenome | isolation source: activated sludge from nitrification reactor of wastewater treatment plant... | place: USA: Virginia | collected 2017-09 | reverse complement strand
GCCCTTGGGCAGGCTTGGCGCGATCTCGGCAAGCCGCGCCTTGACGTTTTCGATCACGGTCAGCGCGTTCGCGCCGAACCGCTGCAGTACGATGCCGCTCGCGACCTCGCCTTCGCCGTTGAGCTCGGTGATACCGCGCCGTTCGTCCGGCCCGATCTCGACGCGGGCGACATCCTTCACGCGCAGCGGCACGCCGCGGTCGGTCTTCAGCACCACATTTTCGATGTCGGCGACACTTCGGATATAGCCGCGGCCGCGCACCATAAATTCGAATTCAGAGAGTTCGACGGTGCGGCCGCCGACATCGGCATTGCTGGCCCTGACGGCGTCGCGCACTCGGTCGAGCGGGATGCCCAGCGCCCGCAGGCGGTTCGGATCGACCACGATCGAGTATTGCTTGACGAAGCCGCCTACGCTGGCAACTTCGGCGACGCCCTCCGCCTTGGACGCGCCGAAACGGATCACCCAGTCCTGCAGCGACCGCAGCTCCGCGAGTGTCATCTCCTTGGCGACGACGGCGTATTGATAGACCCAGCCGACACCCGTCGCATCCGGTCCAAGGGTCGGCGTTACGTTCGCCGGCAAGCGTCGGGCTGCGGCGTTGAGATATTCCAGCACGCGGCTCCTCGCCCAATAGGGATCGGTGCCGTCCTCGAAGATCACGTAGACGAAGGAGACGCCGAAGAAGGAGAAGCCACGCACCACCTTCGATTTCGGCACCGTCAGCATGGCGGTCGTCAGCGGATAGGTGACCTGGTCCTCCACCACCTGCGGCGCCTGGCCAGGATAATCGGTGAAGACGATCACCTGTACGTCCGAAAGGTCGGGGATGGCGTCGAGCGGCAAGGTGCGCAAAGCATAGAGGCCCGTCGCGACAGCGAAGATCGTGCAGACGAAGACGATTACAAGATTGCGTGCCGACCACCCGATAAGGCGCGCGATCATGGCCGCGCCTCCGGCGGTGTCAGGCCGCGCAGCGCCGCCTTCAGATTGCTCTCGGCATCGATCAGGAAGTTCGCGGCGACAACAACACGGTCGCCTTCCGCGATGCCTTCGCGGATTTCCGTGAAGCCGTCGCCGCGCAAACCGATCTTCACCTCGCGCGGTTCGAACCTGCCCTCGCCACGATCCAGAATCACAACCTGCCGCGTGCCAGTGTCGATCACCGCGTTGTCGGGTATGGCAACGACGAGTGCGGCATTGCCTGAGCTGATCTCCACTTCGGCGTACATGTTGGGAAGCAGGACGCCGTCGGGGTTTCCGATCTCTATCCGTACCCTTGTGGCCCGTGTGGTTTCACCGACCTGCGGATAGATCAGCGACACGCGTCCGGTAAGGCTGCTTGCCGGGAGGCTCCGTATCCGGATCGTCACCGGCGCTCCGATGCGAACCGCGCCGAGGTCGAACTCGGGCACGTCCGCCAGCACCCAGATGGTCGCTAAGTCGGCAAGGCGGAACAGCACATCGCCCGGCGACGCCTTCATGCCTTCGACGACATTGCGTTCCAGTACAACACCGTCGCGAGGAGCACGCCACATCATCGACAGGGGCACCTTGCGAGTCCGCTCGATCTCGGCGATCGCCTCGGGCGGCAGTCCGAGATTTTCCAGTCGCTGGCGGGCACCGCCGGTTAAGCTGTCGCGACCGACGCTGTTGAGATCAGTGAGGAACAGCGCCCCGGCGGCGGCAATGTCGGGTGAGTAGAGACGAAGGAGCATCTGGCCCTTGGTCACCCGGTCACCCGTCGTCACATTCGCGACCTCATTGACGAAAGCGTTGCTCCGGGTTGCAACCACGGAGATGCGTCGCTCGTCGAGTTGGACCATTCCTGGCACTCGCACCAGCCCGCCGACGATTCGGCGCACAACCAACTCAGATCGCACCCCGGTCCGCTGGAGCTTGCCAAGGGACACCCGCACGACCGTGCCGCCATCATCCTCGTCCAGGTGGACGGGGATGTAGTCCATCCCCATCGAGTCCTTCTTCGGCACGGGTGACGTGTCCGGCAAACCCATTGGATTGCGGTAGTAGATGACGCGCCGTGGACTTCGCTGCGCGGTCGCCTCGGCCGTTGCCGGCGGTTTGTCCTCGAAGCTCACGTCCTCACTGGCGCGAACGGTACGAAACGAGCGGCCGTCCGCTGTTTGGCGAGGGGTCGCTGAATAAATCAACCTTCCGTCGGGGTCCTGATAATAGATCACCGCTCCCGTGCCGGTGGGCTGAGCCAAAAGAGTCCGCTCAGCCCCGAACCAGTCGCGAAGGCCAGCGACCGGGATACCCCGGACGCCCGCCAAATAGCCGCCGCCCCCCGCTGCCAGAACGGCGGCGAGGGTGAGGCCGGTCCGGGCGAGCCGTTTCACGGGACGGCCTTCAGGACCAGCCTGTTCTCGATCGTGCCTGCCTCGCCCTGGATCTTGGCGCCGAGTGAAAGCCGCCAGCGACCGGCCATCACCAAGTTGGTCCTGAAGCGATAGACACCCGGCTCGATCGTTGGCAGCGGCTCGATCGGGGCTGCCATCGTCTCCATGCCATCGGGCGCCATGTCGATTCGGGTCGCGAAGATGACCGCGTCGGGAACCGCCTTGCCGGATCGCTTGTCGACGAGCCGGACGGCGACGATGGCGCCATTGCCCTGTTTGACATCCGTTTGAACGAGCCGGAATTCGTAGTCAGCGATGTCGGCACGCGCCGAGGAGTGGGTCGCCAGGAAAAGTACGGCCGCGAACGCCGCCGCGGCAGCGCGCTTCATGGAAGAGGTTGTCATGGTTTGAAAACCCAAATTCATCGAGTGCCGAGCGTATGGCTCGGTGTTTGCGTGGCCTATGGCCGCGCGCCCTCGGCCGCCCAGGCGTTGCCTCGGCGGCACGAGCCGGCACCGAAGCGCCGGCGATGTTCTAGGTTCTTGGAGGCCGAGCTGGGGGTTCTATCGAGCGCGCGTCGCCCGTGGCGTCGCTACGCGGGCGAATGGTATCGTTCTGAACCCAAAAAATGATGACCAAGTTCGTAAGCGTCGGCGCGACCGAGAAACATTTGGCCATGCATGTCGCCATCAGCGGGCAAGTCTTCTGACAGTCTGGATTGGCCGGTTTCTCCTGCGGGCAGCAAGGCATGTCGGTCATCATCTCCGACATAGGAATGTCCGAGGCGGCCGCCATCGCGACGCCGTTCATCGGTGCGATGAACGGTCCTGCCATGAGCCCCACGATCGCCAGGATCGGGAGCACCCTGCGGAGCCAAATGCCAACCTTCATGCTCTCAAGCTGCCACCGGCCTAGCATTCTGGAAAGGTGGTCGAGGCAGGTGGTCGAGCCAGGGAGGATGAGGCGTATCCTGTGGCGAGAAGTGCCACCGGTGGTCGAAATTTTCATCAACCCATTGATATAGCTAATTTCCTGTCCCCAGCGAAGGTTGGACGTGGGTTCCTTTCCCCACGCCACCGCACCTCCTCCGAACCATTCTCTCCACGAGGCGGCTGGCCGAAAAAGCCCAGTTTCCGCGCGGTTTTGTGGGAGAGGCTGTTGACCGGCCCTCGGCACGATAGGGTGGAATTCTCTCTCCGCGGGCGGTTTCTCTCTGAAGCTGCTGACTTGGCCGATTTAGTACGCATCTCGCATATCATTGATGTTACGGTATTTTATGTCCCGTCTGCCGCCGTGAAGTTCGACCTCCTGGTTGGGTGCCGGATGGGAACCAGCCGCGAACCATCCATCAACCTCATTGATGGGACGATCTGAGCTGCTCACTTGTGTCGCTCGACACGTCCCGGGTCCGGCACGTCTTCAACCGAACCCGACGTTCACCTTGTCCAAGGCGGCAGCCAGTTTGGCCGCGATGTCGGGGGTCGCAACCTCCCCATCACCGAACTCCACGACCACCCGGAATCTCACGGTCAAGTTGCCTGCGGCAGCCAATACGTCGCCCATCTCCTCGACGAGCGCGGTCATCTGACTGCTATCCAGCACGGCCTCGCGGAATTTCGGTTTTGCCACTGGCCAAGACGCATGCGGTTCCGCCACCCCCGGCGTGGAGGACTTGCCCCCTCCCTGCACACTCGGCGCCTCTGGCACGCCAAACTCGACCGCTGCCGCCTCGTGGGCCTGGCAGGGCCACCCCACAGGCCCGGGGATCACCCGCAGGAATCCGGAGTTCATGGCGCCTGTAATCGCAGACTCGACCAGTTTCCACGGCAACGAAACCACGCCTCGCTGCGCCGCGACGGCCTGCTCGATCGAGTGCGCGGTCGCCCTTCCACCGGACCAGGCGTCAGGCAGCGCCTCCGGTGTAATCGAGGACACGTCGATAGGCTGGGGCGGCATCCGCAGCACGGCCGCCTTCGTGACAATGCCAGGAGGTGGCGCATCGCCCCAAACCGATGCCGTCCCGCTGGTCAACCACACGACACCGGCCTTCACGGCCGACGTCACTGCCTCCAACACCTTGGCTTCAGGGCAGCGCGGAATGGCCTTCTCCTCGGTCCAACCTTCGTCCGGGTGGTCAATCGTCAGCACGAACCCATCGAAGTAGGACACAAGGTCCGCGACTTTCAAACCATTCTTCCAGTCCAGGCCGTCAAGCTTTCCGGGCGTTAACAACCCGGGATCGACCCCATCCAGCACCACCTTTGAATTCTGCACCGCCTCAAGCGCGTCGTCAGTCAGGACCTCGTCGTCGAGCCGCACGCGCCACCAAGTACGGGCACTCCCATCCGGCCGCGGCAACGAGAGCACAAACAGCCCCTGGTCGCAGCCATTCGACACGGTATCCAGGAGGTCCTTGCGCCGCAGCATCTTCGGCAGCTTCGGCCGTTCGGCGAAGGCCCCAACGATGGTCTTGACCCGCCGCCGGTCTTCCTCCTCGCGCCATAAATCAAAGCCGCTGGTGGAGCCAGGGAGGATCGCATCCGGCGTCAAGGGCAGGTCGGTGATGCGGGACTTCGGGTCTTCCTTGATCGTCGTGAACAGCGGCTTGCTGGGATCCACCGTCACTTTGAAGGCGTGTACGACATCATCGGCTCCGCGGGTGACGACAATGCAGTAAGCCTGCCGCACAGCACCGGCGATGTCCCGCTTAGAACCGGTGATTTCGGAGTCCAACTTGGACGACCGCACCGGATCGATCGGTTGTCCGGACAGTTGCGCCTTCACCTCCAGCCAGGCGAGGTAGTCCTTGACCTTCTCCTGCGCCTGCGAAAGCCCACCACGGTCCGGCACGGCGATCACAATCGCATTCTTTGCGGCGCGCGGATTCAGCGGCCCCGTTACCTCTTCGCAGAAGCGCATCGCCAGCGCCGACGGCTTGCCGGATTCAGACTGGCTATTCGGCCCAAGGATGACATAGCGAAACTCCCCATCACCCGGCACCTGATCTGGACCAGTGGGTAGCTTATGCACCTTCGCACCCAGGGTGGACGCACCCGCATCCAGCCACCTCGCCGCCTTGATCTCGTCCAGCAACATCTCATCGACAGCTGTCTTCCCAACACGGTTCACGCGTGCGTCGTCATGCATCTGCTTGAGATTGGGCTGAAAGCCGAGCCGCCACGTTCTCGGCACACCACGGGACCCATCTGGGCGCTTCTCGGCACTGTCCAGGTGAACCTCATCCAGAAACCATGAGCGAACCGCCCAGGCCTGAATCCCCTTCTCCAACGCGATCCGATCGGGTCTCGAGGCGCCGACAAGCGCATGTAAATCGCCAATCCGGGCGTGATTGCCCCCCTGCGGCTGGGAATGCAGGAATGTCCCGATCACTGCCTGCTCAATCTCGCGGTTTGCGAGGGCCGGCAGTTGGTCCTGAGAGTCCCGCGCGAAACGAAGTTCGCCCTGTAGAATAGCCACCCAATCCTGTGGCGGACCATCCACCTGGTCCACGCGCGCCACCCCGGCCAGATCGCTCAGGGCCGGGGACAAACCCGGTTCACCCGGTTTAGCCAACAGGATCGAAGCACCCGCTAGCGGAGCCGTGTCCCACGCCTCGGCATCACGCAGGGCCACCGCGAAGCTGCGCAGCACACCGCGCGTGCGCTGGAACAGTGGCAAACCACTGGTCCACTTGGTGTAGAACACATCCATCATCGCCGGATCGAACGGAAAGCTGGCCAGGTACTGCTTTTCCCGGTCGTCCCGCTGCTTGGGCGCCTTCGCGAATTCTGGATCAGTCGCCCGCAATGCGTTGACCACGGCCACGACATTGGGGCGGAACGCCTCCGGGTCCTTCGTCGTGTCAGGGTCGAGCAGGCGGCGGCGAAGGATCTCCGCGACATCGTCCTTGCCAACCGGTTGGAAGGGTTCGTCCTCCTTCCGTCCCATGATGTTCGACATGTCCGAGAGCAACTGCCGACCAAACGCGTCATCACGCTTCGGATCGCTGGCGAGCAGCGACACAATCAGCGACGCCGTATCCACCTTCGCCACAGCCTGCGTCAGTGACTGGAGGAAATTCAGAAACTGTTCCCGGAACTGCGCGCCGGTGACCGGGTCCTTCGCCTTCTCTCCGGCGTACATCAACACCTCATCAAACAGGATCAGCGTCGCGAACCCCATCTTGCTCGGCATCGAGAGCAGCTTCTCCAGCGGCAGGTCGCGCGGTGGCGTATCGCGCTCTTCATCCTTCCCGTCGCCGCGCAGCGCCCGAAGCCCGTCGGCGCCCGCGAGTTGGAACGCAATGACGCTCCACGGATACTTCAGCATCCGCTCGTCCCCCGCCGGCCCTTGGACGGGAATGCCCAACTCCGGATCGAGCTTGTCGAAACATACAGCGGCGATCCGCGCCTTGGGGGCCTTGCCGCCCATGGCGCTCTCGAATTCCTTGACCGCGGGAAGGTTGGGCAGTGCCGCCGGATCGCGGAACAGATGCGTCAACGTGACCAGCGTGTGCGTCTTGCCGCCGCCATAGGTCAGTTCAAGCTGCCTTATCGCCTTGTCACTTTTCCCCCGCAGCCGTTCGGCTGTCGCGGCCGCGATGTCGCGTTGCGCGCGGGTCGCGAAGCTTAGGGAGAAAAACTTCGCCGGCTCCTCATAGATCGGCCGCTTGCCGGTGCGGTTCACGACGTCGAACAGATCGGCGGCGAATTCCTGCAACGAGAGTTGGCCCGTCCGGACATCGTCGCGGACGCGGACAATCTGGGTCCAGGGTTTTACGGCATTACCGGACATTGTTGTTCTCCCGGACGATCACAGAAGCAGGGCTTGCGCTGGCGACGAGACGCCAGAGCGCGACCGCAGGTGATTGCTGATGGATTCGAGGATTGGCGCCTCGTCGCCCTTGCCGTCGCGGTTGGCAAGCTCGATCAGCGCCTGCACAAGCTGGGCGAACAGCGCGTCCCGGGCCAAGCCTGCCTGATCGAGGAACGCATTGACCTTCGTCACCTCGCCGGCCTTCCACAGCAGCATGAGGCGATGGACACGGTCGATCATAGGCACCGGGCGGCCGCCGACACCCTCCATCCCGAGCATCTTACGCTTGCGCTGATCCCAGCGGCGGAGCCGCACCTTGCTGCCGGTGCCCTCGCTTTCCGGTTCGCCGTCTTCCCCGGGGTCTTCGTCCGAGGGTTCATCCTGGTCGTCCTCGGCGATGGCTTCGGCCTTGCCGCCGGTTCGCGTGAGGATTTCAAAGCGGTCACAAAGGTCCGCGTCGGAGAGGCCGCACGACAGAGCATAGAGGATGCAAGCCCCGATCGGCGCCTCCGTCATGCCGAAGGTGTCGCGATGCAGGACATAATAGGTCGTGATGTCATCAAGACCCACGGCTTCGTCGTCCGATGCCTCGGCGGGTTTCAGCACACGACCGACGGCGAATTCCACGACCAGCCGGCGGACTTCGCGCAGGAATTCGGCGACGGGCAGCGCTTCCGGTAGACCGGAGGAGGAGGTTTCGCGGCGGACGATCGGATGCCGGCTATAGGCTTCCAAGGCTGGACCGGTCGCGGCCCAGACGAAATCTGGCCCCCGGATGCCCGCATCCCAGAAACGGTGCATCTGGGTGCGGATTTTCTCGCGCATCTCGGTCAGGACGGGGCCGGCGAAACCAGGGCGTGCGGTAGAGGAGCGCTTGCGGCAGACGAGCCAGACGGAGGAGGAGAGCGCCGCGGATGCGATGGCGCGGTTGCGGGCGCCGCGCTCGGTTTGGATCGGAAGGCTGCCGTCCACGACGAAGCCAGCCCGGATCAGCGCACCAACCAAGGTTTCCCATGCGTCAGGGTTCTTGTTGGCAAACACGATGACGAGCACGCCGTCCGGCTTGAGGGCGGCATGGCAGCGCCGGAAAACGGCGGCCATGCCTTCTTCGAAGTTCTTCTTGGATGCCGCGGCGTCACCACCGAACCGGCTCGCGTCGTCGATCAGTTCGCCGTCGCCGGCTCCTGCGTCCCATTTTGGTCCCAACGGATTCTTGAAATACTCATTGAATTCATCGGTGAATCCCCACAGCGCGCGACGAAGCCAGACCCGGAAGAAGTCCATGAGATCAGAATAGGGAATGGCATCGTAGTAAGGGGGGTCGGTAATGATGGCATCATACTCACCGCTGATCTGCATCGCGCTTTCACATGTGACAGATGGGCGTTGAGCCGAATGCGCCGCACTATCCAAGTGGGTCACAACTTTACTGATCCACTCGACCGCACCACCGTAATCCCCCGTCACCCCGGAGAAGGGGTTGACCTCTGTGAAGTCCCAGATGATCGGTAAAGCGAAGCGACCAAAGGTGCCTCGCATTTTCTCCGCTGACAAAGTCCAAGTCGCGAGAGAACTACCAAAGTCGGCCATGCGGTCGTTCGCAAGGGCGGAATAGGCCCAAAGCGCCTGACACCAATCTGGATTGTAACCATTTTCTTCCAGATGCCTGGGCAGACGCCGAACAGCTATCACGAATGTCCCGAGCGCTAGTAATTGTCGCTGGGTGAATAGGTCGGCCCATCGGAGCAGTCCGTACCCGCCGACCGAAAATGCGCGGGAAGCCCCGCCTCCACTTTTCGGAGTGGGTTCCCAGGGCAATCCAAAGGGAACATCCGCAAAAACGGCATCGACCTCCGCCGCGCCTACATCCGCGGTCGCCAATTCATGCTCGGTCGGGCGCCGGTATTCCTTACCATTCTGGCCATCGACCACGACCGCGGTCATCACCGCACCCAGGCGCTTGGCGCGTCCTTCGTAACGAAGGTCGTCCATCGTCATGACCCCGGCCGAGCAACAAGGGCACTTCACCCCGGTGCGGGACATGGTACCGCCGCCCAGTGCTTGATCCGCCACCTTGCGCTGGGCCGTGGTTCCACGAAATTCCGGCACACCACCACGAACCGCAAATGTCACGCCATCCCGACCCGCGTTCGGCGTCATCTCCAAAAGGACCCGTTTCTCACCCCGTTTGCACAGCCACCTTGTCTTCAAAAGAGGAATTATGGCGCGGCAGGATTTGCACCGCACTGTCCTGGCCCACATATAGGCAACCGTCGGTTTCGCCACGAAGCGTGGTTTGGATCGGTCGCTCAGGTCTTCGCGGCTGAACCCCGAATTAAGTCCCGCCAGTGCCGACTCAACGTCCATGTCGGACGGCAGCAACTGCATCGGCCGCGCCTCGTCCGGCGCGGTACGATCCGGACTTTCCCACACGGCATAGGTCGGATACCGAACCGCCAAGGCGCTGCGCGCTTCGGCCAGGACCCACAGCCCCCAAGCGCGCACATGCCAACCAAATTCCGCGCTTTCCCAGGGGCGATCAGTCTCCACCAGCAGGCTGTCGTTCGGAAGGCACTCCGTCCGACCAGCGGCGGTCATGCGCCCGATCATTCGTTGGAGCGCCGCACCCTTGAATCCCTTCGATTCCAGGAATGCCTTCGCGAATTCAGCGTCACGCATCGCATGCGCTGGCAACGGCAATGTCTGGCCGGCGAGGCGCTGCGGATACTCCAACGTACACTTCAGAATGAACCATGCGACTGGGTTCAAATCGTTCGCCACGACCTCGCATCCCAGACGCATGGCTTCAAGAGGGATCGCGCCGCCACCGGCAAACGGGTCGAGTATACGAGGCGCCCGATCACCATGCGCGGCTCGTATCTGGTCACGGAACCAGGCGAGATCGGGTGATTTCTCGTGCTTCCACCATAGGATCCCGCCGACCGCCTCGATCTTCTTGGTGTTGATGTTGCCATCTTCCTCCGCCCGGGTCCGTTTTTTGGAAACAAGCCGGCCACCCAACCGACGCACCAGG
>WBZQ01003226.1_pt1 | contig 10212 bp, 7 predicted proteins | sample 5204251 | NCBI WGS metagenome assembly WBZQ01 (sample SAMN12412402, study PRJNA552823) | activated sludge metagenome | isolation source: activated sludge from nitrification reactor of wastewater treatment plant... | place: USA: Virginia | collected 2017-09 | reverse complement strand
AACCGGAGGGCGGTCGCCGAGTCAGGCTGACCGATCACCAGGGCGAGATGGACGCCCGGGAGAAGGGGGAGCGCGGCGATGCACATGTCGATCGACCGCCCACCTCCGACCGACCCGGCATAGACCATCAGGGGCGTCCTCCGGCCAACGCCAACGCGCTCTCGCAGCGACGGCCCGGGCGTGCGGCCGGGGGGCTCCTCCGGAGCGTTGAGGACGACGGTCGGTGTCTCGGCCAGGCCGTAGCTCGTTCGGAGCATGTCCGCAATCGCCGGAGAGACGGTGATCACCTCATCGGCGGAACCGATGAGGGCCCGTTCAAGCTCCATCGCGGCCTGGTGTCGCGTCGCGCCCAGCTCGACGTAGCCCTGGACGAACTCGTGGGCGTCATAGACCACTGGCAGGTCACGCCCCTGAGCCGCGCATCGCAGCTTGTGGTCGATCGCCGCAGGCAACGTCCGGTAGTCATGGGCGTGGATGAGATCCGGGTCCAGCGTGGTCAGGACCTCCTCCCACCCATAGCTGAGCCGCTGGGGGAGCGGGTCGAGGTCGCGCCAGGTGCGCCCTTGAGCCGGCGCGGGCTTCAGGCGGGCGACGAGGGTCCTCAGGGATGGCGGACTGTCGGCGGCGGCGAAACGGCCGAGGCGCAGCTGCCCGGAGATTCGCTTGTTGTTCGCGACGTGGGCGACCTTCAGCCCGGTCGTGAGGACGGACGTCGCCAGTCGCATGGCCTGGCCTGATGTGCCGAGCCCCTCAGCCCGTTCCAGCCGTCGCCGAAAGGTGCCTTCGGCAGTTCGACGACGCTTGTCGGCGGTGGCCCGGTCGGGCAGGCCGACGCGACCCGCGACCCGCTGTGCAGCCGACACCCACCGGGGATGGCGCGAGGGCGGGCGCGGCGGCTCGGTCAGGCTCGGCCGCAGGAGCACTGGGATGCCTCCGATGTCGAACGCCTCGGGCGCCCCGTACCCGAGGACGGTCACGTCATAGCCGGCCCGAGCGGCAGTCCCTGCGGACTTGATGACCCTCGAGTCACCGGCGACCCGGTTGTCGACCAGCATGACCATTCGGACCTTCGCCTCGTGCGTCCGCGACGACTCCGTCGGGATACCGCCTAGCCGTGTCGCCCCGTTGTTCCGCAGCGGTCCGTCGTGCGCGGAACTCACTGGCACTCCTCCGTCGTGGTCTTTCATGCGCCCTGGACTGGTCTACGGTCCTTGAGTCACGGTACACAATCACCCCTGTCGTTACAGTGATGCCGTGGCGACCGACCGGCTCCTGACCCGAGGGGCAGCGTGGTGAGCGGACTGTCGCGGGCCCGAGCGTTGATGGCGGCGCTCGTCCTCGTGCTGGCCGGCGTGGGTCTGGCACCGTCCCCGGCCGCGGCGGAGGAGGTCTACGCCTTCCCGACCTCGGTGACGTCGGTCTCGTTCTCCGGCCATGGCTGGGGTCATGGCGTGGGTATGTCGCAGTGGGGGGCCGAGGGGGCCGCAACCCAAGGCCTCGGCTGGCCCGCGATCCTCGGGTTCTACTACCCCGGGGCCACGGCATCGGCCACCCTGGGTAACCCGACGGTCCGCGTCAGCCTCTCGGCGGTGGGCACCTCCGCGCTCCTCGCGACCGCTGAGGCGGGCGTCTATGTGACCGTCGCAGGCACGGCATACCTCTTGCCCGCGAGGACCGCCACCGGGGCTACGATCACGCGGTTCGGACTGTGGCCCACCAGCACGGCCATGGTGCTCCGCGCGGAGTCGTCGGGGGCCTGGGCGGACTTCCCGCTCCCCGGACGAACGGCGAGCGTGACGTCCCCTGCGACCTTCTCGAATCCCACCCGTGGCGTGGTGTTCACCACGGTGTCCGGGTCGGCGCGGGGCTATCGCGGAACACTCACCGCGTACCGCACGTCGAGCACCACGCTGTCCATCGTCAACACCACGTCGGTGGATTCCTATCTACGAGGCGTCGTCCCGTCCGAGGTCCCGTCCTCCTGGCACCCAGCCGCACTCGCCGCACAGGCGGTTGCGGCGCGGACGTACACGGCCCGGAGGCTGCGGAACCCGGGGAGCACCTACGACATCTGCGACTCCACCATGTGCCAGGTCTACTCCGGAGTGGGGGTGGAGACGACGGCGACGAGCGCCGCGGTCACGTCGACGAGCGGCGTGATCCTCACGTCTGGCGGAGCCCCGATCGACGCCCTGTACAGCTCGAGCAATGGTGGTTGGACAGTTGCCGGGGGCACGTCATATCTCGTCGCAAAGCCGGACCCGTATGACGCCGTCCCGGGCAGTCGGCACAGCTGGCAGCTGACGGTGAGCCGATCGACGCTCGAGGGCCGCTACCCGACCATCGGGAGCCTGCGCACCATCCGCGTCCTGTCCCGAGATGGCCATGGGGAGTGGGGCGGACGCGTCCTCACCATGGCCCTCGACGGAACCTTGGGCTCGGTGACGACGAGCGGCGCGTCGTTCGCCGCGGCCGTCGGGCTCTACCATCACTGGTTCGTCCCTCTGAGCCCGGGTGCCGGCGCGGCCTGGCCGCGGGACTTCACCGGTGACGGCCGTGCTGACGTCCTCGGGGTGACCGCGACCGGCACACTGCGGGTCTATCCAGGCACCGGGGCCGGTGGCTTCGCCGTGCCGGGCGCGGTCTCCGGCTTCGCCGGTGGGTTCGATGCCGTGGTCACGGCCGGCCCGCTCACCCCCGACGCCGTCCCAGACCTCATCGGACGGCGCGCCGACGGCACGCTGTGGCTCCTGCGTGGTGCCGGGTTCACCGCCGTCGAGGCCCCGGTGCAGATCGGCCACGGCTGGAGCGGCTTCACCGCGCTGCTCGGGCCTGGAGACTGGGACGGAGACGGGCCCAACGATCTCATCGCCCGCTCGGGTGACGGACGCCTGTGGCTCTACCCGGGCACCGGCAGCGGTCGGCTGGGTAACGGCCGGGTCATCGGGACCGGGTGGGGCGGGATGCTCCGGATTCTCGGCACGGGTGACGCGGACGGGGATGGCCATGTCGACCTTGCCGCGGTGACAACGGGCGGGACGCTTCTTCTCTACCCGGGCACGGGGAGCGGTGGCTTCAAGGCGGCTCGTGCGGTGGGCATCGGGTGGCAGTACTTCACGGCACTGATCTGCATGGGCGACTTCACCGGGGACAAACGTCCGGACCTCATCGCCCGCCGCTCGGACGGCGCGCTGATCCTCTACGCGGGGTATGCCGACGGCTCCTGGCATGACCCCCGTCAGATCGGCGTGGGCTGGAACGCGCTCAACCCGATCCTGCCCTGACCAGCTCGGGCGCCTACTGCAGCGCGACAGTGAGGGTCGGCTGGGTCTTGGCGACGACCTCGTCGACGGTGACCCCGGGAGCGACCTCGCGCAGCACCAGCCCGTCGTCGGTGACGTCGATGACCGCGAGATCGGTGATGATCCGCTGGACCACCCGCTCACCGGTCAGCGGCAGGTCGCACTCGTCGACGATCTTGAACGAGCCGTCCCGGGCGTTGTGCTCCATGAGGACGATGACCTTCTTGGCGCCGTGGACCAGGTCCATCGCCCCGCCCATGCCCTTGACCATCTTCCCGGGGATCATCCAGTTGGCGATATCGCCGCGTGACGAGACCTGCATGGCGCCGAGGATCGCGGCGTCGACCTTGCCGCCACGGATCATCCCGAAGGAGGTCGCTGAGTCGAAGAAGGAGGCGCCGCGCCGGATCGTCACGGTCTCCTTTCCGGCGTTGATGAGGTCGGGGTCGACGTCGTCCTCGTCCGGGTATGCCCCGACGCCGAGGATGCCGTTCTCGGACTGCAGGACGATCTCGACGTCCTCGGGCACATAGTTCGGCACCAGCGTGGGCAGGCCGATGCCCAGGTTGACGTACATGCCGTCGGCGAGCTCGCGGGCGGCTCGGGCGGCCATCTCCTGACGGGTCAGCGCCATGGTGCTCAGGCCTCCGGGCTCGTGGTCGGGCGGGGGGTGACGGTGCGGCGCTCGATGCGCTTGGTCGCGGCCTGCTCCGGGGTGAGCGGCAGGACCCGCTGGACATAGATGCCGGGGAGGTGGACCTCGTCCGGGGCGAGCTCGCCGGGCTCGTAGAGCTCCTCGACCTCGGCGATGGTGACCCGGCCGGCCATCGCGGCGAGCGGGTTGAAGTTGCGGGCCGACTGGTTGAAGACGAGGTTGCCGTGCCGGTCACCCTTCCAGGCCCGCACCAGCGCGAAGTCGGCCGGGAGGGACTCCTCGAGAACATAGGTCCGGGTCTGGCCGTTGACGGTGAACTCGCGGGTGTCCTTCGGCGGCGAGGCCTTGATGACCGCACCCTGGTCGTCATACCGCCAGGGCATGCCGCCCTGGGCGACCTGCGTGCCCGACCCGGTGATCGTGTAGAAGGCGGGGATCCCCGCCCCAGCCGCGCGCAGCTTCTCGGCCAGGGTCCCCTGTGGCGTCAGCTCGACCTCGAGCTCGCCGTGGAGGTACTGCCGCTCGAACTCCTTGTTCTCCCCGACATAGGAGGCGATGATCCGCCGGATCCGCTTGTCCTTCAGGAGGATGCCGAGCCCCCAGTCGTCGACGCCGCAGTTGTTGGAGATCACCTCGAGGTCCGTGACGCCCGCGTCGTGAAGGGCGTCGATGAGGACGCTCGGTATGCCGCACAGGCCGAACCCGCCGACCGCGAGCCGGTGCCCGTCGGCGATCCCGGAGATGGCTTCGTGAGCCGAGGAGACGACTTTGTCCATGGCCGGACTCTACTCCGCTGACGTCACGTCAACGGCGGCTGGGGGTGCATCGTCGCAGGTGAAGTACACCGCTGTAGTTCCCGCGAACCCCTTGCGCCGCCCGTGTGACGGCTGCGCAGAATGTTGCGGAAGTGGTCCACGGTGCTGTTGAGGTTGATGTGGTATGCCGCCCAGCCGCCTGCGGACCAGCCGTTCGACCCCGAGGATCCCATGACCCCGCAGACCGCACGCCGCCTCGCGTTCGCCCTCGCCCCGGTGCTCGGAGCGACCGCCCTGGCCGTGCAGCCGGCGGCCGCGGTGACCGCACCACCTCAGCCGACCCATGCCCTCCCGACCGCGCTCGATGTCGCCGTGCCCTACCAAGGGATGACCTTCTGCAACCCGGTTGCGCGCCCCGGCGTGCTCAACTTCGCCCGGCTGATGACCTCCCACTACGGCGTCGGGTCGACCGGTGGCATCACCCGGTCCTGCGGGAACGGCGTGACGGAGCACTCCGACGGCCGGGCGTGGGACTGGATGCTCAGCTCGACCAATCCGGACCAGAAGGCCATCGCCGACTCGGTCGTCGCCTGGCTCGTCGCTCCGGACGCGCAGGGCCGACCGGGGGCGATGGCCCGCCGGTTCGGGATCATGTACATCATCTGGAACCGCAAGCAGTGGCGCGCCTACGACATGGGCCGCGGCTGGGCGGACTACCACGGCTCCTCCCCGCACACCGACCACATCCACTTCTCCTTCACGTGGAATGGCGCGATGGGCAAGACCTCGTGGTGGACCGGGGTCGCCGCGACGTCCTATCTCACCGGACCGGGCACAGCCACCGGGGACCCTGGGTCGAGCACGCCGATCACCGAGCTGAAGTACGGGATGGAGAACGACTACGTCAAGGCGCTGCAGCGGGCCCTCGGTGGCCTGCCCATCACCGGGTGGTTCGGTCCGATGACCCAGGGCAAGGTCCGCGAGTACCAGCAGGCCCACGCGCTCTCGGTCACCGGGGTAGCGGAGAAGGTCATGCTCACCCAGCTCGGGATCACCCTGCCGGGCTGGTCGAACGGTTCGGGTTCGGGCTCCGGGTCGGCCGGCGACCTGCGGTACGGGATGGAGTCCGACGCGGTCAAGGCGCTCCAGCGCGCCCTCGGCGGCCTGCCCGTCACGGGCTGGTTCGGCCCGATGACGCTGGCCCGGGTCAAGGAGTACCAGGGCTCGCATCGGCTGCCGGTCACCGGCATCGCCGACCTCGCCACGCGGACCGCGCTTGGGATGGTCGGCGGCTCGACCGGCCAGCCGACGACCTGCACGCCGTCGGCTGCCGCGCTCGCCGCCGCGACGGCCTCGAACGCCACGCGCTACACGGCCTATCTCGACGTCGTCCTGCGCACTGGGTGCTCCGGCACCGCGGTCCGGGTGCTCCAGGCCGCCCTCGGCGGGGTCACCGTCGACGGGGTCTACGGGCCGCGCACCCAGGCGGCGGTGGCCAGCTACCAGAGCGCCAACGGTCTCTTGGCCACCGGGGTGGCCGACCGGCCGGTCTGGCTGGCCCTGCAGCGGCGCGGCTACCCCTACCTCGAGTACCGCCTGACTGTGCTGCGCTACGGCAGCGAGGGGGCCGCGGTCAGCGCCCTCCAGCGGGCTCTGGGGATCAACCCCACCGGGTGGTTCGGCCCGATCACCGAGGGCAAGGTCAAGGCCTTCCAGAAGGCGAGCTCGATCGCCCAGACCGGCGTCGTCGCCACCCTCACCTGGACGGCGCTGGACCGCCGCGACGGTCGCTAGCCCGTTCGCTGGCCGTCACGGCGGCGCGCTCCTCGATGCTGCCCCCGGCGATGAGCAGGACGCTGCCGCCGCGGGCCCAGGTGCGCGCCGCGTCGTGGAGGACGGCGTCGAGGTCGCCGTCGAGGAGGAGCCGCTCCCCGGTCGGGTCGCCGTCCCGGGTCGCCTCCGCGCTCATCTCCCGGTATGTCGTATGCCGCTCCGGGAAGTCGAGAGCGACGTCCTCGGGTGACGGGTCGACAGGCATGCTGAGATCGTCGGGGTAGCCGGAGATCGTCGCCGCCTCGTCGATCGCCGAGGCGGGCGGCTCCTGCGGTGCTCGGCGTGCCAGGGCGGGCAGGGTGATAAGGATCGACCGTTCCGGTGCTCGGTCGGCGAGCCGGGAATCATCGGTGACGACGACGTCGGCGGCGTCGGGGTCCGCGCTCACCGTCGCGCCGAGCGCCCAGCACGCCAGTGCCCAGTAGCAGGCCCGCCAGTGCACCGGCAGGGCCAGCGCCATACGGGTGCCCGGGCCGACATCGTGCTCCTCGAGGAGCAGGTTCGCGGCCTTGTTGGCCCACATGAGCAGCAGCCGTCCGGACAGCTCCACCCGCTCGCCGTGGGTCGGACCGCCGCTGCGGTCGTACCACGTCAGCCGCGGCGAGGCCGAGTCGGCTCGGCAGGTGGAGTCGAGGGCGGCATACGGGAAGGGCATTGCGACAGGCTAGTGACTCCCGCGCGGCAGTATGCTCGGCTGGTTGTCGGCCGGGAAGACGTTATGCGGGGCGGACAGGTCCGACGCGGCCCAGGGGCCGTGCGTCCTGCCGGCGCTATCGGTCGTCGTGACTGAGGACGTGGTCCAGTCCGCGTCGACCGGTAGCACGAGGACCGCGACGCCCGAGGTGCCGATCGGTGTCGAGACCGTCTGGATGTTCGCCACGAGAGTCGCGGACTTCGCCGCGGGGGCGTAGACCAGCAGGCGTCCACGCCGGTCGGAGTCGGTCGACCCAAGGCTGATGAGTGGCTTCTGAAACGCCGGGTCCTGAGCCACTGGGGTCGCCGCGGCGATCGAGCCGAAGCCGTACCCCCCACCCTCCTGCCTGAGCTCGAGGGCATAGCGCAGGGTGACGCCGTTGGGGGCGACGACATGGGTGATCAGCACGGCCATCCGCTGACCATCGGGCAGGCCCAGCAGCGAGGTCGTGTCAACAGCGCTCTTCTGGGTGCAGACCAGGTCCGGTTCGGGCACGTCGAGGACCAGGGCGGCGTCCTTGCGTGCCGCGGCACAGTAGCTCGCCAGCAGGGCGTCGAAGGACGACGGCCAGTCGGTGGCGAGGGCGAGAGGGAACGTGTCGCCTGGGAAGGCGTGGGCGGTGCCCACTGCCTCGGCAGAGGCGGGACCGTCATACCCGGCGGTCTGGATGTGGGCGAGGTAGGCCAGCTCGGGAGCCAGCGACCCGACCCAGACCCCCGCGGTGACGGCGTGGTCGACATAGGTGCGGGTGACGACGCCGTCCGGGGAGATCGTCGGGCGGAGCGAGACCCGGACCGAGCCCACGGTAGTGGGGGTGAGGACGAGCCACGGGGCCGGAGTGCTCGGTGCCGCCCCGGACTCAGGCGCGAGCAGCGAGAGGATCCGGGCGTTGGGAGCCATCACGGTGGTGGAGACGATCGCCAGCCGGGCGGAGTCCGCGCGCAGGTAGCCGTCGAGGATGGCGACGGAGCGGGTGTACCCCGCTGAGCTCACCGTGACGACGATCCGACGCTCACCGACCACCTCGGCGAAGAGCACCCGAGACGGGCCGGGCCGGTCGACGGTGGTGGTCTGGCCGGCGGTCTCGACGGTGGTGTTGGCATACTGCTCGGCCAGCCGGGCGTCGGTGATCGACTGAGCCGCCGCGACGAGGCCGGCATCGCCGATGAGCGAGCCTCGGGCCGGCCAGGTCAACACATCGGCCCAGGCCGGGTCGGAGGGGGCCGGCAGCGAGCTTGTCACTGCCGGAGCGGGGGAGTGCTGGGCCGACATCCGGACCAGGACGGACCCCAGCCCGGTGGCCAGGGCCAGCGCGGCCACGATGGCCACTCCTCGCGTCGTCCGGAGGCGTCGGTCGGCTCCAACGGCGGTGAGCACCCGGGCGACCGGGTCGGCGACACCGACGGGCACGCCCTCGGCTCGCGCGTGCAGGGCATCTCTGAGCTCGGTCTCGATCATGACTGCCTCGTCTCCGTGGGCTCGCCGAGCAGGACGCGCAAGCGGTCCAGCCCGCGGGAGCACTGACTCTTGACGGTGCCGACGCTGCATTCCAGCGCCTCGGCGGTTTCGGCCTCGGACAGGTCCTCGAAGTACCGCAGGACAAGGGCGGCCCGCATCCGCGGCGGGAGAGCCGCGAGTCCGGCGAGCAGGGTCTCGCGCCGTTCGAGGTCGTCGGTCGGGGTGCCCGGGTCGGCGGGGTCGAGCACCAGCGGGTCGTCGGAGCGGAAGCCCCCGTTGAGCACCTCGACCAGCCGGCGCCGCCGGAACCGTCTGAGGTTCTCGTTGACCAGGACCCGCCGCGCGTACGCCGAGGGGTTCTCCTGCCGCAGGATCGAGCCCCAGCGTCGGTGGACGATGACCAGCGTCTGCTGGACGAGATCCTCGGCGAGGCCGTGGTCCCCGGTGAGCAGGACGGCGGTGCGGACCAGTGTGTGCCAGCGGGCCGCGACGAAGACGCGGAACTCCTCCTCGGCACGAGCATCCATGGCCAACCCCTTTCCTTTCACACCCTAGGAGCCCGGGTGTGTCGCGAAAGTTGCGTGCCGCTGTGGTCTGCTTCGACACGCTGTCGCCGGGGTAGGGGAGACTGGTCCGTCGTGGAGTCCGAGCGGGTGCGTCAGTGGCGGCCGGGTCGTCCCGTGCCGGTCGGCGCGATCCTCGGCCCGTTCCGGCGCGGCCCCGGCGACCCGACGAGCGCCGCCGACCGCGATGGCACCTGGTGGCGGGCTTTCCGCAGCCCGGAAGGCACCGCGACCCTGGCCTTGACACCCGGTGCGGACGAGGTCATCGCCCGCGCCTGGGGTACTGGCGCGGGCTGGGCGCTCGATGCGGTCCCCGCGCTGCTCGGGGCCGGGGACGACCCCAGCGGGTTCGCCCCGCACCACGACGTCGTCGCCGCTGCCCACCGCCGGTTCGGCGGCTACCGGGTCCCGGCCTCGCATCTCGTGGTCGACGCGCTCGTCCCGGCGGTGATCGAGCAGAAGGTCACCGGCAAGGAGGCCTTCGCGGCATACCGCCGGCTGGTTCGACGGTATGGCGAGCCGGCCCCCGGACCCCGCCCGCTCGTCGTCCCGCCCGCTCCGTCCGGATGGGCGGCGATCCCGTCGTGGGAGTGGCTCAAGGCCGGCGTCGAGCCGTCCCGGAGCCGGACCGTGCGCGGCTCGGTCGACCGGGCGGGCCGGCTCGAGGAGTGCGTCGCGATGGAGCCGGTCGCCGCGCGGCGCCGGCTGGAGAGCCTGCCCGGGGTCGGGGTCTGGACCTCCGGTGAGGTCGCCTCCCGGGCCCTCGGGGATGCCGATGCGGTGAGCGTGGGCGACTACCACGTGGCCAGGAGCATCACCTGGGCCTTGGTCGGGGAGGAGCTCGACGATGCCGCGATGCTCGAGCTGCTCGAGCCGTATGCCGGTCACCGGTACCGGGTGCAGCGCCTGCTCGAGCTGACGGGCATCGACCACCCCCGCCGCGGACCGAGAC
>WBZQ01003225.1_pt1 | contig 10213 bp, 13 predicted proteins | sample 5204251 | NCBI WGS metagenome assembly WBZQ01 (sample SAMN12412402, study PRJNA552823) | activated sludge metagenome | isolation source: activated sludge from nitrification reactor of wastewater treatment plant... | place: USA: Virginia | collected 2017-09 | reverse complement strand
TGCTTTTGATGCCTGCCATAAGATTTCCACCCGCGTATCTTCATTGTCGCTGGTACGTTATCGAAGCAACGATTACTCAGTACCCACCCAATATGGACACCGAGAAGTGCTAGTCAAAGGTTATGTGGATCGCGTCGATATTTGCTCAGGCGCGGACATCATAGCGCGACATGCGCGCAGCTATGGTCGTGAAGAATTCGTTTACAATCCGCTGCACTACCTGGCGTTGCTGGAACAAAAGCCACGTGCGCTTGATCAGGCAGCACCGTTGCAAGATTGGCTGCTACCTGGAGTATTCGATCGACTGCGTCGATTGCTGGAAATCCGCATGGAACGCCGGGGCCGAAAGGAATATATCCAGGTTTTGCGGTTGCTGGAGAATTTCAGCCAAGCACAGGTTGAGCAGGCAATCACACAAGCGATGGAATTTGGCACAATTGGTTTTGATGCCATCAAACATTTGATTCTATGTGCGATAGAACACCGACCGGCTAAGCTAGACTTAACGCTCTATCCCTATTTGCCCCGTGCCAGTGTTAAATCCACTGAACCCAGATCCTACTTAAGCTTACTGGCAAAAGCAAATCAGCAGGTTGCGGAGGTGCATTATGACTGATACGTCTATCCCTACCACGGTTGCACCACAAGTCTTGCTGATCAATCACTTCAAAACATTGAAGTTACCGACCTTTGCACGTGAATATGAGAAAGTAGGTATCGAGTGCGCACGTGAGGGCATAGACTATGCACGTTTTTTATTACGATTATGCGAGCTGGAATGTATTGATCGTGAACAACGCAATACCGAGCGGCGCATACGTCAGGCCAAATTCCCGGTGACTAAGAGCTTGGACACATTCGACTTTGTTGCTATTCCTGGATTGAATAAATCTCTGGTGCTGGAATTGATGCGCTGTGAATGGATCGACAAGCGCGAGAACATCATTGCACTAGGCCCTTCAGGTGTTGGCAAGACTCATATCGCATTAGCTTTAGGGCTGGCCGCCTGTCAGAAAGGCATGAGCGTTTTATTCACGACAGCTGCAGCGTTGGTGCATGAATTGATGGAAGCGCGTGATGAAAAGCGATTGCGTACCTTGCAAAAACATTTAGCAAACGTCAAGTTGCTGATCGTCGACGAATTAGGTTACGTGCCATTTACCGCAGTGGGTGCAGAGCTTTTATTCGAGGTGTTCAGCCGCCGCTATGAAAATGGTGCCACCTTGGTCACATCGAATTTACCATTTGATGAGTGGACAAGTGTTCTTGGATCAGAGCGATTAACCGGCGCGTTACTGGATCGTTTAACCCACCATGTCCATATTCTCGAAATGAATGGCGAATCTTATCGCCTGGCTGCAAGCAAAAAACGGCAAAAACAGATAGGACAATCCAAATCAACAAAGGAGGATGCTAACCAATATAAATGATGTTGACCGTGCAACAACCTCAAAATAGAAAATCAGAAGCGCAGAACCAGAGGTCAAAACCTCTTTTTTATTAACCTAATTGGTACACTCTTCGCCCGCTATTTGGTACCTTTTTACTCCGCCATTGACAGGAATTGGCAGTTATGGCGCCGGTGGTTTTATGGCGGCGGCAGGTACGGCGGTAGCCGTTGCCTCTTATGGCGGCACACTGGCAGCCGGTCGGCTGACAGCAGCAAGGAGTGCAGGAACGGATGCTTTGCGTAATGCCATAGAAAAAGGCCAGGCTCAGGAATCGTCAGGTGTGAACAATATTTCGCAAGGAGGGGGTAAATAATGGATAGGGCATTTAACCGATTCGACCGATGATGAATTTGCCGCCGGATATGCAAGAAAGAGTGGTGTGCTCAATTATAGCCGCCATCAAGTATGAAATACCCGCCAATATCTTACTGGCGATAGCCGAAAAAGAGGGTGGCAAGCCAGGTCAATGGGTCAATAATAGGAATGGCACTTACGATGTTGGTTCTATGCAGTTTAATACCTCATACCTACAAGATTTATCCAAATATGGCATCACGGCTGAGCATGTGGCAAGAGTTGGTTGTTATGCCTATGATCTGGCCGCCTGGCGGGTGCGTCTGCATATCAGGAATGACAAGGGCGACATCTGGACAAAAGCAGCCAATTATCATTCACGGACTCCAAAATATAATGCAAAGTATCGCTCTGATTTGATTGCCAGAGCTGTTAAATGGGCTGATTGGTTGGAAGAACGGATTACTTCAGCTATGGATTAATGATAGTCGCTTTCTTGAAGATGGCACTTCTAGCAATTATGGTGACTACCTTTTGCAGGGCGATTTAGCATAAATTTGGCACAGTTGGATTCTTTTGTCTTTTTAGCCCACCGGATCAAAATCCAACACTTTTTGCTATTCATTAGATACAAATTTTATAAATTTTTTGAAAATTTGTCAGTGTTTTTGATATTTCTACTGACAATTGCCAAAGCTTGTTTGATCGCTTGCAGATATTGACTCTCAAGTCTACTTTGTTTTTTGCCAATTCGAGAGATATCAACCGCACGTAATTGATTGAGACTAATATTACGATTCGGTCAAAGCCTGAACGAGTGAGTATTTCTTTGATGGGGTCGATTGCATGACAGGAAATGGGATTGAACAGGAATCTGGGCGTATCCGACGGAAAGAATTGATTAAGTACTTCGAAACTCAACCTGGCGAATGGATTGTAGTGTTCCGAGCCCCAGACATTGAACAAGTAACACCCGCCATGTCTCAATGTCCGGTGGATTTCGCGAAAAGGCATTTCTTTATCAAAAAATATGAATTGTTCATGAGGAAGAAATTTCGCATGGGCAACATCCAGCATGGAATTACTGGTGTCGATTGCAGTCAGTTGTGTGTTGCGAGCATATTACGCAACTTACGGGTATTATACCAGCACCGACGGCAACTTCAAGCACGTCCTTAAGTGATCTTTCCACGGTACGTTGTGCGATGTCGGCGCCATAGTGCTCGAAAAGCACCGGGCCGAGGTCTTGATCGTAAGGGATAGCGACGTTGCCAAAATAACCTGTCATTGAGTTCTCCAGTAAACGTTAACTGATAGGATAAAGTGTCTGATCGACCATAGTACGGTGGTCAAATGACCGGATCTTTATAAGCAGAAGAAAAACTAATCGACCATTCGTCTGAGATTATATAAAAAGACAGCTACCGCGCTTAGTAAGAGCAAAGGCCAGAACTGAATGAAAGGCTCATACCATTCCGTGCCGACCGTGATCGGGATTTCCAGATTGAATTCAGCCTGGTGCTCATCTATTCCGGAGAGACGGAATATGTATTCTCCCGTTTCCTTAATACGAATTTCCTGGGAAATGATGCCTGAATGATAATTTCCGGCAGGAGCCGAAAGAAGTGGTTGCCCTGATTTTCCATCGACTTCCCTGAACAGGGTAAGTGCTACGGGCTGTTCCCGTATAGTTACGGGATATAACAGATCGATGGTAATACTGAGCAGGCCCGGGCCGGGTATTTTTCCACACAGAATTGGAGCGGCCATTGCACTCAATGCATCTTCCGGTATTTCATAGTCATCAGGAATAAAATAAGCGGAATAGCCGATCAATAATGTATCGGACTCGATCGTGCAGGTGCCGCCACGAAAGCCTTTGGGATAAGTTTCCGATCTGTCTCCCTGAGAGCTTACGTGAAACTGCATGCCGATCACAACGATGCTCATCAATATTCCCGTGACAATTACAAGGCGCCGGGTGTGGATCGATAAATTCTGCCAGATTGTGGTCATAAACTCCTCCTGGAAATGTTTTCTGGAATCGAAAAGGGGATAATTTGCTTAACTCATTGCTGCCGAAAATCAGTATCTGGATTTACTCGCAATAAACAGGACTACCCATAAGGTAAGAATAAAGGGAGATGCCAGAACGGGCAGACCCATGGGTGTCAGTAGACTAGATAATACTGCTTGGCATAACACTGCCAGAATACCAGCTAATACTGCCAGCGCAGCACTTTTAGCAGTAGGTTCAAGAAAAACCCACCCTACCGCAATCATAGTCAGGACCGGATTGAATCCATACAGCCCTATCTCGATTACCTCCTGGCTAATCCCAATCAGCGCTGGCAAGACAACCCCGATGATTGCTCCGCCTATGGCCATGAGTGCGCCACGCAGCGAAGCGATCGCAATACCCATTAAAAGTAAACCGCCGGCAAGGATACTGTCAGTAAGGATAACTTGGCTTAGACTTCTTGCTAGCGCGCTAAACCACGTTTCGATAGGTATGGCCCCTATTTCTATCGCAGTTGTTTGAGTGCTTGCTGCGGGTAATGCTGGTCGTGCATAACTATCAAATGCGTATATCGTTATCAAAAACAACCAGCTAGTCAGGACGAATGGCGAGGTTGCAGCTGGAATCTTAAAGTTCTGGAGAATTCTCGCCAGAGTAACCCACACGATGCTTGACAGCATCGAGGCAAGTACAATGTAGAGCCAGAGCTGAGGCGTTTGCTCGAGAAATAGAAACAGGCAGGGCCCTACCAGAGTGCCGTTAAATCCATATAATCCAGCATCAATATCATCCTCGCAGAATCTGAGAGCATACGCGGTAACCGTACTGCTGATTACCCCAACGGTTGCAGCCAGCCCCAAGATTACTCCACCAGCATAGAATGCAGCCAGAACAATGAATCCCGTTACGGCATTGCAGCAGAAAACTACCTGTCCCGCACCTCTTAAAATTACTCGCAAGGGTTGGGGCAGCGCTCTGTCAATATGTAGCGACCAGTTCAAGGTAATATTCTCTCCTATGTAGCGCTGCGCAGAATATCCTCAGCAGCTAATCGTCCTATATGCGCAATTTCACCATTGCCGGTAACCATTGCTGTCACGATGGTGCCATCAATCAATAGGCTCAGTTTTTCCGTTACTATCTCGGGATTCCGTGCGCCGCTTTCCGCTACCATTGCCTGGAGTCTGGCATTTATTTTCTCCCTGTGCCCGTTGGCTATTTCCTGTATCCAGCCATTGCTCTTTTCATGTTCAGCCACGGCATTGATAAATACACAACCGAAAAAATCTTCACTGCCGAACCAGTCCTGCATTAAATCGAACAGTGCCAGGATGCGGTCGAAAGGAGAGCATTCCATTGTCGGAAGATCCAAATCAAACCAACGGAACCACATATCTGCCTCTGCCTCGAACACGGCTTTGAGCAGGTTTTCTTTCGATCCGTAATGCGTATAGAGACTGCGCCGGGATACACCCGATTCTTCAATGATTCTGGCGATACCGGTAGCATGAATGCCCACACGGCAAAACAGACGACGTGTCGTCCGCAGTATTTTTTCCTCTACTGATATTTTTCTAGGCATCGTTGTCAAGGTAATCCAGTATGCTGACATCGGCCTTCATACTGGTAGATCCATGATTTTTAAGCCATTGAGGTAAAAGAATCTCTTCAAACATTCTCACTCTATTTTGCCCCAATCTGTTTCCTGATTTTCCTGGCGATTTTGCCAGCTTCGATGCGAATTTCCCGCAACTGACCACTGAGTGGATTGACTTGTCCGATAAAGTAGAGACGGGGCGCTCCCTCGAATTCCTGGTCACCCGAAATTTTTGGCCTACCCTTCTCGTCAGCAATGCCCGGTATCTGAACAAGCTCAGGAACTCCGGTACGAAAACCGGTTCCAGCAACAATGACATCAGGTTCCAGCGTCGTCACGGTGTTATCACTATCCTGTGCTGTTCCAACAGTATTCAGAACATGTGCCATCCGCCCCGAAATTTTCTGTATCGGTCCGACGATTTTGATCCGACCGGCACGAACATCGTTAGCGAAAGGACCGTATAGAATCGGCACTACATTATTGATAGCGTATTGCCTGGTGAGGGGCATCGTTGGAAACGGGAGACCATATGCTGTCAGATCACCTATCGTTCTGCGTTGCAGAAAGCTTAGCAACATATCAACTAGATTATTGGGCAAATGCTTTAACCCTATTCCTAGGCCTACAATCGGAATACCATAAATACTTTTGGGCAAAAAGTACGGCGGTGTCCTGACAGACATCGCTACCGAGCTCGCATATTCAGTCAGTCTGCTGGCAATTTCAGCCGCAGAATTTCCGCTGCCGATCACGAGCACATGCTTTCCCGCGTAATCTTGTGCACGTTTGAATTTTGAAGAGTGAATGATTTCTCCTGGAAAAGCCTCTCTCCCTTCCCATTCAGGAATCACCGGAATACGGCAAGTGCCGATTGCCATGACAACCGCCCGGGATTCAAATTGTCGGCCATCACTGCTTGTGATCAACCAGATATCGCGGTTACGGTCATAACTGACTTTTTTAATTTCGATTCCAGTCTGTACAGTGAAACCGCCCCGAGCGGGAAATGTTTCGAGTAGATGCACGACCGCATCACGCGAAGGCCATGCTCCAGTAGATCTTGGGAATTTACTGCCTGGCAGGGCTGAAAGGAAACGACCTGTATTCAGGCGCAGACCATCATAATGATTGCGCCAGACATCCCCTACAGCAAGCGTACGTTCCAATACCAGTGGAGTCAGTTCTGCTTTTGTCAGTTCATAGGCTACCGACAAACCTGCCGGGCCTGCACCGATTACGGTCACGTCATGAATATCACTGGCTTTCATTGCTTATCTCCTTTCCTGTTTCCAACCGGGAATGTGTTCTGGCGTATATGATCCGGCCTGTAGCGTTTCGCCGTAATAAGCTGTTGTCAGTCATGTGGCATTGTGGCCTGCTCTGAATGGTGATGAATCTCGATGTTGACCGGAACCGGACGCATGATGGTGTCCGGTATGGGAGCTATCTGCTGCAGTTTTTTCAAAAGAGCGGTTACTTTGTCCAATGGCGCGTCAGTCTGTATCTCCACTACAACCGTTATATCTTCAAATCCGGGGTTGCCCGGTTCTATTGCAAAAGCCGTCCGGAAATTGACACGCCCTGAAACATGCAGGCGGAGTGATTCCACATTAATCCGGGCAACCGATAATCCGCCGATATAAGTGGCGGCAAGACAATGGCCAACGGCGGTAAGTAGAAGATCCTGCGGTGTAATACCCATGCCTCCTCCCCCATAGCGGACCGGCTCATCGCCGATGATGGTCTGATCACCATTTACGCTCGTGGTAGTGTTGTAACCGTTGTCCCAAACAACTGTCGCCTGATAGTGAGGTTTGGCAATATCGTTGTTACCCTCTATCTTAATCTGACCGTATATGACTTGGGATTGCTCAAGATCAATTCCATTGACGATATTTTTGATATTCGAGTTAACCATCGTCAGACCTCCATGACAAACAAATTAAAGAAATGAATTTTTCGCATTTGTATCCGGCATTTATATCGTCTGTTACTATTTTTTCTTTTCAAAAAAGTAGACCAGTCATTCTCTTTTTTGGGGATGATATACCGGAAATAGTAAGATGTCAAAATCAGATAAATAAATATTTATGCATCTTAACAAAGGCACTGCACACTTTATTGGAACATGCCGCGCGCAAGCGTTAAGCAGTCGTAGCGGAAGTTCATGTAACACGCGACGGCGGTTGTGAAGCGATAACAAAACTTATTTAGATATTCCTGCGAGTATTTGCCCAATACACTAGTATGTGATATGTGCCCAACAGAAATATCTTGAAATTGCCTATGATGATGTACCCAAGGCAGCCTTTTACCTGCTTTGTTTGCTGGAGTCACCCATGCGGCATGGTGTTGAGTCTCTTTCAGCGATGTCAAGCAGGGTAATGCATCACTTCTGATTTGTTGTGCTGAACGAATGTGTTGCCTGGTAAAGCGTGTTACTGAATCACCCCGGGCCGATTCATAATCTCAATAATTGCGAATGCGCGATCAAAGTTTTTTGGGGTGTGGTTATGGTTATGATCGTGGGAATGTTTATGTACCATGTATCAATTCGTTTCCCGACATGTGAATTTTCAAAGTAGCGGATAAATAAAATTGAGTCTTAGGAAGTTAAGTACTTACAAAAGTGTACTAACTTACTGAGATTAATGTTAAAAACAGATACTATTTTCGTTCTCGAATCAGAGAAGCTAAATTCAGGCAACTTATCCGCTGTTTTGCTCTGGATTTTACTGCCACAAGTACCGCACAATTGACCGATATTTCTACACGGTCTGTTAATACGATTTACCTCAAAGTTCGGCAAAGAATAGCTCAGTGTTGCGAGCTTGAATCGCCTCTTCAAGGTGCTGTAGAAGTCGACGAGTCTTATTTTGGTGCGCAACGCGTCAGGGGTAAAAGAGGTCGAGGTGCTTATGGCAAAACAATTGTTTTTGGTGTATTGAAGCGCCAGGGGAAAGTATATACGGAAATTGTTCCGGATTGCTCTAAAGCCACATTGCAAGCCATTATCCGTGGGCATGTAGCACCAGACACAATCATTCATTCCGATGGGTGGCGCGGCTATGACGGGCTGGTCGATATCGGTTTTGATAAACACTTCAGGGTTCATCATGGCAACAACGAGTTTGCCAGTGGCGAACGGCACATTAACGGTATCGAATCTTTCTGGAGTTTTGCAAAAAGACGTTTGGCAAAGTTCAATGGCGTTCCTGAACATACCTTTTATCTACACCTGAAAGAAACAGAATTTCGATTTAATCATCGTCGTGATAATCTCTACCTTGCAGTTCTTAAATTATTACGCCTAAACCCGCTTTAACTTCCTAAGACCCTAAAAATTAATGTGCGGAAAAATGCATTGAGTTCACCACCAAAGATCAGAATGCCGCCTGCAACGACAATGCCAACGATAGATAGGGTAAAAGCAACCGGGCCGGTGACGGAGTTTCTCAGATTAACCAACCAGGTTTCATAGGGAAGCGCGCCACCCGCGCCTACAGCCGCTTGTGCGTTATCGGTTGAAAACAAAAGCGCAAATAAAAAAGCGATTGAGAAGAAACAAAAGAATGGAGAGATATCCTTGATATGAATCAGTTTCATAGACTGGCTCCTATGGATGATTTACAACTTTTTGATCTGGTAACTTCCTCTTTTAAAACCTTGCACTTCGATAATCTGCTGGATTTTCCTGCCATGCGGTGTGCGCGTGATATGCACGACCATATCAACCGCCTCTGCGATTAATGGCATAATTTCTTTCGGTGCTGAAGGATTGCGTGAAATCAGGGATTCCAGGCGAGTCAGTCCTGATAGTGCATCATTGGCGTGTAATGTGGCGGCACCTCCCTCATGCCCTGTGTTCCAAGCATCGAGCAAATCCAATGCTTCAGGGCCTCTCACTTCACCGACCAGAATGCGATCCGGGCGCATACGCAAGGTTGTTTTGAGCAATTGCGTCATATCGACATCGAGGGTGGTGTGATACTGAACAAAATTCTCGGCAGCACATTGAATCTCGCCGGTATCCTCCAGGATAAAGATGCGCTCATCCGGGTCACACAGAACCATTTCATTGATAATGGCATTGATCAAGGTTGTTTTACCTGATCCGGTGCCACCAATGACCAGAATGTTGCGGTGCTTGCGCACAGCCTCTTTGATGACATCACAGTGTCTGGGCGACAACACGCCGGTTTCCACATATTGCTCAAGGGTGAAAATCTTGATGGCTTTTTTACGAATGGCAAAGGTCGGGGATGAAACAATAGGAGGTAGTTGACCGGCAAAGCGTGAATTATCGAGCGGGAATTCACCTTCAATCATCGGATTGAATCGATTGACTTCCTTGCCGTGGAAACCTGCAACCGTTTTGATAACGGCTTCAACCTGAGCAGCCTGGATATTTCCGATATGTTGTATCTTTTGACCAAGCTTCTCTTGCCAGAGTATTTCTCTTGCATCACGCTCCAGCTTGCTCTTTGCTCGGTCTTTAACGGTTGTGATGTGAGGTAATTGCTCTTGCGATGTCATGCGAATACTCCAACAACTTACACACGACATTACAATATAACGTAATTATATTTTGTGCAATACTTTTTTTACTGTTTATCTACTGCTTTTTATTACTTTGGCTATTTCTTACTTTTATTTTTTAATAAAAATGCCCTGTTCTTTTTATCCCATTGCTCAACCTGATACGCTTCATATTCACTCAAAACGCCACCTTTCCAGACAAAGCCTTTAGGCAAATGCTTTAGCTTTCGATTGGTTAATGCTTCAAGATCAGCCGTGCTCATATCCGAACTATCCAATAGCATTGGCAGTGGGGTCTCGAGCGCTTCT
>WBZQ01003224.1_pt1 | contig 10216 bp, 11 predicted proteins | sample 5204251 | NCBI WGS metagenome assembly WBZQ01 (sample SAMN12412402, study PRJNA552823) | activated sludge metagenome | isolation source: activated sludge from nitrification reactor of wastewater treatment plant... | place: USA: Virginia | collected 2017-09 | reverse complement strand
GGCGGCACTCGTGGCGTTGCGCGGCACGCCCAGGATGCGGTAGTAGTCCTTGAGCCTCTCCATCCGCTTGACACCATAGGTCGTGGTCGGAACGGCTGTCAAGCCCGATCTGCTGGGTCCGTGACGGGCGCCTCTCGGCTGCTACAATCCGCCCGGTCCAGGGCGTCGTCAGCGACCCGAAAGGCAGACATGGCGCGACCAGCCGGCCCCGCTCACGAACGTTGCCCGTGGTGCGGCAGCGATCCGCTCTACGTGGCCTATCACGATGACGAGTGGGGCCTGCCGCTGCGCGACGACCGGGCGTTGTTCGAGCTGCTCGTGCTCGAAGGCGCACAGGCCGGCCTCAGTTGGATCACCCTGCTGCGCAAGCGCGAGAACTATCGGCGCGCCTTCGACGGCTTCGACCCGCAGCGCATCGCGCGTTATTCGGAGCGACGCCTGGAGCGCCTGCTGCTCGACCCCGGCATCGTGCGCAATCGCGCCAAGGTGGCCGGCACGGTGGCCAGCGCGCGCGCCTACCTGAAGCTCGCCGAGGAGGGCGGGTTCGCCCGTCACGTGTGGTCGTTCGTGGGTGGGCGGCCCGTGCAGAACGCCTTCGAAGCGCTGCGCCAGGTGCCCGCGCAGACGGCCGAGTCACGCGCCATGTCGAAGGACCTGCGCGCGCGCGGCTTCACCTTCGTCGGCCCGACCATCTGCTACGCGTTCATGCAAGCGGCCGGGCTGGTCAACGACCACCTCGTGTCGTGTTTCCGCCACCGTGAGGTGCAGCGCGGCGCGCGCTGACGCTGCCCCGCGGGCCGTCAGCGCCAGGCGTGGCGCACGATGGTCGCCACGATCCAATAGCCGGCCTTGACGGAGCCCGTGAGGGTGCCGCTGACTTTCGAGCGCCCGCCGGCGCGCCGGCGATAGGCCACGTCGACCTCGCACACACGCGCGCCCAGCCGCAGCGCGCGCACCTGCAGCTCGACCGTCCAGCCGTAGCCGCGGTCGCGCATGGCGACACGCTCGAGCAGCTCGCGTCGCACGGCGCGGAACGGGCCCAGGTCGGTGTAGCGGTGGCCGAACAGGAGACGGATCAGGAGCGTCGCGAGGGCGTTGCCCACGCGCTGCGGCGGCGTCAGCGCGCCGCGCTCGGCGCGCGCCACACGTGAACCGATGACGAGGTCGGCCTGCCCCTCGCGCAACGGCCGCAGCAGGGCCTCGAGGTCGCGCGGGTCGTCGGCGCCGTCGGCGTCGAGGAAGACCACCAGCTCCACGTCGGCGGCGAGGCATCGAAGCGCCCCGTGGCAGGCGGCGCCGTAGCCGCGCTGCGACACGCTCACCACCTGCGCGCCGTGCGCGCGCGCCACCTCTGCCGTGCGGTCGCGGCTGCCGTTGTCGGCCACGAGCACGTCGCGCACCAGGCTGCGGTCGAGTCCATCGAGCACGCCGCCCAGCGTGGCCTCCTCGTCGAGGGCCGGGATGATGGCCGCGACCACCGGGCGCCGCGTCACGCTCATGCGGCCTCCTCGGCTTCGAGGGCCGCAAGCCAGCCCAGCTCCGCGCACAGCGCGCGCAGCTCCGGCGGGACGCGCGCGCGCACGACCCAGGCGCCCCCGTCCTCCGGGTGCGGCAGCTCCAGGCGCAGCGCGTGCAGCAGCAGGCGATGCAGGCCGAAGCGCTCGCGGAAGAAGCGATTGTGACGGCCGTCGCCCCAGGTCACGTCGCCCAGCAGCGGGTGGGCCACGTGACGCAGGTGGCGGCGCACCTGGTGCTCACGCCCGGTGAGCGGCTCGGCGCGCACCAGCGAGTAGCGCGCGCTGGCGTAGCGACCGACGGCTTGCGGCAGCTCGACGCGCGCCAGGCACGTGAAGCGCGTCACGGCAGGCGCGCGCGCGCCCGCGCCCTCGGCGGGCAGCAGCGGGTGATCGATCTCGCCCGCGTCGGGCACGAAGCCGCGCGCCACCGCCAGGTAGGTCTTGCGCACGCGGCGCTGCGCGAAGGCGTCAGCCAGCACGCGGGCCGTGGAACGGTCGAGGGCGAAGAGCAGCACGCCGGACGTGCCGCGATCGAGCCTGTGCACCGGCCAGACCCAGCGGCCCAACTGATCGCGCAGCCGGCGCTGGCACGTGTCGCGGTCTCGGGCGCGTTCCGAGCGGTGCACGACGAGGCCGCTGGGCTTGTCGAGGGCCACCAGCCGCTCGTCCTGCCGGAGCACTTGGAGCACGGCCCATCCTACCCGTTCGCGGCGCCGCGCCGGCTCGCGGTACCATCGCCTGCGATGTCGTCGAGTGAAGCCCACGAAGAGCTGCTCAACGTCTACGACGCCCAGGCGCGCGTCGTGGGAGCCCAGCGGCGACGCGAGGCCAAGGCCAGCGGACTGGCCGTGGGCGCCGTCAACGCCCTGATCATCAGCCTGGACGGCGAGGTGCTGCTGCAGCGGCGCCTCGAAGACAAGGAGAACGGCGGCCGCTGGGACAAGTCCGTCGGCGGCCACGTGGGCGCCGGCGAAGAGTTCGACCAGACCATGCTGCGCGAAGCCGGCGAGGAGCTGTTCGACGATGCCGACACGCCGCACGTGCGCCTGGCGGCGGCGGCGGCCGAATATGGGCGCCTGCGTCACGCTCTCGACCTGCGTGCGCACGTGCTGCTGCAGCGCGTGGGGCTGCAACTGAACCTGCGCGACGTGCGCTCGGCGCCAGGCGGCGGCGTGCGCAACGTGCTGTACCACGTGGCGCTCTACGCGGGCATCAGCGCGCTGCCGGCCGCCGCCTTCCGCCCGCAGCGTTCGGAGGTCGGCGCGCTGCGCTACTTCGCTCCCTGGGAGGTCGACCGGCTGCTGCTCAAGGGCGAGCTGGCGCCCAACATGGCCTTCCTGTGGCTGACGCAGGCGCACGCGCTGCTCGAGCGCGGCGGCGCCTGAGGCGCGGCGCGGGCGACGACGCATGCCGAGTTGGGACGACGTGCGACGCGCGCTGGCCGGCCGTGAGCCCGTGCGCGTCGAGGGTTCCGTGCGGCGCGCCGCGGTGGCCCTGATCCTGCGCGCAGACGCCGGCGGCGCGCTCGAAGCGCTCTTCATACGGCGCGCCGAGCACCCTCGCGACCCGTGGTCGGGGCACATCGGGCTTCCCGGAGGCCGCGCCGAGCCACACGACACGCACCCGGTCGCCACAGCCGTGCGCGAGACGCTCGAAGAGGTCGGCGTCGACCTCGACCGCCACGGCGAGTACCTGGGCGCGCTCGACGAGCTGCGCGCCATGGATCGCCTGCGCGCCATCGACCTCGCCATCCAGCCGTTCGTCTTCCGCCTGCACGCACGCATCGAGGCGCAGCCCAGCGCCGAAGTGGCGGCCGTCCACTGGCTGTCACTCGACGAGTTGCTGGCGCCCGAGTCGCGCGCGTTGATGGACTACGACTGGCAGGGCGCGCGCGTGCAGTTCCCGTGCCTCGAGCTACGCGGCGTCGTGGTCTGGGGGCTGACGTTCCGCATGATCACCGGCTTCGCGGAGCGGCTCGAGTCCTGAGCGCCGTCACTCGACCGAGAAGCGCTGCAACTCGACGGGCGTGGTCACGTCGATGAACAGGGCCGTGACCGGTCCGTCGTTGGCGGCCGCGTCGCGCCCGCGCACGAACAGCGTGTGACGTCCAGTGGCCCAGGAACCCGTGGCGAGGGTGACCTGGGCGGCCTCCACGCTCTCGTCGAAAGCGCCGTCGCTGGCCTGCAACGGCAACCCAACGGCACCCGGCATCCAGGGCGGCGTGTCGACGAAGACCTCGGCCGAGGCCACCGCCTGCACGGGCTCGCCGCTGCCGCCGAAGCGCGTGTCGTCGAGCGTGGCGCTGAGCAGCAAGGCCTGGCCGACGTTGACGCTGCCCGAGGGCACGCTGGCGAGCGCCAGCGCGTCGGGGCCGGCAGGCAGCGCATACGGCGCGCGCGTCACGCGCAGCGCGTAAAGCAGCGCGTTGCGGTTGGTGGGCAGGATGGTGTTCTCGAAGGTGGCGCAGTCCTGGAAGAAAGCCGTGCCCAACTCGAAGGTGTAGGAGGCCACGCCCAACTCGCCGTAGCCGTAGTCGCGCGTCGTGCCGTCGGTCGTGTAGAGATTGTTGGCCTGGAACGGCGTGTGGCCGTTGTAGTAGGCGAAACGCCGTCCGAGCGTCTGCATCTGCGTGCCGTTGGGCGCGGGCGAGGCCGTGTAACCCCAGGGCCACATGACGAGTTGGCCCGAGCTGTGGACGTCGATGAAGAGTCCAGCCGCGCCGACCGGGATGGGCGCCGTCTGCGGGTCTCCGTAGTCGGGGAAGATCGAGAGCATGTACGACCGCAGGGCCTGCGTCTCCGGCTCGGAGCCCGCACTGGGTCCACGATACGTCTCGCTGCAGCCGCTCGCGCTGGAGCCGCCACAGCAGCCCCAGTTGTAAGAGAAGTTGCGGTTCAGATCGATGCCCTGAGCGCTGCTCGTGCCGCAGAAATCGCTGTCGACGTTCTTGCGCCACGAGGCACCAGCCTCGGCGCGCTTGCGCCCGTCGGGGTTCGACTGCAGCAGCATGTGCAGCTCGTGGTGGTCGAGCATCCAGGTGGCGTCGGCGTCGTTGCCGTAGCCCGCCAGCAGGTGCTCGGCGAAACGCGTCACCAACTCGGCGGTGGTGTACTCGCGCGCGTGGATCGCGGCGTTCAGCAGCAGGCGCGGCTTGGGGCCGGGCAAGGCCGAGTTGGTCAGGCGCAGGACCATGATGTCGTAGCCGGGCGCGCCGCCCGCGCGCGCCTTGTCCCAACTGTCGCCGACGTCGAACCAGGTGGCCAGCGTCGGGTAGGTCGCGGCCAGGTTCTGCGCCGTCGCGAAGGTCTCCTCGACCGTGCGATAGCAGGCGAAGCCGGGGATGCCGGCCGTCTGCCCCGGCGACGGCACGCGCGGCGCGCGCAGCTCGGCGCTGCGGGCCGCGTCCAGACGCGGATCGAAACCCAACTCGACCAGCCGCGCCCAGCCGTCGCGGTCGACGTCGACCACGACCTCGCCCAACTGGTAGTCCACCGACCAGGGCTCGAACTCGGCCGCCAGGCGGTCGACGTCGGCGCGCGAAGCCACGGCCACGCGCACGACCCATGAGCCGTCGCCGGTCGGCGGCACCGACAGCGCTGCAACGCCCGGGGCGACGAGGAGCACGAGCAGCGCGACACGCAGGCCTTGCTTGGGCATGGGCACACTCCTGGACACGCGTGACGACGAGAGCGAGAGTCTAGCCCGGACTGTTCGTGCGAGCACCTGCCGCCGCGCGGCCGCAGGCTGTGTCGGCTCTCCCGCCCGGCGGGCCCTCCCGGATCACGCGCGTTGCGCGTGGCCAGGCGATGCACTACACTGAACTAGATGGTTCAGTATCAGCAAGCCCGCCTCGACGCCTCGTTCGCCGCGCTCGCGGACGCCACCCGCCGCGGCGTCGTCGAACACCTCGGGCATTCCGATGCTTCGATCACGGACCTGGCGGCGCGCTTCCACATGACCCTCACCGGCATGAAGAAGCACGTCTGCGTCCTGGAGCAGGCCGGGCTCGTCTCCACGGAGAAGGTCGGGCGCGTGCGGACCTGCCGGCTGGGCCCGCGCCGCTTGGAAGAAGAGCAAGCCTGGCTCGCGAGATACCAGGCGCTCTGGAGCGCGCGCTTCGAAGCGTTGGACCACGTGGTTCAGGAACTGAAACGGAAGGAGCAGGCCCATGGACGCGACCAGCGAAGGTGAGGGCAGCCCGATGAAGGACACGACGGTGGAGCGCAAGTCGGCGCGCGAGCTGGTCGTGCGGCGCACCGTCGCCGGCCCAGCTCGGCTGGTGTTCGAAGCCTTTGCCAGACCCGAGCTGCTCCAGAAGTGGTGGGTGCCCAAGTCGTTCGGCATCTCGCTGCTCTCGTGCGAGGCGGACGTGCGCGTGGGCGGCAAGTACCGCCTGGTCTTCGGCCATGGCGACTCGCCGCCCATGGCGTTCTTCGGCCGCTACGTCGACGTGACGCCCCCTACGCGCCTCGCGTGGACGAACGACGAGGCCGGCGACGGCGGTCCCCTCACGACGGTGACCTTCGAGCAGCGCGGCGACACGACGCTGCTGGTCATGCACGACCTCTATCCCTCGCCAGAGGCCCTCGACGCGGCCATGGCCTCGGGGGAGAAGAGCGGGATCAGCGAGACGTTCGAGCAACTCGACGAGTTGCTCTCCGACCACGGCGCACGCGCCGGGCAGGGCTGAGGTCGGCACTCGCTCCGGCGCGTCGATGGCCTCGCGGCCGGCCCGGCACGTCCCGCTCAGCGCGGGTTCGGGAACTTGAGCAGCTTGCGCTGGAGCGTGCGCCGATGAAGCCCGAGCGCGCGAGCGGCGGCCGAGACGTTGCCGCCGCAGTCGCTCAGGACGCGTTGGATGTGCTCCCACTCGACACGTGCCAGGGAGGGCGTCGCCGTGGGGCTCGGCTCCGCTGGCCCGCGGTCAGGCGTGAACCCGGCCAGGATCTCGTCGGCATGCGCGGGTTTGGTCAGGTAGTGGCGGGCTCCCAGGCGCACGGCCTCGAGGGCCGTGGCAATGCTGCCGTAGCCGGTGAGCACGACGATCGCCGTGGGAGGCTCGCGGCGCGCGAGCGCCCGCACCACGTCGAGCCCAGGCCGCCCCGGCAGGCGCAGGTCGACCACCGCGCGCCCGAAGTGGCTGGACTCCGCGGCGGCCAGAGCGCTCTCGGCGTCGCCTGCTTCGTGAACCTCGAACCCGCGCTCGCGGAGCGCGCGCCCCAGACGCCCGCGAAGCACGTCGTCGTCTTCGACCAGGAGCAGACGCTGCTCCGGGCGCGCTTCAGGCGGCACGTGGGGCTCCCGTCGGGTCGAGCTCCACCAGCGCGCGCGTGCCGCTGCCCGGCTGCGAGTCGAGACTCAGCCGCCCGCCCATCTGCTCGCACAGCGAGCGCGCGATGAAGATGCCCAGCCCGAGGCCGCTGCCGGGCGCCTTGGTCGAGAAGAAGGGCTCTCCTGCTCGCGCGAGCACGTCGCTGGGCATGCCGCCTGCGTGGTCTCGGATCTCCAGCCTCAGTCCGGCCTGCGCGCGCGCGAGCAGCACGTCGACCGGGCCTGGTCCCGCCTCGAGCGCGTTGCGCAGCAGGTTGTCGATGACTTGGAGCAGCGCGCCCTCAGGCAGCCTCACGGAGGCGTCGCCGGCCGGCAGAGCCAGGCGTACGCGAGGGCGGTGGAGTGCAGGCAGATTGCCGCGAGCCGCCTCGAGCAGGGCGCCCAGTCGCACTTCGCGCGGGGCCTCGCCCATGTGTTGGCCCGCGTCCGCGGCCAGGCGCGTCAGGATGTTCCGACAGCGTTCCACTTCGAGCCGGATCAGGCCCGCGTCGTCGAGCAGACGTTGGCGATGAGCGTCGGGCAGGGCTCGCACCGCGCGCTCGAGCTCGTGACTGGCCACTGCGATGGTCCCAAGCGGCGTGCCCAGTTCATGAGCGGCCCCGGCGGCCAGCGTCGTCACCGCCGCCACCCGCTCGCTGCGCGCCGCGCGCTCACGCATCAGCGCGATGGCTGCGTCGCGCTGCTCGAGGGCGCTCGCCAGGCGCGTGACGAAAGCGGCGATCAAGAGCGCCGCCACGGCAAACGCCACCCACATGCCCTGCAAGTGCATGCTCAGCTCCGGGTCCGGCCCGTGGCCCGCATGCGCGGCAGTCGCGCGACCGGTGAACAGCCAGCCATAGGCGCCGAGCGAGAGCGCCGCCAGCAGCCACGTCCAGCGTGCTCCGAGGACCGCGGCCGACAGCGTGATGTGCACGAGGTAGAGCACGCTGAAGGGGTTGGCTGGGCCGCCGCTGGAACGCAACAGGTCCGTCAACAGGAACGTGTCGAGCACCAGCGCGCTGCCGCACAACGGCCGCGCGGAAGCGGGCCAGCGCCGGCCTGCGGGCAGGAGCGCCAGATTCGTGATCACGAGCGTCAGCGCCGGCATGAGCAGGCGCGTGACCTGCACCTCGGCGTGCGCGGCGTGAGCCACCGCGATGGCGGCCAGTTGTCCGGCCAGCGCGCCCCAGCGCAGCCGGACCAGCCACGCCAGACTGATCTGCGCGCGCGAGGCTGCGCTCGCCGGCTGGCTGAACGCGCGTGGGTTGTCAGGCACGCTGCATTCTAGCCAAGCGGGCGGCCCCGCCTCGGCGAGCACTCATCGGCATGCGGCCTGCCGTCACCTGCCCGCTCCCAGCGCGGCGCACCGCGCCCGTTCGCCAGCCGCCTCCGCGCCACGGGCCGTGCGCTCCCAGGCCGCGGCGCGCGAGGCGCAGGCCAGCGCGGAGCCCGGATGCACGCGCGCGTTCAGATCGAAGAGCGACAGCACCTGCTCGGGCGCTCGGCTGTTCGCGAACAGCCATTCGGCCGTCTCGGCCAAGCCCGCGTCCTGGAGCATGTCGAGGTCGTGCCCGTGTGCCTGCCGTCGCAGGCGTTCGTGCTCCTGCACGGCGGCGTCGAGGCCCTTCTGACGGAGCACCCGCAGCAGGCGGAACGCGCCCCAGTCCGCGGGCAGATCGAAGGTACGACCGCGGACGCCTCGCACGCCGGCCTGCGCTGCTTGCGCCGCCCACTGCGCTTCGAGGTCGCTCCAGGCGTCGTACTCCATGTGCGACGCGGTGGCGCGCGCGCTCTCCAGGCCGCCGGTCCGCGCCACGATCCAGAGCGCCCCATCGATGCCGGCCGAGATGCCGGCGGCCGTCACGAGCTGGCCGTTGTCGACCACGCGACGGTCGGCGTGCACGCGGGCGGCGGGTGCGAGCAACGCCAGCAGGTCGAGATTGGCGTGATGGGTGGTGACGTCCAACCCGTCGAGGAGGCCGGCGCGCGCGGCGATGGAGGCCCCGTTGCACACCGTGAAGACGGTGCCACCGGACGCGCGCACGCGCGCCAGCCAACTCAGGACGGCCTCCGACTGCATGACGCGCGTGACGTCGCCGCCCGGCACGACGGCGACGTCGGGCAGCGACACGTCGGCCAGGCTGGCTTGCGGAGTGATCGTGAGGAAGCCCTGGCTCCTGACCGTGTCGCGCGTCAGGCCGACGGTGCGCACGTCGAACAGGCGCGCCCCGTCGCGGCGTGCGACGGCGAAGACCTCGCCTGGACCTGAGAAGTCGAGCAGCTCCACTCCTTCATAGACCAGTATGCCGACCGACGAGGGCCCCGCGGCCCCGCGTTCGCGCGCGTGAGCGGGTGCGCCCAGAAGCGCTGCGCTCACTCCGAGCAACGTCAGCGTGGCCGACCGCATGTGACTCCTCCTCACGGTTGCGCGCTGAGCCGTGTCAAGCGCACTGCTGTGCCGTCGTCGCGCTTCTCGCTCCAGAGGGCCAGGACGCCGTCGCCGTCGGCGATCCAGCGCGGAAGGCGCGCGCGCAGCGGTGCCGGACCCAGCGCGAGCGGTTCACCGAGGGCGCCGCCGACCTCGACGCGACGCGCCCACGCCTGGCCTCGTTCCAGCCAGCCGACGACTGCCGCCCGTCCGTCCCGCTCCAACGCCACGGTCACTTGCCCGCCCGCCGGACCGGCGCTGATGGGGATGGGGGCGCTGAAGGTCTGGCCCGAATCGCTCGAGAAGGCCAGCGACACGTGCGGCTGGGCGCCCGCTCCGGTCCACCACGCGACCGCGACACGGTCGCCACGCGCGTCGAGCGCGGGTCCGTTGTCGGGACAGCCTGCCATGACCCACTCGTCGGCGTGCACACGCCGCGGCGCCGTCCAAGCGTCGCCCTCGAGACGCGCCACGTGGACGTCGCGCACGCTGCCGCCGTCGTCGCGCACGTCTTCGGCGCGCTGCGCCGGGCTGGCGCGGTCGCGGTAGACGACGATGGGGCCACGCGCGCTGAGCGCCGCCGAGGTGGGACAGCACTCGCAGGTGATCGGGTCGACGAAGCCGTCGCTGCGCACGCGACCGTCGCCGTCCAGCAGGGCGTAACGCAAGCCGATGGCCCCCAACCAGGCGCGCTTGCGCCCACGCGCGGCGGGCACGAACTGCTGGCGTTGCGCGTCGAGCCACACCAGGCCGAGACCGTCTGGCAGCTCGAACGCCGCGGTGAAACTGTGCTGGCCGACGGTGGCGTCGGCGTGCGGCGCCGGCAGCGGGCGCCACGTGCGCCCGTCGTCGACGGAGCGGGCCAACTGGATGCGGGTCGCATACGGATCGCCCGCCGAGCGCTCGAAGCGCTCCCAGTAAGCCAGAAGGCCCCCGCCCGGCAGCCGAGCGAGGCCGGACA
>WBZQ01003223.1_pt1 | contig 10217 bp, 4 predicted proteins | sample 5204251 | NCBI WGS metagenome assembly WBZQ01 (sample SAMN12412402, study PRJNA552823) | activated sludge metagenome | isolation source: activated sludge from nitrification reactor of wastewater treatment plant... | place: USA: Virginia | collected 2017-09 | reverse complement strand
ATCGCGCGTGCCTTTGTGCGTGCGGAAGCGCGCAAAACGCCGGGAGAAACACCGCTCTCTGCGTTGCGGCTGGCAGAAGTAGATGGCGTGCTACAAGAAATGCGCAACAATGTGCTGAACCTGACGCAGGAATATCAGCAATTGCGGTGGCAGGAAAAGTCCGACGCATTCGACAACTTCGGTTTCGCCATTCGCACCAACAATCTCAAGCTATCGAGTTCACAACTGATTGTGGAAGTGGTTAGCCGTGCCCTGATGATTTGCGGCATCGCGGGTTACCGCAATGACTCGCAATATAGTCTGGCGCGATTGTTACGCGATGCGTATGGCGCAGCCCTCATGGTCAACAACGACCGTATCCTAAAACTGAATGCCACCATGCTAATGGTTCACAAAGAGAGTTAAGCAAGATGTCTACAATTGAAGATCCGATACAGCGTGCATATCAAACCTTTCAGGACGAGCTGATTGAAGCAGGCTTGTTGATACCGATGGGAGTTCCAGGCTTATACGCCCGCAGCGGTTTATTCGAAAGCATCGTCGAGCAGTTCGAAAAATTCGTCACGGCAATGGCGGCGGAAAGAAAATCCGAAGTCATCTGGTTTCCGCCCGTGTTCAATCGGCGGCATTACCTGTGCACAGACCACATTGAGACGTTTCCGAATCTGATGGGTTCGGTACACAGCTTCACGGGCAAAGATCGCGAACATCTCGAACTGATTCGCAAGCGAAAGTCTGAAGAAGACTGGACGCGCGACCTGAACGCGACCGAGGTCATGCTGCTTCCGGCGGCGTGTTATCCGCTTTACCCGACCGCAACAGGAGTGCTGCCCGAAAAAGGACGAACCGTGGATTTGCGTTCGTTCGTGTTTCGTCACGAACCCTCAATTGATCCGGCGCGGTTGCAGAGCTTCCGCATGCACGAATATGTGCGACTGGGCACGCCGGAACAAGCGCTCGAACATCGTGAATACTGGTTGCAACGTGCGGAGGAAATCTTGCGCGCGATTGGTTTGGACGTAACCCCTGTCCTGGCCAATGATCCATTTTTCGGACGCGGCGCGCGCATGATGGCGGCCACACAGCAAGAACAGAATCTGAAATTCGAAATGGTCGTGCCCGTGGCGACAGCAGAAAAGCCAACGGCGGTCGCGTCGTGCAATTACCACTTGAACCACTTCGGACACAGCTTCGGCATTCGGACAGCGGACGGCAACGAAGCACATTCCGCCTGTGTCGGGTTTGGTCTGGAACGAGTCGCGCTGGCGCTGTTCCGCGCGCACGGATTCAATCCCGCGAGCTGGCCCGCATCGGTTAAGAAGGTGCTGGCGCTATGAAAAATCAGATTATCCCCCTGGCCCCCGAAAGCTATCAGCGGCATCTGCTTCACACACAGGAACGCACCTGGGCTGAGACGAATTGCTATGTTGACCTGTGGATCGAGCTCCTGCACTCGTGGGGGCTTGAGCCGCTCGCGGCGCTCCCGTTCACGCTGACGATTGATTTCGAAGGCGATCAATGGACGTTTTTCAAATTCCCGCTTGCCGATCTGTATGAACTTTACGGTCTGGATGTTCAGGAACTGGCCATCTGGAAACGCGTCATTGACCACGTCGAGGAACAAGTGATCCTGGGCCGCCCGGTGCTGGTGGAACTCGATTCATATTACCTGCCGGACACCGTGGGAACAGCGTATCAACGCGCGCACACCAAAACCACCGTGGCGGTAAATGCCATTGATGTGCAAAACCAATGGCTGGGTTACTTTCACAATCAAGGCTACTTCCAATTACAAGGCGACGATTTCATCAACATCTTCAACCTGCATCTGGAAACAGACGCCCTTCCGCTGCCGCCTTATGTGGAATTTGTGAAGCGCCGCTCTCGCCCGTTGCGCACAGGTGACGAACTGGTTCAGCAATCGCTGGGGCTGTTACGTAATCACCTGAACCTGCTGCCGGAAGAAAACCCCTTCGAAAAATTCAAGACGCGATTTGCGCGCGACCTCGACTGGCTGACCAATGAGCCGCTGGACGTATTTCACAAATATTCGTTCACCACGCTGCGCCAGGTCGGCGCTTGTTTCGAACTGCTGGCGACGTATCTGAACTGGCTGCAACAGCACCGGATTTCAGGTCTTGAGCCAGCGCAACAAGCCTTTTCAGAACTGTCAAACGGAGCCAAAACCCTGCAGTTCAATCTGGCCCGCGCCGTGGCGCGCAAGAAAATTCTGGACTTGTCTTCGCTCTCGGAAATGGCAGAACGCTGGCAAAGCGCAATGAGTCATTTGCGTTCTGCCGTACACGAACTATGACGCACGTTGAAATTCCCCCAACCGTGAGTGCGCACTGGGCCGCACCAAAACTGCTCAGCGCCTGGCAGTGCTGTGCGCAACCGCCGGGCGCAGCCCTTACGCCAGCGCTTCTCAACCACACTGCCGCCGACTGGTTCCCGGCCACCGCGCCGGGCACGGTGGCTCAGGCGTTACAAGCGCAAGGACGTTGGCAACCAGATGCGCCACCAGAAGCCACGTTTGAGGGCGACGAAAAAGACTGGTGGTATGCGACCACCTTCGCCGCGCCGGATTTGCCTGTTGGCCAGTCGTGCGAACTCGTTTTTGAAGGCCTGGCCACAATTGCGGAAGTCTGGCTGAACGGACAGCACATTCTGACGGCTGAAAATATGTTTCGCCGTTACCGCGTTGACGTCACCAACCACCTACAGCCAAACAACGATCTGGTCATTGCGTTTCGCTCCTTGCGCGAACGGTTGCATCAACGACGTCCGCGCCCACGCTGGAAAACCAATCTGGTCAATCACCAGCAACTGCGCTGGCAGCGCACAACCTTGCTGGGTCGCATTCCGGGCTGGTCTCCGCCAATTACAGCCGTCGGCCCGTGGCGCGCAATCTGGCTGGATGCCCGGCCAGTGCGCCTGACAGAGTCACACCTCAATTGCGCAATCGAACATGGCACTGGCGGCGTAACCTTTCGCGCTCAAGTGCAAACGAACTTTCCGCTCGAACAAGCAGTGCTATGCGCGGGAACAACGCAAACTCTCATCTCTGCTGAACGCAACGAAAACGGCTGGCGATTGACCGGACGGCTGAGCATTCCTGATCCGCCGTTGTGGTTTCCACACACACACGGCGCACCGGAATTGACCGATTGCACGCTGCAATTGACCGCAGGCGGCACATCATTTTCGTTCTCACTCGGTCGCATCGGTTTTCGCTCTCTGGAAGTGTCACAGGAAAACGGCTTTGCCCTGCGCGTCAACGGCGTGCCGCTGTATTGCCGGGGAGCTTGCTGGACGGTCAGCGACATCACAACGCTCGACGGTGCGGCAGATTCACTGGCGCACGATTTACGCCTGGCGCGTGAGGCAGGTGTAAACCTGCTGCGCATCGGCGGAACGATGATTTATGAAAGCGACCGCTTTTATGAACTTTGCGACGAGTTGGGCATTCTCGTCTGGCAGGATTTCATGTTCGCCAACATGGATTATCCGGTCACGGATGCGGGCTTTGCCGCCGAAATCGAAGCCGAAGCCGTTGGCGAGTTGAAACGCCTGGCCCGGCATCCGAGCCTGGCGGTCTATTGCGGCAACAGCGAAGTCGAACAGCAAGCGGCCATGCTGGGTATGTCGGCGGATTTGCAACGCAATGATTGGTTCGCCGAACGGCTGCCCAGGCTGTGCGCGGAATACCATCCGGGAACGGCCTACGTGCCTTCTTCGCCAAGTGGCGGCGCAATGCCTTTCCACGTAGGCGAAGGCATCGCGCACTATTACGGCGTGGGCGCATATTTGCGTTCGCCGCGCGAACTGCGCCAGGCCAACGTGAAATTTGCGACCGAGTGTCTGGGTTTTGCCAACCTGCCTGAAATGGAAACGTTGTCGGCGATTACAGGCGGCGCACTGCCAACGACGCATCATCCGCGCTGGAAGGCGCGCGTTCCCAGAGACACGGGCTCGGGCTGGGACTTTGAAGACGTGCGGGATTTTTACCTGCAAGAGTTGTTCGGCGTTGACCCGGTGCGATTGCGCAGTTTCGATATGCCGCGCTATCTGCAATTGAGCAGCGTCGTGCCTGGCGAAATGATGGCGCGCGTATTCGCCGAATGGCGCAGCACATCGTCACACAATCGCGGCGGTCTGGTCTGGTTTTACAAAGACCTTTGGCCTGCCACCGGCTGGGGCATTCTCGATAACCTGGGGCTGCCCAAAGCCGCCTATTACTACCTGCGCCGCAGTTGGCAACCGCAACAAATCACACTCACCGATGAAGGTCTGGATGGACTGCACCTGCATCTGGTCAATGAAACGGCGCAGCCGCTGCGCGCGACGGCGGAACTGTTGTTGCTGAAAGACGGCCAAACGCCGATCGCCAGAAAAGAAGCGCCCTGCGAAATTCCGCCCCGCAGCGCAATAGCATTGCGCTCAGAAGACGTGCTGGGACAGTTTTTCGACGTCAATTACGCTTACCGGTTCGGGCCGCCAAAACACGACGTGGTGATTGCCACGCTCTATGACGAAGCCCGTGCAGTGCTGTCAGAAGCCTTCTACTTCCCTTGCCCCGGCACACCAACACCGACGGATGCCGAAGTAAACATTCACGTAACCGAAACCGGCGACGAACAATATCAGCTCGCGCTGTCAGCGAATCGTTTTTTGCAAAGCGTGAATTTCGACCTTAGCGGCTTTCTGCCCGACGACAACTATTTCCATCTCCCGCCCCACCGAGAAAAGACAATTCATTTCAGAAGGTTCAAAAACCAGGCAAAGAAATTCAGCGGTTACATTGCCGCCCTGAATTTGAAAGAGCCCATCAAGTTTGCCTGGCAATCTACACACGCGTAAGGAAAAGCAATTATGTCGGTTGAACTAGATGTTCTCGCGCCGGTAGTTGTGGAGCCAACCAGCGCAAACCAGATACAACGAACTGCTTTCTATTTGGAAAGTCAGGGTCAGCCGTTGTTTGCCTGGCTGCATCACCGCCCAAACAACCGGCGCGGCAGACAGGGCGTCGTCATCTGCGCTCCGGTTGGATACGAACAAGTGCATGCGCATCGCACGCTGCGTCGGCTGGCAGACCAACTGGCTGAAGCAGGACTCCCAACGCTGCGCTTCGATTATCACGGCACGGGCGACTCTGCGGGCGAGTACGAAACCGAAAATCGTGTGGCGACCTGGCTGGCCAACATCCACGACGCCCTTGACTGGATGCAGGATCAACTCGGTTGCGAAACGATCCATCTCGTCGGATTGCGCATCGGCGCGACACTGGCGGTGCAAGTAGCGACTGAACGACCGATTGAAAGCCTGCTTCTTTGGGCACCGGTCGTCAAAGGCCGCGCCTATGTGCGCGAGATTGTCGCGCTCAACGCCATGCGCGGTGAAGAGGCGAGCCCAGCACAGGCACAAGAGGATTTGGAAGCCGCCGGTTTTGTCATGAGCAAACAAACCGCCAGCGAATTAAGCCAGCTCGATTTGCTTAAACTGGTTCCCAATGCGCGCCGTGCGTTGATTCTGGGCCGCGATGATTTGCAGGAAGACCGACGCTTGCTGGAATACCTGCAAGGCTGCGGCCTCACAGTGGAACAAGGAACGATTGCAGGGTATGCCGACATGATGGCAGAACCGCACCTCACCAAAGTACCGGTGACAGTCATTCAACAAAGCGCGGAGTGGCTGTCAGCGCCTGCGCCGCTTTTCGACGAACCGGCGAACCCTGACGTTCGCCTGTCACATTCGCTCGTTCGGCAATACCAGGATGTACCGGTTCTGGCCGAAAGCCACGTACGCGAACGCACATACACGATCAGTCAAACGCCGAGCCTGTTTGGAATTCTGACTTACACTGAACGGTCGGCAGCAGAAGAACTGCCCTTCGTCGTGTTGCTCAACGCGGGTTCAGTGCACCACATCGGGCCAAACCGATTGTACGTTCATCTCGCGCGCCAATTGGCCACAGAGGGGTTTCGCTGTTTGCGTATGGATTTGTGTGGGCTGGGCGATAGCGTTGCCGCCTCATCTGAAATGGAAAATGCACATTACGCCGATTCTTCTTTTGCGGACATCGCCCTGACGTTGCAAAAGCTGCAAGCCGATTTCGGAGCCCGGCGCATCATCCTGCTGGGACTTTGTTCTGGCGCGTATTACGCCTTTCACTCGGCGCTGCAACTGACGACGCCGACACTGGTCGAAAGCATTCTGATCAACCCGGCGACGTTTTATTGGCACGACGGTATGTCGCTGGATACCGCCCCGGCAAAACAGCATAAGCAGTTTCAATATTACAAACAGGTCATCAGCCAACCCGACAAGTGGCTGAAGTTTTTCACCGGCAAAAGCAAAACGAGCGTGCGCGGCGTTTGGGAATTGGCCCAACAGCGATGGCAGATGCACAAAGAACGCCACGCGCCTGTCGCTGGCACACACACCAAGCCCACAGCGCAACGCGAAGACTTGTCAGCCGACCTTGAGCGTGTCGCCAATGCCAATCGTCACCTGAGCTTTTTCTTTTCGAGTTCGGACCCCGGCTATGAAATCCTGAAATTCCACGCGCGCCGGAAAGTGCAGCAATTAACCCAGGCAGGCAAGATTGATCTCTTTTTTGTCGAAAACGCTGACCACACGTTTTCTACGTTGAAACAACGTGCCGACGTACTTCAACAGATTGGCGGACACCTGCGCCGCCGCTACCAATCACAGTCAGGCCGTTGAATAGATTCGGAGCGTCTTTCAGAACACGCCAACCTGTTTCCCGCCAAAAAGAGGGGCAGAAAAAGAGTATGAATCTTTTTCTGCCCCTCGTTTTTCTAACACAGCCTTGAAGCTGCGGTTTTGCGTTGGACGATTCGTTAAAATACCAGCCGGATCGCCAGTTGTCCCTGGCGTCCACTGCTGCCATCCAACCGACCAGAGTTGACGTAACTCGACACATTGCGTTCCGTCGTGATCGTGCCCAGCGTGTTACCGCTCAGGATCGAACGCGTCGGCGCGCCAAACGTGACGCGGTTAAACACGTTGTAAAACTCCATACGCACAATCAGCTTGACGCCTTCGTGAATGCGAAACGTCTTGAAGGCAGTCATATCCGTATGATTCAGCCCTTGCAGGAAAAACGTGTTGCGTCCGATCTGGCCATCCACCCCGCCCCCCGGCAGGTAGATACGATCCGCCTGGCCAATCGTCGCCGCTTGGGCCGGGATGAAAATATTGCCCGGCAACTGCGTCTGTGAAACCTGTACGCCATTGATGACGCGCCCGTTATCCACGGAAGCGCCCAGATAGCTGGTATTGGCAATGCGCGGGCGATCTCCGCCCAGACCGTCGCCGTTGGCGTCGTAACCGAGCGTCACGCTAAACGGATTGCCCGATTGGAAAGTCGTGACGCCGCTGACGTTCCAACCACCGATCACGCGGCCCAGAAAACCTTGCTGGTTGCGCATAATCGGCAGTTCATACGAATAGCTGGCGACAAACCGATGCGCCGCGTGAAAGGCGCTGAGTCCGCGCAAGCTGGCCGCCGCGCCGCCTTTTTTGCTGGCGGGCGCGTTGGTGTCCACCACGGTAAAGGTCGCCTCAGAACCGGTATCAATCGTTTTGCTCAACGTGTAAAACGCGTTGAACGAAAGTCCGTTCGAATAGCGTTTGGTCACCTTGACCGTTCCGGCGTGGTAATAGCTCCAACCGAAATTTTGCAGGTTGACGAAACGGCTCAGGGTCGCATCAGGACGGCGTTCGTTGATGCGCGGCGTATTCAGCGAAATGTAACCGTGCGGCACGCCGTCCACGATCACGATGCCTTTTTGCGCCAGCGTCGCCGTCGTGCTGTTCAGCGCAGAGAAAGAGCGCAACGAACCGACCTGGGTATCGTTCGGGTTGGCCGCATTCAAACAAATCGGGTCTGTCGTGCCAGTGCAGGCGCGGTCAAACACCACCGGTTTGAAGTTGCCGCCACCGACATCCACCAACAACGAAGGCGACACAAACGGGAAAATCGCGTCATTGCCGCTGTCAAACCACGGCAAGCCAATGCCGCGATTGCCTGCATATCCCACCTGAATGGCGAAATTGCCGGGCAGTTGCCGTTCCATCGTCAGGTTCCATTGCTGCGTGTACGGCACCTGCAAATTCCGGTTCGGAATCAGCAGCACACTGTTCAAACGTCCGCCAATGTCGCGCACCGCGCCGGTGTTTTGCGCGCTGTTGGCGGTAAACGCCGTCGTCCGCGAAGCCACGCCCGGCGTGAACACAAAGCCGCACGATGGATCGGAAATTTCATTCACACACAATCCGCTGAACACGTTGGCAAAACCGTTCGGCGGCTGGGTGCGAATGCTCAACTGATTTTGCGAAAACACCGATTGGAAGATACGGCTGTGGTTGATGCCGTATCCGCCGCGAATGACGAACTTGCCTTCGTTGCCGGTCAGCCAGTGCAGCAGGCCGTTTTCAAATGAAGGCGACCAGGCAAACCCGATGCGCGGCTGGATGTTGTTCTTGTCATCGCCAAACCCATACGCGAACCGGTTTTCCTGTTCTTTCGGGGCTTTGACGTATTCGTACCGCACGCCCAGGTTCAGCGTAAAATTGCGTTTGATGCGCAAATCTTCCTGCAAATACAGGTTGGTTTCGCCGAAGCGGTTTTCGGCCACGGGATTACCAAAGCCTTTTTGATAGGCGGTGATGAATCCGCGCATGAAGTTTTCGAAGCTGGTGTACCCCGTGCGCGCCCGGATCGAAGCCAGCGAATCGTTGGTGCCGAACGTCCAGAACCCGCGTGCACGGTCGCCGGTTTCGTCGTCCAGCGCATTGATGCGATGGTCAATGCCCGTTTTCAAGGTGTGACGCGCAAAGGTCAACGTGTGGTTGTACACGAATTGATGATCGCGCTGACGGCGGTTAATGGGCACGTTGGTCGAAGTGCCGATGATGCCGCCGCACGCGCCAACGCCGCTGCCCGTGCAAAGGTTGGTCGAAAAACGAATGACCGGAATGTCATTGCCGTCACTGACGTCTTGCAACGTGACGCGGTTGCCGAAGCTGTAACGGAATTCGCTGACCTGACGCGGCGACCAGACGTGCGTTTCGGTCACCCCCAGGTTGTATTGGCGGTCGTTACGCGCGCCGAAAGTATCGCCCAGGATAAAGCGGCCTGTGTTGTCGCGCTGACGGCTGTATTGATAGCGCAACCACATGGTGTCTTTTTGCGTGGCTTTGAAATCCAAGCGCCCGGAATAATCTCCGCGCGGTTGACGCGTGGTAATGCCCAGCGTCACGCAACGATTTTCGCGCCCGCTGGAAATCAAATCGGCGCAGGCTTGCGGATCGTTCGGCGCCACGCCTTGCAATTCCGGCGTGCGATACAGGCTGATGACCTTGCGCATGAATTCCAGGTCGCGCGCCAGATTCGGGTGCGTGAGCGGGTCAACGCAGAAATTCCGCAGCGGATCGCCGGGTCTGGGATTCACCGTCACGCCGTTGACGACGGGACAGGGCTTCGGCTCTTCCCCCGGCAGGAAAATCACGCGCGTATAGCTGTTGTCGGTTTTGTTGAACAGCCGGTCGGCGCTGATGAGAAAGTGCAACCGATCGCGTCCGTCAAAAGCCGCCGGTCCGAAAAACTTTTGCGGAAACCAGATCGGCCCGCTAAACGTGCCGCCATAATTTTGCCGCCGCACGGCCGGACGTGGTTGCAACGGCTGTCCGGTCGTTGCCGAATTCCCCGCCGCGTTACGGAAAAAACCATTGGCATTGAAAATGTCGTTTTGAATGAAATCGTATGCGTCGCCGTGGAACAGATTGCCGCCGGATTTGGTTTGCACCAGCACGGCAGCGCCGCCGCCGCCAAATTCCGCCGAGAAGGCGTTGGTCAGCACTTGCATTTCTTTAATCGTGCTGATGTTGACACCTTGCCGATTTTGGTTCTCCGACGCGTCATTGTTGCTGACGCCGTCCACCTGAAACGTCGTCGAACGGCTGCCGAGTCCGCTAAAGGCAGCAAACGAACCGCTGGAGTTGGTCGGATTGTTCTGACCGCTGCTGGCATCGCCGCCGAACGAAGCGATCTGAAATCCGGGAATTTGTTCGACCAGCGAAATGAAATTGCGCCCGGCCAGTGGCGTGTCTTCAACGCGACGGGCATCGAGCGAATGTTTCAATTCGCCGGTGGTGGTTTCGATCTGCGGGGTTTCGCCGGTGATTTCCAC
>WBZQ01003222.1_pt1 | contig 10217 bp, 8 predicted proteins | sample 5204251 | NCBI WGS metagenome assembly WBZQ01 (sample SAMN12412402, study PRJNA552823) | activated sludge metagenome | isolation source: activated sludge from nitrification reactor of wastewater treatment plant... | place: USA: Virginia | collected 2017-09 | reverse complement strand
CCCGTTGATGACGATCCCCGCGGCTACGGCCTGGTCACGCGCGTCTTCGGCCGGCCGGCCACGATTATTCGACCCGTCGCCCGACACATCGATCGTGCGCCGTTCGGCGGGAAACGGGCAGCGGGGGAACTGGTCGGCGGAGAAATCGATCGCGCCGCTGAGTGACGTGCCGCCGCCGAACAATTCGCGCGGGGCGGCGTCGACCGCCGCTGCGAAGCGGTCGGCCGCCGGATCGCCGTTGATCAGGCTCCAGTCCACAGCGATGACCTGCATCGACGGGCCGGTCCATTGCAGCATCATGACCGCGATCGATCCGGTGGCCGTGTTGTGGATCGCGGACCGGACGGATGGGTGGCGGAACGCGGCCGCGTAACCGTCACGCTGCAGGAAGAAGCGGGGCATGTTGACGCTGCCCGAGGCATCAACGGCCAGGATCAATTGCAGCGATGTCGCGGTCTGGGCCTGCGCGGAACCGATCAGCGCGGGGAGAAGGGCAGGGAGCGCACGCCGTGTCAGCATCGGCTGGCTCCCCCTTGGTGTTGGTCCTACCCGCCGCTGGCCGCGTCAATCGCGGCGTTCAACGCCCTCACCCCGGCGGCTGGTCCGTCGGGATGGTTCCAAACGCACCCGACCACCGCCAGGAAGTCCGTGCCCGCCCGCACCAACGGCCCACAGTTTTCCGGTGTGATGCCCCCGATCGCGCAGCTTGGCAGTTCCATCAGGTCGTGCCACCAGCGCAGGATTTCCGGATCGAGGAAATTCTTCACGTCCTTCGTCGTGGACGGGAAGAACGCCCCGAACGCGACGTAATCCGCCCCATCCTCGCCCGCCTGCATGGCCAGGTCGCGGCTGCCCTTGCAGGTGACGCCGAGCGTGAGGTCGGGGCCCATGATGCGGCGGGCTTCGCGCGCGGGCATGTCATCCTGCCCGACATGGGCGCCGTCGCAGCCGGTCTGCACGACCAGATCGGCGCGATCATTCAGCAGGAAGGCGACCCCACGCGACTGGCAGACCGGACGCAACGCGTCGATGGCGCGCTTCCACGCATCGTCGGTTTCGTTCTTGATGCGCAACTGCACCGCCGCCACGTCGCCGCCGTCCAGCGCCGCAGCCATGCGGTCGGCGAACGGTCCAGGATCGAACCGCTCGGGCGTGATCAGATAGACGCGGCAGCGCTCCATGCCGCCGCGATCCATCGGCGGCATGGATCAGGCCTTGCCTTGGTAGATGTCGATGATCTTGTCCAGCATCGACAGGGCCTGTTCGCGCGGGCGCTGGAACGTGTTGCGTCCGATGATGGAGCCGTTGCCGCCACCGTCGCGAATGCCACGCACTTCTTCGTAGACACCGTCCAGGTCCTTGGCTTCGCCGCCCGAGAAGACGACGACGCGCTTGCCGGCGAAGGACGATTGCATGACATGCGCGACCCGCTTGGCCAGGGTCGAACCGTCAAAACCTTCATAGGACTTCTTCGCGGCGTCCAGGCTGATGACGGCGGTCGGCGGTTTCACCTTGATGATATGCGCGCCCATCAGTGCGGCCATCTGTGCGGCATAGGCGCAGATATCGACAGCGGTTTCCGCAGCGCGGTCCAGGTTGGGGCCACGCGGATAGCTCCAGACCACGACCGCGAGGCCCGAGTCCTTGGCTTCCAACGTCAACTCCCGCAGTTCCTCCATCTGGGCGAAGGCATATTCACTGCCCGGATAGATGGTGAACCCGATGGCCGCGCAGCCCAGCCGCAGCGCGTCCTTCACGCCGGCGGTCACCGCCTGGTCCTTGCTGGTGGCCAGGCTGTTGGAGGAGTTGACCTTCAGGATGGTCGGGATCTGCCCCGCGAACGTGTCCGCGCCCTGCGCGATCATGCCCAACGGCGCGGCATAGGCGTTCAGCCCTGCATCAATGGCGAGCTTGTAGTGGTAATGGGGGTCATAGGCCGGGGGGTTGGGCGAGAAGCTGCGGGCGGGACCATGCTCGAACCCTTGGTCGACGGGCAGGATCACGACCTTGCCCGAGCCGCCCAGACGCCCGGTGCACAGGATGCGTGCGATGTTCGCCTTCACGCCTGGGTTTTCACCCTCGTACCAGGCCAGCATCTTCTTGACGGTCTGGGTCACACGCATGGGTCGCAGCCTTTCCTGTTCCTGGATGGGTCTCCGGCGCCGTCCTAACCCAGCGCGCGATATCTGTCACGCGCGCACTCGACTGGGTTCGGGCGCCGTGCCAACTGCCAAGGCCCTTTCCGCGCCCTTCGTGACAGTAACCCCACGCTCGGCTAGCGTCCGAGTCGCATGAGCAACACGTCCTCCGCGCCGCGGGGCGCTATACCCGAAGTCTTCCTCACCTTTCTCAAGCTCGGCCTGACATCCTTCGGCGGCCCGATTGCGCATCTGGGCTATTTCCGGGATGAGCTGGTCGTCCGCCGGAAATGGATCGACGAGGCGGGCTACACGGACCTTGTCGCCCTGTGCCAGTTCATGCCGGGACCAGCATCCAGCCAGGTCGGGTTTTCCCTCGGCATTCTGCGCGGTGGCGGCCTGCTGGGCGGATTCGCGGCCTGGGTCGGCTTCACCATGCCATCGGCCCTCATCCTGCTGGCCTTCGCGCTGACCGCCCACGCCTTTGGCGGGCCGATCGCACTGGGCTTCATCCACGGGCTGAGACTCGTGGCCGTCGCGGTCGTGGCGCAGGCCGTCTGGGGCATGGCCCGGAACCTGGCACCCGACCGAACCCGTGCCGCCATCGCCCTGGCCGCGATGGCCATCGTGATGGCGCCGACCGGATCGATCGGTCAGGTGGTCGCGATCGCACTGGGAGCGGCGGCCGGCATGCTGCTGTGCCAGGGCGCCGCGCCGCCATCCGGTGTCCATCTGGGCTTCCCGGTCTCGCGGGCGGCCGGCACGCTCGGGTTGCTGCTGTTTGCGGTCCTGCTGCTGCTGCCGCCGATCCTAGTGGAGCTGTCAGGCAGCCAGGCCCTGCGCCTGTTCGACGCATTCTACCGATCCGGCGCGCTGGTGTTTGGCGGCGGCCACGTCGTGCTGCCGCTGTTGAAGGCCGAGGTCGTGACCAATGGCTGGGTGGGGGCGGAGGAGTTCCTGGCCGGCTATGGCCTGACGCAGGCTGTCCCCGGGCCACTGTTCACGTTTGCCGCCTATCTGGGTGCCCTGGTGGGTCCTGCGCCCAATGGCGTGCTCGGGTCGATGATCGCCCTTATCGCGGTGTTCATCCCCGGCTTGGCGCTGATCTACGGGATGCTGCCGTTCTGGGATCAGTTGCGAGCCAGACCCGGCGCGCAGGCGGCGATGCGGGGCGCCAACGCCGCGGTCGTCGGCATTCTGGGTGCGGCGCTGTATGATCCGGTCTGGACCGGGGCGGTCCTCTCGCCACGGGATTTTCTGCTGGCCCTGATTGGTTTCCTGGCCCTGACAATGTGGAACGCGCCGTCCTGGGTCGTGGTGATCGGACTGGCGGCGGCAGGCACCGTGATCGGGCTGATGTGATCCGATCAGGCGGCCGCGGTCGTCGCGGGCAGGCCCGTCCTCAGCATGGCGTTAGCATCCGCCGCCGGCATGGGGCGACCGAACAGATACCCCTGCCCATAGGTGCATCCCAGGTCCCGCAGCAGGGCCATCGTCGCCTGATCCTCGATCCCTTCGGCGGTCAGTTCCAGGTCCAGCGCATGACCCAACCCGATGATAGCGCTAACATACCGCGCGCTCTCGGCGTCGGTGCTCAGGGATTGGATGAAGGACTTATCGATCTTTACCTTGTCGAACGGCAGTTCCTTGAGGTGGTACAGGCTGGAGAACCCGGTTCCGAAGTCATCGAGCGCCATCGACATCCCCATCGCACGCAGCCTGTCGATCACGCCGCGGGCGATGCGCGAATCGTGGATCAGAGCGTTTTCGGTCACTTCGATCTCGACGCGAGCCCCATCCATCCCGACAGTACGCAGGATGGCCGCGACATCCTCGGGCAACGATTCGTCCTGCAATTCGGACGGGGAGACATTGACGGACAGGCGAATGCCGGCTGGCCAGTCCAGCGCCGCGGCACAGGCCTGGGACAGGATCGATGCGAGCATCGCCGCGGATTGCCCGAGTTCCTCGACCAGGGGGAGGAATACCATCGGGGACAGGACGCCACGCTCCGGATGGTCCCAGCGCGCCAACACCTCGAACCCGATTACGCTGCTGTCGGACAGCCGCACGATCGGCTGAAAATACGGCTTTATCTCACCGGCCACGATGGCGGCGCGCAGGTCCGCCTTCAAGTCCTCGGCCATCGCCAGGTCATCCGACATACGCCGTTCGAAGAACCGGTAGCAGGCGCCGCCGACCAGGCGCGCCTGTGCCATGGCAATGCCGGCGTAGCGCAGCAGTGTGGCCGCGCGCATGCCGTCGCGTGGGCTGACGGCGATCCCGATCGTGGCTGACACGTCCAGGGTCATTGGGCCGACCTCGATCGGCTCGCTGATCGCGCGAATCACGTCGCGCGCACGCGTCGCCACCGCGTCATCCCCGTCCGAGGCTGGCAGCAGGACAGCGTATTCATCAGCCCCCAGCCGCGCGATCAGCGGGGCCTCTGTCAATTCGCGGGACAGCCGTGTGGCGGTTTCACGCAGGATCAGGTCACCCACATGCGGCCCGTGCACGTCGTTGATCGGCGCGAACCGATCCAGATCGATCAACATCATGGCCAGCGGTTCGACCCCGCCCATCATGCGTTCGGCGCTGTCCAGAAACCACGCCCGGTTGACCAGCCCGGTCAGCGGATCCTCGTTGGTCAGCCGAGCGAGCCGCTCCAAGGCGGCGTCGAGGCGGTTTTCGGTGAGGTGCTGGCGGGTCACGTCGCGCAGCATGACAAGGCGATCGAAGCCGAATTCCGGGTCCGTCGATGCGTCATGGGATCGCGCGTGCAACATGACCAGGTCCTGATCCGGTCGGCGCACGCGGATCGTCGCCTCCTGGCCCGGTTCCAGGCGCGCGAGCGTGGGCAGGATGCCGCCGATCCCCAACAGATCATCGGCGACTGGTGGGCGGGAGATCAACGCGTCCGCGTCCACGCCCAGGACGGCGGCAACCGAGGCGGAGGCGCGGATCAGGGTGCCATCGGCATCGAACCACAAAGCGGCCTCCGACATGCAGGATTCCAGCAATCCGCGCGGCTCATCGCCGGGTTTGCGCGGTCCAGCGGGGGGCGGTACGGGTGCACGACGGGCGACCGGATTGGCCAACCGCCAGGCGCCAAGCACGGTCAGGGACAGCACGGCCGCGACAGCCAATCCAAGAACGGCGGATACCAACGGGTCGTTCATGCTCGTGGGATTCCGTGCCCGGGTACCGTATCGGCAAATGAATTCAAGACCATCAACGGCATGGCGGGGTCCCGGGCGGTGGACGGCGTTGGTGACGTGTCGTGCGCAGACTGCATCGAGAAGATGAATAACTCGCTAACGTGGCCGGATTTTCTTGCGCCAGGCAACCCGAATGCCGGTCATCGCCCAATCGGCGACCCGGCTTGACAGTCTGGCCGCCCCGGCGCTGCCATGCCCCAATCATCGTGGACCAGCGAACCGTGCCGCATCTCTCCATGCATTCACCGGTCGGAGAATTGACCATCTTCGAGGATGACGGCGCCATTGTGGCGATCGAATGGGGTTGGGCTGGCGGGGATGCCAGGGCCGAGGATATGGGCCAGTCGCCGCCGGTGGCGGGCAATGGCTCGCCCCTGCTGCACCGCGCGCGCGGTCAGCTGGAAGCGTATTTCGACGGTACCTTGCGGGCCTTCGACCTGCCGCTGGCGCCGCCCGGGACGGAATATCGGCGCCGCGTCTGGCGTGCCCTCTGCGATATCCCGTTTGGTGAGACCCGGTCCTATCTCGATATCGCGCGGGCGGCTGGCGGCAGTCCCCGTTCGGTTGGCCAGGCGAATGGGTCCAACCCCATCCCCATCATCATCCCATGTCACCGGGTCGTTGCCACAACCCATCTGGGCGGCTACTCCGGCGCCGGCGGGCTCGACACCAAGCGGTGGCTGCTCGACCACGAAAATCCCACCGCGTCCCTGCTTTGATATCGATTCTCTACGGAGACTGACATGACCCACGCGATCCGCATTCACGCCAATGGCGGTCCCGAGGCGATGCAATGGGAGGATGTGCCGATGCCGGAGCCAGGCCCCGGCGAGGCACTGATCCGGCACGGCGCCGTGGGTCTCAACTACATCGATGTGTATTTCCGCACGGGGCTGTACAAGGCCCCCAGCATGCCGCTCGTGATCGGGCAGGAAGGCGCCGGAACGGTGCTGGCGGTTGGGCCAGGGGTCACCGCCGTCGCGCCGGGCGACCGGGTCGCCTATGCCGGACCGCTCGGCGCCTATTGCACGGAACGGACGATCCCGGCCGATCGCCTGGTCAAGCTGCCGGCCAATATCAGCTTCGAGACCGGCGCGGCGATGATGCTGCAGGGCATGACGGTGCAATATCTTCTGCGTCGCACCTACAACGTGAAGGCCGGCGACACGATCGTGGTGCACGCCGCGGCCGGCGGCGTGGGCCTGATCCTGTGCCAATGGGCAAAGCACCTTGGCGCTACCGTGATCGGCGTCGTGTCCAGCGAGGAAAAGGCGGCTCTCGCGAGGGCCAACGGCGCCGCCCACACCGTTGTGGGCTACACCAATCTGGTGGCCGAGGTGAAACGGATCACCGGCGGAGCGATGGTGCCGGTCGTCTATGACAGCGTCGGCAAGGATACCTTCAATCTCTCGCTCGACTGCCTCGCCCCGCTCGGCCTGATGGTCAGCTATGGCAATGCCTCGGGCGCGGTGCCGCCGATCGATATCGGCGTTCTGGCGGCGAAGGGCAGCCTGTTCCTGACCCGTCCGTCGTTGGCCACCTACACGGCGAAGCGGTCCGACCTGGAAACCGTGGCTGCGGACCTGTTCGATGTGGTGAGCAGGGGCGCGGTCAAGATCCAGGTCAATCAGACCTATGCGCTGAAGGACGCGGCCCAGGCCCATATCGCGCTGGAAGCACGCAAGACGACCGGCAGCACGGTGTTGCTGCCGTAGCGGCCCGTCGGTCGTGCGATCGCGGGATGGGCGGGGCATATGCGATCTTGCCCGTGACGGTCTGCCACTGATCGGCCTGGCGGTCGCGGTGACGTTGGCCTGCGGCACCGCACCAGCCGCGGCCTGCCCGCCGACGAAGCCCGCGCGGTTTGAGGCTGGATCGGATACGCTGACGCTCACTGGTGGCGTCGCGCGCGGCACACGCGACTGCTACGCCCTGGCCCTGCGTTACGGGCAGCGGCTGGTGATCGTGCAAGGGACCGACCCGAACGCGCAGGCCGTCTTCCAGCTCTATCGACCGCCCTGGCGCATCGAGCGCGCGGATCAGAGCGTCACGGTCACCGGCGCCGCCTTGCCGGGAACCGAGGATGGGCGTGACGCTACCCGTTTCGAGGGACGGGTGCCCGTCACTGGCGACTACCTGCTGGTCATCGGCGCAACGGCTGGTGGCGGCGAGTATCGGATTACGATCGGCGCCCGATAGTCGGTTCGGCTGACCTCTCTTGAAGCCATATCGTCCACACCTACATCGATAACACCTGACGGCGCTCCGTTGGGTGGCCGACAGCCATGTTACTCGAAGGGGAATATGGTCATGCACATCGATGACGTTTTGACATCCCGCCCACCCATGCCGGATGCGACGTGGGAGGTGGGGTTGGTACACTGGGACCTGGAGCCCAGCGAGGTGACGGAGGTCGACATGTTGCCGCCTCCACCGCCGATCTGGCCACGGGTCTGGCCTGGATTGTAGGCGTCCATCCATTGCGGATGTGCGCGCATCCATCGGCCACATGAGGCTTTCCGGGACGGGCGATGGCGTAAAATTCGGGTGTCCCGGATTGGCGCCATCGCGGTGATGCCATTGGTCCTGTGACCTCGGCTTGATTGGCGCCAACATGGCGGTCCAATGTGGCCGAGGACGCTATGTCCACGACGACGAACGACACCGCGCAATACCCGATCAGCAAGCGCAATCGCGTTGTCAGGCGCCATGAGCGTGGCCGTTATGACCATGCAACGGTCCACGCGATCCTTGATGCGGCGCTTGTGGGCCACATCGCCTATACGATTGACGGGCAGCCATATTGCACGCCGACCGCGTTCTGGCGCGATGGCAGCACTCTGTATTGGCATGGATCCTCGGCCAGCCGCATGATCCGTGCGCAATCCGATGGATTGCCGGTGTGCCTGACCGTCACGCATCTTGATGCGTTGATCCTGGCACGCAGCGCTTTTCACCACTCGGTGAACTACCGCTCCGCCATGGTGTTTGGTTCGGCCGAGCTGGTAACCGATCCAATCGTGAAGCGGCGGGCTGTCGACGGCTTCATCGACCGTTTCTATCCTGGACGGTCGGCGAGCCTGCGGCCGCCGACCGATCAGGAACTGAAGGCGACCGCCTTCGTGGCGATGGCGATTCAGCAGGCATCCGCGAAACTGCGCGACATGCATGTGGTCGACGACGAAGACGACTACGCCCTGCCGATCTGGGCGGGCCGCGTCCGACTGCAAACCCTGATCGCCGCGGTCGAGGACTGCCCGCGCCAGCGTCCCGATATCCCGATGCCACCCGACCTGGCGGCCTATACGACAGGCAACGACCTTGAAACCGCCCTGCGGCACGCCGCTGCGGTGCAGGCGGGCATGCAGCCCGTCTGATCAGGCGCATCGGGATTGGAAACCAAGCCCCGCGATAGCTGGGGAACCCCTACCGCGCCAGCGGGCGATACTTGATCCGGTGCGGTTCGGTTGCGTCGGCCCCCAGGCGGCGGCGCTTGTCTTCCTCATAGGCCTGGAAGTTGCCCTCGAACCATTCGACGTGACTGTCACCTTCGAACGCCAGGATATGCGTCGCCAACCGGTCCAGGAACCACCGGTCATGGGTAATGATCACCGCGCATCCGGCGAATTCCATCAACGCATCTTCCAACGCCCGCAGCGTGTCCACGTCCAGGTCGTTGGTCGGTTCGTCGAGCAGGATCACGTTGTGCTCCCGCTTCAGCATCTTCGCGAGGTGCACGCGATTGCGCTCACCGCCTGACAGGATCCCGACCTTCTTCTGCTGATCCGAGCCCTTGAAGTTGAAGGCGCTGACATAAGCCCGGGACGGGATGGCGCGCTTGCCCAGATAGATCACGTCCTCCAGGTCGCTGACTTCCTCCCACACCGTCTTGTCCGCATCCAGGCTGTCGCGGGACTGATCAACGTAGCCCAGTTTCACCGTTTCGCCGATCCGTAGGGACCCGCCATCCGGTGTCTCCTGGCCCGTGATCATGCGGAACAGCGTGGTCTTGCCGGCACCGTTCGGCCCGATCACGCCCACGATCCCGCCTGGCGGCAGCTTGAAGTTCAGGCCGTCGATCAGCATCGTGTTGCCGTAGCCCTTGCGCAGCTCGTCTGCCTCGATGACGATATTGCCCAGCCGGGGGCCGGGCGGGATGACGATTTCCGCGACACTCCCCACCAGCTCCTGCGACTTCTGCAACATCTCCTCATATTTCTGTATGCGCGCTCGGCTTTTTGTCTGCCTTGCACGCGGTGAGGCGGCGATCCATTCGGATTCGGCAGCGAGGGCGCGCTGGCGGGCGCTTTCCTCCTTTTCCTCCTGCTGCAGGCGCTTGCGCTTCTGATCCAGCCAGGACGAATAGTTGCCCTCGAACGGATAGCCGCGGCCGCGCTCGATCTCCAGAATCCAGCCGGTCACGTTGTCCAGGAAGTAGCGGTCATGGGTGACGACCATGACTGTGCCGGGGTAGTCGCGCAGGGTCTTTTCCAGCCAGGCCACGCTCTCGGCGTCCAGATGGTTGGTCGGTTCGTCCAGCAGCAGCAGGTCGGGCTTTTCCAGCAGCAGCTTGCACAGCGCGACGCGCCGCCGCTCCCCGCCCGACAGCGTGGTCACGGATGCTTCGGCCGGGGGGCAACGCAGCGCGTCCAGCGCAATGTCGACACGTCGATCAAGCTCCCACCCATCGGCGGCGTCGATCTTTTCCTGCAGATCACCCTGTTCGGCCAGCAGGGCGTTCATCTTCTCATCATCCATGGGTTCCGCGAATTCCATGGAGATTTCATTGAACCGATTGAGCGCGGCCTTCAGGTCGGCGAACGCCTCCTCGACATTCTCCCCGACGGTCTTGTCCGGATCG
>WBZQ01003220.1_pt1 | contig 10223 bp, 8 predicted proteins | sample 5204251 | NCBI WGS metagenome assembly WBZQ01 (sample SAMN12412402, study PRJNA552823) | activated sludge metagenome | isolation source: activated sludge from nitrification reactor of wastewater treatment plant... | place: USA: Virginia | collected 2017-09 | reverse complement strand
GTGCTCGGAGAGGACAACGCATCAGGATGCTTCCGGTTGACCGGGCTGAAAGGGAAGGTGGGAGGGAGGGGCAGCAGTAGACCAGAATGTGGGTGAGGGGATCGGGTTACTTGGATTTATCGGCGTCTGCAGGCCGCTTTCCACCGGCCCATGCGACCGAGGGAATCGGCGCCACCAGGTCGTACCGGTCCTGTGCTTCATTGTCCTTCAAATCCTGGCCGACACTATAGAGGACGCCCTTCTTCATATTCACCAGGATGGGGAAACCGGTGAAGGGGTCGTAGACGCCTTGCCCCGCCTTGGCAATTCTGGTGAGCAGGTCTTGCTCCGGTGGCGTCCGGCGCAACCAGGCCTGCAGGGATGCCAGCCGTAAGCGCGCATCCGTTTCCAGCACTCGACCTGCGTAGGTCTCCCATGTCGGAAGGGGATCCACCCCGACGAGGCTTTCAATGGGATTCATCACCATGTCCCCGATCCCATACGGAGGCGGGTGTACGAACTGAGACTGTTTCGGCAAATCGGTATACCGCCCCTCTGCAGCAGCCTTGCCCGCAGCCTCATAATATTGCGCATAGGCATTGAACCGGCGCTGCTTCGGCAACGGTAACGCTGCCGCGATGGAGCCATAGAACGGCCGGGCATCGGATCGGTCCTCGGTTACCGCTTCGTCCAGCGTCTTGGTGGCCAGCACGAACTGACTCTGCATCGGCCAACGAACCGACTGCTCTGTCTGCTCAAGCGGCCGGGCGAGTTTAGCCAATCGGCTGACGAATCGGTCGTCAAGCTCAGGCCGGAGCAAGAGTCCGCTCATGACCATGACATCATCCTTCATCGCGGCACTGGCCAGCATTTTCACCGGCAATGTCTTAGCCTGCCCCAAGACCGTACGCCAGGCCGTCAAATCGGTCTCAAGTCGTGCAACCCCGGCCTCAACATCCTGTGCAAACCCCTCGGCAATATAGAGTTGATGAGCATAGAGAATCAGACCGCAGTTCGGGGTAATTGGTTGTCCATATCCCCAATCTTCAAAGGGCTTTGTCAGCCACTGCCGGTATCGGCCCATACTGACCTCGGCCCGGGATGCCCACCCCTTCACATCCGTCGCCTCCGCACGCATCTGCGCCGCCGGATCGGCAGTCTTCATCCACTTGCCCATCGACTCCGCCGAAGCTCCCTGATCCCCGCCGGACGATGCTCCCTCACCGGTCAGGCAAGTGTGGGCATAGGCACGATCGGCCCCCTCAACGCGCCGGTCTATCCCGGCCTGTACTGGATCCTGGGACGCCGCGGCGCCGAATCCAAGGAGAAGGACATATCCGTTCTTGCTGGAATCCTGCAATGTACGTTGCGGCACCGACGTCATCGCACGATAGGCCGCGCCGGGCTGCTCCTCCAGGACGAGCCACGTCAGCGCGACCGCCCCGACCACTCCGCCGATCAGGGCCAGCGTGAGTCCGACCAACGCGAGAGCCATGACGACTAAGGACTGGGTCGTCGAGACTCCGGCTCCCACCAGAGAGGCTACCAGCTCGCCCATTCGAGTCCACGCGCCGGCTCCGGCAGGCTGACTCGGCTTGGGCCGAGCAACAGGCGCGTCCACGGGCATAGGCGCCACAGCTTCCTGTTCGTCGGGCAGGCGTTCCACAGCAACAACGGCGGGCTCCTGTTGCTCGACAGACACAGCAGGAACAGGAGCCGGCGCTTCATCCGAAACGGTCGCAGGGGGATCGGCCTCAGCAACTTCATCCGGAACGGGTGCTGCCGGCTTCTTGAGCCAGCGTGTCAGCATGTTCCCGGTTGAGGCGCTCGGAGTCGGCTTAGACGACGAGTCATCCCACAGAATCCGCAGCCCCTCACCTGCATCGGTCTGAGAATCGGCCTGAGCCGTTGAAGTCGGCGCCTGCTCCTCCGAAGAAGCCACAGACTCAGCAGGTGTCTCCAGGAGTTCTTCCGCTGGAGTAACGGCCGTCGCTTGCGTGGGTTCGACCAGAGGGAATACCGGCTCCTCCGTTGCGGCAACGATCGGCGAGGGAGCCGGTGGAAGTGAGACTGTCTCAGGAGCCGGAGTGAGTGATGTCTCCACCGGGGGCTCAGTGAATTCGCTTATGGAAACCCTGTCAACGTCACGAACCTCCACCGCCAATTGAGAGGATGGCTCCTGATCGGTCACCACCATCTCCGGTTCTGATTGAGGTGTCACCTCCGGATCAACCGGCGACAAGGGAGCATCCGGTGCAACCGGCTGCTCGTCGGCCAGGGAAGGCGTGGCGACAGGAGCTAGGTCCTCGGCGACCGCCTCCGGCGCAGGCTCGACCATGACATTCTGTAAGCCAAGACTCTCCGCGTGCTGCTCCACCGGTAGGACTGGTTCCAAGGGCAATTCCGCAACCGCCTCGTCGACCGGGGCCTGAAGCTCTTCGACGACGACCAGCTCCGGTTCCGTCGGCGGCACGTCGGTGCTCACGGCGATGGCAAACTCCGTCACCGGTTCGACTGGAGCAGAACGCGGTTCCTCTAAAACCGTGGCGACAACCGACTCACGGTCGGCCAGGCGCAACGGAGGCTCCACCGCTCGATCGGTCGTGGATTCGGCCGGTTGCTCAGCTTCAGGCACGGCGTCCGGAATCGGCCCCTCGACCGCCTTGGAATTCTCGACTGGAATACGAATAGATTCCTCAGGCACCGCAATCGGCGCATCCGGGGAGAGAATCCGCAACTCCGAAGTCTCTGTGGCGGCAGGCTCCACAGGGCGATCAGCAACGGCTTCAACCGAATACGCCTCTCCGACAACCGGTGCCTCAGTCGCGTCGGACACGACAGGCAAAACTACCGTGGTGTCCTGCACTGCCACGGCACCCCCGGTAGAGGCCGGGCCAAATTCCGGCTCAGGCTCCTGGCGCGGAATCGTGACGTCGTCCACTTCAATCTGTTCCCATGGCATGGGCGCCGACAAAGATGTGGCTGCACCGGCCTGATCAGCCGGGATGTCCGGTACCGTCGCCTCGAACAAGGGGGACTCTTCCTCTGCGGGAGCTGGTGGAGCCGTCAGCGAGCCGGCCGTCTGCTCCTGTACCGCAGCATCGGGCGCAGGCTTCTGCTCACCATCCGAAAGCGTCTGAGCGGGCGTAGGAGACGCTTGCATGGCCGCCACAGCCGCAAGAATTTCCTCCCATGAGAGTCCCGATGAGGTGAGTTCCGAAGGACGCGGTGAAGGAAGCGACTCCGCGTCCTGATTGACCTCGACCGCCTGGTTTGGCGCAGGAGACTCGATCGTTTGCTCGACCTCGTCCGTTCCAAGCTCCGCCAGGGGCTGAGTATGCGGATCCACAGCACTCGTTGCTTCTTCGATCTGATCCCAGGGCATCGGCGCAGGACTCGTCGGGGCTTGGGCAATAGGGTGGCTACTGGCCTGGGTGAGCACTTCGATCGTCGGCGTGAGGGGCCCAGACACTGATGCCTGGAGGGCCATCTCGTCGGACGGCATCGGAGCGGCGGCAGCCGGCGGTTCAGGTTCGACAGGTTGGATTGGAGCCACCCCGGCCAACGACAGCGTTGAGACCTCATTCTGCGTTGGCGGCAATGACTCGGGTTCAACCATGACCGGTTCCGGACTCGACGGCGGCGGCGAGGGGATTACGACCGCAACCTCTTCGATCTGGTCCCAAGGCATGGGCGCGGGGCTCGCCGGTGCTGTGGCAATCGGGTGCGCACTGGACTGCGTGAGGACCTCGATCGTGGGGCCTGCCGACTCGGCCACCGAGGGTGTGGGAGCCGTTTCTCCCGAATGGGTAGGAGTAATACCCGCCGGCGCCGCCGGTCCTTCAGGCTGCGGAGGAATGGTCCCAGCGGCCTCTTCTACTTGGTCCCAAGGCATCGGAACGGACTGTGCCAACGGTGTAACAATCGGGTCAGGGCCGGTTTTCGCCGACGCGTCAACCATTGGGGGGGACATTTCAGCAACGGGTGCAGGCACTATTTCGGTCGGCTCTGTGGAAGCAGGAGCGACATCTACGACAGGACGATCACTTTCACCGGCAACCGGCACCGGCTCCACCGCCGGGGTGACGGCTGAAACGGAGGACTCAGATTGAGGTGGAACGTCCGACTCCTGCGGCGCATCGACCGGCAGCGTGACCGACAGTGACTCCTCCGGCCTAGCCTGCGGTAGACCTTCCGTCACCGCCTCCAGGGTGGAAGAGGGAGTGGCGGCAGCGATCACCTCAGGGGACTGCTCGACCGCCGAGATCTGGACTTCCTGTTGGCATGGGACATCACCGGAGGCCGTCTCCACCTGCTCCCAAGGCATAACCACGGCGGAGTCTGTGCCAGGGGGAGTCTCGTCGAGTGCCGGAGCTGGAGCGGTCGCACTGAGAGTATCGACCGCGGAAGGCTGGGGAGACGCTTGCAGGACCTGCCCCGTAACCGTGTCGAACATGGCCGCGAAACGAAAGGCCACCGGACTTCCCGGGGCTAGGGAACGAATCCGCACAAAGAGATCGCTCGCCCGGTTCGGATGGTCGGTGTCCGGATCTTCCAGCAACACCTCCACCGCCTTGCCGTACTCGGCCACCGCCGCCATGACGTCGCCCTTTTCCTCATAGACACGGCCCAGCATCTCCAGGAACGGAACATAGCGGGGTCCCGCCGTTAGATATTCCCGCAGGAGCGACTCCGCCAACCAATAGTCCTGCCGCTCCATCGCCTCCCGAGCCAGCGATTCAAACGCCGTCCTGGCGCTCATGAGGCTGCCCAGCCGCAGGTGGAGCGTGGCGAAGAGGCGCCGGGCTTCCGCGTTGAGCGGGTCAAGCGCGAGCAGGTCTTTCAACGCAGAGGACGCCCGGCCATACTTGCCGGCGTTCATTTGTGTAATGGCATCCTCGAGAAGCGCCGACTTTTTGTTGAAGCCGATGCTCCCCTTTTTCTGGACCTTCGGGGGGACTTTTTTGTCTGACTTGAGAGGAGATTTCTTATCAGATCGCACTGTGTAAACCTATAAAGTTACAGACATTTATCGCGCCGCATGACTCCATAACTAGAATGCCGGCTGGGACCATCCCAACCGGGCAATCCACTGCCTTGAACAACCGCACCATTCAGGGAAAAGCAAGGGAAGTGCCTTGGCCACTACATGGTCCTCTTCTGAGCCATGATGCGGTGATAACCGTGGAAGGCGTGCCGCTTTCCCGGATAAGGTCACCCGGATCTCCGACACAGCCATGTGTCTATCCTTTTCGGCATTCCTGGGCACGATCTTGATTAGGGATTCTCCTGTGCCGGTTCTGACACAGAGCCTGGAAGTCGCCACCGTCGAAAGGCCTGGGGACCGCTCGAGAATGATCTTTGATCCGTCACCGGGGGTTCGTATACTGTGCTTAACGAGTATGCCATCGACCAAGCCCCACATCCTCATCCTTACAGACCTCGATGGAACCCTCCTCGACGCCACTACCTATTCCTACGAGGCAGCCACGGACGCCCTCTCGGCCATTCGGGCCCTGGATGCGTCCCTGATCCTGGTTTCGAGCAAGACCCGATCGGAAATGGAGCCACTGCGACTTCGCCTGGACAATCGCCATCCCTTTATCGTCGAAAACGGCGGGGCGTTATTCATCCCCAAAGCTTATTTCCCATTTCCTTTTGAACAGGCCGCACCCCGCGGGGATTACGAGGTGGTTGAAATCGGCACGCCCTATGCCCGGCTGCGGACGGCCCTGAAAGAAATCGGTCGGGATCTGGGTTGTCGATTGCGAGGGTTCGGGGATCTTTCTCTCGAAGAGGTGTCAGCCCTCACGGGGCTGTCTCCTGCGGAAACTCTACCGGCCACCCAACGGGAATACGATGAGCCGGTTGTGGTGGAGTCGAATGGGATGGCCTGGAGCCGCTTGTCAGCAGCGGCGGAAACCCGCGGCTTGCGCTGGACCCGAGGGGGGCGGTTCTATCATTTGATGGGAGAAAACGATAAAGGGGTTGCGAGCCGGCGACTCATTGCCTGGTACGAGCGGCGCGCACAGCAGGAAGGCCGCGCCCTGATCACCGTGGGCATCGGGGATAGTCTGAACGACCTTCCCATGCTGGAAGCTGTGAACTACCCCATCCTCGTCCGAAATCCGGACGGTTCCTACGATCCGGATGTGCAGTGCCCCCACCTCACCCGCGCTGAAGGAGTGGGGCCTGTGGGATGGAACCGAAGCCTCATGGATCTGTTGCCGACCCTTTGACGATCAGCGGATCGGCACTCCCGAACCACCCGGCACCAACGCTGCAATGGTCGACTCATGGTGACTCCTTCGCAGAGACAGGAGGACGACGCCGACACTGGAGACCTGCCAGAAGCCCACCGGCAAACCCCAGTCCGACCGCAAACGCCACAAGGCCCACAAGCGAGCGGTTGAACACGAACGGGCTCTGACGCCGGTGCGGGTAACGGGGCACGGCCGCTTCGCCGCCCAGCCAGCGACGCGCCTTGGCCTCAGCATCGACATCTGAAATTTTATCGGTCACGCCAGATCCTTCTCATCTATGTGTTATTGGTCGAAACAGCACTTGCCTTAGAGATGGCGCAAGTCATCGGGCGCCCCGTCCCGCGTGCGGATCGAAAGCCCGCGCTCAAGATAGTCCTTCGCCAAATCCTTGGCGCCTAGTCCGAAGGCAATCGCCCCGGCCATGACGAGCCCACCGAGTGTAATGCCGAATCCCACCACCACGATATTCTGGGCGATCCCGAGTTGCTCAAGCGCCATGGCGACCGCCAACAGTTGAATCCCCCATCGCGAGCAGGTGGCTACCAGGCGTGCCGGAGGCAACCCAGCATTCACGGCGGCGATCAGAACCGCCTGGGACACAAAGTTGGATAATAACCAACCGGCGACGAGAATGAGACCCGCCGTCACGAGATGCGGCACATAGGCCAGGAACGACTTGGCAAAATCGTTGATCGGCTGGAGATTGAGCGCGCCGAGGGCGGCGACGGTCGCGAAAATCATGACCAGCCAGTAGGCCGCTTGCCCAACCAGGCGTGACGGATCGGTCTTGACCCCTCCGCGCAGCAATGCGCCCGTTACTCCCAGCCGATCGAACAATCGATCCAGCCCCACTACCCGCAGCAACCGCTCCAACGCCTGACTGGCGGTCCACGCGACCACCAATCCCGCGAAAAAAATGATCGACATCGCCAGCAGGCTCGGTAACACCGCAAGCACCTGCCGCGCCATCAACTCCAGGGGATCGAGTAGCCCCTTCTCAAAAAATTCTTTCATACTTCCCTCCTCCGGCCTCTACAGCAGCCTGCCTTCAGATGGATCGAGTCGCGCGCATTACCCTGCATGTGGCTCATTCCAGCGCGCCACCAGATAAGACTTATCCTTTTCAAACGCTTGGCACAAGGCTTCGATGCGGCCCTCGGCCTCGCTCGAGGTGAGCCCCTGGGTATCCAGCACAAACGAGGCGGTTCGTCCCAGGTACAAGGGAGTGAAGGCCTTCAAGACGTGGTCGCGTGGCAACACACGATTGCGATAGGCTACAGCGGCGTCATACACGACCCGCGCCCACAGATTGTCGGCAATCCGAAAGTCTTGCGCTGAACAGGTTCCCAACGGCCGCAGACTCTGTCTGGTACCGGGAGCGAGAATCTGATCCCAAATCGTCCCCAAATCGCTCAGGCCCTGCCGAAAGGTGCTGATCATCCGATCGACGTTGACGTTGACCGGCTCGACCCCGACCTCGTATTGAAACCCGAACAACGGTACGGCATTCGAACCATCCGTCTTGCCCCACACCGCATAGTGATCTTCCATCAACGCGAACACGGCGCCCAGTACCTGCACCAACATCGCCGACAGGTCCGCCGCCGGATCTTTGGGGTTGTGGATCTTCGCGCCCAGAAAACTTTGACAGACGCGCGCTCCGCTGGCGATCGCCTCCGTCGTCATCCAGATGTCGATGCCGAACTTGGCCACTTCCGATTCCCACACATGCTTGTCGAGATAGTGCTGAGCCAACTGGCCGGAAAAGCCGAAATCGCCGCCGATGGGCTGTCTGATACGATGACCGTAGAGGGTTCGTGTCAGCGGATACACAATGCTATTGGTGATGGTCCCGTCATACTTGTGCCGCAAATAATAGGGCGCGACATAGTCGAACCCCTGCTCAAATACCGGGCTGACCAGCAACTCGATCCATTCCGGGGTGATGCTCCGCAGATCCGAATCCACGACGGCACAGGCCTTGGCTTTCAAACGACGCGCAATTTCAAAGATCGTGCGAAAGGCGCTCCCCTTGCCGGGAATGCCGTGATACGGAGTGATGATCTTATGGAGCGAGCTCTGCTGATCGCCGATGAAGAGGGTCTTGAGATCGACGACGGCCTGCGAAACCACCTGCTGCGTCCCGTCGGTCGAGCCACCGTCCGAATTCACCAATACGGCGCGGGCTTCCGGAAAATACTTGGCCAGGCCGGCGCTCACCGCCTTGACGACATGCCCGATGGTTTCGACATTGTTGAAGCTGGGAATCCCGACCAAAATATCCGTATGGGCGAATTGGTCGACCTGCGCCTCCGTTTCAGGCGTCAGCGGGGTGGTAGGGGTCGCATCGGGAAGTTGGGGGCCAGGCGTCATACGTCAAGTCTCGCACGCCTCCGCCCTGGCAAACCGTCTATGACATGACCGAACTGGACCGGCGAAAGGCTGGTATGTGTGACAATGTGTCTTCGCTAAGAGACACCATCTTGCCCGATGATGTCAAGCAATCCTGCCGCCGTGCGCTCGAACACCTTCTGCATCTCACGCTCGCATTGCGACAGCACAGCCGCCCGATAAGCGACGGATCTCAATGGCACAAGACGCATGTACGCAGACGCACGAGCCGGCAGGTGAGGACAGAGAGCGAGGACAAACAGAGGAGCATTCGAATCGGCTAGCCGGCGTCGGAAATGACGATCTGTTCTTTCCGATCGGTACTGAACGGAGATGTCGTGTCATGGGCACTGACGAAGTCGTTTAAGCGGAGTTGGTCATCGGCGTCCATAAGAATGGGATCGACGCCCAGCTTCGACTCGCTAGCCCAACGGATCGTCGCCAGCCTCACCGAGAGGGGCCTGGGCTGCCCCGGAATATGCAAATGCAGTTGGAGCAAGTCTCCCGCCTGCAAACCTCTGAGGCCGGTCCGTGACCATCCCGGGATCGAGAGATCGAGCATCCGGCCGTTCCACACCAACAACCCGTCTTCGGAACGGGATCCGGTACATTCGACGATAAAACGCGGGCGATTCTGTTGTTCCATCCATGCCTCCAAGCAAACGCCTCGGCAGAATATGAAAAACAACGAATTGCCTGATAGTCCCCGAAAGGTGGGGGCGCTCCGAACGAGGCAACTTATCCTGTTCAGGGAGGTTCGTGGTATCGCCGGCGAAACAGAAGGAAGAGGGCACGAAAACGAGAGCGGCTTGCTGCAAACCCGACTCAGACTAGGTCGAAGAGCCGAAAAATCGATGACGGATCAAAGGATCATGCAACTCGTGAAGATCCCGACTCTTTGAGCACTGACTCCACAAATTTGTGAATGCGTGCTTGGGCGGTGGCGCTCATCCTGACGGTTTGCAGCCCGAAGACACGGTCTTGCACCCACTGAACCGTCACCCCATCCACATCAATCGCCTTCGGCTGGTCAGGCAAAAAGACACGCAACGTGAGTTTCATGCCGACCGTGACCGGCTTATCCCCGTCAATCCGCCAGCCCTTGACCGAAAGATCGCACACCTTGCCGGTTCCAACCAGGCCCTCCCCAAGATAATAGAGGAAGCAGCTGACGGGCACACGGGAATGGGAGCGAGATGTCTGTGACTTAGCCATGATTTCCGGCAAGGGAGAGGGCTCGATGCCGTCTCAGCCTCGCGACGACTCAGTCTACTCAACTCGCTGGGGATGGCCAAGAATATTCAGTTTCTCGTCAGGGCAAGTCGTCTCGCTTCGCAATGTCATAGATCGGAAAAAGAAAAATGGAGAGGACAGCGGTCAGACTAAGGCCGTGACGAACTGTTCGAGGCGAGCATGCTCATCGGCCTTGATCTCATTCACCTCAATCCCGAATTCCTGCCCACGCGACCACCGCACGACCGCGCGGTCTATAAACACGGTCGGATGCTGGTCGGGAAGAAACACGCAGAGGGTCACGACCGTTCCGGGCTCGACCGGATGCGTCCCGTCGATACGCCACCCATTGAGGGA
>WBZQ01003214.1_pt1 | contig 10230 bp, 9 predicted proteins | sample 5204251 | NCBI WGS metagenome assembly WBZQ01 (sample SAMN12412402, study PRJNA552823) | activated sludge metagenome | isolation source: activated sludge from nitrification reactor of wastewater treatment plant... | place: USA: Virginia | collected 2017-09 | reverse complement strand
CGGCATTCAGGATCAGGGCAACTTGGGCTCCCAGTGGGGCTATGCCGATACGGATCGCCGTCATGTCCTCACCGGCTACTTCAGCTTCCTGGACAAGGACTTTTCCGGCGTGCTCATGTCAGTCTCTGTCCGCTACCAGTCGGCGACGCCCTACACGCTTACCTATGGGGCCGACGTGAACGGTGACGGAAACTCCACAAACGACCGCTACTTCTTCAATGGAGCCGATTCGGGCCGGAACACCCAGCGCGCCGGATCCACCATGACTTTCGATCTTGGGCTCCGCCGCGACTTCAACTTCTCGAAGCGGATCAAGCTGACAGCCTCCCTGGATGTCTTCAACCTGCTCAACCGCCAGGACACCTACCTCTCCAACCGGGTCTCCTATTCCAGCCCGGTCACCCCTGCGACCGTGGATGCGAACTCAGCCTCCAACCTCCAGCAGCAGCAGAACTGGATCGGCTCGGCTCGCCAGATCCAGGTCGGTGCCCGGTTCGCCTTCTAGACTAAAACACGCACTATCCAAAAAAGGGCGGCGCATCAGCGCCGCCCTTTTTCATGGGCCCGGGCACCCGGTTCGAATGGCTATGGCCAGACGAGATGAGGATCCACCCCCCTGTAGTCAATCAAAACCCGTGTTACCCGGAAATAGCACTCGGGGAGTGCCATTTCACCCCGCTTCAGCCATAATTCGTCCATCCCGGATTGGTTCCACCGCTTTTCAACCTGCAGGCCAACCCCTTGGCCCTTCTTGGAGGACTACATGCAGTTCCGCCGCCCATCCTTCGCCGTGCTGACGGCGTTCGCCCTCGCGGTCGTGGCCCACGCGCAGACCAGCCAGACCTCCGGCGCCCTCCGGGGCACCGTCAAGGACCGCAGCGGCAAGGTCGTCAACGGCGCCAGCATCCGCGTCACGAACCTTGAGACCGGGGCGGGTCGCACGGTCGCCAGCACCGCCAGCGGGGATTACACCTTCCCCCTGCTGCCCAGCGGCATCTATGAAGTGCTCGTCTCGGCCCCGGGCTTCAAGCCCGTGAAGGAGACCATCCGCGTCACCCTCGGCAACTCGGTGACCCTGAGCCCCGCCCTGGAAGCCTCCGAAGTCGGGGCCGTGGTGGAAGTGGTGGCCGCCGCCGGAACCGTGGACACCCGGCAGGTGAGCACGGTGACCACCCTCGAGCAGGACCTTGTGCAGTCCATCCCCCTGGTCACCCGCAACTTCACGGATGTAGCCAAACTGGCCCCCGGTGTCACGGCTGGTTCCGGCAGCCCGGCCCGCCTGGTGGTAGAAGGCGGCCGGCAGATCTTCAACGCCATCCAGATCGACGGTGCCAGCAACAACTCCGCCTTCTTCAATGAGCAGCGCGGCGGCGTCTACACGCCCTTCATCTTCGGCGCCGACACCATCAAGGAACTGCAGGTCGTCACCAACGGCTTCGACGCCCAATACGCCCAGGCCGGCGCCACCATCAACGCCATCACCAAGGGCGGCACCAACGAGGTGACCGGCAGCGCCCTCTACCAGCTGCGCAAGACCGCCTGGACCGAGTCCTCTGACCGGCCGCCCTACGGCGGTTCCGGCGCCGCCGCCCGCACCAACGATTCCGAGAACCTCAACTTCAACATCGGCGGCCCGCTGATCAAGGACAAGCTCTTCTACTTCGTGGGCGTGGAGCGCTACACCAAGAAGATCACGGCAAACCCCATCGCGACGACCACGAGCACGGCCGCCGGCATGACTGCGGCTGACCGGACGACTTTCCTGGCCTCGCCCCTGGGCGGGGTCATCACCAGCCGCTCGGGCCTCACCCTGGCGCAGGAATTCGGCGATCCCGGCCTGGGCATTCCGGCCCACCCCTACCCCATGTCGAACACCAACACGGTGTACTTCGGCCGCGTGGACTGGGTGGCCAGCCAGAACCACCGCTTCGTGTTCCGCGTCAACTTCCAGGACATGACCGACACCCTGCAGAACACCAGCGCCAATCCCAACAATGCCGAGAGCAACAACATCCCCACCCGCGTGCAGTCCGTCAGCTGGGTGATCGAGGCCAACAACATCTGGACCCCCGAGCTCTTCACGGAGAGCCGCCTGCAGCTGGCCCGCGAGGCCCGGCCCATGACCGGCAACGCCGCCCCCGGCACGCCGTCCATCGCCATCCCCACCTCCGGCACCAACATGTCCTTCGGCACCAAGACCTCCACGCCGCGAGAGAGCAACGAGCTCACCACCCAGTTCTTCAGCGCCACCACCTGGGCCCATGGGGACCTGCAGATCAAGGGCGGCGTGGACCTCCTCCGGGTCGACGAGGACAATCAGTTCTTCCAGAACAACGCGGGTTCCTGGCGCTTCGACACCTATGCCGGCGCCACCGCCTGGGCCACGGGCACCCTGGCCGCGGGCACCCCCGGCGGCATCACCTACGCCGGCGGCGTGAGTCCCTACAACGGCCGCATCCCCATGAAGACCAGCACCGATGGCTTCTTCGCCCAGGCTCAGTATTCCGGCCTGTTCGACAAGCGGCTGACCCTCACGGCGGGGTTCCGCTACAACAAGCAGACCTTCTCCGACAACCCCCACCCGAACCCGAACTTCAAGGGACTGGACCAGGGCTACGGTGGCAGCACCACGGACCCCCGCCTCGCCTTCAGCTTCGACCTGGACGGCAAGGGCAGGACCGTGATCCGCGGCGGCTACGGCGTCTTCACCAGCCCCACCCCGCTGCTGCTGCACTCCAACACCATGACCGGCAACGGCCAGATCATCACCAACTACTCCTTCGCCCTGAACAAGACGAACGCCGCCAACCTCGCCCTGTTCAACTCCGGCCTGCTGAGCGCCACGAACCTGCTCAGCGGCACCAGCCTGCGCAAGGCCACGGATGCAGAGCTGGCCGCCATCGCCACCAGCGGGCTCTTCACCGCCGGCGCCTCCCCCACCTCGCTCTGGGATCCCAACAACAAGCTCTCCCAGTCCAAGAAGCTGAACCTGGGCGTCGAGCACGACCTGGGCAACAACCTCGTGGTGGGCATCAGCGGCACCTACGTGAAGTACGAGCACCTGCAGCGCTTCGAGAACATCAACCTGGGCCAGCTGGATTCCACCGGAACCCTGATCGCGGGCGGCCACTACAACGATGGCTACGCCTCCAGCAACAACGCCTGGACCACCGCCACCCGGCCCGGCTATGCCGTGGTCGCCGGTCGCAGGGTGGACTTCGGCCCCGGAGCCAGCGTCCCCGGCAACCCCGTGGGCGGCTTCAGTGATGTGTACCTGGTGAAGACCGATGGCTACGGCTTCTACCGTGGTGTCAGCCTGACCGCGAAGAAGACCTGGAATGACCGCACGGGCCTCATCGCCAACGCCACCTGGTCCCGGAGCCAAGACACGGGCTCCTTCGAGCGTGGCACCTACACCTCCGCCAGCACCGACTTCACCAGCGAGCTGGGCGCCTCCCAGACCCCGAACCCCCAGGATCCCGCCTCCAACTTCGGCTACGGCGACAGCGACCGGCGCCTGGTGGCCAATGTCGTCTTCTACTTCCCCCTGGGCCAGAACCTGGACGTGGCCATCCGCGGGCTCTTCCAATCGGGCCTGCCCTACACCGCCTACTACTCCAACGATCTGAACGGCGACAACATGGCCAACCACATCCTGGCCGGCCAAAGCCGCAATGATCAGCGGCAGCCCAGCTACCAGCAGTTCGATGTGCGCGTGACCCGCGCCTTCAAGCTCACCAAGCGCTTCCAGGTGGAGGCCATCCTGGATATCTACAACATCCTGAACAAGCCTGACTTCTTTGTCCCCGCCGCCAACTACAAGTGGGGCACGAATGTGGCCACCGCTCCCTCTGCGTCCTACGGCCAGCTGTCCCAGGTGGATCGCACCAAGTCCCGCGAAGTGCAGCTCGGCATCCGCCTCAAGTACTGAGCGGACCCGCCCCCAGAGAAGGCCCCCGCACCCCGGGGGCCTTTTTCATGGGGAATTTCGCTAGGCTGGTTCCATGCGGATTCTGGCGTTGGGCGATGTGGTGGGGGAACCGGGGCGGCGGCTAGTGGAGGCCTTCGTGCCCGACCTGCGCCGGGAGACCGGGGCCGATCTGGTGGTGGTGAACGGCGAGAACGCCGCCCATGGCCACGGCATCACCGAGGCCATCGCCCGGGAGTGGTTCGACAAGCTGGGCGTGGGTGTCATCACCACGGGCAACCACGCCTTCGACGTGAAGGGCATCGAGGGCTATTTCCGCCAGGAGCCGCGCCTGCTCCGCCCCGCGAACCACCCCGCCGAGACGGCCGGGAGCGGCTGGGTGAAGCTGCACACGCCCTCGGGGGCCGAGGTGCTGGTCATCAACCTCATGGGCCGGGTGCACATGCCCCCCTGCGACTGCCCCTTCCGTTGCGTGGACGCCATCCTGCAGAAGGAGCGCGCCGACCTCGTCATCGTGGACATGCATGCCGAGGCCACCAGCGAGGCCCAGGCCATGGGCTACCACCTGGAGGGCCGGGCGGCCGCGGTGCTGGGCACCCACACCCATGTGGGCACCCTGGACGCCAGGGTGCTGCCCGGCGGCACAGCCTATGTCACCGACATCGGCATGACCGGCCCCTATGAGGGCGTCATCGGCATGAAGAAGGAGGCCAGCCTGGGCCGCTTCCTCAAAGTGATCCGCCCGAAGTACGAGGTCGCCGAGGGCGACCTGCAGCTCCACGCCGTGCTGGTCACCACCGAAGGCAAGAAGGCCATCGGCATTGAACGGATCATGCGGAAGCTCTGAATCAGCGACTGAAGCGCCTGAGCATGCGCATGTTCCGCCGATAGGCCACGCCCCGGGTGAAGTTGATGGCCACCTGCCGGGGGAAGCGGGTGATGGAGCTGGCCAGGGTGATGAAGGTGCGCACCGTCTGGGCGGCGCCCCGGCCCTGCCGGCTGGCGTTGTCGTAATAAACCATCAGGGCCTGGCGCATGGTGGCGCGGGGCAGGTTGAAGAGGCCATAGCTCTCGATGACGTCATGGTTGATGCGACGGGTGCCGTCCTGCTCGGTGACGATGAGGTCCTCGGGTCGGATCTCTTGGCTCATGGCGACTCCCTGGGTCAAAAGTGTATCGGCCCCTCCTCGGGATTGCTCAAGCCATGCCAATCCCGGGGACTATTCCTCTAGCTTGGGAAACACAACCCCAGCCAAGGCGGCGCCGAGGAGCGGGGCCACCCAGAAGAGCCAGAGCTGGGACAGCGCCCAGCTCCCCACGAACAAGGCCGGCCCCGTGCTGCGGGCGGGGTTCACGGAGGTGTTGGTGACGGGGATGCTGATGAGGTGGATGAGGGTGAGGCAGAGGCCGATGGCGATGGGGGCGAAGCCCGGCGCCGCCTTCTTGGCGGTGCTGCCCAGGATGACCATGAGGAAGAAGAAGGTCATCACCACCTCCGTCAGGAAGGCGGCACCCAGGCTGTACTTGCCCGGGGAGTGCTCACCATAGCCGTTGCTGGCGAAGCCGCCGATGGCGGAGCCGTTGCCCGTGGCGATCACGTAGAGGATGGCCGAGGCCGCCACCGCCCCCAGCACCTGGGCGATCCAGTAGGGCACCAGGTCTTTGTACGGAAAGCGTCCACCCACGGTCAGCCCCAGGGTCACCGCCGGGTTCAGGTGGCAGCCGGAGATGGGGCCTATGGCAAAGGCCATGGTCAGCACCGTGAGGCCGAAGGCCAGGCTGACCCCGTGGAGACCGATGCCCACGCCGGGAAAGGCCGCCGCCAGCACGGCGCTGCCGCAGCCGCCCAGCACCAGCCAGAGGGTTCCGAAAAATTCCGCCGCAAGCCGCTTGCTCACAGGTGCCTCCTGGGAAGAAAAAGCGCGTATAGAGTTGGATCGCGCCCAGTCTAGCGGCCTCGCCTCGGCTTGCAAGAAAAAGCGGCTCAGGCGAGCCGGGCCCAGCCTTCGAGGTAGACATTAAAGCCAGGATCGAGGGCGGCCTTCTGCTGGACCAGGGCCCTGATCTGGGCTTCCTCGGCCTCCATCTGCTCGGGCGTCAGATGGCCCGAGAGGGTCATGGCACGCAGCCACACCAGGAAGGTGGTGAGCGCGTCGAACTGGTTGTAACGGACGATGCCGGCCACATCCCCGGCCCGCCAGAGGTCGATGACGCTCTTGCCGTCGGTGCCCAGCTTGCCCGGGATGCCGCAGGCCGTGGCCAGCTCGTGCAGGGTGGAGGAAGCCTTGCCCCAGGCGCCTGTGATCTCCCGCAGATCGATGTGCTGGTTGCCGTAGCGGTCGAAGAAGTCGCCGGCCGCCCACTTCTCGGCGCTGCGGCCGAGGCCGGGGATCGAGAGGCGGTGCACCATGGCCCGCTGCACCAAGATGGGCAGGTCCGCGTCCCGGGAGTTGAACCCCACCAGCTGGGGTTTCTTGTCACCCATGGCCACCAGGAAGCGGCGCAGCAGGTCGTCCTCCGGCAGCGCCTCGGGCCCCTCTGGCAGGGCGTAGAGCCGATGCGTGACCTCGCCATGCTTCACGGTGCGGATCACGGCCGCAATGGAGACCACACGGCAGAGGATGGTCTTCAGGTAGGGCCGGGGCTCGGCCTCCGTGGCCCCGCCGTAGGCCCACATGCGCTCGATGACGGCCTCATCCGGCAGATCTCCGGGCAGGTCGAGCACGCGGCGGCCGGTGGCGGGATCGGGCACCCACTCGGCGTCGAAGGCGAAGATCTGGTGGTGGGGTGGACGCAACATACCGGACCTACCTTTCCAAAGCCCACTTGCCGCCGCCGCCAACGGCGCAGGCCAGGCCCGCCAGCAGGCGGAAGAGCCCGCCCAGGTTCGAGAGGACGCCGCTGCCGTGCAGCCAGCCATGGACCAGGGGCCAGCCCAGCACGGCCGCCAGGACCCCGCCCGCGAGGGGAACCCAGACACCGAAAAGGATCAGGGTGCCGCATGCCAGCTCTCCCAGGGCCAGGCTCCAGCGGGCCGCGTGGGCGAAGGTGATGGCGCCGTGCGCGTTCCGCAGGACCGGGAAGGCCTGCGCGACGGCCAGCCCGCCCACGGCCAGCCGCAAGAGCAGGAGGGCCCAGTCGGTTCGGGTTTTAGAAGCAGCCATGGTGTCCCCGGGAATCGTCCATTGTAGGCTGGGGACAGCCCCCAGGAACCGCCATGCTCCGACCCCTGGCCTTCGATGCCGACGACACCCTCTGGCACAACGAGTCGCACTATGCCGAGACCCAGGAGGCCTTCCGCGCCCTGCTGCGGCCGTACCACGACGATGCCTGGATCGACTCCCGCCTGCACGACACCGAGCTGCGGAACCTCGGCCACTACGGATACGGGATCAAGGGGTTCACGCTCTCCATGATCGAAACCGCCCTGGAACTCACCGAGGACCGCCTGGACGGCGCCGGCATTCGGCAGGTGGTGGAACTCGGCAAGGCCATGCTGGCCAAGCCCGTGGAGCCGCTCCCGGGCGTGGCCGAGGTGCTGCAGGAACTGTCGAATTCCTACGACCTCATGCTGATCACCAAGGGCGACCTCTTCGACCAGGAGACCAAACTGGCGCGATCGGGGTTGGGCACCCACTTCTCGAAGGTGGAGATCGTCTCCGAGAAGGACGAAGGCGCCTACGCCGCCATCCTTGAACGGCATGGCATCCGGCCGGCGGGATTCATCATGGTGGGCAATTCGGTGAAGTCCGACATCCTGCCCGTCCTGGCCCTAGGTGCCCGGGCCATCCACATCCCCTACCACCTGACCTGGGCCCACGAGGTGGTCGCCGCGCCTGGGGATGCCCCCTTCCCAGTGCTGGAGTCCATCCGCGATCTGCCGGCCCTCCTGGCCAGCTGGTGAAGGCGGGCCCATCGCCCCAGGGTTAGACTTGGGGCGGGACCACCCGCCATTCCGCCCTCCGAGCCACAGCGGCCCATTCCCCTGCCCGTTCGCCTGTTCCCGCTACCCCATGAAGGAGAGAATCCATGAGCATCCATAGCATCGGCGTCATCGGCGCCGGCCAGATGGGCAACGGCATCGCCCACGTCTTCGCCCAGGCCGGTGTTCATGTCCTCATGCAGGACATCAGCGAGGCCTTCGCCGCCAAGGGCGTGGCCACCATCGACAAGAACCTCCAGCGGGGCGTGGACAAGGGCAAGCTGACCGCCGAGGAGAAGGCCGCCGTGCTGGGCCGCATCCGCACCACCACGAAGCTGGAGGAGCTGGCCGCCTGCGACATCGTCATCGAGGCCGCCACCGAGAAGTGGGAGGTCAAGAAGCAGATCTTCGAGACCCTGGACGCCGTGTGCAAGCCCGGCGCCATCCTGGCGTCGAACACCAGCAGCATCTCCATCACCAAGCTGGCGGCCATCACCAAGCGGCCCGGGGCCTTCATCGGCATGCACTTCATGAACCCGGTCCCCGTGATGCAGCTCATCGAAGTGATCCGCGGCCTGGCCACGGAGGACGCCACCTTCGAGGCGGTCATGGACCTGTCGAAGCAACTCGGCAAGACCCCCATCCACTGCAACGACTTCCCCGGCTTCGTCAGCAACCGCGTGCTGCTGCCCATGATCAACGAGGCCATCTACGCCCTGTACGAGGGCGTGGCCAGCGTGGAGAGCATCGACGGGATCATGAAGCTCGGCATGAACCACCCCATGGGCCCTCTCACCCTGGCGGATTTCATCGGCCTGGACACCTGCCTCTTCATCCTCAACGTGCTGCATGAAGGCCTGGGCGATCCCAAGTACCGCCCCTGCCCACTGCTGATCAAGTACGTGGATGCGGGCTGGCTGGGCAAGAAGTCGGGCCACGGCTTCTACGACTACAGCGCGAAAGCTTGAACCCAGCCCGATCCCCACAACCTTTCACCTTCAGGAGGTTCTGAATGGCCACCGCACGCGTCCGCGAGATCCTGTCCTGGTACGCCTCTGAAACCCCAGGCGTGAAGGCCAACCTGGCCCGCCTCATGAACTCGGGCAGGTTGTCCGGCACCGGCAAGTTCGTCATCCTGCCCGTCGACCAGGGCTTCGAGCACGGCCCTGCGCGCAGCTTCGCCCCCAATCCGGCGGGCTACGATCCCCGCTACCACGTGGAGCTGGCCATCGAGGCCGGCTGCAACGCCTACGCCGCCCCCCTGGGCTTCATCGAGCACGTGGCCTCCGACTACGCCGGGGACATCCCGCTCATCCTCAAGCTCAACAACAGCGACTGCCTGAGCAAGGGCCACGAGCCCTGCAGCGCCATCACCGGCAGCGTGGAGGATGCCCTGCGCCTGGGCTGCGCGGCCATCGGCTACACCATCTACCCCGGCAGCGGCGCCCGCAATGAGCAGTACGAGAACCTGCGCGAGCTCATTCTCGAGGCCAAGGCAGTCGGTCTGCCCAGTGTCGTGTGGTCCTATCCCCGTGGCGCCGGACTCTCGAAGGATGGCGAGACCGCCGTGGACGTGGCGGGCTACGCCGCCCAGATCGCCGCCCAGCTGGGCGCCCACATCATCAAGGTGAAGCCCCCCAAGAAGCACCTGGAGGTGAAGGAGGCCGCCGCGACCTTCGAGAAGACCGGCATCCCCATCGACACGCTCGCGGACCGCGTGCGGGAGGTGGTTCGCAGCGCCTTCAACGGCCGCCGCATCGTGATCTTCAGCGGCGGCGAGGCCAAGGGCACCGAGGAGGTGCTGAAGGAAGTGGCCGAGCTGGCGGCCGGCGGAGCCTTCGGCAGCATCATGGGCCGCAACGCCTTCCAGCGCCCCAAGGCGGAGGCCATCAAGCTGCTGCATGATGTGATGGACACGTTCAAGAACGCGTGAAAGAAGGAACCGCGAAACACGCGAACAAGGCCGAAAAAGGAACCGCCACCCTGTCAGAGGTGGCGGTTTTTCGTTTCGCGTCTTTCGTGATTTTCGCGGTTTCAGTTCTTTTCTACCTCGGCGGATGTTCCAGGAAGGCCAGCCCCGGGCACTTCTCCGCCGTGGTCCGCCGCTGCCAGTCGTTCTCGAAGAGGATGGCGGGGTTGCCTTCCACATCCTCCACCAGCTCGCCCCAGAACTTGCTGGGCTCAGGCCAGCCCCCCTCGATCCAGCGCGCCATCTGGAAGCCACGGGGCTCCAGCAGCACCGGGCAGGCGTATTCCTCCTTGAGGCGGTGCTGGAGCACCTCGAACTGGAGGCGGCCGATGGCGCCCAGGATGGGCAGGGGCGCCCCGCCCTTGGGCCAGAAGACCTGCACCACCCCCTCTTCCGCGATCTGGCTGAGGC
>WBZQ01003213.1_pt1 | contig 10230 bp, 9 predicted proteins | sample 5204251 | NCBI WGS metagenome assembly WBZQ01 (sample SAMN12412402, study PRJNA552823) | activated sludge metagenome | isolation source: activated sludge from nitrification reactor of wastewater treatment plant... | place: USA: Virginia | collected 2017-09 | reverse complement strand
ATGCAAGCTGCGCATTGTAGGCCGCCCTCAATACGATCACGTCTTGGCTGATGGGCTCTACGGCCAACCGACATTAGAAAACTGCATGGTTCTTTGCTCGGTCTGTCATCGGATCAAGACCCATGAGATCGACCGGCCCATGATGCAGAAGGCCGACAATATCGCCAAGAAGAACGCAGGAATGAAACGGAAATTTCCGTGGCCCAAGAGACGGTTCGGTTAGTAGCGAGTTTTTGCGTCCCCCTCTCAACGAAAGGGACGAACCATGAGGAAGCCAGCATTGCTTATCGCTCTAGTTGCAGCCACATGTGTCGTCGGACTGAAAGCATGGTCCGACAGCAAGTCGCCCGGCGGGATGGCGCCGGCATTGTTGACAAGGATGTCGATATCCCCGGCCTCGGCCGCGACCTTGCGGACGGCGGCGTCCGATGACAGGTCGGCGGCGATGGTGCGGACATTCACCTGCCGGCGGGCACGGATTTCCGCCGCCACCGCGTCCAGGTCCGCCTGCGTGCGGGAAACCAGGATGACATTCGCGCCCTCATCGGCGAACACCTCGGCGCAGGCCTTGCCGATGCCCTTGGAACCGCCCGTGATCAGGACGGTCTTTCCTCCCAATTGAAGATCCATCTCTTAAGCTGCCCTTCTATAGGTTGATTGCCACGCTCGGCACGCCTCACCGAAGGCGTGGAAGATGCGGACGCTATCCTTGTTCTCGGCATAGCGCCATTCGGGATGCCATTGCAGGCCCAGCACGAAGCCGGGGGCGGAGGGCATAGACACCGCCTCGATCGTGCCGTCCGGGGCGTGCGCCTCCACGACCAGGCCCGGCGCCGGACAATCGATGGCCTGGCCGTGCAGGGAGTTCACGACGAATTCGGAGGCACCGACGACATGCGCCAGCAAGCCGCTCGCGCTGATCGGATGCTTGGGGCCGTATCGTTCGTCCAGCGTGCCCTTGCCGCCGCGATGGTCCATCCGGTTCGGCAGTTCATGCACGCGCTGGATCAGCGTGCCACCCAGGGCGACGTTGAGTTCCTGGATACCGCGGCAGATCGCCAGCACCGGCATGCCGCGCGCGATGGCTTCGCGGATCAGCGGCAACGTGGTCGCGTCGCGCTCGGGATCGTGCTTGTCGGGGGTTTCGCTTTCGCCGACGCCGTAATGGCTGGGATGCACGTTGGACGGGCTGCCGGGCACCAGCAACCCATCGATCCGGTCGAGCAGTGCCAGCGCGCGCTCGCCCACCGGGGGGATCATGATCGGCAACCCGCCGACCCCACCAATGACCGCGGTCGCATAACGCGCGGGGGTTGTGTGCACGGGACGCTCATCCGCCACCTTGGCGCAGGCGGGTATGCCGACGACCAGACTCATGCCCCAGGAATCCCTCGTGAATTACCGGCCATTATGCCTTGGGCCGGCACAGATCCGCAATCACCGCGCCCAACGATCCGCACATCATCAACGCCGCCATCCCGCGCGGCGTGCCATCGGTCAGCAGCCCGACCAACAGGCCCGATGTGGCTCCCAGGGAGAACTGCCCCAGCCCCATCAGGGCCGAGGCGCTGCCGGCATGCGCCGCGTGCTTGGACAGCGCGCCAACCGAGCAATTGGCGTTGGAAAACCCCTGGCAGGTCAGGGCCAGCACCATCGGCGCGACGATCAGGGGCAGGGACTGCACCCCCGAAAACGCCAGCACCGTCAGGGTCGTGGTCGCGGTCAGGGACAGGCGGGAAATCGTCCGCAGCATGAACGACAGCCCCATCCGCGGCAGCAGGCGAGCATTGATCTGCGACCCGGTCACCAGCCCGATCGCGCACAGGCCGAAGATCAACGCGAACTCCGACGGCGACAGGCCAAAGCCCTGGATGAACACGGGTGATGACCCACCCAGATAGGCGAACATGCAGAACCCGCCCGAGGCCCCCATGGCCGCATGGGTCAGGAACGTCCGCTCCCGCAAAATGATCCCATAGCGGCTGATCTGCGCCGCCACGCCCAGGTGGCTACGACGAGCGGGCGGCAGGGTTTCCGGCAGGAAGCGCCAAGCCATGAAACAGCAAAACGCACCATAGCTCGCCAGGACCCAGAAGATCACGCGCCAGTCGGCCCAGACCAGGATCAGGCCGCCGATCGAAGGCGCGAGGATCGGGGCCAGCCCCATCACCAGGACGAGACGCGACATGGCCACGCCGGCGGCCGGCCCGTCGGCCAGGTCGCGTACCACCGCCCGCCCGATCACCATCCCGGCGGATGATCCCACCGCCGAGAGGGCACGGAAGGCCGCCAACCAGCCGATCGAGGGTGCCATCGCGCAGCCAATCGTGGCCAGGGTGAACAGTGCCATCCCGAACATGAGAGGCGCGCGCCGGCCGAAACGGTCGGATAACGTGCCCTGGGTCATCTGCCCGACGGCCAGGCCCGCGAACCAGGCGGCCAAGGTCAACTGCGCGGTGCCGGGGGCGGTGCCGAAGGACGCCTCCACCGCCGGGAAGGACGGCAGATACATGTCCGTCGCCGCCGGGCCGATGGCAATGAACAGGCCCAGCAGGACGGTCAGCCGGCGAGGGATGGGGGAGGAGGTCTGGGTCATGGGTCCCGTGAGCGGAAGACGGCTGGGCGATCCTCATCCCGTGCTCGACGGTGCTGCCTTGTCCCATCGTTGTGCCAGCAGGAACCCGGATTCCCGGCCCCGGTCAAGGCCGGTCGGTCAGGCACCCAGGGCAATCGGGTGAGCGGCGGACATGCAGTCCCGTTGCCACGTCCCCGTCTTCCCCGGCCGCTGTGCCGGGGGCCAATTCCACCGCCAACCCGCAATAGATCCTCGGCTCGGCGGCCGGGGAAGACGGGGCAGCGATCTTCGTACTGAATGCGACCTTCACCCGATCGCCACGATCAATGGCCGTCTCGGATTCGTCTCAGAAAATTCCCGGGGGCCAGTTCATCCAAAAAGACGACGCAAATCCCAATTTCCGATCAGCCCTTGATCCGCTTCATGGCGGCCGCGTAGCCGCTATATAGGATGTCCGCGTCCGAGGAGTAGGCCAGCAGCAGCGCGCCGGCGTTCTTCCATTGCTGCATCTGCTCGAAGCTGTTCACCAGCATCGCGCAGACCTTGCCGTGCCGCTTGCAGGCGGCCAGCACGAGGTCACGCTTTTCATCCAGCACCCGCGCCTGGTCTGGCGACCCGAACACCCCCAGATCCTGCGCGAGGTCGGCCGGGCCGATCGTCAGCGCGTCGATCCCGGGCATCGCCGCGATCTCCTCCAGGTCGTCGAACGCCTTGCCCGTCTCGAACATCACGGTCACGAAGACCTGTCGGTTCGCATGCGCGCGCCGGTCGGTGGCCGACAAGGTGCCGTCGAAATCGGTCGAGGCGGACAGCCCGCCATTGCCCCGAAGCCCCATGGGCGCATAGCGCGACGCGGCGACGATTTCCCGCGCGTGATCCGCGTTTTCGACCTGCGGACAATGCAGGTTCCACACGCCCACATCCAGCAGCCGCGTGATCCATTCCCGATTGGCCTTGGGCGGTCGCACCGCGATCGGGAAATCCAACGCGCGCGACAGCACCGCCAGATCAGCGATCGCCTCCATGGTCAGCGCCGTGTGTTCCATGTCCACGCGGGCGAAATCCAGCCCCGCCGCCTTCATCAGCGTCAGGATCGCGGGGTTGCGGACCATGGTCAGCCAAGTGCCGATCTGCGGCTCCCCGCGTTCCAACCCCGCCCGCATCGGATTAATCTTCATCGCCGGTCCCCCCATTCATGGCCGTGACGCGGGTCAGGACCGGGCGATGATCCCGGTCAGACCGTCTTCAGGAAATCCGCGAGCTTCTGTGCCGCGGTCGGTTTGTCGGTCTTGTCCAGCGCCGCGAGTTCGGCGGCCAGCCGGTCCATGGCCGATTCGTAGATCTGGCGTTCCGAGAAGCTCTGATCCGGCTGCCCGGCATTGCGGTGCAGGTCACGCACGACCTCGGCGATCGCCAGCGGGTCGCCGGAATTGATCTTCGCCTCATACTCTTGAGCGCGCCGCGACCACATGGTGCGTTTGATCCGGGCCTTGCCCTTCAGCACCGCCAGCGCCTCGTCGAACAGCTTGCGGGATGCGAGCTTGCGCAGACCGGCGGTGCGGGCCTTGGCGACCGGCACCCGCAGGGTCATGCGGTTTTCCTCGAAGGTGATATGGATCAGCTCCAGCGTGTGGCCGGCGATCTGCTCCGTGACGATGCGTTCCACCTTGCCGACGCCGTGGGTCGGATAGACGACGTGGTCGCCCTCCTGGAAGTTTTCGGCCTTGGCCATCGGTCGGGGGACGCTGATCGGCCCGCCCGGCGGACCCGAGCGTCGTTCGGCCGGCCGCGCTTCCGCCGCGACCTCGGGTTCGTCGGCGGCCGGTTCCGCAGCGTCGGTCTCATCGGACGCCGATGCGGTCCTGGTTGGGTCATCCGACTTCGCGGGTTTGCGGCTGCCGCCCTTGGCGATCGGTTTCGCGGCCTTGCTGGCCGCCGCGTTCGCCGCATCGTCGTCCGATTCGATCGTGTCCACCGGACCGTCCGTCGTTTCCGATGCGGATGCCGTCATGCCTGTCACCCTGAAACCCATCCTTCTTGATAGTGGCGGCCGCCGTGTCGTGTCGGCATCGCCTTGTTGGAATCGTACCGGGCCATGCTCCTACCCGACAGGCCCGAACGCCCGGGGTTGGTAACAATAGCATACGCCCGCCCCGCCGTCAGGGGGCGGTGCAGCCCGTCACCAAAGGCCGATCAGGGCGTTCCCGGCTCCGCCGAGAACAGCGCGGCCTTGCCGGGCTTGTCCTTCCACTCATCCGCGTCCGCGGGTGGCTCGCCGCGGCGGGTAATGTTCGGCCACAGCGTCGCGTATTGGCGATTCTGCTCCAGCCATTCCGTCGATTTGTCGTCGCTGTCAGGCACGATGGCTTCCGCCGGGCATTCCGGCTCGCACACGCCGCAGTCGATGCACTCGTCCGGATGGATGACCAGCATATTGGCGCCGACATAGAAACAGTCGACCGGGCAAACCTCGACGCAGTCCATGTATTTGCAGCGAATGCAGTTTTCTGTGACCACGTAGGTCATGGGCAACCCCTGATGGCGAATGAACCTGCGGGCGCGGAACCGGCAGCGACACAGCCCGCACCCCATGGTGCGTCAGCCGGCGCCATATGGCGGCGATTCCACGCGGTTGCAAGATGCCGGGTCCGTCAGTTCCTCGTATAGCAGACGAGCCTCCGACGCGGGTCCGCGCCGAAGCGCAAGGGCCAGGATGCGGACCACGCGCACCCGACCCGCCAGCGGCACGGTCAGCACATCGCCGATCCGCACCCTTGCATGCGCCTTGTCGGTGGTTTGGCGGTTGATCCGGATAAAGCCCTGTGCCGCGAGACCGGCACAGTCGCTTCGGGCGCGCAGGAAGCGCGCGCACCACAGGAATTTGTCCAGCCTTTGCCAGTCCTTGTCCTCGATGTCCGGGATCGTGGCCTCCTAGTGTCCTTCCCCTTCCGTTCGCCATACTTCATGGCGAACGGAAGGGACAAGCAGGCCACTCAAAACAAGCCGCTAATGTCCCGAAGCGAACCGGATTTCGGTCCAACGAATGCCGGATTCGGGACATTAGCGTTTGAGCGCCGCCAGGGCCGCGAACGGGCCATGCGCGCGTGCGGGGGAGGGGGCTGGTTCGGCTGCCGGCTTGCGCCGGCGCGGTGCATGCAGCATGGGCGGCGCGGGCGGCCCCTGGACGTCGGCGCTAAGGCCGGCACCCGGCATCAGGCGAAATCCGAGCCGGCGCAGGATGACGGGAAGCAACTCGGCCCGGACGGACAGGCGTGCCGCCAGGCCGGCGGGCAGCGCGACGGGGCCCGTCCGCGTGGCATAGCCCAGCTCACCCGCCAATTTTTCCGCGATATCCAGGCGCAGATGGATCGGTCCGGCCTCGATCCAGCCCATGGCGGCGGCAAAGCCGGCGGGCCAGGCGGGTATGTGCGTCAGGCTGATCGAGCCGGGATTGGGCAGCTCCGGCACCGGCACCCCGGCGCGCAAGGCCCATAGGCGCGCCCGCATGGCGTTGGGGCGCGGTTTCAGCAGGGCGGGCATGAACACGGCAAGCCGGCCGGCACGCACCCCCAACGTGCGCAGCCGCGTCCGCTGGTCCTGGGAAAACGCATCGTCATCGGTCTGTGGCAGCAACCCCAGCGCGTCCGACAATCGGTGCAGCGGTCCGCGCAGCGTTGGATCATGCGCCGCGGCCTCGACCGCGTCGAACAGCGGGGCGAGTTCGGCGCGGATGTGCGCATCCACGAATCGTTGCAGCCTTTCCCGCAGGCGTTCGCGCTGCGCGCCGTCCAGGAACTCGCTGTCCAGCACGCGCACGCGCGGGCGCAGCACATGGGCGCCGGATTCGAGCCGAGCGACCGGGGCGCCATCCCAGAGGATCTGGTGATCGTTGGTAAGCGTCAGGGTGGTGTCGGAGGCGGTTTCCAGCGCGGTGACGCGGCGCGGCATTTCCTCCCGCAACGCACGTCGGGCGGCGCGCAGGATCAGCTTGCGGTTTTCGCCATCCGTGTCGGGATCGGGTTCGAAGGTGAACCCCAGTACGCGGCCGACCTGGTGGCCTTCCACCACGATCTCGCCGCGCCGGGTCACGGCGGACAGCAGGTCCTGGCCTTCCCCGGCTTCCAGGCGGCGCATCAGATGGGCGGCGCGCCGGTCGACGAAGCGCGCCATCAGTCTCTCGTGCAGCGTGTCGGACAGCTTGTCCTCGACCTCGCGCGCCAAGCCCTGCCAATGCGCGGAATCGGCGACCCAGTCGGTGCGGGCGGCGATATAGGACCAGATGCGCACGCCCGAGAGCCTCTGCATCAGCGTGTCGATATCCCCGTCCTGGCGGTCGAGCGCGGCGATCTGCCCGGACAGCCAGTCGGTCGGCAGGCCGCCATCCTTGGCGACATGGTTGAACACCCGGGCGCAAAGCCGAGCATGGGTTTCGTCGGTGAGCTTGCGGAAATCGGGGATCTGGCAGGCTTCCCAAAGCAACCGCACCATGCGCCGCCCACGCGCGAGGTCGCGAATTTCCGGCTCCCGCGCCAGGGCGGCCAGGGTCTCATAATCCGAGGCGTCGTTGCCGCGCACCAGGTCGGGGCGCGGTGGCGCGGCGGACAGGCTGGCCAGCAATGCGTCCAGGCCGCTGAAATCGAGATCGCTGTTGCGCCAGACGAGCTGGTCGAGGAAGTCGAAGCTGTGCGCCTCGACCGCCGTCACGACTTCGTCCTGGATCGGGGGGCACTGCGTCGTCGTCCCGAACGTGCCATCCCGCATGCCCCGTCCCGCTCTACCCGCGATCTGGCCGATTTCCGCGGGGGTCAGGCGGCGGGGGCGGTGACCGTCGAACTTGCCGAGGCCGGCGAAGGCGACATGGTCCACGTTCATGTTCAGGCCCATGCCGATCGCGTCGGTGGCGACGAGGAAATCGACCTCCCGTTCCTGGTACAGGGCCACCTGGGCGTTTCGGGTGCGTGGCGACAGTCGGCCCATGACCACGGCGCAGCCCCCCTTGCGGCGGCGGATCAGTTCGGCGATCGCATAGACCTCGGCCGCGCTGAAGGCGACGACGGCGCTGCGCGGCGGCAGGCGGACGAGTTTCTGCGGGCCGACATAGGATAGTTGCGACAGGCGTGGACGGGTTTCCACCTGCGCCTGCGGCACCAGGCGCTGCAGCAGCGGCCGGATCGTTTCGGCACCCAGGAACATGGTTTCGACCATCCCGCGCGCGTGCAGCAGCCGATCGGTGAACACATGTCCGCGATCGGGATCGGCGCAGAGCTGGATTTCGTCCACCGCCACGAACTCCGCATGGCGGTCGAGCGGCATGGCTTCCACCGTGCAGGAGAACCAGCGCGCTTCGGGCGGGATGATCTTTTCCTCGCCCGTGATCAGCGCAACGTAGCGGGCGCCCTTCTGCGCGACCATGCGGTCGTAGTTCTCACGCGCCAGCAGGCGGAGCGGGAAGCCGATGATGCCGGATGCGTGCGCGAGCATCCGCTCGATGGCGAGATGCGTCTTGCCGGTATTCGTCGGGCCGAGGACAGCCTTGACGCGGGCGGCGAAACCGGAGTCGTAACCGGGCATGGGCGGATGTTTGGATGTTGCGGCGCGGAATGCAAGGGGCGTTTGTGGCTATGCCGGGTCGGTCAGCAGTTCCGCGATCGCGATGCCGGCTTCCCCGCCCACGGCGTAGAGCAGGAATATGCGCCCGTCTTCCTCGAAGATCGCCGGATCACGCAACTGGTTGACCACGCCATAGGCAGTGCTGCGGATCGAGGGGACCAGCGGCGCGTCGGCGCCTTCCCAGGGATGTTCGGGGCGGAGCACCTCGGTGGGCGGTTCGTCCCGCCAGGCCATCCAGTCGGGCGTAAGGTCGATCCGGCTGACCAGAATCCGCTCTGGCGCTTCGCCGACCTGGGTCCAGAAGACATACAGGTCGTTCCCTCGCCTGAGCAGGGCAGCGTGGCGCATGTTCGGGTTGAACAGCAGCGGCCCGGTCTGGAAGTCGTGGAACCCGTCGCGGGACCGGTGGATCTGCCCGGGCATGACGAGGCCGTAGGCAAATCCGTCGTGGCGGAAGACGCGCAGATAGGACTTCGACAGGATTTCCGGTTGCGCCTGAAAGGTGATCCCGTCGGTCGAGGTCGCGACCCGGGTCACCTGCGTGCCCACGGCTTCCAGGCCGTGGTAATACATGACGATCCGCCGGTTCGCTTCGTCCACATGAACGTCGGGGGAGGCGATGTGCGGCGTGGTGATTTCCGACAGCACGTCGTGGGAGATGGCCGCGCCGCGTGCGCGATAGCGTGCCTCGAACGCCGCCAGTTCCTCGGCCGTGGGGATGGGTGGTTCGGTCGGGAACAGCGATTGTGCAAGGTGCAGGTTGCCGGGGACATGCACGCGCCAGGGACCGGTCAGGCTGTCGGCGGTGGCGAGGCGGATATAGCTGCCCTTGTGATCGGCGAAATACAGGTAGTAGCGGCCGAGCGGGTTGGGGACCCAGTGGGGGATCCGGATCAGCGAGGGACCTTGGATGTTCACGCCCAGGCTGGGATGCAAATCGGGGCCGATGATCGGGCGGTCCAGAAGGCGGTGTGCATGGAATTTCATCGATGACCGATCCTGGTGCTGGCTCGGCCTATGTTGCCACCTTCGCCAATCGCCCGGATAGTGTCATCAATGCGAAGCAGGAGGACGTACCATGGCCTATGAAACCATCGCGGTCAGACCCGTCACCCCGACCATCGGCGCCGAGGTGTCCGGCATCGACCTCGGTAAGCCACTGGGCAACCAGCAGTTCCAGGAAGTGCATGACGCGTTGATGGCGCACCAGGTGTTGTTCTTCCGCGACCAGAAACTGACCCTGGACCAGCACAAGGCGTTTGGCCGCCTGTTCGGGGATTTGGCGATCCATCCCAACACCAAGGGGCCGGAGGGCCACCCCGAGATCCTGCCGATCCACGCCGACGCGAACTCCAAGCGCGTGTCGGGGGAGCGGTGGCATTCCGACGTGTCCTGTGATCAGGAACCGCCGATGGGATCGATCCTGAACCTGAAGACAATTCCTGATTTCGGTGGCGATACGATTTTCGCCAGTATGTATGCCGCGTATGACGCGTTGTCCGAGCCGATGAAACGGTTCCTGTCCGGCCTGACCGCGGTACATGATGGGGCGCAGAACTATGTCCGCACGAACCGGATCATTGGCGATACGATCCAAAAGAGCTTTCCGCGCGCGGAACATCCGGTGATCCGTACGCATCCGGTGACGGGGCGGCAGGCGATCTTTGTCAATCCCGTGTTCACGTCGCATATCAAGGACATGCCGGAGGCTGAATCGAAGGCCGTGCTGGAGTTCCTGTACGAGCATTGCGGTCGCCCGCACTGGCAGGTGCGGTTCCAGTGGACCGCGGATGCCGTGGCGTTCTGGGATAATCGCTGCGTGCAGCATATCGCGATGTGGGATTACTTCCCAAAGGTACGGTCGGGGTATCGGGTGACGGTGAAGGGGGATCGGCCGTTTTATCGGGCGTAGGGGGTAGGGAATAGGCCACACCGACGCGAGAGTTCGCGATCCGGCGATTGCCCCGACATTGTGTGTGTGGAGGGGACCAATCGCGGCACGAACGTGAGCGGCTGCCGGCCGGTATGCCAAGCACGTTATATAT
>WBZQ01003212.1_pt1 | contig 10233 bp, 6 predicted proteins | sample 5204251 | NCBI WGS metagenome assembly WBZQ01 (sample SAMN12412402, study PRJNA552823) | activated sludge metagenome | isolation source: activated sludge from nitrification reactor of wastewater treatment plant... | place: USA: Virginia | collected 2017-09 | reverse complement strand
TTCACGGGGCGACGCCCCGACCGGCTTGAGCTTGGCGTCGTTCCGGGTGGTGTTGGCGTCCATGCCCACCTGCGGCAGCAGCCCGGCGCGGCCCTGCACCACCTTCTCCTGCCCGGCCTCGAGCTGGGCGCGCGCGGCGGAGAACTTGGCGTCGTTGGCGAGCGCGTCCTGGTACACCTGCATCAGGTCGGCCGCCGCGGCAGCGCCCGCGAACAGGCCCGCCACCAGAACTGCCAGGACTCGCTTCATCGTGTTCTCCGCTGCTGCTGCGCCGCGCTCAATACTGCGGCATGTTGCGATCGACCTCGTTCGCCCAGCCGGCGACGCCGCCGGACAGGTTGGCCACGTTGGAGAAGCCCTGGCGCTCGAGGAACATCGCGACCTGCCAGCTGCGTCCGCCGTGATGGCAGATGACCACCGTCTCGCGGTCGCGTTCCAGCTCCGCGTAACGCGCCGGGACGCTGCCCATCGGCATCGTCACCGAGCCGGGGATCTGGCAGATCTGCACCTCCCACGGCTCGCGCACGTCGAGCAGCAGGGGTGCAGGCCGTCGCGCGTCTTGCAGGCGCTCGGCGAGCATGGTCGGCGTGATCTGCAGCATCGTCGCCTCAGAAGCTGAAGGCTTCGCGCTGGGGCGCGTTCTTGAGCATGGGCACCACGGTCTCGAACACGTCCTCGGTACGGAAGCGGCCTTCGCCCTCACAGGTGATCAGGCGCGCCTTCATGACCGGCGCCTCGCCGACGAAGGCGAACAGGCGACCACCCACCTTGAGCTGCTCGAGCAGCGACTGCGGCACGAAGGGCAGCCCGCCGGAGACGACGATCACGTCGTAGGGCGCGCGGCCAGACCATCCCTGCACACCGTCGCCGTCGACCACGACCACGTTGTACACGCCGTTGCGCTCGAGGTTGGCGCTCGCCAGCTTCACCAGCTCGGGCTCGATCTCCATGGTGCGCACCCACTCGGCACGCGCCGCCAGCAGCGCGGCGAACCAGCCCGAGCCGGCGCCGATCTCGAGCACGGTGTCGGACTTGGTGACACGCAGCGCCTGCAGGATCTTGCCTTCGATCACCGGCTTGAGCATGACCTGGCCACAGCCGATCGGGATCTCGACGTCGGCGAAGGCCAGCTCGCGATGCGCGGCGGGAACGAATTCCTCGCGCTTGACCGTCATCAGGAGGTCGAGCACGTCCTGATCCAGCACCTCCCAGGGGCGGATCTGCTGCTCGACCATGTTGAAGCGCGCTTTCTCGAAGTTCATCAGGGGCTCCCGGCGAAATATTAGCACACGCTAATGGATAGCGTTATCCATGAAGGCAAAACCTCGTCATTCTAGCGCAGTTGCTGCGCTGCGATCCGCCGCCGCGCGCTCCTCGTCCGCCGGCTTGACACGGTACCAGGCGGCATAGAGCGCGGGCAGGAAGAGGATGGTGAGCACCGTGGCGACGGTCAGCCCGCCCATGATCGCCACCGCCATCGGCCCGAAGAAGGTGCTGCGCGACAAGGGCACCATGGCCAGGATGGCCGCCGCGGCGGTGAGCATGATCGGGCGGAAGCGCCGCACCGCGGACTCGACGATGGCCTCCCACTGCATGCGCCCGGCCTCGACGTCCTGGCGGATCTGGTCCACCAGGATCACCGAGTTGCGCATGATCATGCCCGACAGCGCGATCGTGCCGAGCAGGGCGACGAAGCCGAAGGGCTTGCCGAAGGCGAGCAGGAAGGCGGCGACACCGATCAGGCCGAGCGGTGCGGTGAGCACGACGATGATGGTGCGCGAGAAGCTCTTCAGCTGCAGCATCAGCACAGTGAGCACGGTGAGCACGAAGATCGGCATGCCGGCGCCCACCGAGCCGCTGCCCTTGGCGCTCTCCTCGACCGCGCCGCCGACCTCGAGCCGGTAGCCGAGCGGCAGCTGCGCGGAGAGCTCGGCCATGCGCGGCGCGAGCTGGCCCACCACCACCGCGGGCTGGGTGCCGTCGTAGAGCGAGGCGCGCACGGTCACGGTGGGGATGCGGTTGCGCCGCCAGATCACCCCCGGCTCGAAGTCGTGCTCGAGGCGCGCCACCTGCGCCAAGGGCACGCTGCGCCCGCCGCCCACCGGCAGGGCGAGGTCGGGCAGCTGCGACAGGTGCGCGCGCTCGCTCTCCGCACCGCGCAGCACCAGCGCGATGGTCTTGTTGCCCTCGCGGAACTGGGTTGCGGTCATGCCCTGCAGCGAGGTGGCGAGCAGACTGGAGAGGTCCTGGGTGGAGACGCCGAGCAGGCGCGCCTTGTCCTGGTCGATCGCCACCCGCACCACCTTGGACGGCTCCACCCAGTCCATATGCACATTGGAAAGGTGCGGATTGGCGCGCATCGCCTCGGCCACCGCCTGCGCACGCCGGTGCAGCTCGGCCAGATCCGGCCCGCTCACCCGGTACTGCACCGGAAAGCCCACCGGCGGCCCGTTCTCCAGCCGGACGACGATGCCGCGCAGCGGCCAGGGCTCGTCCTCGAAGAGGTGGATCAGTTTCGCGCGCAGCGCCTCGCGCTCGGCCAGGCCGGCGGTGAGGATCACGAGCTGGGCGAAGTTGGTCTGCGCGAGCTGCTGGTCGAGCGGCAGGTAGAAGCGCGGGCTGCCGGTGCCCACCCAGGCCACGTAGTTCTCGATGCCCTCCTGCCTGTCGAGGAAGGCCTCCAGCCGCTTCACCGCGACCTCGGTGGCGTGGTGCGACGCACCCTCGGCCAGGCGCAGGTCGACCAGCAGCTCGGGCCGCGTCGAGTCGGGGAAGAACTGCTGCGGCACGAAGCGGGCGAACACGAACAGCGCGCCGACGAAGATCGCCACGGTGAGCAGGATCACCCCCCAGCGCCAGCGCACGCAGGCGTTCACCAGCGCCCGCAGCCGGTTGTAGAAGGGCGTGTGATAGATCGCGAACTCGTCGTGCTGCTCGTGGGCATGGAGGTCGCGCTCCGCCATCCGCCGCCCCAGCGCCGGCCAGACCCTTCCGACCACGCGCGCCAGCCGCGAGGGCTGCCCGGCGCGCTTGCTGAAGTCGGGCAGCAGGTAGTAGCCCAGATAGGGCACGAAGAGCACCGCGGCGATCCACGACACCAGCAGCGCGGTCACCGTGACCTGGAAGATCGAGCGCGTGAACTCGCCCACCGAGGACGCCGCCAGCGCCACCGGCAGGAAACCCGCTGCCGTCACCAGCGTGCCCGAGAGCATCGGCATCGCGGTCGAGGTCCACGCGTAGCTCGCCGCCCGCACCCGGCCCCAGCCCTGCTCCATCTTGCTCGCCATCATCTCGACGGCGATGATCGCGTCGTCCACCAACAAGCCGAGCGCGATGATCAACGCCCCGAGCGAGATCTTGTGCAGGCCGATGTCGAACAGGTGCATGAACATGAAGGTGATCGCCAGCACCACCGGGATGATCACCAACACCACCACGCCGGTGCGGAAGCCGAGCGACAGCAGGCTCACCGCCATCACGATGAGCACCGCCTCGGCGAGCACCTTGACGAACTCGTCGACCGCCCGCGTGACCGCACGCGGCTGGTCGGCCACGCGCTCGAGGCGGATGCCGACGGGCAACTGCGCGACGATCTTCTCCACCGCCGCGTCGAGCTGGCGGCCGAGCGCGACGATGTCGCCGCCGCTGCGCATCGACACACCGATGCCGAGCGCCTCCTGCCCCATGAAGCGCAGGCGCTCGGCCGGCGGGTCGGCGTAGCCGCGGCGCACCTCGGCGATGTCGCCCAGGCGCAGGCTGCGCCCGCCGGCGCGGATCACGGTGGCGCGAATCGCGTCGAGGTCCTCGAACTGCCCCGACGGCCGCAGCCAGATGCGCTCATCCCCGGTCTCGAAGAAGCCGGCGCCGGTCTCCGCGTTCTGCCGGGCGAGCGCGCCGACGATGTCGTCCAGGCGCACGCCCAGGGTGGCGAGGCGCGTGTTGGAGATCTCCACGAAGACGCGCTGCGGCTGCTCGGCGAAGAAGCTCACCTTGGCGACGTCCTTCACGCGCAGCAGCTCGCCGCGGATCGCCTCGGCGTGGCGCTCGAGCTCGGCGTGGCTCACGCCCTCGCCGAGCAGGGCGAAGACATTCCCGTAAGTGTCGCCGAACTCGTCGTTGAAATACGGTCCGCGCACGCCGGTCGGGAAGGTGTGGGCGATGTCGCCGATCTTCTTGCGCGCCTGGTACCAGATGTCGGGGATGTCGCGCGCGCGCGTGGAGTCCTTCGCCACGAAGAAGACCATCGCCTCGCCCGGCTTGGAGTAGCTGCGGATGATGTCGGCCTGGGCGATCTCCTGCAGCTTCTTCTCGATCTTGTCGGTGACCTGCTGTTCGACCTCGCGCGCACTCGCCCCCGGCCACTCGGCGCGCACCACCATGACCTTGAAGGTGAAGGGCGGATCCTCGGACTGGCCGAGCCGGGTGTAGGCGAACATCCCGCTCAGCGTGCACACGATCAGGAAGTACAGCACCAGGGAGCGGTGGGTCAGCCCCCATTCGGACAGGTTGAAGCGCCCGCTGCCGATCGGCCCCTCGCCCTTCATGCTCATCGCCGCACGTCCAGCAGCACCGGCGCGCCTTCCTCGACGGCACGCACGCGCATGCCCTCGATCAGCTTGTACACCCCGGCCACCACGACACGGGCCTGCGCCGGCAGGCCGGCGCGCACCACGACGCCGTCCTCGCGCCAGGCGCCGAGCTCGACCGCGAGCGGCCGCACGGCGTCGTCCTCGCCCACCACCCCCACCGTGCCGGCATCGGCCTGGCCGGGTTGTCGCGTCACCGCGGGCAGCGGCAGCAGCACGCCGCCGGCCTCGCCATCCGCCGCGGCGAAGGCCACGCTCGCGCTGGCGCCGAGCGCGAGCGTGGCGTCGGCCCCCGGCACCGCCACCCGCACCGCGTGGGTGCGGGTCGCGGCGTCGGCCGCCGGCGCGACCTCGCGCACGCGGCCGGCGTATGCGCGCTCGGGTGCCGCCCATGGGCGCACCTGCGCGGCGCTGCCCGGCGCGATGCGGCCGGTGCGCCCCTCGGGCACGTGGATCAGCACCTCGCGCTCGTCGGGGCGGGCGAGGCGCAGCACCGCCTGGCCCGCCCCGACCACCTGCCCCGGCTCGGCGAGCACCGCGGTGACCACGCCGGCGGCGGGCGCCTCGAGGCGGGCGTAGCCGGCCTGGTTGGCGGCGACCTCGGCCTGCGCGCGCGCCTGGCGAAGGCGCGCCTCGGCGGCCTGCAGCGCGGTGCGACGGGCGTCGAGCAGCGAGGACGAGACGAAGTTGCGCGCCTGCAGCTCGCGTGCGCGGGCGAATTCCGTGCGCGCAAGCGCGAGGTCGGACTCGGCGGCCGCGGCCGCGGCCTGCGCCGAAGCCAGCGCCAGGCGCACGTCCTGCGCGTCGAGCAGCGCCAGCGGCGTGCCGGCGGCAACCTCGGCGCCGACATCGACGAGGCGCTCGACCAGCTTGCCGCCGATGCGAAATCCCAGGTCGGACTCGACGCGCGCCCTCACCTCGCCGGCATAGACCTGCACGGACGGGGGTGCATTGGCGGCAGCGAAGCTGCGAACGAGGACCGCGGGCGGCGGCGGGGTATGGGGTGCGGGCGCGGAACAGGCGGCCAGCACGAACAGGCCGGCCAGCAGCGTCGGGAGGGTGCGGAAACGCATGGAAATCTCGTGGCGATCGGGAGCGCCCCTGCCGACAACCCGCGGACGCGAGGCGAGGCCGCTAGTGTAGCGCCTCGCCCGTGTGGCCATGATCGCCGACGCCCCGCCGGCGCGCGGACCTTGCCCATCGCGGGTCGTTCCCGCCACCCGATCCGGCCTCCGGGAATCCTGAAGTGCGCAAATGGGGCTCTTCGCGGTCGGACGACGCTCAGCGCGACTCGAGCAGCGGCCGGCCGTTGGTCGGCTGGATCGGCCGGCCGTTGCGCGGGTACAGGCGGGCGAAGACGTCGAGCTGGTCCGCGGAGATCGTCACCGGCTGCTTCATCACCACCCACAGCACGTCCTCGGTACACGGCGGCATCGGCAACGAGCCGGTGTAGAGGTAGTGGCCCGGGTCGGCCGGCACCAGCGCCGGCAGGTCGAGCACGGCGTCGGGAACGAACTCGCGCCCGCGATCGAGCGGCAGGTTGTTCCACAAGGTCTGCAGCGCCGGGCTGGCGTCGCCGCCCGCCGACAGCAGCAGCGAGACGATCGCCATGCGGCCGTCATCGGCGCGATGCTGCAGGTAGATCGCCATGTCGTGCGCCATGCCGCCGACGCGATCCTGCGAGGGGCGGTGCAGGGTGAGGCGCTCGAGCGCGTAACGCACCCCACGCACGGTGATGCCCATGCCCTCGCCAACCTCGACCTGCAAGGTGTTGCCGGTATCGCGGATGCGGAAGCCGGTGCGACGGTAGTCGAAGCGCACCGGCGCGAGATCGACCGCGATGCCGTCGCGCAGGTCGATCGGAGACTGCCGCGTGCCCTCCTCGCAGAGCCGCCACTCGGGGCGCATGCGGCCCCAGTGCTGCGGACCGCGCTCGCCCTCGTAGCTCCACTCCGGCACCCCCGGGCCGAGGCGGGTGAGCTCGACGCCGGCCGCGCGCAAGGCCTCCTCGCGGGCCGACGCGGCGCGCTCGGGCGGCGCGGGAGTCGGGTCCGGCGATGCCGGCTGCGCTGCGGCGACGCGTTCCGGACCGGCGGGACGCGGGCGCGGCGGCGTCGGTCTTGCCGGCACGGCGGACGCGGCCCTGGCCGGGGACGCCTTCTCGCGTGCGCCCGCGCGCTCCGGCGCGACCGGCCGCTCCGGCGCTGGCGCCGCCTGGCGGGCCGGCACAGCGCGCCCCTGCGCAGGCGGCTGTTCGCGCACCGGCGGCTTGGGGGCCGGCGCGGTCTTCGCCTCGGGCTCGGCCGTCGCCGACAACTTGGGCAGCGGCGGCAGAATGGACTTGCGAGAGGACTCGGGCGCCGCGGCGCCCTGACCGCCAGGCAGGAACTTGGCCGGGATCTCGACGTGGGTCTCGAAGGCGGGGGGCGCCGCGGCGGGCTGCTCACCGCCGGCACCGGTACGCACCACCTCGGCGGAGACGGACTCCGCGCTCGGCTGGCGCACGCTGCCGGACTGCGCGCGCGCAGACTCCGCGGGCTTCGCCGCAGGCGACTGCACGGCCGTGGCGGCGGCCGCGGCAGGGGGCGTCGAAACCGCCGCAGCCGCGGGCGCTGCGGCGCCCCCAGGGGCCGCCACCGCCGCCGGCTGCGCGCTCGCGATCCGGGCCGCCTCGGCCGCCATCTTCTGCAGCTCGACCGCCGAGGGCGGATCGCACACCTCGCGCCACATGCGCTCGTCCACCGTGTTGCGCGCCACCGCGATCGGCGCCTCGGCCGCCACCGGCTCCTCGCGCACGATGTTGTCGTCGGCATCGACATACACCCGCTTGACCGTGGCGAAGCTGCGGTTGCGGCAGTCGTAGCGGTTGAGCGCCTTGATCATGGCATAGCCGGAGCGCCGCGCCTCCTCCGAGGTCAGCACCACCCGCCCCCAGGAGATCTTGGTGCCGGCGTCCGAGCGGAGGACGCTCGCGCGATCGATCTCGATGCGGCGGTCGCGGTCGCTCAACACGAGCTGCCAGTCGGCGGCGCAGACCGCGCCGGCGACATGGGCGAGCAGCACGGCAAGAAGGAGAGGGCGCGGGTTTTTCATCGGCGTCGGCATGGGATGGCGTTCCATCCTGCTAAACGACCGCGAGGGCGGGATCTTGAGCGGCTTGCCACGCGAAAGTGCATACAGTATCTTCCCACGCTCTCGTTAGGGGTGCCCGCCGCGCACGGGCTGAGAAACACCCTTGGAACCTGATCCGGCTCGCACCGGCGTAGGGAAACGTCGTTCATGAGTTCGTCCGCAAGCTCCGCTGCCCCCGGCAGCGCGCCGTCCGCATCGTCCGGGACGGCTTCCCGCATCCCGAACGTGGTGTCCATCGCCGGCGTCGACCCGTCCGGCGGCGCCGGCGTGTTCGCCGACCTCAAGACCTTTTCCGCGCTCGGCGCCTACGGCTGCGGCGTGGTCGCCGCACTTACCGCGCAGAACACCCGCACCGTCACCGGCGTGCATGTGCCGCCCACCGACTTCCTGCGCCTGCAGATCGACACCCTGTTCGAGGACGTCGCCATCCACGCCACCAAGATCGGCATGCTCGGCAGCGCCGAGGTCACCACCACGGTGGCCGAGCGCCTGGCGCACTGGCAGGCGGCCAGGGTGGTGCTCGACCCCGTCATGGTGGCCAAGAGCGGCGACAGCCTGCTGGCGAAGAGCGCGATCTCGGCGCTGCGCGAGGCGCGCTTCCCGCAGGCCTTCCTGATCACCCCCAACCTGCCCGAGGCCGGCGTGCTGCTCGAGCGGCGCGCACCCGACACGGTCAAGGAGATGTACCGCGCCGCCGAGCGCCTGCGCGAGCTCCTGCCGCTGTCCTCCGAGCGCTGGGTGCTGCTGAAGGGCGGCCACCTGCCCGGCAACGACCTGGTCGACCTGCTGTTCGACGGCGACCGCATGGTCGAGCTGCCGGCACAACGCATCGAAACGAAGAACACCCACGGCACCGGGTGCACGCTCAGCTCCGCGATCGCCGCGCTGCTGCCGCAGGCCGAAGGCCAGTTCCGCCCGGTCGAGACCGCGGTGCGCCACGCCCGCCAGTGGTTGCTGGGCGCGATCGCGCGCTCCGGCGAACTCGCGGTCGGCAGCGGCCACGGGCCGGTGCATCACTTCCACGCGCTGTGGCGCAAGTAAGCCCCCCAGGAGACAGCATGAACGCCAACGAAAAATTCATCGCCGCCAAGGCCCACGTCGACGAGGCCGCGATCGCCCCGCTGCCCAACTCGCGCAAGATCCACGTCGAGGGCTCGCGCCCCGACATCCGCGTGCCGATGCGCGAGATCACCCAGGCCGACACCCCGGCCTCCTTCGGCGCCGAGCAGAACCCGCCGATCTTCGTCTACGACTGTTCCGGCCCCTACTCCGACCCGGCGGCGAAGATCGACATCCGCTCCGGCCTGCCCGCGCTGCGCCAGCAGTGGATCGAGGAGCGTGGCGACACCGAGCTGCTGCCCGATCTTTCGTCCGAATTCGGCCGCCAGCGCGCCGCCGACAAGACCCTGGACGAGCTGCGCTTCCCCGGCCTGCACCGCAAGCCGCGCCGCGCCAAGGCCGGTGCGAATGTCACCCAGATGCACTACGCCCGCCGCGGCATCATCACGCCCGAGATGGAATTCGTCGCCATCCGCGAGAACCTGAACCGCGAGCAGTACATCGCCTCGCTGCGCGCCAGCGGCGGCCTCAAGGGCCAGAAGATGGCCGACATGATGCTGCGCCAGCACCCCGGGCAGAACTTCGGCGCCAGCCTGCCGGCGACGATCACCCCCGAGTTCGTGCGCGACGAGATCGCCCGCGGGCGCGCCATCATCCCCAACAACATCAACCACCCCGAGAGCGAGCCGATGATCATCGGCCGCAACTTCCTCACCAAGATCAACGCCAACATCGGCAACTCGGCGGTCACCTCCTCGATCGCCGAGGAAGTCGACAAGATGACCTGGTCGATCCGCTGGGGCGGCGACACGGTCATGGACCTGTCCACCGGCAAGAACATCCACGAGACCCGCGAGTGGATCATCCGCAACTCGCCCGTGCCGATCGGCACGGTGCCGATCTACCAGGCCCTGGAGAAGGTCAACGGCAAGGCCGAAGACCTCACCTGGGAGATCTTCCGCGACACCCTGATCGAGCAGGCCGAGCAGGGCGTGGACTACTTCACCATCCACGCCGGCGTGCTGCTGCGCTACGTGCCGCTGACCGCCAACCGCATGACCGGCATCGTCAGCCGCGGCGGCTCGATCATGGCCAAGTGGTGCCTGGCGCACCACAAGGAGAGTTTCCTCTACGAGCACTTCGAGGACATCTGCGAGATCATGAAGGCCTACGACGTGGCCTTCAGCCTCGGTGACGGCCTGCGCCCGGGCTCGATCTACGATGCCAACGACGAGGCCCAGCTCGGCGAGCTGAAGACCCTGGGCGAGCTCACGGACATCGCCTGGAAGCACGACGTGCAGGTCATGATCGAGGGCCCCGGCCACGTGCCGCTGCAGCTCATCAAGGAGAACATGGACCTGCAGCTCGAGTGGTGCAAGGAGGCGCCCTTCTACACCCTGGGGCCGCTCACCACCGACATCGCGCCCGGCTACGACCACATCACCAGCGGCATCGG
>WBZQ01000451.1_pt1 | contig 10233 bp, 10 predicted proteins | sample 5204251 | NCBI WGS metagenome assembly WBZQ01 (sample SAMN12412402, study PRJNA552823) | activated sludge metagenome | isolation source: activated sludge from nitrification reactor of wastewater treatment plant... | place: USA: Virginia | collected 2017-09 | reverse complement strand
TTCACGAGCGCGGGTGCCGCGATCACCGCCGCCGGGCTGTTCTGGCCCGCATGCGCCTCGCCCACCGGATTCGTGGCGTCGATCCTGGGACCGTCGGTCATCATCGGGATCGGCGGTGGGCTGCTCAACACACCGCTGAGCATCGTCGCGACGTCCGGGGTCGACGAATCCGATGCCGGTGCCGCATCGGGCCTGCTGAACACCGCCAAACAACTCGGTGGAGCACTGGGATTGGCCGCACTCACGCCACTGACCCACGGGTACAACGAGTTCGGCCCGGCCTTCGCCGCACTCGGCGGGGTGATGATTGCGGTGGCCCTCACCGCCACCGCAATCAGAATGAAAGGTGTTGATTCCCATGCCCGTTCGCGTTGATCACGACGCCCGACGCACCCAGATCATCGACGGTTTGCTCGCGCTGGCAGCAGACCGCGGTCTCGGTGAGGTGACCATGCGGGGCGTCGCCGACGCGGCCGGGGTATCACTTCGCCTCGTGCAGTATTACTTCGGCACCAAGGAGCTGCTCATCGCGGCGGCCATGGACCATCTCGCCAGGTCGAGCGAACAGCGCCTACGCGAACGCGTCGACGCCCTCACCGAGCCCGTGACGTCCCGAGCACTCATCGAGGCCTATCTCGCCGAGGCCCTGCCCGACGATCCGCCGAGCAGACAGTTTCACCTGGTTTTCCGGGCCTTCTTGGCACTGGCCGCCACAACGCGGTCGCCGCTTCGGTCGCCGGCTGACGGGGTCCGCATCAACCGGAACCGGCTGCTCGGCATCCTCACCGAGGCAGCGCAGAGCGGCGAACTGACCCCCGGCCACGACCCCGCGCTGGAGACAGACCGGCTGATGGCACTCGAACACGGCATCGGCACCGGCATCCTCATCGGGCTCTACACTCCGCAGACCGTCGCCCCGATACTCGCCCAGCATCTCGACGAGTTGTTCACCGCCTGAAGCGCACTCACACGTCGAGCAGGTAGAGGATAATCCGGCACCGACGTTCAGATCGGTGATTCGGGACAACCCCTGGGCACTGACCGGTCTGTTGCTCTGGACGATGTCCTCCGTGCTGGTCGGTGCCATGGCCGTCGGTGCACCGGCAGCGGTTCTGCCACATCACGGCACGGGTGCATGGGCCGGCCTGGCCACCTGCATGGCCGTGGGGAGCCTCGCCGGAACACTGGTTGCCGCGACGACGAGCATCTCCTGGAATGTCGCCGGACCCGCGGTCGGCGCCGCTATCGCAATGCAGGCCTGCGCCCTGGCGATCTACATCGTAGGCGGCTCAACGGCTTCCGTGGTCGCGCTATTCGTGGCGTTCGTGATCGGCCCAACCGCGGTGACCCTGGGCGGCATCATCTGGACCACCACGCTGCAGACCGAACTCGACCACCGGCCGCTTGCCCGCCTCAGCTCCGTCGACCAGTTCCTGTCGTCGGCCGCGGTGCCTGCCGGAATGGTCGTCGTCGGCTTGCTTCCCGCAGGCTCCCCGACGGCAGTCATGCTTGTCGCTGTTGCCATTCCCGGCGCCGTGCTCGGTTTTCTCGCCCGGAGATCGAAGGTTCCGCGCAGTGCGACAGCACTCCTGACCTGAACCCCACCTATGTCCGGTGGCATCGCAATTATTGTGATGCCGCCGGACATAGGTGGGGTTCAGGACGGGAAGGTCAGGCGACCTCGACGATCAGCTCGACCTCGACGGGCGCCGCCAGCGGCAGTTCGGCCACACCGACCGCCGAGCGGGCGTGTACGCCGGCGTCGCCGAAGATCTCGCCGAGCACCTCGGAGGCTCCGTTGATGACCTGGGGCTGCCCGGTGAATCCGGGTGCCGAGGCGACGAAACCGACCACCTTGACGACGCGGACGATCGAGTCGAGACCGACGAGCGCGTCGACGGCGGCAAGCGCGTTAAGCGCGCACTGGCGGGCGGCGGCGTACGCGTCGTCGGGACTCACCACGCCTTCGGCGGTTTCACTGACCTTGCCGGTGAGCGGCAGTGCGCCGTCGACGATCGGCAGTTGTCCCGACGTGTAGACGAGGTTTCCGGTCTGCACCGCGGGCGTGTACGCGGCGACGGGCGGCACGACCGCCGGCAGGGTGATCCCGAGTTCGGTGAGACGCTGCGACCAGCTCATTCCGGTCAGCCCTTCGGTCGCTTGAGGTAGGCGACGTGCTGTTCGCCGGTCGGGCCGGGCAGCACACTGACCAGTTCCCAGCCGTCGGCGCCCCACTGATCGAGGATCTGTTTGGTGGCATGGGTCAGCAGGGGCACGGTCACGTACTCCCACGCGGTGAGTTCACTCATGGACCTACCCTAACCGGCGGGGTCTTCCCATTAAGGTGATCGGTGTGGTCAATGAGGTACCCCTAACGCCCGACGCGTCGTCGCAGACCGACGTCTGGCCCGCCAGTGCCGCACGCGCGCGGCTGCATTTCGTGTCCGGCAAGGGCGGCACCGGTAAGACGACGGTCGCCGCCGCGCTGGCGCTCGCGCTGGCCGCCGACGGCAAGAAGGTCCTGCTGGTGGAGGTAGAGGGCCGGCAGGGCATCGCGCAGCTCTTCGACATTCCGCCGCTGCCGCCCACCGACACCCGCATCGCCACCGCGGAGGGCGGCGGCGAGGTGTCGGCGCTGGCCGTCGACATCGAACACGCGCTCCTGGAATACCTGGACATGTTCTACAACCTGGGTTTCGCGAGCCGGGCGATGAAGCGGATCGGCGCCATCGACTTCGTGACGACGGTCGCTCCGGGTCTGCGCGATGTCATCATCACCGGCAAGATCAAGGAACGCATCATCGCCGTCGACAAGCAGGGCAAGGCGGTGTACGACGCGGTGGTGGTCGACTCGCCGCCGACGGGCCGCATCGGGTCGTTCCTGGACGTCACCAAGGCGATGGCCGATCTGGCCAAGTCGGGCCCGATCCGCAACCAGAGCGAGGGTGTGGTGCGTCTGCTGCATTCGGACCAGACGGTGGTGCATCTGGTGACGCTGTTGGAGGCGATGCCGATCCAGGAGACCATCGAGGCGATCGACGAGCTGCACAGCAAACAGCTGACGATCGGGACGGTGCTGGTCAACCGGGTGCGCAGGCCACTGTTGCCGGAGGCCGAGGTCGATGACATCGCCGACGGCCGGATCGACGCCGGACGTATCAAGGAGCAGCTGGCCGACGCAGGGTTCCACGCGTCGGACGCGGATGTGGCCGGGTTGCTGACGGAGACCATCGACTACGCGCGCAGGCATCAGGCCCAGCAGATAGCGCGCGGGCAACTGGACAATGTGGACCTGCCGGTCCTGGATCTGCCGGAGATCGGCGACGGCATCGACCTGGGTGCGGTGTACGAGTTGGCGGGCATGCTGCGGAAGGCTGGTGCGTAGATGGCTGTCGACCTGAAGATGGCGTCGATCCTGAAGGATCCGGGCACGCGCGTGGTGATCTGCTGCGGTGCGGGCGGGGTCGGTAAGACGACGACGGCCGCGGCGATGGCGATGTATGCCGCCGAGCAGGGCCGACGGGTGGCGGTGCTGACGATCGATCCGGCGCGCAGGCTCGCGCAGTCGCTGGGGATGACGGCCCTGACGAACGAACCGCAGCCGGTGCAGCTCAACTGTGCCGGGTCGCTGGACGCGATGATGCTCGATATGCGTCGCACGTTCGACGACATGGTGATCGAGCATTCGACGCCGGAGCGGGCGGCGGCGATCCTGGAGAACTCCTTCTATCAGACGATGGCGTCGTCGTTCTCGGGGACGCAGGAGTACATGGCGATGGAGAAGCTGGGCAAGCTGCTCTCGGAGAATCGCTGGGACCTGATCGTCGTGGACACGCCGCCGTCGCGGAACGCGCTCGATTTCCTGGATGCTCCGAAACGGTTGGGTTCGTTCCTGTCGGGTCGTCTGATGAAGATGCTGGTGGGCGGCGGCCGTGGGGTGGGCCGGATGGTGACGGGCGCGATGAGTCTGGCGATGCGCGGGGTCTCGACGATCATCGGCGGCGACATGCTGCGCGACGTCGCGACGTTCGTGCAGTCCCTCGATTCGATGTTCGGCGGTTTCCAGGAGCGGGCGCTGAAAACCTATGAGCTGCTCAAGCAGCCCGGCACCCGGTTCGTGGTGGTCGCGGCCGCGGAGGCCGACGCGCTGCGCGAGGCCGCGTTCTTCGTCGACCGGTTGTCGGAGGAGTCGATGCCGCTGGCCGGCCTGATCCTCAACCGCACTCATCCGAATCTGACGTCGGTCACCGATTCGTCGGTGCAGGTGGCCCTGGATCGGGTTGCCGACGAGCTGACCCGCGGGGTGCTCACCATTCACGCCGACCGCGCCACGACGGCCAAGCGCGAACTCCACCTGCTGCAGCGCTTCACGGCAGCCCATCCGGCCGTCCCGATCGTCGGTGTCCCGGCCCTCCCCTTCGAGGTCGCCGACAAGGCCGCCCTACAGGCGGTCGCCGAACAGATAGTCAGCCGGGGGTGACTCTCGCCTCCGCGGGTTAAGGTGCGAGGAGCGTGAGCGACGAGCCTCGAAACCCCGCACCATGACAACGTCGTCTCACCGGGTTTCGAGGCTCATCGCCTGGCGGCTCTTCGCACCTCAACCACCGGGAAACACCTGTTCTGGACCGAGGAGTGAGCCGGGGGAGCTTGCGAGCCCGCGCGAACGAGGAGGGAAGAACACGACTCCTGGCCCTGCCGGCCCGCGATCCGCGAGCCTGCGAGCGGGCGCCCACCTACCGCAACCACCACGGTCTGGAGGGCCGTCGTGTTCTGGACTGAGGAGCGCGAGGGAGCCTGCGACCGAGTGCGACGAGGGAAGAACACGACTTCCGGCCCGCAAGACCCGCGATCCGCGAGCGAAGCGAGCGGGCGCAATCCTACACAGCCTGGCGGCGCTTTTGGGCTTCGAAGAATTCGGCCCAGGAGGTGACTTCGGGGTGCTGGCGCAGGAGGGCGCGCCGCTGGCGTTCGGTCATGCCGCCCCAGACTCCGAATTCGACGCGATTGTCGAGGGCGTCGGCTCCGCATTCGAGCTGGACGGGGCAGTGTCTGCAGATGGTGGCGGCTTTGCGCTGGGCTGCGCCGCGGACGAACAGTTCGTCGGGGTCTCCGCCGCGGCATCTGGCCTGGGAAACCCATACTTGCCGATCTTCTCCGATGAAAACCGCCGCTGTCGCCATCCGCCGACCCTTTCCTTCGCCCTGTCTCAGCGTCTGCGCGGTGCGCGTGTGACCTGGTCGCCCGGTGTGGGAGCACCGGCGGGCCGCAATCACAACGAGTACTGCGCCACTCTGGAAATCGAATGTTACGTGAGTCACATTCGATCCTTAATCTAGGGTTCCGCGATTGCGTATGCAAGTCCAGGAGCGGACAAAATTGGCACCACCGTCCAAACGGGTGGCAAGGTCCGGAAGTCCCGCGTCGGTCCTCATCGTCCCGACGGCCCGCCGGGTGTGGAGGTTTGACGGCGTCGTGTGATCGGCACGTATCCTGTCGGGGTGTTGCTGCTGAAGAAGCTCTGGCCCCTGACCTGGGCGTGCCTCCTGGCGGGAGTCCTCGTGGCGGGGCTCCTGTACCCCGCGGCGAGCGGGCTGGGAGTGGTGTCCAACCGGGCGGCGTCGGCGGTGGAGAACGTGTCGTCGGAGCTGGTCGACGGGGCGATGCCCGAGGTCACGACGATGACCGATGTCAACGGCAAGCCGCTCGCGGTCCTCTACGACCAGTACCGCTATCAGGTCGGCTACAACGACATCTCGCCGAACATGATCCGCGCGATCATCTCGATCGAGGACCGCCGGTTCCTGGAGCACGACGGCGTGGACTGGAAGGGCACGATCCGCGCCGCGCTGAAGAACTCGTCGTCGGGTGAGGTCCAGCAGGGTGCGTCGACGCTGGATCAGCAGTACATCAAGAACTATCAGCTGCTGGTACTGGCGCGCACCGAGGCCGAGCGCGAGTCGGCGGTGGAGACCACCCCCGCCCGTAAGCTGCGCGAGGTGCGGATGGCGCTGACGATGGAGCAGACACTGCGCGATCAGGCCAAGCGGGAGAAGGGTCTGAGCGACGCCGCCGCCAAGCAGGAGGCCAAGAAGCAGATCGTCACCCGGTATCTGAACGTGGTGCCGTTCGGCAACAACTCGTACGGCATCGAGGCGGCCGCGCAGACGTACTTCGGCAAGAAGGCGAAGGATCTGACGCTGGCCGAGTCGGCGCTGCTGGCCGGCACCGTCCAGTCGAGCGAGGCGCTGAACCCGTACACCAATCCTGAGGGTTCGTTGGAGCGCCGCAACACGGTGCTCGACACGATGATCACCAATTTCCCGGAGATGCGGGCGGAGATCGAGAAGGCACAGGCCGAGCCGTTGGGGGTGCTGCGCAAGCCGCGCACCCCGCAGCAGGGCTGCATCGCGGCCGGCAACAACGGCTTCTTCTGCGATTACGCGTTGCAGTTCCTGGCCGAGAACGGGCTCTCACGTAGCGCGGTGCAGCGCGGCGGCTACATCATCCGCACCACGCTTGATCCGTCGGTGCAGCAGGTCACGACGCGGGCGGCGCAGGCTCAGGCCAGCCCGAGCGCCGAGGGTGTCGCCGAGGTGATGAATGTGATCCGGCCGGGCAAGAAGTCGCACGATCTGCTGGCGATGGCGTCGAGCCGGTTCTACGGTCTCGACACGAAGGCCGAGCACACGGTGCAGCCGCAGCCGTTCTCGATGGTCGGTGACGGCGCGGGTTCGATCTTCAAGATCTTCACGGTGGCGGCGGCGATGGAGAAGGGTCTGGGCGCGGGTGCGCAGATCTCGGTTCCGGGGTCGCTCGCGGTGGAGGGTATGGGTTCGTCGGACGGCGCCAACGGCTGCCCGGCGGGCATGTACTGCGTGAAGAACGACGGTAAGTATCCGGCGACGATGACGATCACGCAGGCGCTGGCCATGTCCCCCAACACCGCGTTCGTGAATCTGCTGCAGCAGGTGGGTGTGAAGCCGACCGTCGACATGGCGGTGCGGCTCGGTCTGCGGTCGTACAACAGCCCGGGCACCTCAGGGTTCGGCGACAAGTCCATCGCCGCTTACGTCAAGGACGGCAACCTGGGTTCGTTCACACTGGGTCCGACCGCCGTCAACACGCTGGAGTTGTCGAATGTGGCGGCGACGCTGGCCTCGGGCGGCGTGTGGTGCCCACCGAATCCGATCGCCTCGATCAGCAGCATCAAGCGGGACAAGTACGGCAACCCGATGCTGGATGCGAAGGGCAATCCGGCGCTGGTGCCGGTGCCGTTCGCGGCCCCGAAGTGTGAGCAGGTCGTCGAGGAGGGGCTGGCGAACACGCTGGCGTTCGTGATGGGTCAGGACCATATCGGCGGTACGGCGGCGGGCGCGGCGAACGGTCAGGGCTGGACGTTGCCGATGTCGGGTAAGACGGGCACCACGGAGGCACATCGTTCGTCGGCGTTCCTCGGGTTCACCAACCAGCTCGCGGGGGCGGCGTACGTGTACAACGACGGCCCTAATCCGTCGGGTATCTGTTCCAGTCCGCTGCGCCAGTGCTACGACGGCGATCTGTACGGCGGTATGGAACCGGCCCGGACCTGGTTCCAGGCGATGGGCCCGATCGCGACCAAGTTCGGTCCGGTGCGTCTGGCCAGGCCCGATCCTCAGTTCATGGCAGGCAACGACAAGGGCCGGGTGCCGCAGGTGGCCGGTCTGCCCGCGAGTTCGGCCAAGTCGCGGCTGCAGTCCGCAGGCTTCAAGGTGGTCGAGGTGGAGGTCGACAGTTCCCGGCCGGCCGGCACGGTGGTGACCACCACGCCGTCGGGTTCGGCGATGCCGGGCAGCACCATCACGATGATGGTGTCCAACGGCCGCCAGCGTGCGAGCCGTAACCGCCCGCCCACCAGCACCACGGTCGACGTCCCTGGCGTCGGCCCGGTCGAGATCGAACTCCCCGGCGGCTAGTGACACTGCGATCGGCGAGCTAGTAATACTGCGATCGGCGAGCGAAGCGAGTCGGCGCCGACAACACGGTCCGGTGGGCCGTTGTGTTCTGGACTGACGAGTGAGCCGGGCGAGGAACGAGCCCGCGCGAACGAGGAGGGAAGAACACGACTCCCGGCCCGCAGGACCCGCGATCGGCGAGCGAAGCGAGTCGGCGCCAACAACAGAGTATTCTGGGTCGATGGTTGGCTTTGACAAGAATCTTCGGGTGCCCGTCTCCGGTGAGGCCGCTGCGCGCGCGGTTGCCGGGCTGGCGGGTCTTGCGTCGGCCGGTTTGTTCTATTCGACGGTGATCGAACGCAATGCGTTCACGTTGCGGCATTCGACGATGGCGGTGCTGGAGCCTGGTGCGACGCCGTTGCGGGTGCTGCATATCAGCGATCTGCACATGATGCCGCGGCAGCGGCTGAAGCAGGCGTGGTTGTCCGAACTCGACGCGCTGGAACCGGATCTGGTGGTGAACACGGGCGACAATCTGTCGCATCCGGCGGCGGTGCCGGCGGTGGTGCAGTCCTTGGGTGGGCTGTTGTCGCGCCCGGGTCTGTTCGTGTTCGGGTCGAATGACTATTTCGGGCCGAAGCCGAAGAATCCGTTCAAGTATTTCAAGAAGGATCACAAGCGCACACATGGTGATCCGCTGCCGTGGCAGGATCTGCGGGCGGCGTTCGTGGAGCGTGGCTGGCTGGATGCGACGCACACGATCCGTGAGCTGGAGGTCGGCGGGGTGCGGATCGCGGCGGCCGGCGTCGACGATCCGCATATCGAGCGGGACCGGTATGAGACGGTGGCGGGCCGCCCGAATCCGTTGGCGCATCTGCGGCTGGGTTTGACGCATTCGCCGGAGCCGCGGGTGCTGGACAGTTTCGCCGCCGACGGCTACGACCTGGTGCTGGCGGGCCACACGCACGGCGGCCAGTTGTGTCTGCCGTTCTATGGCGCGCTGGTCACCAATTGCCACATCGACAGGTCGCGGGTGAAGGGTCCGTCGAATTGGGGTTCGACGATGAAGCTGCATGTGAGCGCCGGTATCGGGACGTCACCGTACGCCCCGGCCCGGTTCTGCTGCCGCCCGGAGGCCAGCCTGCTCACGCTGACCCCGGTGTCGCATGGCGACGCCGATTTCGACGAGGCCTATTCTCTGCCCCCGGCCACCGTCGGCAAGGAACCCGTCAAGCGCTAGCGTCTGGAGTTGGCGGGGGCCGCCGGGGTTCGGTGGTGGTCGCCGAATGTGTGTATCTCGCCGGACCCTTCGAGACCCTCGCTCGTTCCTCGCTTCGGCCTCAGGGATCAAGATGGTGGCCACCTGGCCACGCAACCAGGCCGATGCCAGGGCGACACCATGTTTGGTCGCCCAGGCGGGTTGATGTGGGCCCGGCCCCGTTCTGGACGACGGAGCGAGTGGGGAGCTTGCGACCCCGAGCGACGGAGGAAGAACGGGGAACAAGGGCCCACATCAGGCCCGCCGCATAAGCAAAGACCACATGTTTGGTCGCCCAGGCGGGTTGATGTGGGCCCGGCCCCGTTCTGGACGACCGAGCGAGTGGGGAGCTTGCGACCCCGAGCGACGGAGGAAGAACGGGGAACAAGGGCCCACATCAGGCCCGCCGCATAAGCACAGGCCGATGCCAAGACGACCACATGTTTGGTCGCCCAGGTGGGTTGAGTTTTTGGCCCCGCCCCGTTCTGGACGACTGAGCGAGTAAGGGAGCTTGCGACCGTCGAGCGAGGGAGGAAGAACGGGGGTCGAGGGGCCAAAACTCAGGCCCGCCGCATTAATTCTGTGGCGCGAGAACGTCGACCACAGAGACGAGTGCTTCTCGTGCGGCGTCGATGGGTTCGCTGGGGTGCTGGCCGAGTGCTCCCATGACCGCTCCGTCTTCGACGGCGATGAGGCAGCGGACGTGGACGGGGTCGGCGAGGCGCCCGGATTTCTGGAGGACGTCGGTGTGGACGCCGGCGAGGAGGGCGTGGTGGTCGGCGATGACGGCGTTGAGGAGTTCGTAGCGGGGGGCGAGGGCGAACATCTCGTATCGGACGGCGAGGTCGTGGACGGTGGTGTCGGGACCGACGAACACTTCGGCGAGTGCGTCGGCCATGGCGCGGGCTCCGCGGCGGCGGCGCCGGAGTGCTGCACCGCGGGCGGAGATGGCGGCTTCGTCGCCGCGGCACACGTAGTCGGCGGCCTGCGCCATGAGGTCTTCGAGGGACCCGAAGTAGTAGGTGGTGGAGGCGAGCGGCAGTT
>WBZQ01003211.1_pt1 | contig 10235 bp, 3 predicted proteins | sample 5204251 | NCBI WGS metagenome assembly WBZQ01 (sample SAMN12412402, study PRJNA552823) | activated sludge metagenome | isolation source: activated sludge from nitrification reactor of wastewater treatment plant... | place: USA: Virginia | collected 2017-09 | reverse complement strand
AGAGCGGCAGGGCTTGTTGCAAGAGCTGGCTGGCTTGCGGCAGTTGATTTCCACGCGCAGCCAGACTGCCCAAACTGTTATACGCCGATGCCGCGCCGCTTTTGTCATCGGTCGTCAGCCAGAGCGCCAGCGCACGCTGATAATGTTCGGCGGCTTTTTGTCCCAGGCCCTGTTCTTCATAAAGTTTGCCCAGGTTGAACAGCGTGGCGGCTTCGCGGCTGGCTGGGCTCAGTGGCTCGCCGATGGTCCGCGTCAGGCTGGCGGTTTGCACAATCAAACGCGCCTGACTGAAACAATGCTGCGCCTGCTGTTTGTCTCCCAACGCATTAAAGATGCGCCCCATTTGCGTCAGGGTAGCGGCTTCGCTGGTGCGGTCGCTCGCTGCCCGCCAGAGCGGGATGGACTGACGATAGTAATTGATGGCCTGTTGCCGGTCGCCCAGCGTGTCCGAAACTGCCGCGAGTTGATTCAAGGTCACCGCGATTTCGCCCGGCTCCGCCAATTTGCCGGCTCCATGCCACAGCCGCAGCGCCTCTTCGTATTTTGCAATGGATTCGCGCAGGGCTGGCGCAGTGCCTTGTGCGCGCAAGGCTTCGGCTTCGCGCCAACGCATTTGTGCGGCCAGCCGGTTTTCTTCCAGTTTGAGGATGCCGCGCGCATTGTCGGTGACAAATGGTTTTCCCTCACCGGTGTCTACGACGCGCGGGACGGTGAGTCGATAGGAATAATCATATAGCCCTTCGACTTGTGGGCGTGTGAGCGGCGGCAAAATCAGGCGGAAGGAACCAAGCTGCGGTTGAGCGGGCGGGGCATTGCTGCTGCGCGCCGGTGACGGCGCTGTCGAAGATTGTGGTTGTGCCTGCGCCGGAATGACGAGCAGGAACACCGCAACAAGCAGACCTGAGACAATCTTCATATGCAACATCGGATAGTGGAGCGCGTGGCGGGCTGGCGAATGTTATGCGCCCGCGACAATCAGGGGTGATCGGACGGGCCAAGAATGACATAGCCGGGGGCGGAAAACAAAGGATAGTTTTTGCCGATTTTCAATGCCGCAAAAAGAACGGCGTTGGGATTCTCTGAAAGGGAATTCCCAACGCCGTTCGGAGGGTGGTGGTTAATCACCGCGGTTGTTTATTGGCCGCAATGTCCGTTGAGCAACGCCCAAATGCTGGCCAAAGCATCCTGGTCATTGGCGCGATTTTCACGAATGGCCAGATTGGTTTGTGTCACCAGCGTGTCAAGCAAGGATTCCGGCGACAATTGCACGCCGTTGCTGAGCGTTACCGTCGCGAACGACACGCCCGAACAACGCAACGGGCTCCAGAAAGCATTGAACACGACAGGCGAAGCGCCGCCGCCCGCCCCCGCCATGCTCAATTGCGCCGTGACGTATTCCTTGTTGAGGCGTTTCATCGGCGAGTTGCCGCCTTGCAGCGCCAGTTTCACGGCAGCCATGTTTTGCTGAATGCTGACCGGCACATTGTTGTTCACGCCGGAAATCAGCACCGTGCCGCCAGGGAAGCTGGCAAACGGCGACAGGAAGTACGTCGTTGAACGCCAGCACAACGTGTCGCATTTAACCGTCTTGTTGCACTGTTCGCCAAAGTTGTTTTCCGTGCAGCTTGCATTGCCACCCAGAACGATATTGGTAATAACATCATCGCCAGCGTTACCGCCGCAGCTTCCGGCTTTATCTTTGCCGTCGCCCATCGCACAGGACGGTTGGGTTTCGGTCACGGCATAGGTGCCGGGCGCCAGGTTGGCAAACAGATAAAAGCCGTTGTCTCCTGTGGTCGTTGTTCGATCAACCGCCAGACCGCCGGTGGTGAAACCGGTTAGCCGGATGGTCGTCGGACAACCGATGCCCGGTTCGCCGCTATCACGGACGCCGTTGTCATTGTTGTCGCAATAGACATAGCCGGACAAACTGCTCGGCGCTTGTTCCGGGATGTTGGTGCAAAGCGAACAAATTACTTCACAGGGCTTGCCGCTGGGAATCCAGCCGAGGCCGCCCGTTTGCAAACCATAGCCGAAATTCACGTCGCGGTCGCCAAAGCGTTCTTTGCGCATGACCACCACATACTCGAGCACGACAGAAGTCGTCCCCGCGCCGCTGGCGCGTTTGATTTCCACGGCGAATTGGAAGCAGCCATTGAAGGCTTTCGAATTCATGGCGAGCGCCAGGGTCAACGGCAAGGTGCGTCCGCCGCTGTTGCCTGCGCCGATCAAAAACGGCGCAAACAGGCCTTGGCCTTTGGTGGTGATGCCGTTGTAAAGCGCACGTACGTCCGGGTGCAGACTGGTCAGCAGTGCGCCGCCATTCTGTATCGTAAACATGGCAAGTTGCTGGGCCAGCGATTTGTCGGCGTTGAGCAACTTGAATGTCACCATATCACCTTCCGTGACGCCGTTTCCGGCAATGGTGAACGCCGCGTCCCACAGGCTTTCCGTGCAAGCGATGGCTTGCGCCGTGCTGTTGGGCGTTGTCAACGAAAACCCTTCCAGCTTCGGCATGTCGTTATAGACAATGCGGCCATACGTCGTCTGGTTGACGGCAAACACATTTGCCTGGTCGTTATCCAGGCTGAGAATCATCGGCTCTTTCAGCCGGAACAGGTCTTCTTCTCCGCTCATCGTCAGGCTATTGACCACCACAGGAATGCGCACCTGTTTGGGGGACGAAGCCTGCGCGAAGTTGCTGCCCGCAACCACTAACTCGCCAGCGGTCACTGGATACAAGCAGGTGTTCGAGCCAGGAGAAACTTTGTCTTGTCCTGCCAGGAAAGTGGCCTGTGCGATGCTGATTTTGGCGCCGCCGATATTGACAAATCCGTTTGTGCCGCCAGTGGCCGGCGTGAACGCCGTGACCAGACCGCAAACCTGTGTCTGGTTGCTGGATGTGCTGTTGCCAGTTTGGCCGGCGATGCGGCCATCAGGATCAAAACAGAAAGAAAAACAGAGCGTCTGTCCCAAGGAGACGCCTGCCAGGCTCACGCCCGGAGCAATAGGATATTTAAGGCCGCCGATTTTGATGGAACCCGCCGCCGCGTTGGTCGCTGGAGTGTATTCTGAGACGTAGCCACAGACTTGCGCTCCTTTGGGAAGGGACGTCGTGGCAGTAACGCGGTCTGCGGAAAACCACGCCACGAGACCGAGGCAGAGCGCCAACGCGCAAAGTGACAAGGTAGTTTGTGTTTTCATACGTAATTGGACCTCCAAGGGGAGCTGAATTGCAGGCGGTGGGGCCTGCATTGTTGACAGCCTGCGAGTGTCAGGCTGCGCATCGTCTTGAGCGTTTTCTGTCTTCTTGGGCGGGAAAGCGGGGCTGAAGCGAGCAAAAGCACGTCAGACGCCGAAGAGTGAGGCTTCGGCGTCTGACGGTTGTGGTGCGATTAGCACCGGGAATTTAGCAGCAAGAGAATCTGCGCCAACGGTGCGAAATCCTGCGAACGGTTTTCGCGAATCGCCAACTGGCATTGCATAAAGAGCGTATCCAGCAGCGAATCTTTCGACAGCGTGACGCCATTGCTCAGCGTCACTGGCGTGAAGTTCACCCCCGAACAACGCAGCGGGCTCCAGAACACGTTGAAGACCACGGGCGAAGCCGTGCCGCCATTGGCTGCCAAGCTCAACTGCAAGGTGACGAATTGCTGATTGAGCAATTGCATTGCGCTGGCGTTGTTTTGCAGCGTTTGGCGGATCAAGTCCTTGTTCCGCTGAATGCTGACCGGATTGTTGAAGTTGATTCCGCCGATCAGAATCGAACCGTTCGGCAACGAATTGAGGTAGAACGACCAATACGTTGGCGAGCGGAAGCAGATCGTGTCGCACTTGAGCGGCATGGGCGGAGGTGTCGGCGTCGGCGTCGGTGACGGAGTAGGCGTCGGCGACGGCGTCGGAGTTGGCGATGGTGTCGGTGTTGGAGTCGGCGTCGGCGTCGGCGTCGGCGTCGGCGTCACGCTCGGCGTCGGAGTCGGAGTCGGAGTCGGTTGCAAGAAGCAGGTGTCGCAAATCGTCGCGCACGGCAAACCGGTCGGATAGGTCCCCTGGTTGCCCGTTTGCAAACCGTTGCCTTCCGATTCGTTGCCTTTGCGGACGACCACGATGTAATCCGGCACGAACGTCGTCATCCCCGAACCACCCATGCGTTTGATATCAACGCCGAGTTGTTGGCAGGCCATGACTTTTGACCGCATATCCATTGAGAAGATAAGCGTCAATTGCGGCGTGCGCACGCCCGCGCTGCCCGCCGGAATCATCATCGGGATGAAATAGCCTGCGCTGAACGGGCCGTTGCCGTTCACCAGGAAGGTGATGTCAGGATGCAGTTGGTTGAGCACCAGGCCGCCATTTTGCACGGTGAACATCGCCAGGATTTGCAAGCCAGACCCATTCGGGTTTTGCAGGAAGAGCGTGACCATGTCGCCTTCCGTTTGGCCTTTGGTGGCGATTTCAAAAATCACGTCCCAGAACATGTCCGTGCAGGAAAGCGCGCGCACGGAGGAATTGGCATTCATCGCCGTGATGCCTTGCGTCGAGGTGCCTTGAATCTGCGGATTCAGACCGAAGGTCGCCGGGTTGACGTTAAAGGTACCGACAGCGCCAGAACTCAACGCCGAAACCAGGAACGACAAAGGACGCGATAACAAGAAGGTGTCATCTTCGCCGTTGGCGGAACCGTGCGTGATGATCGGTGTCGTGATCTGTGCGCACGAACCATCACCCACGCCCAGGCCCGTGCCCGCCGCAACGAATCCACCTGACAATACCAGCGGCGACAGGCACACATTCAAGCCCGGTGCCAAAGTGTTTTGCCCGCCAATGAAAACGCCTTGCCCGATGGGCAAGGTCACGCCGCCAATGGTGATCGAACCCGGTGCGCCGCCATTGGCAGGTGTGAACGCTGTCACCACACCGCAAGCTTTGCTGCTGCCACCCGCATTGCTGCCGACGGAACTGGGCGCGATGAGCTGCCCGTTCACATCCAGGAAGCCTTGCATGCAGATGTTCGAACCATTGCTGACGTTCCCCAGGCTGACGCCTGCGCCGATGGTAAAGGCAAGACCATTGACCGTGATGGCCCCGGTGGCGTTGCTGGTAGCGGCCACATAATTGCTAACAGCACCGCACACAAAAATCGGCGACACTACATTCACGACGACTGCACTTGGGTTTGTAATGCGGCCCTGACCGTCCAACGACGCCGTCAGGCACATATTCGAGCCCGTCAGAATCATCTGCTGATTTTTGATGGTGGTGTTGGCTGCGATGGCGTAAGTTGAACCGCCGATGGAAAGAGAACCTTGTGAACCAGCGGTCGCGGGCGTAAAGCTGTTAATCGCGCCACAGACATTGATGGTGGAACCAACCACCGCTGAAGGCGGGACTGCCTGATTTGCGCCATTGAAAACAAAGTTGATACAAACGGGCGCGCCAACCGAAAGAACAGGTTGACCCGTGATCGTCGTGCCCGGCGCAATCGCGTACGTCGTGCCGTCAATCCTGATCGAACCCGCCGAAATCGGAGTGGCAGGATTGAACGCCGTGACCGTGCCGCAGACGATCGCGGCTGTGTCGGCTGACACCGGCGAATTCGCCCAACGCGCAAAGGCTGCCAGACACAAGGCCAAGCAGAGCGTGAGTAATGTCGCTTTCATTCTCATTGGAACTATCTCCTTGAACTCTAACTCGATAGTTAACCGTAATTTTGAGTTAGCCGTGAACCAGAACCTGTTCTTTATCCGCTGATTGCTGGTCGGATAAGGTCCAGTGTGTGAGTGTAATGGATAAATATCTTCGCATCGCCAAATTCAGTTAGCCGCAATCAGCTACACACCGCGCGTGAGGGGCTATGCGAAGATGGAAAAGAGCGAAAACCGTGCTTAGCAAAACAAGAAAACGGCCACTTGCATGCGCGTCATCCGTAAGCACTACGTTCCCGCCTGCATCGGCCATTCTCGTTGCCACAAATTGTCAATGAAGATTATCTGAGCTGTGAAAAGGATTATCCCCACACTGGTCCCCAAGGCGGTTTCCAGCCCGTTAGAGATAAATTGAAGATCACTCCCAGTGAATACGCTCGTGATGCCTTGCTGATACGTCGAGAAAATCCGTCCGCAGTTTGCGCACGGCTCAGACGCAGTTCGCGTCGCTGAGGTTGGCTGGTGAATTCCTTTGTCTTTTCCGATGCCACCCTTGACCAAGAATTCCCAACTCTACTGTGCGTCACGGCGCCAGCGACCTGAAGTCTCAATGCGGGGCGTTGGAATAGAGGACTTATCAGGACTGACCTGGGTTTTAGGCCGGTTCGTCTGTGGCAAGTCCTGTGAAATAACAGCGCCAATCCCCAACCCAAAACTTCGGTAGATGAGATTCCCGTGAAGTCATAGTCGTGTGAGGGACTCATCTAAGCGGCTAGTGTACGCATTTTCACTTTAGGCGTCCACAGCTTTTCCGGGCCGCCAAGCAATTTTAATCTTTGTCTATCAGCGGTTTGTCGCGTTTTGTGTTGCTCGCCGTCGCACCGATTTCGTTAGCCTGGAAACGCGCTATTCAGGACGTTCCAAATGAGTCTGTAGCGTATCTCACTATCGCAAACGATTGAAAGTTTCATCGCGCACAATGAACGAAGACGAGCGCACACAAAAGACGAAAAACGCTGTATTAGCATATACGTCAGCCGATAATTTGGTTGACCGCTACATTGCATGATCATAGACTGTGGCGCGATAAAACTGCGGCGGTTAAAGAGTTCCTTTTCAGCTTTTTTCCATCAGCAGCGATAGCGGTCAAAGGCAGAAAAGGGGAAAGGTGACGGCAAAGGGGTATTAGCTGTCGCCTATGATATGTTCAAGTCGAACATTCCCGCAGCCATTCTTTATCAGGTGCCAAACACCCCAGTCAGTTCGTGTCCCGATCAACAACGGTTCGGTCTCCGACAAATGCAGTACAGAAGAGACTCGTGCATGGCCTTGCGTCCCCCAAGGTTGTGCGGCGGACTTTCAGCATGACTCAGTCAGGACGCCGTCACAGGGACGCAGCGTCATTTCCAATCCTGTCTCTGCTCCGGTCTGTTCCAGACAGGCGAGCGGGTTGATCTAAGGGAGAGTTCTTATGCGCTTGAGGTTTTCACCATTACGCTGGCCGTCCTTGCGGGTTGTGCCTTTTCTTCCAACACGAAAACAAACGCGATTGACATACGCAGCAATCATGCTCAGCAGTCTGGCATTTGGGCTCATGCTGACAGCGCTATGGGGGCGTCATCCCTGGCAAACGCGCGCCGCAGCAGGGGTGATTAGCGGAACGGTCTTTCAAGATTACAACGCCAACGGAACGCGCGACACCAATGCTTCCATCAACAATAGCGGCAGCGGAAGCATCGGGGTTGCAACAGATCGTGGTATCGCGGGTGTCACGGTGACCGCGTATAACGCCAGTGGCGCAGCCGCCGGAAATGCCACCACAGATGACCAAGGCAACTATTCGATTACGGCCACAGGAGATGCTCCGTACCGTGTTGAGTTCACCAACCTTCCCGCAGGCTTTGAGTTAGGGCCAGCCGGACCAGATTCCAAAACCACCATACAGTTTGTCAGTTTCTCGCCCGCCAGCAACGTGAGTTTGGGGCTGGTGATCCCCAGCGAATATTGTCAGGACGATCCGGTATTGGTGACCGGCTGTTACGTCGGAGGGGCGCAAAATATCAATGCGCCTGCGGTTGTGTCGTTTCCCTATTCTGCTGGTTCGACGCGGACGGCAGGCGCTGCGCCGTTCAATGATTTCGACGCTCCCGGACACGGTATCGAAGCTACGACCACCCAAGTTGGTCCGACGTGGGGGATTGCTTATGCGCGCACCAGCAAACAGCTTTTTACGAGCGCGTATATGAAAAAGCACTCCGGATTTGGCCCGGCGGGCACTGGCGCGATTTATAAAATTGACCGGAACGCCGCCAATGCCGTTTCTGTGTATGCCGATCTGAACGTGCTTTTTGGGGGGAACACTGCTGGCGTTGATTCACACAACAAAGCCGATTTTGATCGCGACAACGACAACGTTACCTGGGATGCCGTCGGCAAAGTCAGTCTGGGCGGAATGGCTATTTCAGCCGATGAAAAGAAGCTTTACGTGATGAACCTGGCGAATCGGTCGCTGTACGAATTGCCGCTGGATGTGGCGCCGACGGTCGCCAATATTCGTGTGCAAGCCGTTCCGCTGAACGCGCCGGGGTGCGTGAGCACAAACGATGTGCGGCCATTTGCCCTCAATTACAAAAATGGCCAGCTTTATGTCGGCATGGTTTGTTCCGCCGAAAGTACGGTTTCGCAGGCAATTCCCAACGGCGACGCACGCCAATTACAAGCATATGTTTACACGGTGAATCCCAACACGCTTGGCTTTAGCGCCGCGCCTGTTTTCCAGATGGCGTTGAACTATCCGCGTCGCTGCACGGACAGCGCGCAATTGGGTTTTGGCAACTGTTTCTCGGCAGCCTGGCGCGCCTGGGCGACCGAATATCGCAACATTGGCGATTCGTCCAACGTGGGAGTCCCCAATGTTTCGCGTGGGATTTATCCGCAACCGATGCTGACCGACATCGAATTTGACGGCGGCAATTTGGTGTTGGCGTTTCGCGATCGTGCAGGCGATCAATTTGGCAATCTGACGTTTGATAACCCATTTGACAATCTGCGCTATTACGGCGTTTCTGCGGGTGATGTGATTCGCGCTTGTGGCAGCCCCGCGACAGGTTGGACGCTGGAAAATAACGGGCGCTGTGGCGGCAACGGCTCGTCGCCGCAAAACACCGGCGAAGGCCCCGGCAACGGTGAATTCTACTTTACCGATGATGCCCAGCCCTTTGCCGACGAAGCTTCATTTGGCGGCGCGTTGCACATGCCCGGACGGCCTGATACTGCCATCACGCTTTTTGACCCCATTCCCATTTACACGCTGGAAACGCTTTTTGACGGTGGGGTGCGCTGGCTGAGCAATACGACCGGGGGCAACAGCAAAAACCATCGCGTCTATGATGGCGATTTGAATTTCAATGGCAGCGTGTTTGGCAAAGCCAATGGACTGAGCGATCTGGTTGCGTTGTGTGAAGTCGCGCCGCTGGAAATCGGCAACCGCATCTGGCAGGACAACGACGGCGACGGCATTCAGGATGCCAACGAAATCGGCATTGCCGGATTGCGCGTGTTGTTGTTCAAAAATGGCGTGCAAGTCGGCGAGACAACGACGAACGGGCGCGGCGAATTCTTCTTCAATGGGTCGAACGTGCCGGGCGGCATTCTCACCAACATGGCGTATGAAATTCGCGTTGCCAAAAATCAGCAGGCGCTGGCGAATTTCACACTGACCAAGAACAATGCCGATGGCAGCTCTGCGGGCGACAGTCGCGATTCTGATGCCGTGATGGATGGCAACAACGCCATTATCACGCTGACCACGGGGGGCCCCGGAGCCAACGATCACACCTTTGATATTGGCTTTGTGCCGCCGAATCTGGTGACCATTTCCTGCCCGTCCAACATCACGGTGACGGTGACCGGCACGCAACCGGTGGTCGTGAATTACCCCGCGCCGACCAGCTCGACGGGGACGACCGTCACGTGCACGCCGCCGTCAGGTTCGTTGTTCCCGGTGGGCACAACGACTGTGACGTGTACGGCCAGCAATGTCAGCGGCACAGCATCGTGCAGCTTTGCCGTGACTGTCTCGATGATGAAGAAGGACGTTAAATGCGACACGATTTGCTTCCGCGCCCCGCAATATTACTTGCTGAACCTGAATCGCTTGCCTGGCGGCACAGTGTTGATCGCGGGCGTGAACGGCAATCAGCCGGTTGGCACGTACAACACGTCGGCAATCGGACAGGCGTTGCAGGGAAGACCCGGCGTTGGTGCGTTGACTCCGTTGCAACGGTTGAACCAGGAATTCGTCGCGGCGCAATTGAGCGTCAATGCGGCGGGCGGCCCCGGTTCGCCGGTGATGTATAACGTGTTCTGGGCAATGTTGAATTGCTACGGCATCAACTTTGCGCCGGTTACGTTGAGTAATGGCGTCCAGGTTGCGCCGACAATGATGCTGGGCGATCTGTTCACGCAAACGCAGTTGGCCATCCGCGAAAATCGCGCACAGGATTATGCGGCGTTGGCGGCTGTATTTGATCTGCTGAATGGAAACGACCCGCTCGGACGTTGCGGGCGGTAAGCTCGCTCGCGTCAGTG
>WBZQ01003208.1_pt1 | contig 10239 bp, 12 predicted proteins | sample 5204251 | NCBI WGS metagenome assembly WBZQ01 (sample SAMN12412402, study PRJNA552823) | activated sludge metagenome | isolation source: activated sludge from nitrification reactor of wastewater treatment plant... | place: USA: Virginia | collected 2017-09 | reverse complement strand
CGGCCGGACCCGGCTTCATATCCGCGGCAAGTGCCGGCCCGCCCATGGCGAGCGCGAGCGTGCTCGCACCAAGCACGCAAAGTTGTCGAAACATAGAAGGCCTCCTCTGGTTGGGGTTGGAATGCATGGAAGTGTCGTATCGACAAACCTCTCCCTTGTGTCTCTCTGCCCGTAAGAGTCACCGTTGTCCGAAAGGATTCGCGATTTATTTCGGCAATTGCGGCATGCTGAACTTTATCGGCTCTCCCGTCAACGCCTTCAGGAACATCACCAGATCGGTTTTCTCCTCTGCTGTCAGACCGAGCGGCCGCATCAGCGGACTGAGAGTGGGGTTGCTGCCGCCGCCTTGATCTAAGAATTCGACGACTTCCTCCAATGTTTTGAAGACGCCGTCGTGCATATAGGGAGCCGTTTCCGTAATGCTGCGAAGAGTCGGCGTTTTGAACGCCCCCTTGTCTTTTTCCGCCCTGCTGACGTTGTACCGCCCCAGATCTTCCTTCATCGGCCCGACCTGAGGCACGCCGAGATTGTGGAACTGGTTGTCGGTAAAGTTCGGCCCGTTGTGGCACAGAATACAGCGCGCCTTTCCTTTAAAGAGTCCCAAGCCCCGCACTGCGGCTTCATCCATCGCCTTGGCATCACCGAGGACGTATTGATCAAAAGCGGAATTCGTGGATAGGACGGTGCGCTCATAGGCCGCGATGGCCTCGGCAATTCCCTGCAGATTGACATCCGTCCCGAAGACGGCTCGAAATTGTTGTTGATACCCCTTGATCTTGCCCAGTTTGGCGACCACGTGTTCGTGGGTCTCCGCCATTTCAACAGGGTTGTGGATCGGCCCGATCGCTTGCTCTTCCAATGACCGGGCACGACCGTCCCAAAATTGCACATGATTGAAGCCGGTATTGTAGACCGTCGGCGATTGGCGACCACCAATTCCGCCACCGACGCCGATGGACGTCTGGCGCGAGTCCGCAAATCCCGTTCCGGGGTTATGACAAAACGCGCAGGAGATCGCGTTGTTTTTGGATAATCGTCCGTCGAAATACAACTGCTTTCCCAGCTCGATTTTGGCGGCGTAATTCACGTTCGACGACGGAATCGGCACCACCGTCGGCAGTGGCCCGATATCAGGCACCGTTACGTCGTCGATGGTCGCCGTCCCGTGAGGCGCGTGGCTGGTTGGTGAGGCACCGACCAGCCCTTCACCAATTCCGAAGGCAGAGACACATAGCAGTACGAGGATGAAGCAGAGCGGCAAAACCGTTCGCACCATAGATATGACCTCCTTATGGGCGTTGTGTCATCAAACCGATGAACTGACTGCTCTCGTGTAGGCCATTGTACGCAGATTTAGCGATCATGCAAGGTGAGACGGTACCGACACATACAGCAGCCGTCGATGGAGCAGTGACGCCGCTGGCCCTTAGCGCACGGTGGAGCGCATCAGACTATCGGCTTGGGGTGGAAGAAAGCCCTGGTACCCCTGATGCCGTTCGGCAAGTTCCAGCACCGAAAACGGTTGTCCGTCGATCATCTCAGGCGCAGTAAAGATCTGCCGCAGTGGTCCTCCCCGGGCGCCGACGATTTCTCCGGCAAAGACCACGCCCTTCGATTTCAGCTTCAGAATCGCCTGCTCGATGTCCTCGACCCGGACCGCCACATGATGAAACACACGATCGCCGAATTTTTCGACCCAACGCGGAATGATACTGGTCTGACCGCGAGCGTCCGGATACGCCTGGTCGACAAACAACGCCGGATAGCCGGCTTTCCTGAACACCTTGGCATACCAGTCATCGTGGTAAATCGTTTCATCGTACTCGTATCCGAGGGCAATGAATTCCTCCGCACGGTGGTCGATGTCCATGGTTCGGATCGTCAAATGGTCCATCACCGGCACAAACCCCACGCCGATGTCGTCCAATGCGCGGCGAAGCATTCCGGCGGCGCTGTTCTGTGCGAGGAAGTCGGCCGTCATTCGAGCAATCACGGCATCCAGTTCAGCGGCTTGCCCCATGGTGTCCTCCTTCCGATCGCCCAAAAGTGATCCCCTGCGCCAGCGGCAATTGAGTCCCCCAATTGATTGTCGTGGTCTGACGCCGCATATAGGCCTTCCAGGCGTCAGATCCCGCTTCACGTCCGCCCCCAGTCTGCTTCTCTCCGCCGAATGCTCCGCCGATCTCCGCGCCGGAGGTGCCGATGTTGATGTTGGCAATACCGCAATCACTGCCCGTCGCCGATAGGAAGGCCTCGCTATGGCGAAGATGAGTGGTAAACAACGCGGACGATAATCCCTGCGGAACGGCATTCTGCATCTCGATGGCCTCATCGAGCGTTCGATAGGTCATGACATACAAGATCGGAGCAAACGTTTCCTGCTGAACAATCTTCCAATAATTCTGAGCTCGCACGATCGTCGGTTCGACAAAATATCCCGGACGAGATAAGACCCGCCCCCCGCAGAGCACCTCGCCGCCGGCTTGCTTCACGGCATCGAGTGCCGATCGATACCGCGCCACGGCGTCGCCATCGATCAGCGGACCCATCATGACATCGGCCTGAAGCGGATCCCCGATGGTCACCTGCCTATAGGCGGAGAGGAGGCGCGACACGAGCGTATCGTACCGGGATTCCTGCACAATCACCCGCCTGGTGCTGGTGCAACGCTGTCCGGCAGTGCCGACTGCGCCGAAGACAATCGCGCTGGTGGCCAATTCCAGATCGGCAGTCTCATCGACGATGATGGCGTTGTTTCCGCTCAATTCTAAGAGGCTCCGGCCCAGGCGACGCCCCACCACCTCCGCCACCTGCCTTCCCACCGGCACAGAACCGGTGAAGGAGATGAGTGGAAGCCGCTCATCTTGAACCATGCGCTCGGCCAGCTCGACCCGATCCGTCGTACAGAGCGCAAAGACGCCCGGGTGTCCGACGTCGTCCAGGACTCGATTGCAGAGATGCTGTATCGCCACTGCACAGAGCGGCGCCTTGGGCGAGGGTTTCCACAATACCGTATTGCCCGTCACGGCCGCGATGAATGCATTCCAGGCCCAGACCGCAACCGGAAAGTTAAACGCAGTGATGACGCCTACCACGCCCAAGGGATGCCATTGTTCGTACATCCGGTGTTGCGGCCGTTCCGAATGCATGGTGTGCCCGCACAACATGCGGGAAAGTCCCACGGCAAAATCGGCCATGTCGATCATCTCCTGCACTTCGCCATCGCCCTCGGCTTTAATCTTTCCCACTTCGAGAGCAATCAGACTGCCGAGGGCATCTTTCTGTTCTCTCAGCGCCTGCCCGATCCGGCGGATGACCTCGCCTCGTTTCGGCGCGGGCACCGTCCGCCATGACCGATGCCTGTCCTGCAGGCCGGTCACTAGGGCGTCGTAGTCGTCATCGGAGCATCCATAGACTCGGCCTAGCGTGAGTCCTGTCGAGGGATTGCGGGATTCGATCACTCCTGCCTGCGTCGTACGCGTCCAGGTTGAGGAAGCAGAGCCTCCCCCCGATTGTTCTGGGGGCAAACCCAGCCGTGTGAAGAGTTCTTCTATCGTCATGATTGATCTAGGGTCGGAAACAGTCCCCGAAGCGATTGTCCAACACGTCCTGCAAGGAGAAATGTTCCTGCCTGATGAATCCCCGATAGGCGGATGGCCTAGCGAGTACCAGATCAAGCACACAACACAAGGATGACGCGGTGGTGACCTGAATCGCGGACCAGGTGCGCCCGAGCATCGTCCGAGGGTAGACTTTCTTCACGTAGGTCTCTTCAAACAACTCACCCTGTCGGGTCCCCGTCACCGCGGCGTATACCAACACCACGTCTTGATGCGTCTGCGGAATTGCCCGCTCCAGGATACGTTTGAGCGTCTCCCGGTCCTCATTCAGCTTGAGGTCGTTCATGAGGAATTGGATCTTTTCACAATGGCCGGGGTACCGCAGCGTCTTATAATTCATCGTCCGAACCCGGCCTCGATAGGTGTCTGCCAGGGTACCCAACCCGCCTGACGTGTTGAACGCTTCGTAGAGCAGGCCGTCCAATTCAATCGTCTCGTATCCCTCCAAGGGCCGCAGGTGAACCTCTTCTCCCCCTTCAATTCCGACACAGATATTTCCATATTCGTTGAGTAACCCGTCGGTCGACCACGTCAGGGAATACTTCAACGCATTACTCGGGTTGACCGGAAGGGCGCCCACGCGCATCTTCACGTGATCAATGGATTCAAAATGGCCGATGAGATCGTTGGTGACGATGCTGATGAAGCCGGGGGCCAACCCGCATTGGGGGAGAAACGCTCGATCGGCGCCTTCGCTGATCGCCTTGACGCGTCCGGTGACGGCCACGTCTTCGGTGAGGTCGAAATAGTGGAGATGATGGGCCCGCGCAATCTCCGCCACCGCCTGGTTATAAAAATACGGCAGACAGGAGATCACTGCGTCTAAACGGTGCGCAGTGACATAGGCAACGACCGAATCGGGCCGCCGCACATCCAGCGCGCATGGGGTGACTGTCGTCAGCGCCAGATCGTCGATCAAGCGTTTCGGCGCATCCAGGGTGAGATCGGCCAGATGGACCTGATACTGTCCCTTAGCCGACAGCAGCCCTGCAATGAGAGACCCGATTTTCCCGGATCCGAGCACCAGTACCTGAGGCATCCGTCACCTCATGGTCATTATACTCTTTCAGACTGAAATGACGAGGCTTTCAACCCCCAAGTTGAAGAATCAGGTGTACGGCGTGATACGAGGGAAACCTGATCGGAACTAGGAAGAGGCCAAACGGGTACGAGCGGGATTGATCAGCGCGGAAGACTTAGATGACGAGGAGGACGGCTGACTTTCCATGGCTTCGAACAACAGACAACACTTGAGCCGGCCACAGACGCCCAGCAATTTTGGGTCATCCACCGGAAGCCCCATCCCACGGGCTTGCTTGACGGTCACCGGTTTGACCTCTGTCAGAAATGCGGCACAACAGAGCACGAGCCCGCAGGTATCGATTCCGCCTAATCGGCTGGCTTCGTCCCTGACTCCGACTTGACGCATTTCAATCCGCCCGCCGAACCGGCGAGCGAGCAAACGAACTAACTCACGGAAATCGATGCGATCCTCGGCCGTATACACGAAGGTCATCTGCCGGCGATGAAACGAGCAGAACACCTCAACCAGTTTCATCCTGAGTCCCAGCGCTATGGCCTGTTCCCGGCAAGCCTTCATGCCCTCTGAAGCCAGTCGCTCGTAGCGATCGATGGTCGCCGCATCCTCCGCGGTAGCTTTCCGGGCAATCGGCTGCAAGACACGCATAGGCGGGATAAATGGCATCGCCTGAGGAGCCCCATACACGACTCCGTAACTCAACTCACCCGCAACATCGACCAAAACGCGATCGCCGACGGCGAGGCTGGCTTCCCCGGCATCGAATTTCTTGACCTCGCCGCGGTCACGGATCTTCACACCCACAATCCTGACGACCGACGGGTACGGCTTCGCAAGCTCTTGCGCGAGAAGTTTATCGACCATGGCCGGATGATACACCATCCGATCTTTCAATTGAAATCCTCAACACCGCCTCCGTCCGGAGAGAGGCAGAAGAGGCCTGGAGAAATGGGGGATAGGCCAATTAACCACAACCCGCTGATAAATATGAACTTATAATCGGGGAAGACAAAAGAGGAAATATGTTAGGCTATCCGGGAGCAGGAATTCGGCGCAGAGGGCGCCCAGAAGAAAGACAGTGAGGGCACGGTGCGCATACCAAATAAAGTCGTCCTTCCATTCGGCTATCACATCATGATCAGGCAGGTCACCGATTCAGAGATGAACCGCCAGGATGCCAACGCGGATGGGATTTGGGATAACGAAGCGAAAACCATCTATATCCGCAAGCGACTCCCGGTCACGCGACGTCGTTACATTCTGGCCCATGAGCTTGGCCACGCCTGGCTCGACTGGCAACATCGCTATTTGGACGACGGAAAGGCCCGCAGCTAGCCCTCCTCGCAGAATAAAGGGCCACCTCTCCCCATTCAAGCCACGCTTCAGTCCCGATGAGTGCGCGCGAGTCGAAGGATTTCATTCCACTCGGACGGCTTCACCGGCTGTACCGACAAGCGCGACCCCTTTCGAAGTAATTCCATCCCCTTTAAGCTCGCCTGGTCCCTGAGTAAGTCCAACGACAGCGGCGCGGCAAACTTGCGCACGAACCGGATATCCACCATATCCCAGCGGGGCTGATCAGTGGGGCTGGCCGGATCGTAGTGCGCATCGTGCGGATCGAACTGCGTCGGATCGGGATAGGCCGTCTTGACCACTTCGGCGATTCCCATGACACAAGGAGGCTGAGCGTTGCTGTGATAGAACAACACCTGGTCGCCGGTCTTCATCGTCCGCATGAAATTACGTGCTTGATAGTTCCTCACCCCATCCCAGGCCGTGGTCTGCTTTGGCGCGCGCGCCAAAGCGTCGAGCGAAAATACGTTGGGCTCGGATTTCATCAACCAATAGTGCCGTCCCTCTGCCATACCATCCTCCTGAACACTTGGTGTCCGTCACACCTCCGTGTATGCTGAGCATTCTTCCGGTCAACCGTGGAGCGCCTATGGATCTCACTCCCATGTGGTTCGCTGTCTATAAGACCTCAAAATATCTCCTCTATCCCCTGTCGTGGATCGTCATGTCGGGACTCTTGACCCTGGTCATGGCCTGTCTGCCCGTCAGGCCCACACGAACGACCTGGGTCAGGCGCTTCGCCTTCAGCACCATTCTGCTCCTGCTCCTCACTGCCACTCCGCTTCTTTCAACCATCTATATTTCGCTGCTCGAGGGACGTTATCCGCCGTTCACCGCAACCCCCGCATCGAAATTCGACGCCGTGGTCGTTTTGGCAGGCGCTGTCTTCCAGAAGGGATCTCTTCGGCCTACCGATGAGGCCTCGGAGACATCACGTCAGAGGACGACCTGTGGCGCAGAATTGTGGCTTCAGGGCTTGGCTCCCACACTGTTGCTCACCGGGGGCGATGCGACTGTGCTTCGGACGGGCCCTTCTGTCTCCCGTGAGATGAAACGGTGGGCGCTCCGCCTTGGTGTGCCGGCATCGGTCATCCAGGTCGAGGAGCACTCCCGAACAACCTACGAAAACGCGGTGCAGACGAAGGCGCTTCTGGGGCCAGCCCGCATCCTCCTCGTCACCGCCGCCTATCATCTTCCCCGAGCCGTGGGCTTGTTTGAAAAGCAAGGCTTTACGGTCACCCCGGTGGCCTGCGGCTATGAAGCGACACACCACCCGGAACAGGCCTGGGAACAGAAAACCCTGTTCGACTTCATCCCCACGGTTCGGGCGCTGCTTGTCAGCACGGAGGCCATCGACGAAGTGGCCGGCATCCTGGTCTATTGGATCACCGGCAAATGGCAGCCCTGAGCCATCAGCCTCATGCGTCACGATGCGACAGTGATTATTCTGTTGCGGCATCCGATTCGAGATGTGTGATCAATGCCGCATACGTCAATTCTCGAATCCGGGCCTTGGATGCACCCGGCGGGCCGAGATTCGTTTCCAGCCACACCTGTTCCATGACCTGGCTGCGCGCCTCGTTACAATGCCGCCACATTTCATGCAGAAACTCAAGCGGCATGCCGACTTGCAGACCTTCCGACTCAATCCGATCATCTAAAATCGAGAGCAAATCCGCGATGGCATGATCCGGCTGGTACGGAGGTGGGGAAAAACCGAACGCCTGCTGAGCCTGCGACTCCTGCCGAGCCTGCTCGACAAGATCTCGCATATATTCTTTTAACAAACCGATGATATGGCCGGAAACACGCATGGGCGACAGAGTAGCCGCAACCGTCCCCGTGGGGCAAGACCGAGTCGGGCACCCATTGGTTGACCGTGTATTCCCTGGTTCTCTATGATAGCTGCGGCAACACCCACACGGGCGTTCTCTTTGATCACGACCGCACGAAACGAGCTGACACCAGATCCGTGAGTCACCAGACAGCAGTGGAACACTTCGAAATTTCTCTGCAGACCCCGAGTGGTGAGGTCTCCACTGCCATCGGCGTTCCGACGAGCTTCGTGCCGGTGACGGCGATTCTTCCCCTCATGCGCAGCCTCGGCGAAGAGGTCCAGACGCTGGAACTCGCCCGGGTGCGTGAATCGGGGCAGACCGTGTCCTGTCAGAAGGGCTGCGCGGCCTGTTGTCGCATGCTGGTGCCGATTTCCGCTCCAGAAGCCTTCGCCCTCGCAAACAGCATCGACCGCCTCGCCCCCCAGGAACGCGAGCGGCTTCTGTCAAAAATTGACGTGGCGCAGCAGCACCTGGCCCGGGCCGGAGTCCTGCCACAACTGTCCGCCCTCGCTGAATCGCCAGACCCGATCAGTGATGAAGCCATCGAACCGTTGAACCGGGCGTATTATGCGCTTCGCATGCCCTGCCCGTTTCTGGACAATGAGGTCTGCAGCATCTACGAGGATCGACCGGCAGCCTGCCGGGAACTCGCCGTCACCTCTCCGGCCACAGACTGTCAAAACATGACGAATCCGACAGTCCGGCCGGTTCCCGTTGCGGTTCGCATCAGTACAGCCCTGAGCCTCCTCTGGGCGGACCTCACCGCCACCACACCGAGACTGATCCCGCTCCCACTGGCCATCGACTGGGCCAAGCGGCATCATGCCGAGCAGGCTGGCCGATGGGCCGGCACAGAGTTGTTCGAAAAGGCGATTGATAAAATCGGGCGGTATCTCGGTCAGGAACGGGCCCGCCGAGAAAGCGGCGGATAGAGAATAATTTTGAGTGCCGAGTCGCGAGTGCTGAATTGTGAGTGAGTGGCGCTGTATTCCACTCACCACTCAGCATTCAAAACTCAGAAACTTTTTTAAGGAGGATCGATGCAGAACCCCGTCATTGTGTGCCTCGACCTGGAAGGCGTGTTAGTCCCGGAAATCTGGGTCAACTTCGCCATTAAGACCGGCATTGAAGAGCTCAAAATCACCACACGCGAAATGCCTGACTATGATGCCTTGATGACGCGCCGGTTGAAGATTCTCGATCAACATGGATACACCCTCGCCGACATTCAATCGGTGATCGATGCCATGGGTCCCATGGAAGGGGCGGCCGAATTCGTTGCCTGGCTGCGCGAACGCGCGCAGGTCATCATCCTGTCCGACACATTCTATGAATTTGCCCTCCCGCTGATGCGGCAGCTGGGCTTCCCTACCATTTTTTGTAATCAACTGGAAATCGGCTCCAACGGCCGCATTGTTAACTACAAACTCCGCCAACCCAACCAGAAGAAACATGCAGTCGCCGCGCTGAAGAACCTGAATTTCCACGTCATGGCCGCCGGGGATGCCTACAACGATACCGCCATGCTGGGAGAAGCCCATGCGGGGTTCTTCTTTCGTCCGCCGGCGCATCTGCCGAAGGAATTCCCGCAATTTCCCGTGACGACGACCTATCCTGAATTGCAGGAACAGTTTCGAAAAGCAGGCGGGCTGAGGGGATAATCAGCGGCCAGACTGAAACGTATTCCCTCCCTTTGTAAGGGGAGGCCGGTGGCGGTAGAGACCTCATGCCCAGAGCCAAGCAAGGGCAAGCTAACCATCTCACGCTCAAACGTCGGCTTCGTTCTGATATGACCGGCCCGGAGAAGCAGCTGTGGTCAAGACTCCGAGCACGACAATTTTTCGGGCTTAAATTCAGGCGGCAGCATGGCATCGGGCCCTACATTGTAGACTTCTATTGCCCGGAACAATCACTCGTCATTGAAGTAGACGGCGATAGCCACGTGCCTGCGGACCAAATCTTGAAGGATCAGCAGCGGGACAGATATCTCCTCTCCCTCGGCCTTCAGGTGATTCGATACACAAACGACGACGTGCTGAAGAATGTGGAGGGGGTACTCGAAAATCTGCGAAGAAAAATACCGTCAGGACCGACCTCCCCTGCCCCTCCTTATCAAGGAGGGGGGTGAAAAAGACTGAAGGCCCGCAGTCTCTCTGAGCGTTGCCTCCCCTTTGTAAGGGGAGGTTAGGTGGGGTAGAAAACCGTGAGCAGAAGCTAGGGATGCGGACGGCCTAATCACACTCCTTGTTCACCACCCCAAGCACGCGACGGCCATAGCGCTCTACCTTGACCTCCCCGATGCCGGGAATCTCCAGCAGGGCGCTGAGCGTCACCGGTTTATGGCCTGCGATGGTACGGAGCGTTTTGTCGTGAAAAATCACGAACGGCG
>WBZQ01003207.1_pt1 | contig 10243 bp, 13 predicted proteins | sample 5204251 | NCBI WGS metagenome assembly WBZQ01 (sample SAMN12412402, study PRJNA552823) | activated sludge metagenome | isolation source: activated sludge from nitrification reactor of wastewater treatment plant... | place: USA: Virginia | collected 2017-09 | reverse complement strand
GGCCAATGTCGTACATACGCTTAATATCAATACCGCAGGAACGCCAACCACCAACACCAATGGATATTCAGGCGGCGCCGGTGCAAGGACACATGGTTGGGATAATGCTAGTCTAAGTGCATTCTTGACACAATTGACGGTGGATTTCTAGCAGCAGTACCATTACTTAAAATAATGAATGGTAATTTTTTGATTACTTTGGGATGAGATTGCGCAACTTGAGCAGCACCCCAAAAACAAAAGATTCTGGATTAGCGCACAACATCAGTAGTTCCGAAATTACGGAGAAAAGAATGATACAAACATTAAGATCTAATTTATTAAAGAACTTACTTATTTTCAGTAGCTTGTTCGGCTGCATTGGCGTGGTTCATGCACAATCAATCATTAAAATTGATGGCTCTAGTACAGTGTATCCAATCACTAAGGTAGCTGCAGATCAGTTTGAAGCCACAAAGCAAAATACCGTTAAGGTGGCGATGAGTATTTCCGGCAGTGGCGGCGGTTTAAAAAAATTATGTAGCGGTGAAATCGATATCGCGAATGCCTCACGTCCGATTTTAAAAAAAGAGCTGGCTGAATGTAAAAGTGCAAAAATACAGTTTATAGAAATCCCGGTTGCATTTGATGCTTTAACGGTAGTCATTAGTCCTCAAAATACCTGGAGCACTGCAATGACCATAGCGGAATTAAAGAAGACATGGGAACCGGCTGCTCAGGGAAAAATCACTCACTGGAATCATGTTAATTCCGCTTGGCCAAATGACACAATCGGTCTTTATGTTACCAATAGAGATTCCGGCACTTTCGATTATTTCACCGAAGCTATTGTGGGCAAAGCAAAATTTAGCCGCAGCGATTTCAATAAATCAGAAAATGATAATACTTTAGCGAAAGATATCGCCAATAATAAAAATGGGCTGGGATTCTTGGGTTTTGCGTATTACCTTGATAATCAAACCCAAATCAAAGCTGTTGCAATCGATAATGGAAAAGGCTATGGCGCAGTTTTACCTTCTGTTGAAAGTGTCGAAGATGGCAGTTATCAGCCTTTATCCCGTCCCGCCTTTATCTATGTTAACGCCAAATCTGCCGAGAAACCAGAGGTACGGGAATTCGTAACATTTTATTTGAAGAATGCTGTTCTGATTGCGAAAGAAGCTCAATTATTTCCGTTACCGCCCCGAGCCTACACCACAATGCTAGAGCATTTTAATAAAAAAAGAGTGGGCACTGTATTTGATGGTGTATCGGCAGTGGGTTTAACCATCGACGATTTGATCAGGCGCGAAGGTCGCTTGGAATTTGAACATCACTAACCGTTACAATGCAAAAGTATTGGTCGAATCCGAATATCGTAGCGTGGTGCCAGTATTTATTGAACAGTTATGCTTATTGGATAAAAGATGAGCTTGTGCAACGGAATGGCACGCCTTTGATGCAAGCTGAGCGATTATTTGATTATTCACAGATTGTTGTTTCTCATGGAATACAAATCGATCCGGTTTTGAATTTTGGCAACCGCGCAGCACTGCGGTTATGGGAGATGGATTGGGAACAATTTACCCATACGCCGTCTCGCCTCACAGCTGAACCAATGAACCGTGAAGAACGTTCGCGCATGTTGGCACAAGCGCAAAACCAAGGTTATATTTCAGACTATCGCGGCATACGAATTTCCAGCACTGGAAAACGCTTCCTAGTCAACCAAGCTATTATTTGGACGGTACAGGATACTAATGGAGCAACCGTGGGGCAAGCAGCTACTTTTTCAGACTGGCAGTTTCTGAACGATTAAGCATGCACTACTTTCCCCCAAGAATCCCGTAAAGTAACCGCACGATTAAACACCGGTTTGCTAGGTGTCATGTCATAACGATCAGCGATGAAGTAACCATTACGCTCAAACTGAAAACGTTCTTCTGGTTTTGCATCAATCAATGCCTGTTCGACATATCCCGAGATAATTTTCTTGGAATCAGGATTCAATGCTTTTTTATAGTCTTTATCGCCACTGTCTGGATAGGGGTCGGTAAACAAACGATCGTACAAGCGAATTTCGGCAGGCTGCGCATGCTTGAGCGATAACCAATGAATATTGCCTTTCACTTTGCGGCTATCCGCACCTGCTGTACCACTTTTGGTATCTGGATCATAAATGCAATGTATCGCTTCAATTTCACCCTGCGTATTTTTTTCGACGTCGACACATTTAACGATGAACGCGTAACGTAATCTTACTTCAGCACCCGGTGATAGTCGAAAATAACCTTTTGTGGGCTCTTCCATAAAATCATCTTGCTCGATATAAAGCATTTTGGAAAATGGCACCGCACGCTTGCCCCATTCCGGTTTCTGCGGGTGATTTGGGGCAAAGCAATCTTCTTCCTGATGCTCCGGATAATTGTCGATAATCAGCTTCAACGGTTTGAGGATTGCAATACGCCGTGGAGCAGATGCATTTAAATCCTCGCGCAAGCAATCTTCCAGCACCGTCATATCAATCCAGGAATCCGCTTTGCTAACACCAATCCGCTCAGCAAATAATCGAATAGCACGCGGTGTATAGCCGCGACGACGAACACCAACCAATGTACTCAAGCGCGGATCATCCCAGCCATCAACTAATTTATCAGTCACCAACTGAATCAATTTACGCTTGCTCATCACGGTATAAGTCAGATTAAGTCGGGCAAATTCGATTTGTTGCGGATGACATGGGACCTTATCAACCAGTTGATCTAACACCCAGTCATACAAAGGCCGATGGTCTTCGAATTCCAGCGTGCATAACGAATGCGTGATATTTTCCAACGCATCGGATATGCAATGTGTGTAATCATACATCGGATAAATGCACCACTGATTCCCAGTACGTTGATGGTGAATATTGCGAATGCGGTAAATGACCGGGTCACGCATGTTGATATTAGGCGAAGTCATGTCAATTTTAGCTCGTAGCACATATTTCCCATCGGGAAATTCACCTGCTTTCATACGGCGAAACAGATCCAAATTCTCTGTGATTGAACGTTCGCGGTATGGACTGTTTTTACCAGGGACGGTTAGTGTGCCGCGATATTCACGAATTTCATCGGCTGTTAGCTCTTCAACATAAGCTTTGTTCCCAGTAATCAAATACTCGGCAAATTCATATAACCGATCAAAATAGTCGGACGAATAATACAGATGCTTGCCCCATTCAAAACCCAACCAAGTTACGTTATCGCAAATGGCATCGACATACTCCTGGGCTTCTTTTTCCGGATTGGTGTCATCAAACCGTAAATGGCATACACCACCATAATCCTTAGCCATACCAAAATTCAGGCAAATACTCTTAGCATGACCAATATGCAAATACCCATTAGGTTCTGGGGGAAAGCGAGTTTCTATGCGTCTATTCCATTTATTGGAACGATTATCGCCATCAATGATCGTGCGTATAAAATTTGATGTAGCCACACTGGTTGAATCTATCGATACATGGTTAGACTGATCTTTCAAAATTGTGCTCTCTTAAGGATAGTAGGTAGTGACAAGCTAAATTTTAGCTGCTGATCTTAGTAAGTGATATGAAATTGCTATCACCGTATTTTCCTATGATTATAGCGATGAATGAAAGTTTGACTCAAATTTGACTTTTGCAACCTTCTAACATAGAATCCTGGCTCTTTTTGAATATGCAGGACAGGTTTTTGTGAAAACATTTTCAGCCAAGCCACACGAAGTCAATCATGATTGGTATGTTATCGATGCAACCGATAAAGTTTTGGGTCGACTTGCTTCTCTAATTGCGCATCGTTTACGTGGCAAACATAAGCCCATTTATACGCCTCACGTTGATACCGGTGATTATATAATCGTTATCAATGCTGATAAACTACGTGTTACCGGCAACAAAATGGATGACAAAATCTATTATCGTCATACAGGTTATCCTGGTGGGATTTATGCGACATCTTTTAGAAAAATGCACGCAAAATTTCCTACACGCCCACTTCAAAAGGCAGTTAAGGGAATGTTGCCTAAAGGTCCTTTGGGATTTGCAATGATAAAAAAACTTAAGATATATGCAGGTGATGAGCATCCTCATGCCGCACAACAACCCAAACCGCTTGAAGTGAGAGCTTAAAATTTATGACCACTCAATATAATTACGGAACAGGGCGACGCAAAAGTGCTGTAGCGCGCGTTTTCATCAAACCTGGAAAAGGCTCAATTGTTATCAACGACAAACCGCTGGATACCTTTTTTTCACGCGAGACTGGTCGTATGATCGTAAAGCAGCCGCTAGAATTGACCAATCATGTAAACACGTTTGATATTATGGTGAATATTCATGGTGGTGGTGAATCAGGTCAAGCAGGCGCAGTTCGGCACGGCATTACACGTGCTCTGATAGACTATGATGAAACACTAAAATCCACATTGAGTAAAGCTGGATTAGTAACTCGCGATGCCAGAGAAGTGGAAAGGAAGAAAGTCGGCTTACGTAAGGCGCGTCGACGCAAACAATTCTCCAAACGATAAGTTTTATATTCATTAGCAGAAAGCCGCCTTATTGTTATGGCGGCTTTTTTATTTGCTATAGCTAATATATTCCGGAAAAACAGAGAGGGTCAATCATGATTAACGTAGGAATCGTTGGTGGAACAGGCTATACAGGCGTGGAATTGTTACGCCTACTAGCACAGCATCCCAAGGTAAAAATCAAAGCAATCACTTCACGCAGTGAAGCAGGAATGGATGTAGCCGAAATGTTCACCAATCTTCGCGGACGTATTGATTTAAAATTCAGCGACCCTGCCAACGCCAAGCTCAACAAATGTGATTTGGTATTTTTTGCCACGCCGAACGGTATTGCCATGCAACAAACGGAATCATTGTTGCAGGCAGGTGTTAAGGTCATTGATCTAGCGGCAGATTTCCGCATCAAAGACATTGCCGAATGGGAGAAATGGTATGGTATGAAACATGCCTGCCCCCATTTGGTCGCTGAAGCGGTATACGGTTTACCAGAAATCAATCGTGCGCAGGTCAAAAAAGCACGCTTGATTGCTAATCCGGGTTGTTATCCGACAGCCGTTCAATTAGGATTTCTACCACTCATAGAAGCTGGTGTCATTGACATCAAAAATCTCGTTGCGGATGTTAAATCAGGCGTATCGGGAGCAGGACGAAAAGCGGAAGTACACACGTTACTCGCAGAAGCATCAGATAATTTTAAAGCTTATGGTGTTTCAGGCCACCGCCATCTGCCGGAAATTAAGCAAGGTCTTTCAGCGGCAGCACAGAAACCTGTAGGACTTACTTTTGTCCCGCATTTAGTCCCAATGATTCGTGGCATTCATGCAACGCTTTATGCAAAACTGACTAAAAAAGTTAACCTACAGGAGCTTTACGAAAAACGTTATGCTACAGAAGCTTTCGTAGACGTGTTACCTGCAGGAAAACATCCTGAAACGCGCTCAGTCCGAGGTTCCAATCTGTGCCGTATTGCCGTACATCAACCACAAAACGGTGACACAGTTGTCATACTCTCAGTAACTGATAATTTAGTAAAAGGCGCAGCAGGACAAGCAATCCAGAATATGAATATTTTATTTGAGATGCCAGAAACGCTGGGTATTAATCAGATTCCCTTGTTACCATGAGTTTTTGCTCTATTCAATCTCAATACTTTTAGCATCTCTGACTCTATCGTATTAACATAAATGAATAGAATCTTTCCTAAGAATTCTCAAATTCTATCGCCACGTGTCATTGTACGCCCCTACCCTTCCTGGAAATATCGACTAGCGGTTATATTGGCTTTATGTTTCTTACTTCTTTCAGTTTCTTGGAGCATGTTTGAAGCCGGAAAACAATCCAAAAACGCTTTGCTAGAGGAATTTACGGAGGAAAAAATCTATGGTGACTCACCGTACGATCCGGCAATTTGCCGGCAAACAAAGCGGCAACAGCTCTGCTCGGAAATGGGGGAATTGATTCATCAAGTGCAGATGCATCATACAGCCAATGACAATCTATTAAAACAGATCAAAGCATTGACTTATGAAAATGACCAACTGAAAGAGAAAATGTTATTCTTTGAGCACCTCATGTCAGGAAGCACCAAAAATGGTATTTCAATCTATCAATTTAATCTCAAAGAAACGGAAATACCAGGTAAATTTCGCTACGCATTAACTCTGATTCAGGGAGGAAAAAGGCCCAATGATTTTAAAGGGAAAGTCCGATTGCTTGTGACCCTCTTACAGAACGATAAAACCAAAACGGTTCCATTAGTTAATCAAGAATCTAAATTGGATTTCCCAATTAGCTTCAAATTTCTCTATCGATTAGAAGACAGCTTTAAAGTACCCGATGGCATGACCATAAAAAATTTACAAGTACAAGTTTATGAAAATAGCGATGGAAAAGTATTATTAACGCAAACCACGCAACCAGCCTTATAACGAGGAAACCATGTTTGGCAATAAGAAAAATAAACCACATAATCATATTGACACTTTAATTGGAGCGAATACCAAAGTCATTGGGGATATCCACTTTCGCGGTGGATTAAGAGTCGACGGGCATATTACAGGTGATATTACCGCCGCTGATAATGAATCGAGTACTTTGGTATTAAGTAGTGACGGTCGCATTGATGGCGCAATCAAAGTCACTCACATTATTATCAATGGTAAAGTTTTTGGCCCTGTACATGCGCAAGGCTATCTCGAATTGCAAGAAAAATCCCAAGTATTTGGTGATATCCATTACGGCACAATAGAAATTCACTTAGGTGCATTAGTTGAAGGAAAAATGGTTCATTTGGAGAATAATGATGCACAGTTATCAGAAAAAGTGATCCCTTTAATTTCTGCAGAATCAGAAAGCAAATAAAGTGAAACTCAAAGAAAGAATCATAATCCAACTTTTTGCAGCGAATAAGACTTAAATTAACCAGGGCACGAAAATTCCATGAATATTGAAAATCACACCCCACTTTCTTTCACAGACAATGCCGCTGTTAAAGTCAAACAATTGATCGAAGAAGAAGGCAATTTAAATCTCAAGCTCAGGGTTTTTGTCAATGGCGGAGGCTGCTCAGGTTTTCAGTATGGCTTTACTTTTGATGAGTTGATTAATGAGGACGATATGGTCATGGAGAATCACGGCGTTCAATTATTAGTCGATTCTATGAGCTATCAATACCTCATTGGTGCCGAAATCGATTATCAGGAAGATCTAAAAGGCGCTCAATTCATCATTAAAAATCCTGGCGCTGCCAGTACTTGTGGCTGCGGATCGTCATTTTCTGTTTAAATCACGTAGTATTTTGACGCACTGAAACACACCGTGCGTCCTCTGCGCTGTGGCGATTGATCCGGCGATGAAACTGAATCACCCGGCAAAATACCACTGCTTGGCGATTATTTTGGTTCCTGGCGAACCCAATGTCCTGAAGGCCTTACCTCGCCTCCTTGCACAGAATATGTACGCATCAGTTGAAGATTGCCTACAGTCAATTTAACATGATAATTTTCTTCTGCATGATCCAGCAAATACGATAAAGGAACAGCATTATCCGGCTCTTCCAACTTTATCAAATCAGTTCCATCTTCGTGGGTATGTTTCTCGTGTTCCCGATGATCCAATAACACCTGGTCCAAGCTTTGAGCGGGGCCATGCTCTCTTACTGTAAACCTTTTCTCGCGCAACCGATCAATAAATGCCAAGCCAAATTGATCAGTCGCCGGGTGAGTTAGAGCAAGCTTTGTTTTTTCAGGTGCGAATAATACTGACATTTGCGTAACAGCATCACTGGCCACGGCAATAACCACGTCTTGTGAAATATCCGTAATATGGTATGCATGGGAAGGCTGCTTTGGCTTTGCAGCACACCCCACAACAATCGAAAATATGATCAGAATCAATACATAAAAAGTGATGCGCTTCACTATTTGCTCCCTCGTCGACCTACATCGTACTTGAAAGGTTATCATTGTAAACTTGAAACGTGTGGCTCTTGGACAAATCCGCAACAAGCGCTTACTTTTTTTGTTTTCGGGATCAAGTTGCGTCTGAATGTTAATCCCAAATTCTGGCGAGGTTCCATTGTTATCACTCCAGGGTACTCCGACTAAATGTCAGATTTTCTCATCCATAGGGTGGAAATTTTTGTATGCTGATTAACACCACAAGGCCACTAAACAAAATTATGCCTAGTTCATCGGCAATATTCTAAATTCGTACCCCCGTCTCGTCCCCTTGTGCTGCCGCGGATCAGAGTGGGGATCAGGAAACTTGGTAACCTTTACGACACCAGAGTTCCTACATATTACTCGTTCAATAATTGAGTCAATTATTATTGAAATCTGGTACACGTATTCTTACGGTCTGAGTGCGTACTACTATATGCGCTCCCTAAAATAGCCTTAACGCTGGAGTTAATTGACCGCGCGTAGCACGGTTCACTTGAACGACTTGTTATACCATTGCCCTACCAATGATTCTTTGCCTTGTTCCATTTATATAGAGCAGCAGCGAAAATATTGTAACTAAACTGAAAGAGCTGCTTTAGTAAAGGCAACCCTAACAACTTAGCCTTCCATACTTCTTTGGGTGAGTTACACCAAATTGCTAGAAATGCATTGAACCCAACCTGAAGATCACCATTCTCATCAATAACGTGAAGCCGCTCGCGAACGTATTCGAGATCAGATCCCACATCTGATACTAATCCATTATTCTTGTGGACATCGTTCCATTGAATTTCGCAGATGCTATCTTTCTTCATCTGCTCATCTATTCCCGCTTTACAGACCGGGCAAGCCGAATTGTAATAAACCTTCATTTTGGTTTTATCGTTCATGATTCAATCCGTAGAGGTATGACGTTCAAAATAGCAGGTTGGGCCACAGATCACTGCCAGCAAGTATCCACTATTAAGGGCAAGAGCAGGAGTATTCCCGGCCTTCCAGCACTCCCTCAGACGACAAAGTCACATGGAAACGTTTGAATAGACCAAAAAACACAAGCAGTGGCATTTCCGTCGTAACTTTGCGAACTTGCACAGGTCCGTTATGTACGTCGATCGCTGCTTTAATGTTGCCGTGATCGCCCAGCACTACCAGCAAGACTTCAACATTAATTGGATCTTCGTGTTTTCCATGGTTCTCGCCAGCAAAGAATGAAATGCCCAGGAGAAATTCTCCATCCTGCTTGAGCTCATTCTTTTCAAGCCAGTCACTAATATCATCTTGGCCAGCAAGATCCGCAGCGGCACTACCTTTGAAGTCGTTGTACTGAACTGAAGCGTGGAAATTTTCGGTTAGCATAACTGCCCCTATGTAAGTAAAAAGTTATGGATGGCTTCGTGAATAACTCAGAGTGCGAGCGTTCTTGCGGCCCAACGTAATGTATAAGACATTTTATCCAATAATCTTGTTCGTTTATAATTATCGTGATGATAGTATTGATTTATATTCTAATAAACAGCCGATGACTGAGGAAAATACGACATCATCGCCTACTAAAAAATTACTGGATCAAGTACGGGAAAAGATTCGTTCCAAGCATTACCGTATCAGTACGAAAAAGACCTATATTTCATGGAGTAAACACTATATCGTGTGTCATGGCAAGCGTCATCCGGCTGATATGGGCGCAGTTGATGTGGAAAGATTCTTGACTTATTTGTAAGAAATCTTAGAGTTGTTTACAGAGAGGTTGATCGAAATAAGCGATAAGTGTTGAGTATTTCATAGTTGGTTGGAACTCATTGTAAAAGACAATATTCTAAATTCGCAACCTGTCCCTTGTTGTTTCATCAATCGTGGTGTTTTCTAGCGTCGACTGCAGGGCCTGCTATGTTTCATGTTTATCAAACCAGTAGTCTGGTTTCCGGTGTTGGTGTGCCACTGCGATAATAAGAATATGATTTTCGTCTACAGCATAGAGCAGCTTGTATGGAAACTTATGCAGGAGGCATTTTCTTATATTGCCACGCTCTGTGGACCAGCCTTCCGGGTATGCGGCAATTCGGAGCGCGGCTTTTCTTACTTCTTCCTTGAATTTGCGTCCAAGCCATGAATATTCGAGCTCGTAGAACCGGACAGCATCCTCCAATTCCTGACTCGCAAGTTTGGTAAAAATGACGCGCATCATTCTTCCTTAAATATTTCCTCCATCGAGATTCCTTCTAACTTCCCCTCCCGATAAGCTTTCAGTCGCCTCTCCGATTCCTCTG
>WBZQ01001738.1_pt2 | contig 10246 bp, 9 predicted proteins | sample 5204251 | NCBI WGS metagenome assembly WBZQ01 (sample SAMN12412402, study PRJNA552823) | activated sludge metagenome | isolation source: activated sludge from nitrification reactor of wastewater treatment plant... | place: USA: Virginia | collected 2017-09 | reverse complement strand
GGTCTTGGCGGGCGCGCTGCTGGTGTTGTCTGCGGTGGCCTTCACGGCCGGCGCCGTGCCCGCCTGGCGGGCCGCGAGACTCGACCCCTTGTTGGCGCTGCGCTACGAGTGAGGCCGGGTCAGTTCGCGCCTTGGGCCGTGTCGAAGCGCCGGCGAGCGTCGAACAGCGCCTGGTAGAGGCGCTGTCTGTCGGCCAGCGCCGAGCGCAGAAGCAGATCGCTGCCCGCTGCGTCGCGTGGGCTCAGGACCAGGTCGGCCATGGCCACGAACGCCTGGGTGCCGTCGCCGCTCTTGAACTCGTCGCCGACGACAAGCACAAAGATGTGGCGCCGTGCTTCCGAACTCAGACGCAGCAGGCGTTGGTGGAGCGGCTCGCCGTGGCCCGACCGAGCGGGCGTCCGCGATGTCGCCACCAGCGCGTAGAGGCCCTGCTCGAACGCGCGGCCGCCCTGTTCCCAGTCGTCGGGCGCGTCGACCGCATAGCCGAGCCGTGACAACAACAAGGAAACCGCGGCGGCTTGCGTGCGGTCAGGCAATGCGACGAGCGCGCGGCTGCCGGCCTCGGGCGTGCCGGCTGGAACCAGGCCGTCACGGCGGGCCGTGAACAGGGGTTCGGGGTCATGCGCCGGCGGCTCGGGCAGCGCTGCCGCGCTGCGCGCCTGGGCCGGCGCCACGACCGGCGCGGGCTCGGGCACCGGTGTGGGGGCTGCTGGTGCCGGCGCGGTCGGGGCGACCACGGGCGTAGCCTCGGAAGGCGCGCGGCCGGGGAAGCGCACCGTGGCCTGACACTTGGGGCAACGCACGCCGAACGGACGGTCGGGTACGCGTGCGTCCTCGACGTAGATGCGGTGGCTGCACTGCGGACAGTTGGCCTGCACGGATCACCTCTCGATGAGGTCGTCGAACTCGGCGGGGGGCCGCGCGACCGGTGCTGCGGGCCGCTTGGCGGCCTGAGCGCTCTCGCGCGGACGCGGCGCCGGGGCGCTCGGCGCGGTCGCATCCGAGCCCTGCGTGTCGAGCTGCAATTGCAGGTTCGTGCGATTCGTGGCGTACGAGAGACCCACCTCGCGATCGACGACGCCGAGGCCGATCAGGCGCTCCAACTCGCCGTCGAAGGTCTGCATACCCTCGAGCGCCCCGTCCTGCATGGCGTCGAGCAGGCTCTTGCCCTCGCGTTCGCCCTCTTGCACGTACTCGCGCGTGCGTGAGTTGGCGCGCAGCACCTCGCACAACGCCACCCGCCCGCCACCGGTCTTGGGCACCAGCCGCTGGCTCACGATCCACTTGAAGGACTGCGCGAAGCGCGTACGGACCTGTCTCTCTTCGTTCTTGGGGAAGACGCCGACGATGCGGTCGATGGTCTTGGCCGCGTCGATCGTGTGCAAGGTCGAAAGCACGAGGTGGCCGGTCTCGGCGGCTTCGAGCGCGGTCGAAACGGTCTCGACATCGCGCATCTCGCCCACCAGGATGACCTTGGGAGCTTGGCGCAGCGCGGCCCGCAAGGCGAGCGCAAAGCTGCCCGTGTCGGCGCCGACCTCGCGCTGGTTGATGGTCGCCTTGTCGTGCGGGTGCAAGTACTCGATCGGATCCTCGATCGTGATCACGTGCACGGCCTTCTCGCGGTTGATGTGGTGGATCACTGCGGCCAGGGTCGTGGACTTGCCCGACCCGGTTGGACCGGTGACCAGCACGATGCCGTTGCGCTCCTCGGCGATGCGCTCGAGCTGCGCGGGTAGTCCCAGCTCGCCAACCGTCGGTACGGTGTTGGGGATCACGCGCAGCACGATCGAATAGCTGCCGCGCTGGGCGAACACGTTGACCCGGAAACGCGTACGGCGTGCCAGGCTGTAGGACAGGTCGACCGACCCCGTGCGCACCAGCTTGTCGGCCAAGTCGCGCTTGTTCCCCATCAGACGCAGCGCGATCAGCTCCGTGTGGTAGGGCGCGAGGCGCTCGAGCCCAGCGAACGACACGGGGTGCAGATAGCCGTCGACCTCGACCTGCGGCGGGCGACCCACCGAGAGGTTGAGATCGGAGATGCCGGGCGCCGTGTCCAGCATCGCCTCGAGCAGCGGGTCGACGTCGAACAAGGGCATGGGGCGAGCCTCCCGAGCGTGCGCGCGGATCATAGCGCAGCAGACGCGCGGGCGCAGCGTCAGCCCGCCGTCCATCGCGCGCATCCCTGACGTACCGCTTGACCGACCGTCGGAGCAGCGTCGGAATCACCAGGGCAGAGCCGAACAGCCGGCCTGCGGGTTCCCGGGGCCTGGCCAGCTCCGGCGGCTGCGCGTGGCTGTCCAGGGCTGTTAGAGTGCGGCGCTGTTCATGTCCGCGTCCCCGCCGCTACGCCCGTTGCCGATGCTAGCCCTGCTGCTGGGCGTCGTCGTGGTGTGCTTCAACGGCGCCTGGGTGGCGGCACGCCTGGGAGTGCTCCACAAGCCCAAGCGCGTGCTCGAGAGCGACCACCTGCACTACATCGAGATGGCACGAGGCTCCGAGGGGCAGCCCGAGCTGGCCAGACGGGCGCCCTATTGCTGGCGCATCGTGGTGCCTGGCGTGGTGCGTCTGCTGGTGCGCGCTGGCCTGGATCTACACGTCGCCTTCTACGTGTTGACCAACCTCGCGCTGCTCGGCCTGTTTGTCGTGCTGGAAGCCTGGCTGGCGGAGCTGGGCTTCGCCCCTTGGTTGCGAATCGTCGGGCTGCTGCTGGTCGGCCTCATGCAGGGCGCCGTGCGTTGGTTCGAGTATCAGTACTGGATGACGGACCCGCTCGGACTGCTGCTGGTGGCGGGCGGCCTCCTGCTAGCGTGGCGTGGACGTTGGCGGACGCTGATGGTGCTGAGCCTGTTCTCGGCAGGCGTGCGCGAGACGCACGTGCTCGTGTACCCATTCGTTCTGGCGCTCGAGTGGCGCCGCGTGGGAGCGCGCGCCGCCGGTCTGCGCACGCTGTTCGTGGCGGCCCCGGCGTTGATCGCCAGCGCGGCGTTGCGCTTCGGGATCGAACCGCTCGTGCAGCCCACGCTGCTGGCCTCGATCATCGACACGCTGGAGTTCCGCTGGCATCACGTCGGCGACAACCAGCTCTACTTGCTGTCGCTCGGGACTTGGGGCGTGCTGCTGCCGCTGGCTCTGCTGGCGGGTAGCTGGCGACACGCCTGGCGGCATTGGCCGGAGCACGTGCTCTTCGTGACGGCCGTGTACGTCACGACCATCCTGATCTCGAACAACAACGAACGGCCGCTAGCCTACGCGCTGCCAGCCATGCTGCCGGCCGCCCTGGCCGGCCTGCGTCGACTGGGCGCGCTCGGGGCGTTGCCGCGGGTGCTCTACGTGGCTGCGGCCCTGGGTGTGCAAGTCTTGTTCTTCTCGGAGACGCGCTTCACAGGCCTGGGCATCAGCATCTATCAGCCGGTGAGCTGGCCCGTCGTGGGCGCCTGTGTGTTGTTCGCCATGGGAGGTGCAGGCGCGTTGCACCGTGTCAAGACACGAGCGCGACATCCATGAAATTGATCGCCATCTGTGATGCTGGCCCGCGCTGCCGTGATTTTTGCAACCTTGGACGCGTGGCTCACGTCTCTGGGACTGTCGGAGCGCCCCGAGCACACGGCGCACCCTCAAGGAGCCAGCATGTCGAAGCCGCGCCTGCGTTCGTCCCAGGGATCGACGTTCCTGTGGACCGAGCACTACGATATCGTTCATCCCTACGGCACAGCCCAACGCCTCCACGACGGAGCCATGGCGATGGCCTGGTTGGTGTTGGCCGCGGGAGCGGCCATGTTCCTGACTCTCCAGGGCCCTGCCAGCCATCAAAACCCCATTGGCGCCCTGCTCCGCATGCTCTGAGTCGTAGTCCACGGCGTCCGAAATCGCCGCACCCTCGGGCTGGGAGCGGCCCGAGGCTTTGCGAAACAAGCCTGGTTTGATCTGTTGGGGGGCCCGGCAACCCGGCCCCCCCGCCTTGTCAGGTCTGCGTGCCGCCGACCGTGATCTCCGACACGAGCACCGTCGGCAAGCCCACCCCGACCGGGACCTGCTGACCGGCCTTGGAACACGTCCCAAGCCCTTGATCGAGAGCGAGGTCGTGGCCGATGCGGGTGACCTTCGTGAGCACGTCAGGGCCGTTGCCGATCAGGGTTGCCCCGAACACCGGGGCGCCGATGCGGCCATCCTCGATCAGGTACGCCTCGGTCGCGGAGAACACGAACTTGCCGCTGGTGATGTCGACTTGCCCACCGCCGAACTCGCGCGCATAAAGCCCACGGCGCACGGAACGCACGATGTCCTCGGGGTCATCCTGCCCCGCCAGCATGAATGTGTTCGTCATGCGCGGCAGCGGCATGGCCGCATAGCTCTGGCGCCGGCCGTTGCCGGTCGCGCTGGCGCGCATCAGGCCGCTGTTGAGTCGGTCCTGCAGGTAGCCGCGCAGGATCCCGTCCTCGATCAGCACGGTCCGACCGGTCGGATGGCCCTCGTCGTCCACGCTGAGGCTGCCGCGTCTGTCTCCCAAGGTGCCGTCATCCACGACCGTGACCCCCGGCGCCGCCACGCGCTCGCCGATGCGGCCGCTGAACGCCGACGTGCCCTTGCGGTTGAAGTCGCCTTCGAGGCCATGGCCGATGGCTTCGTGCAGGAGGATGCCCGGCCAACCTGGCGCCAGCACCACCGGCATGGGTCCAGCGGGTGCCTCGCGCGCGCCGAGCAAGACGATCGCCATGCGTGCCGCCGAACGCGCCAGGTCTTCGGGTGGGCGGCGATCGAAGTACTCGAGTCCCAGGCGACCGCCCCCGCCGGCCTGGCCTTCACGGCGCACACCCCCATCCGCGGCGATGACCGCGACGCGCAGCGAGAACAGCGGCCGCTCGTCTTCGACCAGCACGCCCGCGGAGTTCGCGATGCGCACGCTCTTGTGCACGCTGCCCAGCGTGGCCACGACCTTGTCGATGCGCGCGTCGTAGCTGCGTGCGGCACGATTGGCCCGTTCCAGCAGCGCGATGCGCGCGTGCAAGTCGAGCGTGTCCAGGCCGTGCGCTCCATAGCGGCGCGTGACGACACCCGGCGTCACCGCGATCGGCGCGACATCCCGCGACCCCTGGGCGATGTGGGCTGCCGTGCTGGCCGCGCGCGCCATCGATTCGAACGACAGGTCGTCCGTGTGCGCGTAGCCGCTGCGCTCGCCAATCACGACGCGCACCCCGAGCCCGCAGCTCACGCCGCCGTTGGCGCTCTTGATCAGGCCTTCTTCGAGCGTGAGCGACGAGGCGCATTCGTGCTCGAAGTAGAGGTCGGCGAAATCGCCGCCGCGTGCCAGGGCGAGGCCCAGCAGCTTCTCCATCTCGGACACGGAGACGTCGGCAGGGATGCGCGCGCGTTCATCCAGAGGCATCCCGCCACTATACCCCGGCGAGCGCTCCTGCGGCGGCCGGGGGCTCGTGGCGGCCTTCAAGCCACGGGAACCCCGTGGCTGCTGGGACAGGCGATCGGGCCGCCGTCTTGGACCGCGCGTTGACGCGTGCAAGTTGGGTACTCTATCGTCAACTCGGTTCAGCGGTCCGGGATGCCCGATTCGAAGGCTGCCGACCCCGAACCTTTCCGGCGCTCCTACGTACACCCCTTGGCACGACAATGCGGGAGGTTGGATGACGTCCAGAACGAAGCGCGTGATTGGCGGAGGCTTGGCGCTCGCCGTGGTGGCCGCGCTGGTGGCTGCGAGCGTCAGCCGGGACGCGCGCAGCCGGGTGACCGTGCAGACGGAGAAGGTGGGCCGCCGCGATTTGGTCTCGACGGTGTCGGCCTCCGGCGAAATCAAGCCCAAGCGATTCGTGAACGTGAGCGCCAACGTGTCCGGGCGCATCGTGCGTCTGGACGTGAAGGAAGGCGACACCGTGCGGCGCGGCCAAGTCCTGGCACGCATCGACTCGACCCGCGTCGAAGCCGGCCAACGCCAATCCCAGGCCGCGGTGAACGCGGCACGTGCCGACTTGCAGCGCGACCAGGCAGACCTCGAGGCAACCCGGCTGGCCTTTGAGCGTGCGCGCAGCATGCGTGACCAACAGCTCATCTCCAGCCAGGACTACGAGCGCTCCGAGGCCGAGTTCAAGATGAAGGGTGCGGCCTTGCAGGCGCAGCGCGACCGCATCGTCCAGATCGAAGCCCAGTTGGCTTCGAACAACGACGACCTCGAGAAAACCACCGTGGTCGCGCCCATGGACGGCGTGGTCACCAACCTCCAGAAGGAGGAAGGCGAGGTCGTGATCGGTGCTCAGAGCTTCCAACCCACCGTGATCATGACCGTCGGCGACCTCTCGGTCATGGAGGTCGAAGTGCTGGTCGACGAGACCGACATCCAGAGCCTCGCGCTCGGCCAACATGCCGACGTGCGCGTCGACGCCTTGCAAGGCGTCAAGGTCCAGGGCCAGATCACCGAAATCGGTTCGTCCGCGATCCCCCGCGGCGGCACCGCGACTGGTCAAACCTCGGCGAACCAGGCCAAGGATTTCAAGGTCACCGTTACGCTCGTTGAGCCCCCGGTCTCGTTGCGCCCCGGCCTGAATGCGACCGCCGACATCGAGACCGGGCGCAAGGTCGGCGTGCTGGCGGTGCCCATCCAGGCCGTCGTGGTGCGCGAGGTTGACGCGGCCGGCAAGGTCATCGAGGCGAGCGGCCCATCACCCGACCCTGACGCCAGCGCGGCCACGAAGCCGCGCATCAAGGGCACGGAGCGTGATGGCGTGTTTGTCGTCGCCGAGGGCAAGGCGGTCTTCCGTGGCGTCAAGACCGGCCTGGTGGGCGAGAGCGACATGGAGATCCAGGAAGGTCTGAAGGAGGGCGAGGAGATCGTCACCGGGTCCTACAAGACCTTGCGCACGCTGCTGAACGACGCGCGTATCAAGGTCGAGGCCCAGGTCGGCAAGGGCTCGGCATCGTGATCATGACGCCGAAAGCCGTCGTCGGAGGCGTCGGCGCGGACAGCCCAGCCGGAACGGCGGTCATCCACACCGAAGACCTCTGGCGCACCTACGTCATGGGCGCCGAGGAGATCCACGCGCTGCGCGGCGTGAGCTTCGACGTGCAGCCCAACGAGTACATGGCCATCATGGGTCCGTCGGGCTCGGGCAAGTCCACGCTCATGAACCTCATCGGCTGCCTCGACACGCCCAGCCGCGGACGCTACGTGCTGCGTGGCAAGTTGGTGTCGGAGATGAACGACGACGAGCTGGCGGCCGTGCGCAACCGCGAGATTGGCTTCGTGTTCCAGACCTTCAACCTGCTGCCACGCGCGTCGGCGCTGCACAACGTCGAGCTGCCACTGATCTACGCAGGCTTCAAGCGCGCCGAGCGCCTGGAACGTGCGCGCCACGCGCTCGACCTGGTCGACCTTGGCAGTCGGGTGAGCCACAAGCCCAACGAGCTTTCGGGTGGTCAGCGGCAGCGCGTGGCCATCGCGCGGGCGCTGGTCATGGGGCCCTCGATCTTGCTGGCCGACGAGCCCACGGGCAACCTGGACTCGGCCACGGGCGACGAGATCATGCGCCTGTTCGAGCGCTTGCACGCCCAGGGCAACACCATCATTCTCGTGACCCACGAACGCGACGTCGCCGACCATGCCCTGCGCACGATCCACATCCGCGACGGGCGCATCGAAAGGGACGAGCGCAAGGCCTGAGCGCCTGGGAACAGACATGCCCTTCTTCGAGGCCGTCGCGATCGCGCTGGCGTCCCTGCGGGCCAACAAGCTGCGCTCGTTCCTCACCGTGCTCGGCATCGTCATCGGTGTCGCTTCGGTCGTCGCCGTGGTTGCCATCACCGAAGGGCTCGACCGCTACATCTCCGACAAGGTGCTCGATCTGGGCAGCCGCAGTTTCACGGTCCAGAAGATGCCCGACATCATCACGAGCCGCGAGCAGTTCCTCGAGATGGCCAAGCGCAAGGATCTGAACCTGGACGATGTCGAGGCGGTGCGTCGCGCCTGCAGCGCGTGTCGCGAGGTGGGTGCCCAGGTGGGCACGTCGCGCACGGCCAAGTATGGCCGCACGATCCAGGAGAGCGTGCAGGTCCTGGGGATCACCGAGAACATCGCACGCATCGGTAGCATCCGCGAGGTCGAAGCTGGTCGTTACCTGGTCCAAGAGGATGTCACCCAGTCCCGGCCGGTGGCCGTGATCGGCACCGATCTGGTCGACGCCTTCTTCGGCACGATGGAGCCACTCGGCAAGGAGATCCAGGTCGACGGGCACTTCCTGCGCGTGGTGGGCGTTCTCGAGCGCAAAGGCAAGGTCTTCGGGCAGAGCCAGGACAACTTCATCTGGCTGCCGCTGACCACGTTCCAGAAGCTCTACGGCTCGCGACGCTCGATTACGGTGCAGGCCGAAGCCACGTCCATGGCGGCCTTCGAGGCGGCCCAAGACCAAGCCCGCGTCGCCATGCGCGTGCGGCGCCACCTCGACTATCGTGACAAGGACGACTTCGACATCGAGACCGGCGAAAGCGTGATGCAGTTGTGGCAGACCTCGACCCGCGGCATCTACGCCGTGACGCTCGTGGTGACGGCCATCAGCTTGATCGTGGGTGGCATCGTGGTCATGAACATCATGCTGGTCTCGGTCGCGGAGCGCGTGCGCGAAATCGGCGTAAGGAAGGCGCTCGGCGCACGACGCCGCGACCTGCTGCGTCAGTTTCTGGTGGAATCCGTGATCTTGACCGGTGCGGGCGGCCTGCTGGGCGTGGGGGCCGCCGCGTTGTTTTCACTGGGTCTCGCCCAAGTCTTGGGCGGGCTCATGTCGGTGAGCTTCAGTGCTCCGGTGCGTCTGTGGGCGGTCGGCGCAGCCGTGCTGGTGTCGGCTACGGTGGGGTTGGTGGCCGGCATCTACCCTGCGAGCCGCGCGGCGGCACTGGATCCCATCACCGCATTGAGGTCGGAATGAAGAGTTCCTTCTCATTGCGCGAGGCCGTGTTGCAGGCCCTGGCTGCCATCCAGGCCTACCGGCTGCGCGCGGCGCTGACCGTGCTCGGTGTCGTCATGGGCATCATGACGGTCACGGGCATGAGCGCGATCGTCGCCGGACTCAACGCATCGATGGCCCAACAGATCGAGAGCCTGGGTTCGTCCGTGTTGTTCGTCCGACCGTTCGGACCAGGAGAGAACCTGAGTCGTGAGGAGCGGCGGCGGCGCAAGGGCCTCACGTTGACCGAGGTGGAAGCGCTCGCGAAGCGTCCCGCAGTACGCGCGATTGCAGCCCTCGAGCCCTTGAACGTCGAGGTCATCAAGTACGGCACGCAGAAACTCCAGAGCGTCTCCGTGTTCGGTGCGACGCCGGACTACGAGACTGTGCACGACGTCTACGTGGACAGGGGCCGATTCCTCTCCGACGGGGACGTCGAGCGCTCGGCCAAGGTGGCGGTCCTGGGCGCCGACGTGGCCGACGCGCTCTTTCCCCACCTGGATCCCGTCGGCAAAGAGATGTTCATGGACGGCCGGCGCTTCCTGGTCGTTGGCGTGATGGAGCGCAAAGGCAAGTTCCTGTTCATCAGCCGCGACAACCTGGTGCTCGTGCCGCTGGGTTCGATACAAAAGAAAGACCCCAACTTCAACTTCCTCGTGGCCGACCTCAAGCCGGTCACGCCGGCCATGTTGGAGGCCACGGTCGAGCAGACGCGCGCCTTGCTGCGCCGGCAGCGACGCCTGCGCTACCAGGATCGCGACAATTTCATCATCTTTACGCAGGACACCTTCACCGATCTCTACCGACAGCTCACGGGCGGCATCTATCTCGTCATGATCGCGATCTCCTCCATCGGCTTGGTGGTCGGCGGCGTCGGCGTCATGAACATCATGTTGGTGTCGGTCACCGAGCGCACGCGCGAGATCGGCGTCCGCAAGGCCCTGGGGGCGCGGCGCAGCGACATCCTCTGGCAGTTCCTGACCGAGGCCATGACGTTGACCGCCGCGGGGGGCATCATCGGAATCGCGATCGGTGGCGGGCTGGCCTGGCTGATCAACACGTTCTCACCCTTTCCGGCGCTCGTGCAGCCTGCCTGGGTCCTGATCGCCATGGCGACGTCGATGTTGGTGGGACTCACGTTCGGACTCTGGCCGGCCGCCAAGGCCGCGCGCCTGGATCCGATCGAGGCGCTGCGCTACGAGTAGCGGGCCCGACCTCTCCGCCGAACGCGTGCTGGTGTGGAGTGCCAGCACGGAAGGGCGTGCTCCGACGCTGGTCGAGCTGAACGATTTGGCCGCGGAGGAACG
>WBZQ01003203.1_pt1 | contig 10250 bp, 11 predicted proteins | sample 5204251 | NCBI WGS metagenome assembly WBZQ01 (sample SAMN12412402, study PRJNA552823) | activated sludge metagenome | isolation source: activated sludge from nitrification reactor of wastewater treatment plant... | place: USA: Virginia | collected 2017-09 | reverse complement strand
GATCAACCTCGCCGTGCTGACCGCGCTCGGTCGCACCGAAGAGGTCAAGATCTATCTGCGCGCCGGGCCCAAGATCGGTCTGACCAAGGACGAGATCCGGGAAGTCCGGGCGGCGGTCCCAGATCGACTCCATCGCGCATACCAGCCGCTCGACGTTCTTGCGAGGCTCCAGCGTTCCGAGAAACAACACGTAGGGCCGTCCCGCCGGCGCGGCCGGTTCGGACGCCGACAGGAGCTCGCGATCGACGCCGTTTGGAATCACCTCGCACTTGGTGGCGGCCTCGGGATAGCGCGCCACGAGATCCCTCCGGGTGGATTCGGAGACCGCGGCCAACGCGGCCGCCCGGCGCACGGAGGCCGAGAGGAACGGGGCTACGCCGAGCCGGTTCCGAAGCGTGTGCCATTCCGGGTGGAGGAGCGGTGTGAGGTCGTGAATCGTGGCCACGCTTGGCACCGATGCTGAGAGGACCGGAACAATGCCGAGAGGCGCGAAAAAGTGCGTCGCCCCCCAGGCCGCGGCCTCGCGGGAAGCCCAAACCTGGAGCCAAACCGTCCCAGGCAAGAGGGACGCCCTCCCCACCGACACGCGCCCCGAGAGCGCCGAGGGCACGTGGATCGGCCGCGGCGACAGAAGGTGGAACTCGTCGTGAGGTCGCGCCTCAACCCACGCGACCAAGAGGCCCTCCAGGTAGCGCCCGACTCCGGTCCTCTCGGGTCCGAGGGCGCGGGCGTCCACCGCGATCCGCATGTCCGGCATGGTACGGACGCGGGAGGCGTCGCGTTGGCGCGGGCCAAGGCCGCCCGGCCGCATGCTATAGTCCGCGGCTCTTTTTCCCGAGAGGGGCCGGCTATCTCTTATGGAACTCAATCTCGAACAGGCGCTTGAAGGGCCGGTCGATCTTTCTCATTTCTTCGAGGTGGATCCCGCGCGCCTGAACCGCCCCGAAGTGCTGAGCCTCTCGCCGGTCGCGTTTCAAGGAACGCTTCAGAAGGTCGAGCCTGGCTTTTCGTTGATGGGACGCCTCCAGATCGCGGGCACGCTGGCGTGCTCACGGTGCCTGAGCCCGGTCCCATTCCAGGCTCGTCCCGAGGCCTCGTGGGTCTTCGCTCCGGCAGCGCGCAAGGAGCGCTCCGAGCCGCCCGGACACGGAAAGACCACACGAGGCAAGCGCGGCAAACCCACAGACGAGGAGATCGAGCTCTGCGCCGACGACCTGGACGTCGTGACCTACGAGAAGCCGGCCTTTCCGCTCGACCCCCTGATCGAGGAAGAGCTTCAGCTGGAGATTCCCCTCAAGATCCTCTGCAGGGACGATTGCCGCGGGCTCTGTCCGACATGCGGTGCCGATCGCAACACGACTTCTTGCGACTGCGCACCGGAGAAGGACGCGCGTTGGGGAGCGTTGCGACTCGCCAAAGAGCCCTCCTGACCAGGATCCCGGATGCATCGCGCCCCGGCCGAACCCGGGGGCCCTTCGATTTCAAGTGACTCTCAAGAACTGGAGACATCGCCATGCCGAATCCAAAACACCGACACAGCAAGACCAGACGGGACCTCAGGCGCGCCCATGACTTTCTCACCGCGCCGCAGGTCTCGAAGTGCACGAACTGCGGGGTCCTGAAGCTGCCGCATCGGGTCTGCCCCTCGTGCGGGCACTACCGAGGTCGCGAGGTCGCCGAGGGAGCCAAGAAGGGCTGATCCAAGGTCCACGGATCGTCTGCCGTGACGATCGCCGTTGATGCGATGGGGGGCGACCACGCTCCCCGTTCGAACGTCGAGGGGGCCGTCGCAGCCGCCCTCGATTTCGGCCTCCAGGTGCTCCTCGTCGGGCGGCGGCGCGAGCTCGAATCCGAGCTTCACCGCACCGGCTACCGCGGCACCGCGATTCACATCGTGGACGCCGAGGAGAACGTTCGCTTCGACGAGCCCTCCATCACGCCGATCCGAAAGAAGCGCCGGGCCTCGATCCGCGTGGCGGCCGAGTGCGTGCGCGAGGGCTCGGCGCAGGGCTTCTTCACGGCCGGGCACACGGGCGCGGCCATGGTGGTCGCCAAGATGATCGTGGGGGCGATCGAGGGCATCGAGCGTCCCGCGCTCGCGGCGGTGCTTCCGGGCCTTGGACGCAAGCGGCTCCTCCTCGACGTCGGCGCCAACGTCAGCTGCCGTCCGGAGCACTACCGGGAGTTCGCCCTGATGGGCCATTTCTATGCCCAGGAAGTCCTGCGCATTCCCAGGCCCCGGATCGCGCTGATGTCGGTGGGCGAGGAGGAAGGCAAAGGCACGGACGTGACCCGCGAGGTCTACGGGCTCTTGCGGGAGTCGGGCCTCAACTTCGTCGGGAACTGCGAGGGCCGCGACGTCTACGAGGGCGACGTGGACGTGATCGTGACCGACGGCTTCACCGGAAACGTGATCCTGAAGGTCTCCGAGGGCCTCGCGCACCTCGTCGAGGAGGCCCTAAAGCAGGAGATCACGAGGAGCCTTCAGGCATCCATGGGCTTTCTGCTCTCCAAGGACGCGTTTCGCGCGTTCAAGAAGCGTCTCGACTACAGCGAATACGGCGGGGCCCCCCTCCTCGGCGTGCGCGGAGCCTGCCTGATCGGACACGGACGCTCGAACGCCAAGGCGGTGAGGAACGCGATCCGGGCGGCCGACGAGTTTGTAAAGCTGCGAATATCCGAGAAGATCCGCGCCAAGGCTCAGGAGCTCTGGCCCACCGTGGGAGCCCTGGGGGCAGCGCGCGAGCGAGGGGACTGAGGAGGTCGTGATGTATCACGCGTCGATCGCCGGGACCGGCCGGGCCGTCCCTGAGGGTGTCCTGACCAACGCGGACCTTACGAAGCTCGTCGAAACCTCGGACGAGTGGATCACCACCCGCACCGGGATCAAGGAGCGAAGGAAGGTCGTGGACGGCGAGCTCCTCTCGGACTTCTGCGTCGAGGCCGCCTCGAAGGCGCTCGAGGCGGCGGGCGTGACCGCGAAGGACCTCGACACGATCATGCTGGCGACCTGCACCCCAGACCACCCGATTCCCGCGGCCGCCTGCGTCGTGCAGCAGAAGCTCGGGGCCAAGAAGGCCGCCGCGTGGGACTTCAACGCGGCCTGCTCGGGCTGGCTCTACGGGGTGCACGTCGCCGACGGGCTGATCCAGGCCGGCAAGGCGCGCACGATCCTGCTCATCGGCGCCGAGTTTCTGACCCGGTTCGTCGACTACACCGATCGCGGCACGTGCGTCCTCTTCGGCGACGGCGCGGGCGCCACGGTCATCGAGGCCACGAAGTCGGACCACGGGCTCCTCTCGACCCGCATCCGAAGCGATGGCGAGGGCGTCTGCTTCATCAACATGCCGGGCGGCGGCTCGACCTACCCGCCGAACCGCGCCGAGACCTACGAGGGCCGGTACGGCTTCATCAAGATGATGGGCGGCGAGACCTTCAAGCTCGCGGTGCGCTCGATGGTCGAGGTCTGCAAGGAAGTGCTCGCGGAGAGCGGTTTCGCCACGGCGGACGTCTCGTGGCTGATCCCACACCAGGCCAACGAGAGGATCATCACGGCCGTCGGGGAGAGGCTCGAGATCCCGCCCGAGCGGTGCGTGCTGAACATTGCGCGCTACGGCAACACCAGCGCGGCCTCGATTCCGATCGCGCTCGACGAGGTGGTCCGCGAGGGGCGCGTCAAGAAGGGCGATCTCATCCTCTTCACCGCGTTTGGAGGCGGCCTGACCTGGGGGGCTGCCCTCGTGCGCTGGTGAGGCGCGGGGCCTGCCGATGACCGCGCCGTCGCCTCGCCGGGCATTCCTGTTCCCGGGCCAGGGCTCGCAGTTTCCCGGGATGGGACGCGACCTTTTCGAGGCCTTTCCCGAGGCGCGCGCGGTCTATGAGAGGGCCGACGCCGCGCTGCTTCCGCATGCTCTCGCGATCTCGCGCCTTTCGTTCGAGGGCACCGAGGCCGAGCTGAAGGAAACCGCGGTCACCCAGCCCGCGATCCTCACGCACTCGATCGCGGTCCTCGCGGTGCTGACCGCGAGGGGCGTCACGGCCAGCGTCGCGGCCGGGCACTCGCTTGGCGAGTACTCGGCTCTGGTCGCCGCGGGGGCGCTTTCGCTTGAGGAGGCCGTGGTGCTCGTGCACAAGCGCGGGCGCTTCATGCAGGAGGCCGTTCCGCTCGGAGAGGGCGCCATGTCCGCGGTGATCGGCCTCCCCGGAGCAGACGTCGCGAGGGCCTGCGCCGACGCGTCCTCGGCGACCTCGGAGACCTGCTCCGCCGCGAACTTCAACTCCCCGGAACAGACCGTGATCGCGGGAACCGCGCGGGCGGTCGGGCGCGCGGCCGAGCTCTTAAAGACACGCGGCGCCAAGAGGATCCTGCCGCTTCCGGTCTCGGCGCCGTTTCACTGCGCGCTGATGAAGCCCGCGGAGGAAGCGCTCTGGCCGTCGCTGACCGCGATCCCGTTTCGAAGGCTCGCGTTTCCGGTCGTCACCAACGTCGATGTCCTTCCGAACCAGGATCCGGCGAGTGCCCGTGAAGCGCTTCGCCTCCAGGTGTGTTCGCCGGTGCGCTGGGTCGAGACGGTCGAGACGCTCGCGACGTTGGCGGACGAGGCGATCGAGGTCGGCCCCGGAAGCGTCCTGTCAGGGCTTGGAAAGCGCATCGCGCGGGATTTCCGGATTCACACGACCTCGACGGCAGCGGGCATCGAAGCGGCTCTCGCCGCGCTCAAGAAGGAATGACCGGCCACATGGACACGCTCTTCACAACCGAAAACCTCGTCGCTCTCCTGACGCTCTCGGCTCTCGAGATTGTTCTCGGGATCGACAACGTGATCTTCATCTCGATCCTCACCGGCAAGCTCCCGGCGAAGGACCAAGCGCGCGCCCGCACGATCGGCCTCTCGCTCGCGATGCTGATTCGCATCCTGCTGCTCCTCGCGATCACGTGGGTCATGGGTCTGACCCGCCCTCTCGTGACGCTCCTCGCGCACCCGGTCACGGGCCGGGATCTCATCCTCCTGGTGGGTGGGCTGTTTCTGATCGCGAAGTCGACGTACGAGATCCACGACAAGCTGGAGGGCGAAGAGCACACGGCCGGAACCGGCGGCCGTGCGGGCTTCGCCGCCACGATCGTCCAGATCCTGCTCCTGGACATCGTGTTCTCGCTGGATTCCGTGATCACCGCGGTCGGGATGGCCAAGCGGGTCGAGATCATGATCGCGGCGGTCATCGCGGCGGTGATCGTGATGCTGGTCTTCTCGGGCGCGATCGCCGGCTTCATCGAGAGACACCCGACCATGAAGGTCCTGGCGCTGTCCTTCCTCCTGATGATCGGCGTGATGCTGATGATCGAGGGGTTCGGAAAGCACGTTGAGAAGGGCTACCTCTACTTCGCGATGGCGTTCTCGCTGTCGGTCGAGCTCGTGAACATCAGGGTCCGCAAGGCCGCGCCCCCCGTGCACCTCCGGCACAGCCACCTCGACTCATGACGCGACCCGGCGCGAGAGCGTCTCTTGCTGCGGCGTTCCTCATGGCTTCTTCGCTCGAGGCGCGCGACCTGTGGATCAGCGCGCCGATCCCAAAGGCCGGAGCCGGAGCCTTGGCGCCGGCCAGGATCACGCGCTCCAAGTGGTACACGCCAACACCGCTTCCCCGGCCGCCCTTCGCCGTGATCGCGTGGGGGGAGAGCGGCGTGGTCGAGCTCGCGAGCGCCGAGCGGTTTCCGGGACCCTCGAAGGCGGTCGAGCCCACCCTCATCGACCGCACGTATTTGAGGATCGGCCGCGGCCGGCCGCTGCCGCTCACCGGAGCCGTCGCGGGAGAGGCCGTCACGCGACTCGACGCCACCTACGCCGGGGTCGGCCTCGCGACCCTCGGGGTGCAGCTCCGAGCGACCCTTGTGAACCACGAGGCCGGCGCTTTCGCGGCGCGCCTCGTCGAGCTCGGCGCCGAGGCCGCGATCAAGGAGCGCGAAGAAAAGCGCGAGTCGAAAAAGCCCGCCAAGGAAGCCGGCACGGAAGGAGCGAAGACGTTCGCTGCCGTGTCGGACGGAAAGCCGCTGGAAGACGCCGAGTGGGCCGAAATTGCCAGGACCCCTCTCGGCCTTCCGCTCGAGCTCGTGCCGGACGCCCATCCGCTGCGACTTCTCGCGGGGGGCACGCTGAAGGTCATCCTTCTCGAAGGCGGACGACCCCTTTCCGGGGTTCGTGTTCGCGTCGCGCAGAGCCCGGCGTCCCAGGGCCCAAGCGCCGCGACCCTCGGCCCGATCGCCGTGACCGACGCAGACGGCGCCGCCGTGGTGAAGCTCGACCGCGAGGGCCCGCTCCTCCTGTCCGCGACGACGATCCGGCGCATCACCAAGGCCGACAAGAAGCGGGACGAGGCCACCAAGAACGCCGATTGGATTTCCGCCTCGACCTCGCTTCGGCTGGACGTGCTCACGCCGCCGAAGGCCGAGCCGAAGCCAACCGGCTCTCCGGTGCCCGCCCGAAAGAAACCGCGCGCGGGAGCCAAGAAGCAGTAGCCAAGAAGAAATAGCCCGCCCTACAGATCCCGAAGAAGGCTCTGAACCTCCGGGCTCTCCGGCGCGATTTGCGCGGCGCGCTGCAGGGCCTTTCGGGCCGCCGAGACCCGGCCGCGGGCCCTCTCAAGCCGCGCGATCGCCATCAAGGGCTCAACCAGCTTGGGGTCGAGCCGATGCGCGTGCTCGTAATGCCTCAGCGCGCTCTTGAGGTCCCCGTTCACGAGCTCCAGATCGCCCCGCACCATCAAGAGGTAGGTCGAGGCCTGGCTGTTGCTGGCCGACGCGAGCGCCGCGCGGGCGTCGGCCGGGCGGTCGAGCTCGAGGTAGAGGGCGGCGAGGTTGTGGAGGACCGAAGGGTTCTTCGCGTCGAGCTCGAGGCCCTTCTTGTACTCGTCGAAGGCGCCTGGAAGGTCTCCCCGTCGATGCCTAACCAGGCCCAGGTTTGCCCGGAGCGACGGGAGCATGGGCGCGAGCTTCACCGCGTCGACCATCTTCACGAAGGCCGTCTCCAGATCGCCCTTGCGCAGATCCTCGATTGCGCGGTTGCTCAGCGAGATGCCCGCGACCGAAAGGTCGTCGAGGAGCCGCACCTCCGCCGAGCCGTTGTCCCGGGTGTTGTAGAAGTCGTAGAGCGAGGTCTTCTTGCCGTCGAGGTGCGCGGCGACCATGTGGCTGTAGACCATCACGAGGTCGCCGGCCTTCTCGCTCTTGCCGCGGCGAATCAGAAGAGCGGCCCGCAGGTTGTAGCCCAGCGAACGGCCCAGCGCGATGAAGAGGTTCGTGAAGGCCACGCAGTTGCCACGGCGGTTCGCGAACGCGTCCTGAGCCGTGAACGTGCTTCCCGAGTCGTACTCGAACGTGTAGCTGTCCTTGTCGAAGAGCCCGGCCTGAAGCCTCTGAAGCTTCTCCCCCGATTCCCCGGCTCCGGCCATGGAGTGCGCGGCCTTCTTCATCTCCTCGCTGGCCGCCATCGGGTTCGCGATGCGTTGCGGGTCCACGCCGCGCTTCTCAAGCGCCTTGTCCCAGGCAGCCGGCGACAGGTTCACGGCCTCGCGCTCGGTGGAGGCGCAGCCGATGGACCATCCCATCGCGAGGGCAAGGAGCAGGGTTGGGAAGATTCGAGAGCGGAGCAAAAGAAGGCGGGCCGGGCGTAGGTTGGGGTTTTCGTCAGGACTCATCGGGGCCTCCTCTTGGCGCGGTCCTTCGGGTGGGAACTCTACAAACAAGCCCGCCACCGTACAAGCACGGAAGTGGCTCTCAAAGCGGTGTTGCGGTCCAGGCTCCTTGCGATACCCTGGCGGCGAATGCCGAGGACACCGGGCGGGACACGTACGCGCGGAATGCTCCGCGGGTTCGTCCTCGTATTTGTGATCACCGTCCCGAGGCTCCACGCGGCCGATCCTCCGAAACCGGTCTGGCGGCTTCTCGCGCAGGGCGGCCAGGCCTCCGCGCCGACCTCGCAGGGCTTCGCGGAGTTCGCGGGGATCGCCTTCACCCGCGACCTTCCGCTGGGGCATCGCTTCGGGCTTTCGGTGGAGGCCTACCCGGCGCTTCTCATTCACCAAACACGAACCCTTAGGGCCGGACGCGAGACCATTCCCGCCGTTTCCGCTGGCGGGCTTCTCACCTATGCGATCGGCTTCGGCCGATCCCGGTTCGGCCTACGCCTGGAGGGCGGTGCGGGGCTCTTCTATTCCCGGGATCCCGTCCCCGCCGCGGGCTCGCGCTTCAACTTCTTCGACCAGGGCGGCGCTCAGCTCTCCGTCCGGCTCGGGGACGATCGCCGGCTCTGGGCCGGCTACCGGCGCGTGCACATCTCGAACCTTGGCCTCGTGGGAGACGACAACCCCGGCCTGAGCTTTCATTCCCTGGTTCTCGCGATCGACCTCTAAGCCGCGAGGCGTCCCTTCCGGCCCGTAAGATCGCCGCCCGTGATCTCGGAGAAGGGGCGACTCGCGAGACGCGTTCTCGAGATTGAGGCAGAGGCGATCCGCTCCCTGATTGAGGCCGTCGACGGAGACTTCGATCGCGCCGTGGACGCGATCTCCCTGGCCCCCGGCCGGGTGGTCGTGACGGGCATCGGAAAGAGCGGGCTCATCGCGAGAAAGGTCGCGGCGACCCTGGCCTCGACCGGAACCGCGGCGGTCTTCCTGCACCCCGCGGAGGCGCGACACGGCGACCTCGGGATGATCCTCGCGGGTGACATCGTGCTGGCGCTGTCGCAGTCCGGCGAGACCGAAGAGATCGTGGAGCTGATCCCGCATATCCGGCGCCGTGGGGCCCGCCTGATCGCGATGACCGGGCGCAAGGACTCGACGCTCTCGCGCAACGCGGACCTCGTCGTCGGCACCGCGATCCGCGAGGAGGCCTGTCCGCTGAACCTCGCGCCGACCGCCTCGACCGCCGCGCAGCTCGCGATGGGAGACGCCCTCGCGATGGCGCTGTCGTACGTGAAGGGCTTTCGGCCCGAGGATTTCGCGGCGCTGCATCCGGGTGGCAAGCTCGGCAAGAGGTTCCTCACGGTCGGAGATCTCATGCACACCGCCGACGCGGTCCCCCAAGTCCCGCTCAGCGCTCCCATGAAGGACGTGGTCTACGAGATGTCCAAGAAGCGCTTCGGCATCACCGGTGTCGTGGACGACGCGGGGCGGCTCGTCGGGGTGGTCTCGGACGGCGACCTGAGGCGCCTCCTGGAACGGGACGGGGAGAGGATCTTCCGCGACCACGCGGCCGATGCGATGAACCCAAGACCGAAGACCATCGCGGCCAAGGAGCTCGCGACCGCCGCCCTGCGCGGGATGGAGGAGCTGAAGATCACGTCGTTTTTTGTGCCGGACGAAGACGGCCGGCCCTTGGGAATCCTGCACCTCCACGACCTTTGGGGCATCGAGTCGATTTGAAAGAGAGAGCCGAGGGGAAGCCGTCAGCCTCGCTTGGCGGATAATCGCCCAATATGCCGGCAGCACCCCTTGTTCCCGATGATCTCAAAACCAAGATGTCCCGCATCCGGGGCGTGGTCCTGGATGTCGACGGGGTCCTCACCGACGGCTCGATGACATTCGACGAGGATGGCCGCGAGCTGAAGACCTTCGACGTCAAGGACGGGCTCGGGCTCGTCCTGATTCGCGACCTGGGCTACCGGATCGGCATCGTCTCCAGCCGCACGTCCAAGGTCGTGACCGTGAGATGCCGGGAGCTGCGCATCCCGGACAACTGCGTCCTTCAGGCCGAACGGGACAAGGTCTCGGCCTTCGATCGCCTCGTCAACCTGTGGGACCTCGCGCCGTACGAGGTCGCGGTCGTGGGGGACGACCTCCCGGACCTCGGAATGATGCGCCGCGCGGGGGTCGCCGCCTGCCCCTCGGACGCGGTCGGGATCGTGAAAGACGCGGCCGCGTTGCACCTTACGAAGCCGGGCGGCGCCGGCGCCGTGCGCGAGCTGTGCGATCTGATCCTGGAAGTGCGCAAGGGCCATCGCGCGGATCGGCCGGGCCCGGTTCCGGCGCCCGAGCCCGCGACCGAAGGCGATGTGATCCCGTTCCGGGCCCGCTGAGAGGGACTCGGGGGAACCCGCCAGGTTTCGGGTTCCCCTGCCCCCCCTCCACAGCCCGACCTTCGCGGCAGGTTCCCTACGTCCCGTCCCTCTTCTTGAAGATCCAGGCGAGGAGCACACCCAAGAGGTAGAGCGCGCACATCGGCAACGCGAACGCGCACTGCGTTGGGATGTCGGGGGTCG
>WBZQ01001811.1_pt2 | contig 10250 bp, 9 predicted proteins | sample 5204251 | NCBI WGS metagenome assembly WBZQ01 (sample SAMN12412402, study PRJNA552823) | activated sludge metagenome | isolation source: activated sludge from nitrification reactor of wastewater treatment plant... | place: USA: Virginia | collected 2017-09 | reverse complement strand
GAACCGACGATGGCGCACATGCGGCGCCGGCCAGGGCAGGTCCACGTTGCTGGCATAGATCAAAACGAAGCGACGCGCCCGGGTGAACAGGGCCGCCATGTAGCGGGCGAAGACGTCGTCTTCGACAAGGTGGAAGATCACGTCCACTGACAGTGTCAGGTCGGCCGACCCCACGCCGTCGATCGCGGCAAAGGGAACGAAGCGGTGATCGGGAAATCGGGCGGCGAGCCGTTGCAGCACCGTCTCGGACACATCGACGCCCGTATAGGCATCGACCAGCAGCATCGACAGCAGATTGCCATCGCCGCAGCCCAGGTCGACGACGTCGGCCACGTCATTGGCAGCGACGAAGGCGTTGATGAACGCCGCCTTGAACCGCGCCAGCCGCCCATAGGATCCCGCGCCCGAACTGCCACCAAGCTGATAGCGCCCGTCCCAATACGCGGCCGAGGAGAAATGGTTCATTGTCCCTCACACCAGTCAGTCCAGGCATGGCCCAAGGCCTGCCCGAGATTGCGTCCAAACCGCGGCGCGTCGCAGAGCGGGCTGGCGCGGACACGATCGCGCAGACCCACGCGCAATGCCGCCAGGGCCGGGACGTCGGCTGCCCGGGCGACCGCCAGGTCGACGTAGCCAGCGACATCCGGGGCGTCCCAGCCATGCAGGCCGGCATTGGACATGTGGCTGAGAGAATGGCGGGCGGCGAAGATCTCGCCAGGCATCATGACCGTTGGAACGCCCATCCACAGCGCCTCGATCGTCGTCAGGCCGCCGGAATAGGGAAACGGGTCAAGCGCGATGTCGACATCGTTGTATTCGCCCATGAAGGCTCGATGGCCCGAGGAGCCGCGCAGTGTGACCCGGTCGGCCACCGGGGCCAGGGCGGATCGAATCCGGTCCGCGGTCGGCGCGTCACTGAACTGATGCGTCTTCAGGATCAGGCGCGCCGTCGGCAGCCTTGTCAGGATGGCGGTCCAGGCCGCCAGGACATCGGGTGTGATCTTGGCCAGGTTATTGAAACAGCCGAACGTCACGAACCCGTTCCGCAGCGCCGGGGCCGGCGCGACCGCGGGCGCATAGGGCGGCGGGGAATAGCAGACATAGCCGTCCGGCAGGCGTAACAGCCGTTCCGTATAGAACCGCTCGAAGCCATCTGGCGTTTCCCAACGGTCGGTCAGGAACCAGTCGATCTCGGCCAGGCCGGTGGAATGGTTCTGCATGCCTACCCATTTCACCTGCACGGGCGCCAGCCGATGGGCGCAGGCGGTCATCCGGGCCGCGTCGCCATAGCCACCCAGGTCGATCAGCACGTCGATGCCACAGGCGCGCGCATGATGCGCCAGGGCCTCATCGGACAGGGTGTCGATCTCGATCCAGTCGCGCGCGATGGCACGAAACCGCCGCGCGATGGGATCGTCCGCCTGCGCGTTGGCAACCAGGCAGACCAGGTCGAACCGCTCGGGGTCCAGTGTTTCAAAACCGGCCACGGTCAGCCAACCCACCGGATGGGTCTTCAAGGTCCCCGATAGCAGCCCGATGGTCAGCCGGCGATCCGGGACTGGCGAGTTGGTGAATGCGGGCATCGAGGCGCGCGGCAGGATCGCGCCGCAGCGGCGCAACGCGGCCAGCAGTTCGGTCGCCGTCACATCCGGCGCATAGGGCAAGGTGTTGCACAGCGCCCGCCACGGCAGGACGGCGTCGTGTCGCAAGGCGATCGCCTGGCGGGCGAGCGCCACGGCCTCGGACTGCCAGCCCAGGCAGGCCGTCGCGTTCGACAGGTTGCTCAAGGCCGGGACATCCGCGCCGAACCGATCGAGATGGGTCAGCAGCAGGCTTCGCGCCTCGGCATGGCGGTGCATGCGCATCAGGACCGCCGCGCGGTCGTTCAGCACCCCCGGATTGTCGGGGTCCAACTCAGCGGCGCGGGCGAGAGCGGTGTCGGCTTCCCGCAGCCGGTTGGATCGGGCCAGCACGCCACCCAGCAGCAGCGCGGGCAGACGCGCCTCCGGCGCCAGGGTGGTGGCGATGATCAGGGAATCGATTGCCTCTGGTCGGCGTCCCAGCCGTTCCTGCGCCACGCCCAGTGCGGCACGCGGCACCGGATCGGCTGGAAGCTGCTGGCACAGCACGGAAAGCCGCGCTTCCTCCGCCTCGGTCATCCCAGCGACCGCGGCGGCGTCGAGACCGTGCAGCACATAGTCGAGAACGGTCGGGGCCAGACGCTGCGCCTCGATGAAGGCGGTCAGCGCGACCACCGGATCCCCCATGCGCAGAAGGGCCAGGCCCAGCGCGTCCCAGGCCTCGGCCCGGTCCGGCGACCGACCCAGGCACCGCAGCAGCAGGTCCCGCGCTTCCGCGGGCATCCCGCGCGCGATCAGCAGGCCAGACAGGGCGATCAACGCTTCCTGCCGGTCCGGCGCGCGATCGAGCGTGCGGCGATAGGCCAGTTCGGCCGCTTCCCGTTCACCGGCGGCGCGATGACTTTCGGCCAGGCGCAGCAAGGGTTCGTCCCAATCGGGCAGACGGTCGGCCAGGCCCAGCATCAGGGCGCGCCCGCGCACGTGATCGCCGGTCCGGTCCTCGGCCAGGGCAAGGTTCAGGACCGTGACCGGATCGGTGTCGCCCAGCGCGACCGCTGTGCGCAGTTCGCCGCGCGCCGCCACCGGTCGGTCGGCGGACAGCAGTGCCATGCCGCGCAGGGCGTGCACCGAGGCGTCGCTGTCGGCATCGGCCAACATCGCCAGCGCGGCATCCGGGTCGCCGTCCCGCAAGCGGGACAGCGCCGCGTCAATGGTCATCGGTCTGGCCGTCCAGCGGGCGCTCCAGGATGACCATCAGGCCGTCGACCGGAACGCCGGCCTCGAAACGGATCACCTCGGGCGCGGACCGACGCACGACAAAGCCGGCCCGCAGGGCGACGCGCTGGACGTAACCGATCCCGTGGGCATAGCGGCCCTGGCGTTGCAAGGCCCAATCACCATTGCCGGGCACGACCCCGTCATGATCCGGCAACAACACCTCGACCGAGAACATGAACCAGCCACCCGGTTCGGTGCGGGCATGAACCGCGGCCAGCAGGTCATCGAGGGCGCCGAAATAGCACAGGACATCGGCCGCGATGATCACCGGCCAGCGTGCCGGGGAAGCGGCGGGGGCGGAGAGGAATGTCATCAGGTCGGCTTCGACCAGGGTCGCGTAGACACCCTTGATCCGCGACTGATCCAGCATGCGCGCGGATACGTCGACACCGGTGATCGGCCCCGTCGTCAGGTCGTCGACCGCCAGGCCCACGAGACCCGTGCCGCAGCCAAGATCGAGCACGGGTCCGAGTTGCCCACCGGCGGCGACGGCGGGGTGCGTCAGCAAGGTTCGCCGCACGACGCCGGGAATCCGATATCCCAGCGAGATCAGATGACCCTCGAACCGTTCCGCATAGCCATCGAAGACGGTGCGCAGATAGGCTTCGGGCGCCCGTCGTTCCCGCGGCACCGATCCGGTGGTCGCGACCAGATGGCGCACATAGGGGTCCTCGGGGCCGAGCTTGAGGGCTTCCTGGTAGGCGTCGGCGGCTTCGTCGTGGCGGCCGAGGCTGGACAGGGCGTGGCCGTTCAGGCCGTACAGGCAGGCATCGGCGATGCCGACCGCGCGCGCGGCGTCGGCCAGGCGCACGGCGCCCGCGAAGTCGCGGCGCCGGATACACAGCATGACGGCTGCATTGCGCGCGGAGACCGAGCTGGGCGCGAGGGCGATGCCGGTTTCCAGCGTATCCAGGGCGCCGTCCAGATCGCCGCTGGCGACCTGGGCATTGGCCAGGGCTTCGCGGAACGCCGGATCGGCTGGATTGCCGGTGACGGCTTCGAGCAGGCAGGCCAGGGCATCGTCGATCCGACCCAGTTCCAGCATCAGCGTGCCCAGCAGCGCCTTGGCGACCGGGTCGGCGCGATCCAGGATCACCGCCTCGGCCGCATCGCGGGTGGCGCCTTCCAGATCGCCCAGGCGATGGCGCAGTTCCGCGCGTGCCTTGCGCAAGCCGGGATGGTTCGGGGTTTCGGCGACGGCGAGGTCCAGATCCTCCCGCGCTTCCTCGATCGTTCCGTCGCGCAGGGCGAGCATCGCCGCGAGATGCGACAGGCCCGCGGATGGACCGGCCATCTGGCGCGCGGCGGCCAGCAGGGGCCGGGCGGCACCGACCTGCCCGGAATGGATCAGGGCGGATACCCGCTTGATCAGCTCACGCGGATCAGCCGTGGCGTGGAGTTGTTCCATGTCCTTTGCTCCTTTTGAGCGTGGCTCGATGCTGTGATGGGCGCGCCCGGGATCACACGAACAGCCCCGCGGACTTGACCGACAGGGTTATGAGGTCCTGCGCCGATGGGTCGGTTGCCTTCTCGGCCGCGGCCAGCAGGTAGCGCTGGGCGAACGCCTCGACGAACTTGGGATCGGAGAGTTTTTCGATCTTCAGCCGCGTGGTGATGGCGTTTTCCTGCGCGGTGAGTGGCTGGAAGGCGATCTGCCTGGGGATTTGCAACGCGGTCGTCACCACCTCGCGCAGGACGGGATCGCCCAGGATCTGCAACGCCGACGTGACCGTGCCAGCCTGGGCGCGAAAGGTCAGGGCGTTCGACAGGCCGGGCGTGGTTTCGTCCAGCGACTTGCGCCATTTCACTTCGGCGTAGCCGCTCGCCAACCGGTCGATCACCCGACTGTCCCTGATCACGTCCAGGCCACGGCGGGCGAAGTCGTAGGTCTGGGCGACCGCTCTCCAGCGCCCGTCGGTCAGCGTGTTGGCGACCGATTTGGGATCGGACAGGTCCGACATCAGCGCCTTGCGCGCCAGCGCCGGGCGTGTGGACTGATCGCCCAGACCGTTCGCGGTCAGCAGGACTTCCAGCACGCGGGGATCGCGCAGCAGCGCGTCGACCGAGGTCGCCTTGGCCACACCAGCGCGGAACCCGTCGATCGCGCGCTTGACCTCGGGCCGTTCGGCGGTGCGCCCGACATCGCGATCCTTGTGCTGTTCCGCAGCCCGCATCGCCGTGAACGGGGATACCGATCCCGCGCGCCCGGGACCGCGTCCGTACAGGGTCGCGATCAGCGACGATGCCCCGGCATCGGCGCCGCCGCTCATGAGCGAGAGCAGGAACAGGCCCGACATCGGCTCAGACCTGGCCCGACAGGCCGGCGGCGAGGTGTTCGTTGATCTCGATCAGGAAGGCGAAATCCGGCTGCTCGCGATCCATCTCGCGTTCCACCGCCATCCCGACCGAGATGATGGATGCGCGCAAGGCGACGGGCAGGCTGTTGGCGGGATCGCGCATCAGATCGCCGACGGCCATCCACAGGCGCCGGTTATCCGCCAGCGCCCGCACGCGTTGCACGGGGCCGGCGTCGCGCGCCGCCCTCAGCGCGCCGATCGCGCGTCTGAAGATGTCGGCCTCCTGCTCGCGCGGAGACCGATGGACCGATGCCGCCTCATAGGCGCGCGCCGCCTGCGTGGAGGGTTGCATGCTCTTGTCTGCCCTCTGTTCTGGGTGAGCGACCCATCCCTGTTGGATGAGCCCGGAGTGGTTCCTGTGCCGACGCGTGGGCCTGGACCTGCTGGCGGCCGAGTACGGCGTCCTCGTGCAGGATGATCCGGCGCGTCAGTTTCAGGGCCTGGTAGCAATCATCGGCCTCGGCCGCCGCGAGGGCGCGATCGAGGATGTCGCGCGCGAGGGCCGAGGTGGTGGCGGTCTTGAACGCCTCGATCAATTGGCGCGCGGTTTCGAGACCTTCGGGGCGTTCCTCGTCCGACCCGATATAGGCGGACTGCAACGCGAAGTAGATGCGGCGCGCCGGGCTGTCGGCCTGGTCGAGTGGCATGATCTGCTTGCCGAACAGGAACCGCGCCTTGGCGGTCAGCTCGATCCGCGATTTGGTTCGAAAGCGGATCGGCGCACCATTGAGGATCATCACCTCGCCCTGGCGCAGCTCCAAGACCAGATTGGACATTGTGTCTTTCCTTGGCCTCGTGGCCGCCCCTGGAAACGCAGGGGCCCGCGGGCTGAGAGAACGCGGCACGCGGCGAGGGCGGTGGCCCGCGCCGCGTGCCGGGTTTATTACTTGAACAGTGACAGCAGGGTCTGCGGCGCCTGGTTGGCGAGCGAGAGGGCCTGCGTGCCAAGCTGCTGACGGATCTGCAGGGCCTGCAACTGCGCCGATTCGCGGGCGAGATCGGCGTCCACCAGCGCGCCAAGACCGGCGTTCAGCGCATCGATCTTGTCCTTGTTGTAGGAGATCTGGTTGGCGACGTAGTTGATGGAACTGCCGATCGAGTTCAGCGCCCGTCCGACGGCATTCATCTGGTTGATGAAGGTCCCTGTCGCGGTGATCAGCGCGGCGATCGTGGCGGCGGCGTCCATCTGGGTCGTGGTGAAGTTGATCGAGCCATACAGGGCCGATCCACCGAAGGTCGCGATACCGTAAGACGAGCCGGATTCGTTGCGCGCCACGGCGACGCGGGCGAAGGTGCCGTTGGAGCCGCTGAGGTCACCGATCAGGGTCTTGCCGTTGTAGCTGGCGTCCTGGATGAAGGTCTGCACGTTGGCGATCAGCGACTGGAACTGGCGCTGGTAGTTGGTGCGGTCGTTGCCCTGCACGTTGGCGTCCGACAGCTTCACCAGCACGTCGCGCATGCTGTTCATCGTGTTGGAGATGTTGTTCAGCCCGGACTGGGTCGTGGACAACAGACCCTGCACGTTGCCCAACTGCTGGTTGGCGCTGGTCAGCGCGCCGACGGTGGACCGCACGCTTTGGGCGACCGCGTAGGCCGCGCCGTCGTCGGTCGAGTCGGAAACGCGAAAGCCGGTGGAAACCCGCTTCTGGGCGACGCTCAGCTGGTCGTTCGTCTTGTTCAACGACTGCAACGCGATCATCGCGCCCAGGTTCGTATTAACGGAGTTCAGGGACATGGTGTCTTACCTTTGCTGCCCATGGTTGCTCATGCCCCCGCGTTTTTGCGGGCTGAAGGGTATCGTGCGGCAAAGCGGTTAATCAGGGATTAACAGAACCGGCCATTTTCAAGTGGTCCCGAGGAATTTCACCAATGAAAGGTTGTTGGAACCGGAAATAAGCCGGTACGATACCTGCAATTGTGATTCGAGACGCGAGAGCCGCGACAGCGCGGCCGCCATGTCCACGTCCTCGATCCCGCTGATCTGCGTGGTCAGCGCCACCTCGGTCTCGCCCAGCCGCACACGGGCGTCGGCCAGTTCGGCCTCGATATCGCCCAATGCGCCGACATCGGTCGCCAGTGCATCGATGGCCCCGCCCAGGCTGTCACGGATATCGCCGACCAGCCCCGCCAGTTCGGGATCATTGGCCTGCGCGCTGGACAACGACCCGACCGTTGCCAGCGCGCGCATCAGGTCCCGCATATGGGACCCGGTGCTTGACGCGCCGGCCGACACGACCGCGCCATTGGCCGAGGCCGGCAGCCCCACGCGCACGCGCTGGCCCGGGCCGATCTCGGCCACCGGGACGGCCAGCGCGGCGGCCGGCTGGGAGAGATAGTCGGAGAACGGGGAGGTGCCCGCGGCGTTCGACGCGGCGATCGACAGCGTGGCCGCCGCGGTGACGGTGGCCCCGTTGGTGCCCAGCGCCGCCACCTCGGTCTGGATCTGGGTGAAGAACCCCGAGGACAGGATCGCATCGGCGTTTGGCACCGGCGGATTGCCGTTGTCCTCCCCGGCGAAGACATAGGCGCCGGCCGCCTGGCTGTTCAGCAGGTCGCCCATGCGCACAAGGGCCTGGCGCGCTTCGGCCGCGATCGCGTCGACCGATGCCGGGTTGATCCCGTTCAGGCTGGAAAGGCGCGATCGCAGGTCCGAGGCGATCGATTCGATTCCGGTCAGAGCCGAACGGGCGACATGCATGCGCGTCGCGGCGGCATCGATATTGCCGCGCCAGGAATCGATCGAGGTCAGCCGTGGTCGCAGGTCCAGCGTCAGGGCCGCCGATCCGCCCAGGCCGGCGAAATTCTCCGCCACGCGACCAGAACCGACCTGGGCGTTCGCCTGATCCAGCTTCTGGCGCACGACGGCACCACGGGCGATCAGAACGCCCAGCAACCCGCCCTGGTTCGACATCGGCCCGTCAATCGTCGTCATCGCAAGGTTCTCATGAGTTCATCGAGCAACGATTGCACGACCGTGAGCACCCGCGCGGTCGCGCCATAGGCGGTCTGCAGGGTCAGCATCCTCGCCATCTCGGTATCCAGGTTCACGCCGCTGATCGCGGTGTGCCGTTCCGCCAGCCGGTCGCGCAGCGCGGTTTCAGTAGCCAGGCGGTCTTCGGCCGCGGCCGACGCCTCGGACTGGGCGGCGACGACCGCGGTCGCGAAATCGGCCAGCGACAACGGGGCGGCGAACGGCGCGTTCAGCCCACCCGCGGGACCCAGGCCGGTGACGGCGGGCGCGGCATGGGCGACACCCGCCTGCGCCTCGGTGCCTATCGCGTGGTCCAGGACGCGCCGGATCATCGTGGTGAAGCCGGCCGGCCCGCCCGAGGGGTTGGGTGTGTAGGCGCTGGGTCCGGTCGGGCCGCCAGCCACCGTGTGGGTCCCGTCGCGCAGCAGGGCCGGGTTGGACTGGACTGTGACGCTGACACGGATGGAGGCGGCAAAACCCACATAGCCGGCCTGGGTCGGGGAGCCGCCACCGGCCGGCACCGCGCCCGTCGCGTCGGTGAACAAGGTCAGCCCCTGCGCGTCGAAGCGGTTGGCCAGCGTGAAGGCGAACTCATCCAGTTCGGCCTGGAATGTCGGCAGCGTCGTGTCGCGCAACGCCAGGTCGGCACCAATCCGCCCGCCCACCATCTGGCGCGTGACGTCCTGGCCGCGGAGCAGCAACCCCGGGACACCGCCGCCGGGATAATGGAACCCCGATCGCAGATTGGCGTCGTCCAGAGTCAAGGCGCCGGTCGCGTCACGCGTGGGCAAGGCCACCCCGCCCTCGGTCACCACCATCATGTCGCCATTCTCGCGCACCAGCGCCTTGACGCTGACCAGCCCGGCTATCGAGTGCAGGGCCGCGTCGCGCTGGTTTTCCAGATCCGTTGTCGCACGTCCCCCGGCCTTGAAGGCCACGATGCGGGTGTTCAGGGCGCCGATCGCATCCAGCCCACGCGTCAGATCGCTCAGCGCCGCCTTCGCGTCGTCATGCGCGGCCTGGCGCTGCTGGTCATAGACCTGGCTCAGGCTATTGATCTGCTGCGTCAACGCCCCGGCCTCGGCCAGCACCTGGTTCTGGCGCGCCCGCGCCCCGGGATCGCCGAGCAGGGCGGAGAACCCGTCGCGCAACGCGCCAAGCCTGGCCGACAGATCGTCGCCACCGCCGGGCGTTCCGTGCACCGCGTCCACCGCGGTCAGCGATCCGCGCGTGACCGTCAGCCCCGCGACCGCGCCGTCGCGGGCGAACAGTTCGGCCTGCAGCACGGTATCGAGCTTGCGCACGGGCGCCTGGGACAGCACGCCCAGACCCTGGCCCTCGGCGGTTAGATTGGTCTGGCTGCCGACCTGGCGCGCATAATCGGGCGTATCGGCGTTGGCGACGTTCTGCGAGATCAGGGCGAGTTGTCGATCGATATTCGCCAGCCCGCCGGTCGCGATCCGCAGGGCACCGTCAAGGTTCATGTCCTAGGTCCCCGGGATCGCGTCAGCGCTTCATGTCGATCGTCTGCTGCAGCAGGTCGTCGGCCGTGGTCACGACCTTGGTATTGGCCGAGTAGGCGCGCTGGGCGACGATCAGCTTGGAAAACTCGGCGGCAATGTCGACATTCGACCCTTCGAGGGAACTGGTGACCAACGTCCCCGCGCCGTTGGTCCCGGCCTCGGTGGCCAGCGGCGTGCCGGAATCGAGCGTGCCGCTGAACGCCTGGCCATTCTGTCGTTGCAGCGCGTCGGGATTGTTGAAGGTGATCAACGGCACCTGGGCGATGTTGCGCACCTGGCCGTTGTCGTAGTTGACCACGACATTGCCGTTCGGCGTCATCGTGACGCCCGAGAAGCTGCCGGGTGGCACGCCGTTCTGCGTCAGGCCGCGCAGGTTGTAGGCGGTGCCGGCATATTGTGTGACACCGCCGGTCTGGCCGTAATTGCCGAGCACCAGGCCGTTCGGCGTACTCGTGCCGGTGTTGTCGGCGGTGTAGCTGGCGCCGTTCAGATACGAATAAGACCCCGCGCCGTTGGTAAGGTAAGTGCTCAGGTAATGCGT
>WBZQ01003201.1_pt1 | contig 10251 bp, 9 predicted proteins | sample 5204251 | NCBI WGS metagenome assembly WBZQ01 (sample SAMN12412402, study PRJNA552823) | activated sludge metagenome | isolation source: activated sludge from nitrification reactor of wastewater treatment plant... | place: USA: Virginia | collected 2017-09 | reverse complement strand
TCGCGACGTGCTAAAGAGAAGCGCAGTCCTGATGAGGAGGCGCGCCCATGCAGCAATCGACGTTTGCCGAAGTCTCGTTTGAACAGTATCACAAGCCCACCCGCCGGGAGCGGTTTCTCGACGAGATGAACCGCATCATGCCGTGGGCGGACCTCACCGCCGCCATTGAGCCGTTTTATCCCAAGGCCGAGGGCCCCGGGCGTCCGCCGGTGGGCGTCGAGCGCATGCTGCGCCTCCATTGCCTGCAACAGTGGTTCAACCTGTCGGATCCGGCGGTCGAGGAGGCGTTGTACGACTCGCGGGCCCTGCGGCACTTCGTGGGCATTGATCTGGGCCGTGAGCCCGTGCCCGATGAAACCACGATCTGCAAGTTTCGCCATCTGCTGGAAGCCCACCAGTTGGGCGAACAACTCTTTGCGCGGATCCGGGAGTATTTGGCCGCGCAAGGCTTGCAGGTCAGCCGAGGGACCATTGTGGACGCCACCATTATTGCGGCGCCCAGTTCGACGAAGAATCGCCAGAAGGCGCGGGATCCGGAGATGCATCAGACGAAGAAGGGAAACCAGTGGTATTTCGGCATGAAGGCCCATATCGGCGTGGATAGCCGAACCAAGCTGATTCATTCGGTGGTGGCCACCGCCGCGAATGTGCATGACAGCCAGATGTTGCCCAAGCTGCTGCATGGGCAGGAGACCCGCGTGGGGGGCGATGCCGCCTACAACGGGCAACGCGACGTGATTCAGCACCATGCTCCTCATGCCCAGAGCTTCATCCAGGCCAAAGCCCATCGCCATCGCCCGCTGAGTGAGGACGAACAGGCGAAGAACCGGACGAAAGCGAAGGTTCGCGCCAAAGTCGAACACGTGTTCTTGGTGATCAAGCGGATCTTCGGATGGTCCAAAGTCCGGTACTGCGGGTTGGCGAAGAATGCCCACTGGCTGGTCATCAGCTGCGGCTTGGCAAATCTGTACATGGCGCGCCGGCGCCTACTGGCGGCAGCCTAGCGGACGTGTGCGTAACCGGGGGCGCGGGCGGCCTGACGGCAGGGCGCCCACCGATAAAGATGCTTCCAGACCAGCGCGGTCCAAGGCAGATCGCCCTCATTGACCACCCGATGAACAGATTTCTCAGTGCAAACGTGAATTAATCAGACGTTCCTTAACTATATTATTCATGAATCAGAACGAGTCTTACTCAGGTAGCCAACATAGCGATGGACCACCAGAGCCAGACCGATGAAAATATTGATCTTTATGGTGTAAAGATCCTTGTCACTGCAGCCATTAAGAATATTCCTATAGTCACCATATACATCTGATGGCTGAGAAAAAGCCGGACGCAGTCGAATGTAATTTTTCTTAACATTGAGAGATCGATTCTATCTATGAAATATACATTACATGCATTCTATCAACAGCTTATTAGCATGAACTTTCACGGCATGTGAATTGCTTAATTCTAGGTCATGTTGCACATTGTCCTTTAACCATGCGCGAAATAGAGATGGGGGAAATATGAGGGCACTGGTTTCGATATGGTTGATGTTTATGGTAGTAAGCATGCCTCAGGCTGGCCTTGCATTGGGTGATGTAAGGGATTTCAACATCTGCAATAATCCAAGACTACCTCCAGTTCTCCGTGATCGTTGTGCCAGCGTTCCCGAACCAGGATCCTTATTACTCATGGGTGCCGGACTCGCAGGCATTGGTATTTGGAGAAGGATGTCCGGTAAAAGTTGAGGTTTCTTGCCCGGGATTACTGTCCCAATTGATAAGACTCCTTTGGCTGGCTGTGGGGGCATTCAAATATTGCCCACACGGTTTGTGAATTATTGCCTGGCCGACAGCCAACCTACGAACGGCTGTAATATTTCGCTGAATTGAGGGCTGCAGACTTCATGTTCTCGCAGGTGATTTCCCGCTTACTTCATAAATTGGCCTTCGTGGCACCTGGCGGGTTTGGTCTACGCCCATGGCTACACAAGGTGCGTGGAGTTAAGATTGGAAAAGATGTGTGGATTTCGCAACTCGTTTACTTAGATGAGCTGCACCCTGAAGATATAAGCATTGGCGACAACACTACCATAGGACTGAGAACATCAATATTTAGTCATTTCTATTGGGGGCCGAGAAAATCTAAGAACGATGCGAAAGTGACTATTGGAAAGAATGTGTTTATCGGACCTCACTGCATAATTTTGCCAAACGTGCGGATCGGAGAAGGAGCTGTAATTAAGGCAGGAACGGTAGTGAGCCGAAGCGTACCCCCCCATGCCATTTTGGCCCCACCCTCGCCTCAAGCCGTAGGGATAGCCACTGTACCTCTCACACATGAGCATTCTTTTGAAGAATTTACCCTAGGGCTTAGGTTGAAAGGGCAACGCAGTAGAGTCACAACCTCAAACGATTTGCGACAAGAACCCGATAAAGCAGTAGCGACTCCGTGAATTCCCCGATTCATTTAAAAGAGTTGGCCTGCACTGGCCTTCGTATCCCGGAAGTGGGCCTAGGTACCTGGAACTATCACGGGGGCCCAATCCCTCTGCGAAGGGGTTTAGAGGCGACTGCTGGATTCATTGACACCGCAGAATCCTATGGCACGGAATCGGTGGTTGGCGAGGCAGTTCGAGGTATCCGCGACCAAGTATTTATCGCAACTAAAGTCTCCCCTGAGCATTTTCGTAGTGATGACTTACGCCGATCGGCGGACTCCAGCTTAAAAAGCCTTGGGATCGATCATATCGACCTGTATCAGCTCCATGAACCTAGCGCCACGGTTCCAATTGAAGAGACGATGGGCGAGTTAGAGAATCTCGCGAATGCGGGGAAAATACGATATATAGGAGTGAGCAACTTTTCTATAGAGCAGCTTGCACGCGCACAGAAAGCACTTACAAAGCATCGAATCGTTTCCAATCAAGTACGCTACAGTCTTATCGACAGAACAATCGAGTCAGGACTGCTCACGTATTGCCGAAAAAATTATATTACTGTAATTGCCTACAGTCCGCTAGGACGTGAATTCAGTCGAATCGGCGACTGTGACCCAAGCAATGTGATTGGCCACCTTGCCAGCATCACAGGAAAGACCCCTGCACAAATTGTGATCAACTGGTGTCTCTGCAAAGACGGAGTTCTCGCTATTCCTAAAGGCAACTCGACAGAACATATTTTAGAGAACTGCGGTGCATCTGGATGGCGTTTAAGTCCAGAACAACTTCTGCTGCTCGACTCACGGATTCAATATCGTCGGAGAAATCGCTTTGATACGCTGATCAGACGCTGGACACCACAGGTACTTCGGATGATTGGCAAACAAGCGGTGAGCGTACTGCCTCGACGGTTGAGACGACGGATCCACTGAGCTTGCTCACTCTCCTTCAGAAACCTTGACACGCCAGACACTTTTAAGATGTGCGGAATAGCTGGCAGCATACATTTGTGTGGAGGATCGGCCAGCAAGGTATTGCTAAAACAGATGATCGAGGCCATCCGATTTCGGGGACCGGACGATACCGGAAGCTATCATGCTGGCCCAGTGGGGCTCGCGCACGCGAGGTTGAGCATCATTGACCCTGCTGGAGGCCATCAACCGATGTCGATCGCCAAAAATTCACTTTGGATCACCTTTAATGGAGAAATCTTTAATTATCTTGAGCTTAGAAATGATTTAATGGCAAAAGGGCACCAATTCGAGTCGAACTCCGATACTGAAGTGCTCTTGCATCTCTATCAGGAGGAGGGTGAGAGTTGCGTCGAACGGCTTAACGGACAGTGGGCATTTGCCATATGGGATTCTCACAAACAGAAACTGTTTCTCTCCCGAGACCGTTTCGGCGTCAGACCTCTCTTTTACACCCAGACTGGCGATAGCCTCTTGTTTGCCTCCGAAATCAAAGCGCTTCTAGCCTGCCCCGAGGTGGATAGTTCTATCGATTTGATTGGACTCAATCAGATCTTTTCGTTTTGGGTGCCCCTTCCCCCAAGAACCTCACTCCGAGGCATTAAGCAGTTACCACCTGGTCACTCGATGGTCATTCAAAACGGCCGTATCACACAATTTCCGTATTGGAGATTGGAACTCGCCCCTCAATCCATAAGCGAGGACAGCAACAATAAAAGGCTCGCCGATGAATTGTTGGCGCTGCTCCACGATGCGACTCAAATTCGATTGCGTGCTGATGTCCCTGTCGGCGCCTATTTGAGCGGGGGCATCGACTCCACGGTCATCGCCGCGCTGTGTAAGAACCACGTCGGCGATAGGTTACGCACTTTTTCGATCGCCTTTGACGATACAGAGTTTGATGAACGCTCATACCAGTATGAAGCCAGGTCATTTCTACAGACATCCCACAGGGAGATCCGCTGCTATCCTCAAGACATAGCGCGTGTCTTCCCACAGGTCATCAGGCATACAGAGCAACCAGTTCTGCGCACAGCGCCGGCGCCAATGTACATGCTCTCCAAACTCGTGCACGACGCTGGATTTAAGGTGGTTCTCAGTGGCGAAGGGGCTGACGAAATATTTGGAGGATATGACATCTTCAAGGAAACGAAAATTCGGCAGTTTTGGGGGCGGGCACAGAATTCATCTTGGCGTCCCCTACTGCTTAAACGGCTCTACCCTTATTTGGGGAATGTTCAGCGGCAATCAGTAGACTACCTGAAGCATTTCTTTCACGTCACACATAAGGATCTTGAGCACCCCTTCTTCTCTCATTTGCCGCGCTGGGATTTGACGGCAAAGTCAAAGCTGTTCTTTTGTCAAGGCATCCAAGATGAATTTGCGCGCTATGATCCTCTGGAAGACTTGAAACAGAAACTACCCGAGGCATTCAATTCTTGGCCTCCATTCGTTAAGGCCGAATATCTGGAGGCTCAATACTTGCTGCCAGGTTATATCCTCTCGTCGCAAGGCGATCGCATGGCCATGGCCCACGCAGTTGAGGGACGATACCCATTCCTAGACCACCGAGTAGTAGCATTTTCCTCAAAACTACCTACTAATCTGAAGATGAAAGTGCTTGACCAAAAACACTTACTGAAGCAGGCTGTAAAAGGTTTAATACCAGAATCAATTCGGACGAGACACAAGCAACCATATCGAGCTCCGGAAGGTAAAAGCTTTTTTATTTCGAGGAACAGCTATATGGAAGACGTATTGTCGCCCTCAAGAATCGCTCAAGATGGGATTTTTAATCCTAGGCCGACAGAGGCTTTGGTAAAAAAGTTTCGGTCCGGACAAGAGACAAGCACCAAAGACAATATGGCGCTCATTGGCATCCTTTCTACTACACTGTTTATCACCCAGTTTGTCCGAGGCCGTGGGGCATGAACAGGTTATGGCTATGAACCTGAGTTCGAGAATGAAATGGTGATACCAGCCACACAAGCGCTGGATTATCTAGGTTCTTAATCGCCTGCCTGAGTAGGCATCGACCTGGTTTGGAGGGCCAGAAGTATGGTGCGCAAAATACGCACGTTCATAGTGGACAATTATCTCTTTGGCGAGGAGGGAAAATTTGAGAACGATGATTCATTCATGGAGACTGGGATCATCGATTCAACAGGTATTCTTGAGCTGGTTCGCTTTTTGGAATCGACATTCCAAATTAAAGTGGACGATGAAGAACTCATTCCCTCCAACCTGGATTCCGTCACTAAAATCGTCGCCTTTGTTAAAAAGAAGCACCCTTCCTTTTCCACAACAGAGGACGTACTGCCAGGGTAAGATATGACACAATCACCACTGCCCCCTAACTCATCGGCTACTATCGACCTTCTACGCCTCGACCCCGAGGTAGAAACCCGACGGATCACCACTTGGATCAGGGAAACCGTCGTCCATCAATTGCGGCGTCGAGGTGCTGTAATTGGTGTCTCAGGAGGCATCGATAGCGCAGTCGTGGCCTTTCTTTGCGCCCGTGCCTTGGGCAGCGAACGCATTCAGATCCTCTTTACGCCTGAAGCGGACTCATCACCGGACAGCCTTCGGCTCGGACAATTAGTTGCTACAGCATTAGGAGCTAATTCTGCACTGGAAGATATTAGCACTATCCTAAAAGAAGCACGTTGCTATGAACGACGCGACGACGCTGTGAGGCTAGTTGTTCCGGATTACACCGATAGGCACAAATGCAAGATCGTTTTGCCTGGGATTTTGGACTCAAGCGGCTACCCCATTTTCTCAGTTGTCGTACAGGCTCCTGATGGTCAGATCAAGAAAGTGCGGCTGACCTTAGAAGCCTATCTTGGAATTGTCGCCGCTACAAATTTTAAACAGCGCACACGAAAAATGATGGAATACTATTATGCCGATCTCCTCCAGTATGCCGTAGCCGGTACGCCCAACCGCCTAGAATTCGACCAGGGTTTTTTTGTCAAGAACGGGGATGGGGCCGCTGATTTCAAGCCCATCGCTCACTTATATAAGTCACAGGTGTACCAGCTCGCCACCCACCTCGGTGTCCCCGAAGAAATACAACACCGTCCCCCCACAACAGATACTTATTCACTGGAACAATCTCAGGAAGAGTTTTATTTCACACTGCCGCTTGCCAAGATGGACTTGTGTCTGTACGGAAAAGACCACGGAATCCCGCCTGCTGAGTTAGTAACATCAACTGGGCTAAAGGCCGAACTGGTGAAGCGTGTCTATGAGATGATCGAATCCAAAAGGAGAGTGGCCAAATATCTACATGCGCAGTCTTTGACACTGGACCGAGATCAATTTTGTCATACGTAAGACTATCCTCAAATCTTCTCGATTACTCCTAGCATGAACGTCGCGGAGTATCTGCTCGCAGGCAAAAAAACTGACCAGATTGCGCTCAGAATGCCGCAATCATGGCATTCCTACGGAGCTCTCACAAAGCACGCAGGCCTTGTGGCGGCTTATCTACACACCCTCGATGCAACAAAGGGTGATCAAGTCCTACTCCAAGGACCTAATTCATTCTTTTGGGTCGCTTGCTATCTTGGAATCATGCAAGCAGGCCTTGTTTGCGTTCCGATCTCGGGAAACGCCCTACCTTCCGACATCGACCACATACTCCATACGACCACCGCCCGTATTGTCTGTGCACCAGCCTCTGCCGTTGCATTACAGCATGCGACATTTCCCCAAAGACATATTTTGACAGACATTGACACGAGGTTAGTTCCAGAAGCAGCATCCCAGCGATCATTTACCAGTTTGCATACGGAACTCGCAGCCTCATGCACCTATACTGAGGTGGGACCACACGAGTTGGCCGCCCTGATCTTTACCTCTGGCTCTACAGGTCAACCACGAGGAGTCATGATCTCTCATGGCAACATCGTGGCAAATACCAACTCGATCGTTACATATCTCTCACTGACGGCTCGAGACCGTATCATGGCTATACTGCCGTTTCATTATTGCTATGGGGCATCGCTGCTTCATACCCACTTACGGGTCGGCGGGGAGCTAGTGCTTGAAAACAGCTTTATGTATCCTGAAGTTATACTTCAGCAAATGATCAGCACAAAATGCACAGGATTCGCCGGTGTTCCAAGCCATTTTCAGATTCTGCTCCGAAACTCAACTCTCCGTAAAAAGCAGTTTCCAAATTTACGTTACGTTCAACAAGCTGGCGGGAAGCTGGCACCAGGCTTCATCTCCGAGTTGAAAGAAGCTCTCCCCCACACGAATATTTTCATCATGTATGGGCAAACGGAGGCCACCGCCAGACTTTCGTACCTAGCGCCAAACGATCTCGTACGCAAACTGGGTTCGATTGGAAAAGGTATCCCGGGCGTAAAACTTAGGGTGCTAAATGAGCAGGGGTTGGAAGTGGCTCAAGGAGAAGTTGGAGAGGTCGTGGCAGAAGGAGAAAATGTGGCCCTGGGATACTGGCAGGCCTCAGTTGAAACAGAAACGACTTTCCGCAACGGTGCACTTTATACGGGTGACTTAGCGGAGGTGGACGAGGAAGGGTACATCTACATTGTCGATAGAGCAAAAGACTTTCTGAAGTGTCGTGGAGAAAAAATTAGCTGCCAGCAAATCGAACAGATTCTTTTGGGGTTTAATGAACTTATGGAAGCCGCAGTGATCGGCATTCCCGATGAAGTACTTGGTGAAGCAGTCAAAGCCTTCGTCGTGCCTCGACACGCAAGTAGCGAAGGACTCGAAGAACGTCTGGAGACATATTGTAAGACCCACCTCTCCCCACATCATCTCCCAAGAAAGATTGTCATCTTAGGAGGACTTCCCAAGAGCAACTCGGGAAAGGTGCTCAAACTAGCACTCCGCAAGCTCTAAGAATTCGGAGGAGGTGTCATCTCCGACCATCTAAGTTCTACGGCTTGTTGTTTGGATGCGTAGAGATCAGACCCGGTTCCCGTGACCCGACATGCGCCTCAGCTGGTGGCTGAAAATTCTCCTCGATAACTCTATAAACTCGCGCTTTCTCTTTGGCCCTGAAGCGTCGTTGTAGTGGCAATTCATAAAAAAAACATACTCCCACGGCTAACACCTGAATGAACACGAATGCACCCCATGTCACCGCCCAGAATTGCACCCATGATTGCACCTCCCATCCCAAATAGCGACAAACTCCTTTAAGCGCCCGGATAACGGGAGCGTGGATCATATAGAATGAAAAACTAGACACTCCCAGCCTATGAAGCCAAGGCTGGCCCAAATGTTTGATAAAGAATCCCTTCCCAGAGGCGAGACCAACAACAAGAAGCGCTGAACCTGGCAAATAGAGAAGCCCCCCCCACAATGGCCATGGGGCATACTGCCTATAGATGGCCCCCATTATAAGCAGGAGTATTCCGATTGCCTGGGCGAGCTTAGAATATTGAACGACTTTGTGTCCGGACGTTGAAAGAAATAGCCTCGCCAAATACATACCAACAAGAAACTCTATAAACCGAGAAGGGGCAAACCAAGATACGAAATAGAGCCGGACAGAGTCCGACGGTGTATGAGCGAGAAACGATCCGAGCCCTAACATATAACTTAAGACTGCAATCGTGACGACCCAATGACGGTTATTTTGCATTGTGCCATACAAGGCCACCGGCGCGACCACATAGAAGAACCACTCACAACTAAGGGCCCAAGACGGGACATTTAGATATTCCATAAATGGCGGCGTCGCGGATGGCCACCAGGACTGGAAAAGCAACACATGAACTGGAACCGCACGCCAGTCCAATATGAGATTCGGACTTAACAAAGCAATTGGTATGACTAGCAATGTCGCCAGCAGATGAACCGGGTAGATTCGTGCTAGTCGATGCAGGAGAAATCGTGTGTAGTCGGATGCGGAGATTCCTTCGCCGAACACATCAACATAGTTGTAGGTCAAGATGAAGCCGCTTAGAAGGAAAAAAAATGAAACTGAGACGACCCCAGCATTAAAGATCAGGAACGATCCACCAAATGCCTCCATTCCAGGAATGGTCGCTACAAGATGGGATAGATATACAAAGAAGGCCGCATAAAACCGTATGCCTGTAAGTCCCTCCAGCTCTTCTTTCCGAATGCATTTCTTCACAGCAAAACACGAAGATAAGGGCCTATGCTATGTCTTTCGCCAAAAACGACTTGCTATCGTTGACCAATCGAGTGTGTGTTCCTCGCCTAGCCTGGGTGCTCTCTCGAAAAATCCACTGACACTTTATCAAGCAGCTAGACGGACATGCTTTTCCGTCGCTCCACCTTCGTTTTTTTCGAAAGCCCGCTAGTGTCCTGAGTCTGAAGTCCGACGACAAAATCGGGCGACACTGGCGAGAATCTCGTCGGCGGTCTTCGTCCACACGAAGGGCTTGGGTTGCTCGTTGGTGTGAGCAATGTAGGCCCGAATGGCAGTTTGGAGTGCCTGCGTGCTGCGATGCACCCCGCGCCGCAATTGTTTCTCCGTCCGCAAGGCAACCCACCGTTCCACCAGGTTGAGCCAGGAGGCGCTGGTGGGCGTGAAGTGCAGATGGAAGCGCGGCCGCTTGAGCAACCACCGTCGGATCACAGCGGTCTTATGCGTCCCATAGTTGTCGAGGATCAGATGCACGTCCAGCGAAGCCTGTCAGTAATCATGCCAAATTGACCCCTGTCATCATGTGAAATGAACCCCTCTCCATCACCAGGAGAGGAGACCTATGGAACTAGCAGATGCGGTGACGAGCCCGGTACCATCTTCGCGGGAGACGACTCCAACGGAGGAGGCTGGGATGCTGCGAGAAGACGGCGTGCGAGAAGTGCTGGCGCGACTACAGCGCG
>WBZQ01003200.1_pt1 | contig 10253 bp, 7 predicted proteins | sample 5204251 | NCBI WGS metagenome assembly WBZQ01 (sample SAMN12412402, study PRJNA552823) | activated sludge metagenome | isolation source: activated sludge from nitrification reactor of wastewater treatment plant... | place: USA: Virginia | collected 2017-09 | reverse complement strand
GTAACTCTCGCTAAATTTGCAGGAAATTGCTGCAATTTTACCAAAAACTGGTGAATTTAACCGCTCAAATTTATCAACTCATTACATAAAATCATATCGTTATGGATTATTCAGAGCGGACTAATTAGGCCATTTTGTTCAACTGGTGCTGACTGAAGATATCATTGTGTATCTCGCTATTGAGCAACGTTAATATTTTGTCAGCACTGATTGGTTCACTGAATAGATAACCTTGCACGGTATTGCAGCCAAGATGTTTAAGAGTCTCAAGTTGTTCTGATGTCTCAACACCTTCGGCAATGATGCCATAGCCTAGTTTATGTCCCATTTCTATCATAGCGCTGACCAATGTGAATGCTTTCTTATCAACAAGCATATCGTCAATAAAATATTTGTCGATTTTCAGAAAATCAGCTTTGAGGTGCTTAAGCGACGCAAAAGATGAATAACCGGTTCCAAAATCATCAATTGCCAGTAACACCCCCAGTTTTTTCAAATCCTGGAAAATGGAGAGATTCCGTGGATCCGTTTGTACCACGCTTTCTGTTACTTCTAGTTCCAATTCAGACGGCGCTATCCCCACCTCATCCAGAAGGCGCTGTACCAGCAGTACAAAACCTTGGTCGAGAAAAAGGCTTGGAGAAATATTGATTGCCATACAAAGCGAGCTAAAGCCTTCTTTCTTCCAGGTGACTAATTGATTGCAAGCGGTTCTCAGCACCCATTCGGTTAATGGTTTAATCATGCCGATTTTTTCGGCAGTAGCAATAAAATCAACCGGCGGAATATGCTTTTTTAATTGTGGGTGATACCAACGAGATAATGCCTCGACGCAGAATATTTTTCCTGTTTTTACATTGACTTGAGGCTGATAAACCAGTGAAAGCTGTTGTTTCTCGATTGCTTCTCGCAAGCTTTGTTCAATTTGAAAGCGGTATTCAGTTTTTTGAGTAAGTTCTGCTTTGTAGAAAGCATACTGATTCTTGCCATTTTCTTTTGCCGTGTATAGCGAAGTATCGCCAGCCTTCAACAGGGCGGATAAATTCATTCCATCATCAGGATAATAAGCGATGCCAATACTGCAAGCTGGCGTGAGTTTTCTGGAATAAATTTCGATGGGTTGAGAGATTACGTCAAGACAACGTTTTGCGACATTGGCCGCGTAATCTTCTTCGGCTTCGTCGATGAGAATACAGAATTCATCGCCGCCAAGCCGTGCAATAAAATCGATTTCCCGACAGGTATTTATCAAACGCTGTGCAATGGTTTTAAGCAGCACATCCCCTGCATCATGTCCGAGGCTGTCGTTAACACTTTTGAAGTCGTCTAGATCGATGTAAAGGAGTCCAAAACGGCGGTTGTGCCGTGAAGATACTTTGATTAATTCTTCTATGTGCTGAATGAATGAGGCGCGACTGGCGAGTCCCGTTAATTCATCGGTATAAGCTAACGTGTGTATACGCTTTTGTGTTTGATCCCGTTCCATGACGATTGCCGTGAGTCTGGCAGCAGATATTAGATCTTTTAATTCTTTCTCATTGGGAAGAGCAGGGTGATTGTAGTACATGCCAAACGCACCCAAGACTTTTCCATTGGAGCTCTTGATTGGTTCAGACCAACAACACCGCATACCATGCGGTAACGCGAAGTGTTTGATTTTCTTCCATTTGGGATCTGTTTCAATGTTTTCAACAAGAACACGTTTCCCCGTGAAAGTGGATGTTCCACAGGAACCGACACTCGGGCCGTTTTCCAAGCCGTGTACAGCTTTACAATATTCCTTCGGCAAACTTGGCGCTCCACCATGCAGAAGTTTATTACCGCTCAATTCGAGCATTGAGCATCGCATTCCGGGGTGACGGGCTTCATACATCAATGCAATCGCATCATAGATATCCGATGCAGAACGTCCGATCGCAATCAGCTCGAGTATTTCAGCATATTTGCTGTCAAATGTTTCCGCTTTCTTGCGCTCAGTTATATCAACATGCGTGCCGACCAAACGGAACGGTTTACCATCGGATTCATGAGTAACTAGAAATGCGCGCGATAATACATACACTTCATGACCATCTTTATGCCGCATGCGCATTTCTACTTCGAATGAATCTTTGCGGCCGTCGATGTAGTCTCGAGCTTTTTCCAATACTATGTCCTTGTCATCCGGATGCACCAGGCTTGCCCAGGTGTTAATCGTATTCTCCACTTCATTTTCGGCATAACCCAACATGCTTTTCCAGCGCGGTGAATAATAAACTTCATCCGTTTCAAGATTCCAATCCCAAAGTCCGTCGTTAGCGCCGCGCATTGCCAAAGAAAATCGTTCTTCACTGACATATAGTTCATGGGTGCGTTTTTCCGTCATCAACTTGACGGTTGCCAGCTCAGAGCGTAACTGGTTTAATTCTTCAAGCAATCGAGATTTTGTTCGATTGGTATGATCCATGATTACCTCAATAACAGGATAGTTTGTGAAGATAACAATCTAAATAAGAGTCATACCAAGTGAAGCAGAGTGTGCATGAATCTGTAAAAAAAACAGTCTGTTAATGCGTGCACAAATAAAGCCAATTCCGTGCTTTTTCAGATAACTATGGCATTTTCGAGCTATTGTGGCCGTAATTTCGTTTGTTGTTTTATTAACGGATGATGCTTCGGTGCATGCCTGCCTTTAATGCTTGTACTGCTTCTTCGCTATCACTGACAATTTGCCGGTGCGGGCAAAAGATGTTTTTGGAAAGCTCCCGTTGTGCATAAAATTGCCGGACAAAATCGAGCTTTTGCCATTCGGATATGCGTGGTTGTGCCCACGTTTTATCATTTCTTCCGAGTGCGTATATTTTTCTTTCGTTGGTGGCGCAGCGTATGCCTTCGTAACTGACATTTTCGGCGCCATTAGGTGATTTGATTATGAGGCTAAAGCGAATGACGCCATCGCCACCAATTTTGATCGAAGTTGTATCGACCATGTATTGATTACTGGTAGTAGCACCTGCATCAAATGCCAGTAGATTTTTTGCATCCGGATAAGCAGGCAATTGTGTCATTTGCTCAATCCAAGGCTTGTCGCTTTCGAATTCATCTTTGAATGGCGGTTTGGCGCAGGCAAGCAAAAATAAGACACAAGCCAGAGTAACTAGCGTTCGTCTCATTTAATGGTTAAGTCATTTAATAATGAGTCTCGAATGCTGGCATCGGTAATATCAATATTTGCTTGATAAGCTTGATGATCCACACCCATACTGAGGGAAGCGCCCTGACGCAGGGATTGAATCATTTCCGCGCTAAGTTCAAAGCGCAGAAAATGAACTGATGAGGTTTTTTCTTTATTTTCCCGCTCTAAGTCTTCATCGGCGATCGCATAAACGGGTGCATGCCCGCCAATTTTAATCCATACTTTGTCTTCAATGCCTACCATGGTGGCAAGCTTGGCTGCACGTATTGCCGGATCAGGGTATTCGATCATCATGGTGGCTTTCCAATTGCTGCCATCCGGTACTAACGGTGCATAGGTTTCAAATTCATGTATGATTTCTTGTTCTTGGAAGATGCGTTCGACATGGAGCATTTCCTGAATTTGGTAACGTATTGTCAGCGCATCTTCAAAAATCAGCGTGATATTCTCTCCCAATGAGATTTTACGCGTTTTTTTATGCGCCATGACTTGAGTACGAAAATCGTTACGTATCTTGGCATACGCTTCTAATGTCAGCAGGTTGTCACGAGTAATGGGTGCCATGTTTTTTTCGTCCAATGAAGTGGCGGAAACGGTTGGTTGACTATGGTCAATGTGCGTTCCTTGCTCAACGTAGTCACCATAAGCCATACGTAATAAAGTGAGCGGGTGTGATTTTTTGGCCTTGCTTTCACCGATACCTTGTTCAATATGCCGTGCGGCAATTGCACAATCGGAACTGATGTAATCCGGGTTCGCAGCAGCCATTTGCTTGAAAACCGGACGGCCGATTTTCATGGAATCGGCAAAGAATTCACTTTTCACGCCCCAAGTTCCATCATGGCCTGAACATCGCTCCACCGTATGGATAGTGGTGTCCGGGATAAGCTGCAAAATGTCACGCGTTTTTTTTCCGATGTTTTGCACACGCTGATGGCATGGGATATGGTATGCCACATTGCCCAATGATTTTTTAAAATCAGTTTTGAGCAGGTTGTCCTGGTTGCGCAAAGATAAATACTCGAATGGATCAAACATCGCGGCAGCCACAGTGTGAACCGCTTCATCATGTGGAAACAGGAGCGGCAATTCTTGTTTGTACATCAATGTACAGGATGGTACTGCGGAAATGATGGCGTAGCCTTCCTGTGCCAATTTTAGCAATGGCGGGATATTTTTGTTTTTCAATGCTTCCACTGCTTCCAAATCACCCAGTTCGAGCTTCGGCATGCCGCAACAGGCTTCGTTTTCCACCAGGCAAGCGGGAATTTCGTTGTGTTCCAGTATCGTTAACAAATCGTGACCGATACCTGGTTCGTTATAATTAATATAGCAAGTGGCATAAATCGCAACTTTGCCCGGTGTCTTGGCGCCATTCACGACGGCAAAAGTAGCGTTGAGTCTTGCGTTTGCACGAAATTTATTCGCGCTGTATTCAGGCAGCTTTCTATCAGCATGGATTCCTAACATGCTATTCATTAATTTGCGTGTGGCTGGCGTCTTGTTGACGGCATTAACGGTTTGTACGATAACGGGAATGGTGGCCAATTTACCCATCAAATCGGTACTGGATAACAGCTTATCTCGAAACCCGGCACCCTTGTTTTTATATTTCACCGCCTTGGCACGTAACATCAGATGCGGAAAGTCGATGTTCCATTCATGCGGCGGTACATAAGGGCACTTGGTCATGAAACACATGTCGCAGAGATAACAATGATCCACGACTTCTGCAAATTGATTTTTATTGACGCCATCAAGTTCACCGGTCGAGCTTTCGTCAATGAGATCGAATAAGCGCGGAAAAGCAGTGCACAAATTGACACAGCGCCGGCAGCCGTGGCAGATGTCGAAAACCCGCTCCATTTCCTGAGTCAGGCTGGCTTCGTTATAAAAATCTGGATTCTTCCAGTCAATTGGGTGGCGTTTAGGGGCTTCTAGGCTACCTTCACGAATAGGCATAAAGGAATCGATCTCAGCTTATTAAGGATTGTCCAGTTTGACGGTGACGGGGCTTAATCAGAATCTTGCCTGGCTAAACCCCGAACTTATACTAATCAGTCAAGCTGTCCAGTGCGCGCTGAAAACGGTTGGCGTGAGAACGTTCTGCTTTTGCAAGCGTTTCGAACCAGTCGGAAATTTCATCAAAACCTTCATCACGAGCTATTTTTGCCATGCCTGGATACATGTCGGTATATTCATGTGTTTCGCCTGCAATGGCGGTTTTCAGGTTGTCGCGGGAAGAACCAAAAGGCATGCCTGTTGCTGGGTCGCCGCAATTTTCCAAATATTCCAGATGACCATGCGCGTGACCTGTTTCACCTTCTGCAGTAGATCGGAATACCGCTGCAACATCATTTTGTCCTTCCACATCGGCTTTTGCCGCGAAATATAAATAGCGGCGGTTAGCTTGAGATTCTCCCGCAAAAGCGGCTTTTAAATTTCCTTCGGTTTTAGATCCTTTCAATTCCATTATTTTCTCCTTTTTAATTTTACGAGCATAAGTATATTTATTATTAACCACACAAAAATCAATTCTGATTAACTGGAAAACGAAGGTATAAATAATCAATCTGTCCTTGCCAACGTTACGTTTAGTTTAATCAGGGTACGGCGAGCGTATAACTATACAAAGTTTCGTGCGTGCGCTGAGACTATCGAAGGGCTTATGGATTGTCAACTATTAGCATTGTTTCATTTAATTCTGATTGGATTGATAAAAATAGATGTTTTTCCATGTGCTGCCGGAAATACCGCTATTGCATCTTAATAAGCCGGTCTTTGTGTTTCGCGGAACCATGTACGGTATTGTTCCATTTTTGTTCGTTGCTGTGCTGGTGCCTGGCGACGGCAAGTAGAATATTCCTCAGTATCGGGTTGGGCGCCCCAGCGGATTTCTGCGCAATCGTTTGGGTTATAAGCGATTTCATAAGCCGTTTTGCGTACCAGTATTTCAGCTAAAGACAATTCCCACGTACTACCATCGCTACGTGTGTAAACGATACTGCGTTCGTGAATGCGTTTGTTGTGATGGCGCTCGATTTCTATTTTAGCTTGTTCCGGACTTTTTCCGTTTAATACGAATAATTCGGGATAACGGATTATTTTTTCGGGCAAACTCTGCAGTACGTTGATAGCAATAAGTAAGCGCATATCCCGAGAAGGTGTGGAGTAATCTTCCCATGGGCCAACCGTCTGAAAAATTGCCATTCTGTTGGGCATTGGGATGACGCCGCGCGGGTTTTTGCGGAAATAAGCTTCTCCGTTTTTCACTGAGTTTACGCGTGTCACAAGTTGTTCCACCAAAGCATCCAATGTCGCTTCATAAGCTTGCGTGGGATTCAGTCCATGCGGGTTGATCAGCTTGGCTAACTTGGCATAAAAATTTTCGCGCGCGAGTTGGCTTTGTTCCAACGAAAAAGGAAGAAATTCGGATTGAACAGTCAGCTCTTCATTGGTCAGTGCGCGCCACTTTTCTGCAGTTGTACGGGTCAGAGGTCGGAAGCTCTTAAAACCAGGTCCTGCACTTTCAGTATGGTCATACAGCAGGGTACCTTCCCATACTCGCTTACGTGCAATTGAATTGTCCGGCTGAGCGTCGACAACCAACAGTGTGCCCGGCTGATCTATAGTTTGAGGGATCCATTCGACCAAAACTAGAACATGGCCATTAGGATCTGCGTAGATAGTTCCAGGCCATAATGTTTCACGGTTAAAAGCGATGGGATACCAGTCCGTCGATTCATCTTCGAAACCGGTTCGTAGTGAACCGGAATGCACAGTGTCCACCAATAGTCTGCTAAATTTCTTGAAGCTGGCTTGCGTACTGATATTGCGTGTGAATTCCGACATGATTGTTGCATTGCCGCATTGCGGCGGTGATTTGATCGAACCGCGCCCGCAGGTGCGATAAGCGAAGGGCAATCCCATTTTCCAGGCAAAATAAGCACGCAAAGTATAGGGCAAATCGGCGCAATCAGGGGTGAGCGGCAAATCCTTGTCTTCACTACGGCCATGATAGTTGTAGAGAAAGTTGCGTTCACGATTGCGTAACACAGGCTCTAATGAATCAAAGCTTAAATTTTCCTCGTGCGGTGCGCCAAAAAGCTCTTCAATCCAGGCGGCGTACAAGGCTTCTGTGGCTAGATTCCATTTCCCGCGTGCAGGTTGGGTTACTGTCGATCCAACAGTGAATTGGTGACAAGCAATTGTTTCGCCGTTGCGATTCGCGGTTACTTGAAAGTGGCCTTCATCCAGTTTTTGCAGCGCGCTTAAAATGCTCCAGGGCGGGCCACCACGGTAGCGTGACTGGAGCGGTATGTGGTGGCCTTGACTGTCGGTCAGAACTAATTCTGTTATTGCGCCATCGGTTGATACCGCCATGATTTTGAGGGGCTTTTCAGATGTAGGATTCAAGGGTGAAATCCAGATATGCGTTTTGCTTGGGATTTCACAGGAATAATCTTGTGCCAACGCCAGCGCAACATCGTGCCATATCAATAGGCTTATCAGCACAAGATATACGCATGATGATCGTAAATAAAAAGAATTGCTGCACATATTGATCGATAACACACTACAGTTTTTGTAGCAGTCTTAGCTCGTTTCTTTTTTTAACACGGTATTTTTAGCAATAGGCAACGCACCTGGATAGTCCTTGCTATAGTGCAATCCTCTGCTTTCATGGCGCAACATGGCACTGCGCACGATTAAGTCGGCACTATCGACCAGATTACGTAGCTCCAATAAATCACTGGTGACGCGGAAGTTGGTATAGTATTCATTAATTTCTTCACGCAACAGTTCTATTCTTCGTTGTGCACGTTGTAAACGTTTTGTGGTTCTTACAATGCCAACGTAGTTCCACATAAAGCGACGCAATTCATCCCAGTTATGCGCGATTACGATTTCTTCATCGGCATCAGTAACCCGGCTTTCATCCCAATCAGCCAGTAGGGGCAATGTTTGCGTGGGCTGATTGATAATGTCGTTGCCTGCAGCATGAGCAAACACTAAACATTCTAACAGTGAATTACTGGCTAACCGATTAGCGCCATGCAGCCCGGTATGCGCGGTCTCTCCAATGGCATACAGATTATGCAAATCGGTTTTACCATTTTTGTCGGTCATAACGCCACCGCACGTATAATGTGCGGCAGGTACAACCGGTATAGATTCTTTAGTGATATCGATTCCCAATTCCAAGCAGCGGGCATGAATCGTTGGGAAGTGTTCCCTTAGAAAACTGGCGGATTTATGCGATATGTCTAAGTAAACGCAATCCAATCCTCTTTTTTTCATTTCAAAATCGATGGCCCGGGCAACTATATCACGAGGTGCAAGTTCAGCACGTTGGTCGTGCCAAGGCATAAAACGTTCACCGGTGGGAAGCTTTAATAGACCGCCTTCCCCACGTACGGCTTCACTGATTAAAAAAGATTTTGCGTGAGGATGATAAAGACAAGTGGGATGAAATTGAATAAATTCCATGTTGGCGATACGGCAATTTGCGCGCCAACCCATTGCGATGCCATCGCCAGTAGCTGTATCCGGATTGGTGGTATAGAGGTAGACTTTGCTTGCACCACCGGTTGCCAGTACAGTATTTTGAGCTGTGAATGTGCGAACCCGGCCCTTGTTTTTGTCCAACACATAAGCTCCAAAGCATTGCCTATTTTGCGTTTTCGAATGATAGTCAGATAGCTTATCACTGGTAATCAAATCGATGGCGATGTGATGTTCTAATACACAGATATTTGCATGAGCTCTGATTTTTTCTATGAGTGTTTGTTGAACCGCTTTGCCAGTTGCGTCGCCACTGTGAATAATACGCCGCACGCTATGACCGCCTTCTTTGGTAAGATGAAATCCAGTATCGCTGGTTTGATCACCGGTAAAAGTAACGCCTTCATCTATGAGCCAGTGTATAGCGCTCGCTGCATGTTCAGTGACATACTGAGTGATTTCTACATCGCATAAGCCGGCTCCAGCTATTGATGTGTCTTGAGCGTGCTGTGCCGGTGAATCGGTAGCTGACAAAGCTGCCGCGATACCACCTTGAGCCCACGAGCTGGCACCTGAATCGATGGTTTGTTTGGTTACGATACAGACTTTTTTATAGGGGGCTAAATGAAGCGCAAGAGCAAATCCAGCTAAACCACTACCAATAATTAGCGTATCAAAATAATTGTTAACCATTTAACTGAATTTATCTTCAATAATAAAAAAGCCATAATTTTGAATGATAACAGACTCAGTAAACTTCATGTCTTTTACGAGATAATTCAATCACAAAATGTGAACTTATTAACTGTCATAATTGTCATTAAAATAGGTAATATTAAATTATCTAGTTCCCGAGAATTGGTTGAACGGATATACTTGTTCATTGCGTCATTGCATAATATTTAGCAAAACAAGAATAAAATCAGACATTCTTTCAAAAAATGCTCAGGGATCAAGTAGTATGGGTGATCGGGAAATCGATCAGCAGTTAGTAGAACGAGTTCAAAGCGGAGATAAGCATGCATTCGATCTACTGGTTATCAAGTATCAACGTAAGCTGGCGCGTTTATTATCACATTTTATCCGCGATGCTGCTGAAGTTGAGGATGTGACGCAAGAAGCTTTTGTTAAGGCTTATAGAGCCTTGCCTTCCTTTCGTGGAGATAGTGCTTTTTATACGTGGCTATATCGAATTGGCATTAATACTGCAAAAAATTTCTTGGTGTCTCAGGGTCGAAAAGTACCCACACTGCAGGAATTTGACAATGAAGATGCTGAGAATTTCGAAGATGGCGGTATTTTAAAAGAAGTGAATACTCCCGAGAGTGAACTGATGAGTAAGCAAATTGCTCAAACTGTTAATCAAACATTAGACTCGTTGCCAGAAGAATTACGTACAGCGATAGTTTTAAGAGAGATTGATGGATTAAGTTATGAAGAAATTGCGAATATTATGAATTGCCCAATAGGTACTGTACGTTCGCGTATATTTCGTGCTCGTGAAGCAATATCTGAACAGTTACGTCCTTTGTTAGGGACGAGTAAAGACAAGAGGTGGTAATGTGAAAAGCAA
>WBZQ01000651.1_pt2 | contig 10255 bp, 12 predicted proteins | sample 5204251 | NCBI WGS metagenome assembly WBZQ01 (sample SAMN12412402, study PRJNA552823) | activated sludge metagenome | isolation source: activated sludge from nitrification reactor of wastewater treatment plant... | place: USA: Virginia | collected 2017-09 | reverse complement strand
AATGCTTTATCGCTGGAAGAATACAGAGAAATGAAAAACAAGTTAGTGAACGAAAAACAGCTTCTCAAAGAGAAATTATCGGCTTTTGAGCAAAAAGCGAATAATCGGTTCGAACTTACCGAAAAGTTTTTGAAATACAATATGGAATTGGCAAACGAGGGAATAAATGAAGAGAAACTTCATTTATTCAAAAAAGTCGGTTCGAACTTTATTATTGAAGCTCGAACCGTACTTTTTGAGCCACGCGGAGCGTGGCGAATCCTTTCAGATTCAGGATTTTTTGGGGGGAATGCAGAACAGACGGCACTTCGTGCCGACCATATTTTTGGCGGAAATTTGAATTCCGAATTTTGGCGGAGAGAGCGAGATTCGAACTCGCGGTAGAGTTTCCTCTACGCTTGCTTTCCAAGCAAGTACCTTCAACCACTCGGCCATCTCTCCCTCATTTCCAATTTTACCTCCGACATCCCTCGTGCTTCCTTTGTCTGTACCTCCATTCAAAAATCGGAAGGGGTATATACCATACAAGGAAAGCATATCGGATGGGAAGAAAAAGGGAGCCAAAGCTCCTTTTTTCCCCTATCTTTTTCCTCTTCTAGACTAGCGCACTCTGCGAATTCCGACAAGGTCAATGGTCCGGCGATCGGGTGTCTTCCCAAGAAAGACGACCGTATCATCTCCTGATGCCAATTGACCCGTTTTTTTGGCTTCGGTTATCATCCGATCGATATAGTGGTCACGATCTGGATCTCCCTCAAAGTTGAACGGCTGTATTCCCCAAACGAGCGCCAATTCATACCAGGTTTTCTTGCTGTCCGTCGCGACAAGGATTTCTGTCTCCGGGCGAAAGTGTGAAATCAGGCGCGCGGTCAACCCGCTCATCGAGAGCAGAAGAATGGCTCGGGCATTAAAACTCTTGGCAAGCTGATACGCGCTCCGAATGACGGCCGCGTACTCATTCTTCATGTTCACATCCAGCTCCTGATAAATATCATTGAATGGCGACTCTTCGGTCTTCTCAATAATTTCCGCCATCATGGCTATCGTCTCAACCGGATACTTACCCATGGCTGATTCTTCCGAAAGCATCACCGCATCAGTATGATCAATGACCGCGTTCGAGACATCACTCACCTCAGCGCGCGTCGGGCGAATATTCTCCGTCATCGACTTCATCATCTGCGTCGCCACAATGACTGGCTTCATGGCTCGCAAACTCTCGCGAATAATCTCTTTCTGAAACAACACCACTTCGGAAGTCGGCATCTCGATACCGAGATCGCCGCGTGCCACCATGACTGCGTCCGTCGTTTTCAAGATAGACTTCAGGTGTTTCAGTGCTGTTTTGCGTTCAATTTTAGCAATAATCTTCGGCAATTCCATTCCCTCACCCACCATGCGGCGCATTTCTTCGCGTGCGGTATGAATATCTTCAGCTGATCCGACAAATGACAATCCGACATAGTCCACTCCTTCTTTGAGGACAAAAGCAAGATCTCGCAAATCCTTCTTTGAAAGAATCGGGAGATCGATTGGCGTGTCTGGCAGAATCACTCCCTTGCGATTCTTAATGCGACAATCGCTGAGTGTTGCTGCTTCCACGGCATGCGTCCCGTGCTTGGCGACCACCTGAAGCGCAATGAGCCCATCCTCAATCAAAATCATATCCCCCGTCGAGAGCTTATTCGCCATCTTGGGTACATCGAGATAGCAGATAGGCTGTTTAGACTTTGATTTGGAAAAAGTTTCTCGATGAGAGATATCGGAAACATGGATACGTTCGCCTTTTTTGAGGATAATTTCCCGATCAACTTCCACGCGAATACGCGGTCCCTGCATATCAGCCAGAATGGCAATCGGTACCTGGAGCTCTTCAGAAAGTTCACGCAAACGGCTGATAATGGTTTCAAACCAAGCGTATTCACCGTGTGAAAAATTGAGTCGGGCAACATTCATGCCCGCTTCAATCATCCGACGCAGCATCTCTTTGTCCTCTGAAGCTGGTCCGATAGTCGCGACAATTTTCGTGTTTTTCATAGAAAAATATTTTTGTATTCCAAAATGAAGTGTACAAGAGAAGCATAACCAAGGCAAGGAGAAATATACTACATGCACAAGCTCTTCCTTGATGTCATTCCCGCGAAGGCGGGAATCCAAGTTCCAGAGACTCTCTATTTGAAGAAGACAGAGGCTATTGGTTCCTGGATTCCCGCCTTCGCGGGAATAACAAGCTCTTACATGTTACAATTTTCATTCATTTACTCTCAGTCTCTCTCACCCGCCCTGCCGAAAAATGAAAAAACGGCCGAGGGAGAAGATTCTTCCCTGGCCGTTCTTGTGGCAACGCCCTTTATCGAGGGTAGTTTTGGAATCCGGGTCGAGGCCCGGTGGTCGACGCACAATCGGTACTGCTATACCGTTTGCCGTCCCGCTCACCCTGTCGGTGAACGCACGCCGACTTGGAGCGGTTGTCCTCAATCTGCTGCATAACCAGACCACGAGTGGTCCGGAGCATACTGCAGTACCGTCCGACAGTCATCGACGACAATGCGCCGCCACCGACACCACCAAGCGCTGCTCCGGTAGCACGAGAACCCTTGCCAGCCAGGACCGCACCGAGAGTGGCACCAACCGCGACACCCACCATGGTATCCGTGCGCACCGCATTTGGTCCGCATTTTTGATATTCCTCCCGCTCGAGCCAGGAGAGCTGTTCGCCTGCCGTCCTTCCCGGCGGAATAATGTATGGATGAGCCCTCCCGGTCTGGTCGACCACGTACCCATCTGGATGGGTTCCTAATCCGCCACAACCTCCCAACAAAAGAGAAAGAGCAAGAATGAGTATACTGATAAGCTTCGTGTTCATTGAGAAACCTCCTGAGTCGCTGTTAATGGCAAAATGCCGAAATTTCTGCCTGATATTCCAGGCGGAGTGAGAAACCCCGAAACGATCCGAGATTCCTCACTCCGCCCAGAACTTTCTGTTGTCAAAGAACTCTCTTTCCTTCCGCACTGTTAAAATACATTATATACCTTATTTACAATAATGTCAAGCACTTAAAAAGAGAAATGGCTTATTTACGCCATTTCTCTTTCTTTAAAAGGCTATCTACCGAGACTGCGCTCCTGGGACAAATCCCCCAGATACACCCGGTTGTCCTTTCGGGATATCCTTACCAGACGCTCCCGACGGAACAGGTTCCACTCGAATTCCTCCCACGCAACGCCCATACTGAGACAAGGATGTGGCATATCCCTCTTCACTGAGCATCATAAAAGATTGAGAAACTGAATCTATACAACCATACAATCTTTCCTGTCCTTCATGACAATATTCTACCAACACTACCGAAATAGCATCACCAGCGGGCGTCATGCGTGACACAGCAGACACACATGCTGAAGGGTCCCGATCCGTAATGACAAAGCCTTGATAGGTTTTATGCTCCTGAAAATATATCTGTGAGGAACGCTGTATTTTCTCCGCAAGAACAAGCATCGTCATACTTACTTGATTGTCCTGCGTGTATGGTAGCATTGTGGCTGAAGGCTGATCAGGAGATGCTAATCCTGATGGTGTTTGTTGTTGATTCCGAACTGCTCCAGGTGATGTCGGTGATGGTGCTCCTGACTGAGGCCTTGCCACCCCATCTCTTTGTGTCGCATTCTGTCTAGCCTGGTAAGTAGCCTGACGCGCCTGTTCTTCTGCCGCAAAATTGCCACGCCAATTTTTCGAACCCTCACCCACTATCGCTCCGTACACCAATATTCCGAGACAACCCACCCCAAGCAAACCAAAGATGAGCCTCGCTTTCTTTTGAAGTTCTTCTGATACAAATACGAGCTGTTCCGACATACGATTGGATTTCAATTGTTATTACGCCAAGCGAGATCGCTTCCACACCGAAACGAAAAGCCCTCCAACCACCACGATACCAAGTCCGATAGCCACCCATGGCATCCACTCATATTTTTCTGTTATTCGACTCTCCTCACTATCACAAGTATCACCCTGTCCATCACGGTCGATATCTCCCTGTACCCGATTCGGATGTGCTGGGCAATTATCCTGACTATTCATCACCCCATCCCGATCATAATCGTCACACGCATCTCCTCGACCATTGTAATTCTCATCACGTTGATCTCCATTAGCCAATCCGACACAATTATCTCTGCGATCAATCACTCCATCCCCATCACTATCGGCGGGTCGATAGAGTGGGTTAGCTATCATCTTACCTCCGAAGAGACGTTTCACATCGGTGTTGTCACTCAAATTTGCTGATTCACCAACGGGAGCAATGTACCCCCCATCCGAATAGGCATAGAGTATGTACCGTTCACCCGGGCGAGCTAGAAATCGTACACTACTTTCACTCGTTGATGGAATATCTTCTTCCAAGAAATTTATCTCCCGAATACGAAGCGGCTGACCATACCATAATTTAAGAATCAATGAGCTTGTCGTCAATTTAGGAAATCGCACTGATGTTCCCGAGAGGCTTGACTGAGCCAGAAGTATACGAGGAGCGCTCGAACCATCTACACTGGGCACCGAAACAGCCACTGATTGGGGCAACGCAACATACCGATCAAGAGACAAAGTAAGACCAGACAGACTGATGGGTCGAGAAAATGTCACCCTCAGTTCAACCACCGATGAACTCTCTTCTTGAGCAGGAAATTCTGCCAGAGTATCACCGTTCCCATCTACGAGAAAAGAAACTGTCCCCATACTCGGCTGAGCATCAGTGTTCATCATTGCTTGAGCCCGAGAAAAAGTCTGTGTTTCTCGATAGAGGTATGGTTGAAATTGTTTGGTTGTCTCTTCATACACTACTGCGTCGTGTACTCGAAAGGCTGGATCGGATACTGGGATATCTACCACGGTTGGGATTGTGACAGGAGTGGCCACCGAGAGCATCTGTTCGAAAACAGACAGTGTCTCTTCAGCATCTAGCAATGATTCTTTATCGCCTTGAGCCAAAGCACCAATCGGAAAAAATACGACTGTAAAGACGAGAAAAAGATACCGCATATTGATATGGTTAAGGAGGTTAGATGCCTTGTACATCGTTTCTTTTTTTTCGTCCCAAGAACGCGGTACTCATAAGGAGAATTCCAATCACCGCAAATACAATGATACGGCCCTCAGTACTCATCGCTCCCATCTCAACCAAGAGTAGGTGTGCTGTCACAAAGATAAGAAGGGCGCTACCGAGAAGTTTCCGCGACTTGGATTCACGCGCACGCCCAGACACATAATAGTACAGCCCAATCAGGGTATAGACAGCGAGGCTTATCGTCGTCGCCAGCGTATCACTCCAAGCCACGTGTGTCATGAACCAGAAAAGTATCATTCCGAGCAATCCACTGACAATGGACCAGAAGAGTCCGGCAGAAAGTTTCTCCGTATGAATCTCCCCGTCACGCTCCCAATCGCTCTGAACAAAGAGATACCCAGCTACACCAAGCGCCAAGGTCAACACCAAGATAGCAAAGAAATCAGCGGTAAAAATGTTTTTTGCAACAGCATAGTGAGCAATATTATCAAGTACTAAGATGAGAGGCACAACAAATAAAATGCTTGCCCGCTTGGCCGCTCCCGCTTGCCCCAAGAAAGCAAGTAACCCGATGACCAACAAGGACACTTCGAATGTCAGCGCGATATTGAGGAGTGGCCCATCGAGCTCATAGACGGTGGCTGCCGCGAGGAGAAGCACTGCGACTCCCGAATGAACAATGACGGGTGCTAAGATACGCGTCGATGCGTACACGACATACGCTCCGACACTGGCTGTGACTGCCGCAATCACCGCGACAAAGCTCTTGGCTTCTGGAATAATTTCCTGATCAATCCACCCGATGAGCAAAATACCGTTTAACAATGCGGCGATCAAATCGGCCGGTTCAGCTTTTCGGTCATACACCAGAGAGAAAATATTGAAAATAAAGAACATGAGTGCGAAAAATGTCGCAAACAGGGCATGCATAACATCTGGTGCGCCCCCAAAACCAAGAATATACGGTGCCGAGTAAAAACAATACACCATAATCGCTGCCGTAGTCAGCTCACGCCATCCAGTCAGTCGAGTCACCCAAAGCACTCCCAAGCAGAGTATCGCGAGATAGGCAAAAAGACTCATGAAATCACTCGCTTGGGAATGGACCAAAAATGGAGCGATGGAGCCCAGTAAAAGTGCAAGAAAAACAAGCGCGCGAGTTCTCTCAGTAACACTCACATACGCAAGGAAAACTGTCGTCAAGAACAGGAATCCGAGGGCGAGTATTGGTGGAAAAAGATCATATTGAAACTGTCCAGCCGCAATGGAAAGATAGACAATGCCCGCACCCAAAGAGAGAAAGACGCTCCCCTGATTCCGAAACTGCTGAATGCGCTTCGTGCCAAAACCAAGAAACAAGACACCGAGAGCCACGCCAAGCATCACTCGACCTGCTGGCGGAATAAATTGCCATGCATAATACGGGATGACCCATCCAATAGCGAGGAAAAACAGTATTGCTCCGAGTTTCACCGGCCAATCATGCAAAAACCACTGCCACGCCTGTTCACCCAGGCCTGGCTCATGCTCATGCGGGACAAAAACTGGCGGTGGCGGTACTGGCGGCAAAGGAACAGTTGTCTGAGACACTGGTCGATTGCTTTCTTGTGTCTGCACGTTAGATATGGCTGACTGTATACTCCCACCGATACTTCCACCGAGGCCTTTCTTTTTTTCTGTCCATTCTCTCTCTATCCTTGAGACATTCCGCCAGGCAACAATGGAAAGCACTAATGCCACTATCGAAAGTACTTCAGCCATATTTTTTATTTTTCTCGAACGATACTATAAATTAATTTTTTTGGTAATCACTGATACCCCGGGAATTTCCCAGGCTTCTCCTCCAAGCGTCTTGATGATTCCAATAATACTCACAATAACAAAGAAGAGATTGGCAACAGGTAGCAACATCCAACCGAGTATCGGAATAACTCCCAAAACCAAATCAGCAACTACCCAGACAATGAAAAGCGCCATGCCTTGTTTGGCATGAAACTGAGCGAACTTGCTCTCCTTTTCAGTCAAGAGTGGGACAAGGAAAAGCAGAAAGATATACGAAAGACAGGCTATTCCTTTGTGCTTCTCGATATCTTGTGCATCAAATTTTCCGGCTGAAACCGGTGCGGCCGAGAGTGTCTCAGAGTGTGACTGTTCTTCTGTTTCTTGATCGCTCATAGTTCTTTCGTATTATCTATTTATAACTTCATTCAGAAGAAAAATTTTCTTTTTCTTCTCCTTCTAAAATACTCTCTTCTTCGATTTCTCGCAAAATTTCCGCGGGGATTGGATGTCGTTTCGGACTCACTCCTGGATAACGCCAGGCACTGATTACTCTGATACTCTTTGTTTGAAGAATATCGTGCCCAGATGGCAATGATGTCGTCCAGCCAATTTTTTCCACGGCAGACACATTCCGCTCCTGAAACATGACCCACACTTCCTGCTTCCAGGTTTCCTTCCCGTTAATCATCTTGGAAGAAACAGGCTGCATGACTGCTACCGTTTTGGGAGCGATACCAGTCTCTTTGCGTTTGGGAGAACGAATAACTCCTCGCACTTTCTGTACCGATAAACCATACTGTCGCATCTTGTGTTGCGCGTGAGCCGTGAAAACATACGCCCCTGATTGACGACCAGGGACACCTTCGGCCAGATTCTTTTTTTGCTTGGCAAGAAATCGCTCCCGAGCCTGACGAGCAAATTCCTGATAGGGAGAGGACATATTTTCTCTAGGAAGGGATATCCATGCCACGGAGAGCAGCGATGCGCTCTTCCATAGGCGGATGCGTCATAAAAAGCTTGGCCACTTTGTTTCCCTTGAAAGGATTGGCAATATAGAGAGAAGCCGTTGCCCGATTGGCCGCCTCGAGCGGCTCAGTATCCCCGGAAATTTTTTGAAGCGCTGAGGCCAGCCCATCTGGATAGCGAGTCAGAAGCGCGCCGGAAGCATCAGCCAGGAACTCCCGTTTGCGTGAGATAGCAAGTTGCATAAGTGTGGCAGCGATCGGTGCGAGAATAGAAAGTACGAGTGCCACCACAATGAAAATAATTTGCAGGCGACTATCACTCTCTCGATCTCGATTCCCTCCAAAAAATGCCCAGTGCCGAAACCAGTCCGCCAAAAGCGCGACAAATCCTACCAGAATCACCACCACGGTTGAAAGAAGTGTGTCACGATTGCCAATATGGGAGAGTTCATGCGCCGCCACTCCCTCAATTTCAGATTTATCAAGACGTGAGAGAATCCCCGTTGTAAAACAAATCACTCCATGCTCCGGATCACGCCCGGTAGCAAAAGCATTTATGGCACTATCTTCAATAATATAGAGCTTGGGCATCGGAAGACCAGCCGTGATAGCCAGGTTTTCTACGATACGATAGAGTTCTTTGTTTGTCTCAAATTCAACTGGCTTGGCACCGCTCATGGATAATACGATGCGGTCGCTCCACCAATACGAGCCAATGCTCATGACCGTTGAAAACAAAACACAGCCATACAGGATAGCACTCGAATTCATCGCTTGGGCAAAGACAAAACCAACTCCGATAACAAACAGCAAAAAGCCGGTAATGTACACCCAGGTTAAGCGGATATTTTTATCTTTCTGCGTGTAGAGAGTCGCCATAATAGGTCACAAAAAGTGCTTATAGTCCGTCTGAGTATACCATTTTTGACTCAAGGAGAAAACCTTGACAAATCAGCTATTTCTCGCCAAGATAAGTCATCTTTCAGGCAAAGTCTGAGAGAGTGCACCTTCCCAATCACCTTCACTGGAGCACGTCATGCACACATATCCCCGTTTCACTGATTCCTACCAAAAGAATCAGGTAGCTCTACTCAACCATCTCGGCCTCACCGATCCGTCCCTGGCACCTTTCGCTCGCATTCTCTGCTTTGAGCCGTATCGTCCGATCAAAAAACCCCAGCAGAGCATTTTCATGCTATCAGCCTCGAGTTCGGCTGATGGCGGACAAAAACTCTACGTAGACGAACACGCAGATGGATCCCAATCCTACCATGACACGCCACGTATTCCTGGTGTACCAAGGGAGGGCGATGTCATCTACACCCTCTCGCCGGAGAGTGAAGAGCCCGAGTCAGCATGGCTTCTCCTTGTATGTTCAGTCATTGCCCTGCACCATGTTGGCTCTTGGCCGGAAATGCGTCAGGATCCCGAAATCCGTGGACAACGTGACTGCTGGTGCTTCTGGCTCGATGACGATGACCGCGATTTTATTACTCAGTTTTTCAGTGAGAGATGGGAAGAGCTCACGCAAGACCATCCGCTCTGCCGAGACATCATAAGTCAAAAGACGCTTTCGTTCGACAATACCTTCGACCAAGGCACTCTCACTGGCCAAGCACGGCTCGAGCACTGGTTGCGCTGGATTGTCGAGTGGATCTGGAGCAATCGCGTTCCGGAATCACCAGATGTTTTCTCCTGTGAAACGGATGCCTACGCACGTGCCATTGGACTGGTGGTCCGGCTACTCGGTGACGGCACGCTCCAAGTCGTCCAGCAGACAGATGGTGAGTGGACGAGTAATCAGTGGCTGCTTCATGCTGTTGAACTCATCAGGAGCGGTGTCATCATCTCCAACTGCTGCCACACCGCCATGACAAGCTACTCGCCGGGCAATCCGATTATTGGGCCAGCTGGTCGCTCACCAAGTTCAGGCAATGTCACTCTTGGGTATTTCCCCTTCGCCTCAAAGTTCAGTGGCTGGGGGGCGGAGCAATTCGCCGCACAAGGTCTCCGGGTTGGATTTGGAACCTACGTGCATCCATCGGCCTATATCGGATCCGACGTCACCATCGGTCACGGTGTCATCATCGAGGCTGGAGCCCACATCGGAAACCATGTCACCATCGAATCCCAAGCCTATGTCGGGGTAGGAGCCCATATCGAGAATGGGAGCACAATTGGAGTCGGTGTCAGACTGCTCGATATGCAAATCCATAACAAAAGACCCGTCATCATCGAGTGTGATGTGACGATACAATCTGGCGTCATCATCGAGCCGGATAGCCAACTAATCATAACTGTTGGCACCACCATCGAATACGGGGTCATCATCACGAGTAAGACTTGATTCTGCTACCCGAGTGGAGAAATCGTAAAGCAAGGCACGGGGTTCTACCGGCGCACGATATCCCCCATGCAGTCAGTTTCGCCTCAATATCCATG
>WBZQ01003199.1_pt1 | contig 10256 bp, 11 predicted proteins | sample 5204251 | NCBI WGS metagenome assembly WBZQ01 (sample SAMN12412402, study PRJNA552823) | activated sludge metagenome | isolation source: activated sludge from nitrification reactor of wastewater treatment plant... | place: USA: Virginia | collected 2017-09 | reverse complement strand
CGACCATGTGCACTCCACCGCCGGTGACGACGAACAACGTTGGCGGGAATGGGAATTGGAGCTGGTGGCCGATCCCGAGGACCGCGAGCTGCTGGAACGCCTCGGCCATCGGTTGCTCGACGCCGGCGCGACGCCGTCCCGCTCGGCCGCCAAGCTGGCCCGCGTGCTCGGCGATCCGCCCGCGTCGGCGCCCGTCCCGGCCGACCCGATCCACCGCGCGGTCGCCGAACACGTCGACGAGCTGATCGTCTGGGACCGGGCGGTGCGCGCCGACGAGTGGGACTCGGTGCACCAGATGCGGGTGACCACCCGCAAGCTGCGCAGCCTGCTCAAGGACTCCGAGGCGTCGTTCGGGCTGACCGACGACGCCTGGGTGCTCGACGAGCTGCGGGTGCTGGCCGCGATTCTCGGGGTCGCGCGCGACGCCGAGGTGCTGGCCGAGAAGTACGAAGACGCCCTCGACGAGCTGGAGCCCGGGCTGATCCGCGGACCCGTGCGGGAACGGCTGGTCGACGGGTCACGACGGCGTTACGAGGCCGGGTGGCGGCGTTCCCTGGCCGCGATGCGCACCCCCCGGTACTTCCGCCTGCTCGACGCCCTCGACGAACTGGCCGCCGCCGAGCCGGTCCCGCTCGAGCAGCACGGTGAGCAGCCGGGCAACCTGAGCGGCGCATACGCGCGGCTGCGCAAATCGGTGCGGACCGCCAAGGCGGCCGAGAAGGCCCAGGACCCGCGCCGGGACGAGGCGCTGCACCGGATCCGCAAGACCGCCAAGCGGCTGCGCTACACCGCCGCGGCGGTCGGCCGGCGCCGGGTGACCGATGCCGCCAAGACCATTCAGACGCTGCTGGGTGATCACCAGGACGCCACCGTCAGTCGCACCCACTTGGCGCATCAGGCCGAGGTCGCGCACGCCGCCGGTGAGGACACCTTCACCTACGGGTTGCTGTATCAGCGCGAGGACGACCTGGCCCACCGCTGTCGCGCCGAGCTCGACGACGCCCTTAGCGAGTTGAAGCGGGCGGTTCGGCGAGGGTAGGGGCGAACGAGCTGGCCTGTAAGCCGGAACATGGTCGCTGGCGTTTGTTGTGTTTGCCAGCGTTGGACGTGCTGAAAGTGACTGGTCAGAACGTTGGTTGTGTTGGCTAACGATGAGCGCCGCTGAATCTACTGCGGTCCCACTGCGGTCCCTGAGATGGCGGACCCGGCCCGGTCAGCTCGACCGGACGACAGCCTCCCAATGGCGCACCCGGCCGCGGGCGTCGTAGACGCGGACGAACGGCTTATCGAGTCGAGCGCCGACCTTCGTTCCGAAGTCCACCGACACGATGCTCGCGCCGCTTACATCAAGGGAGCGCGGCAAGATCAGGCGGTAGTAGTTCTGGAAAATCAGTGCCCGCGTCGTCAGGACGCAAATGGGGTTGGCCACCGGGACCAACCACTTCAGGATAGTCGATCGAACAGCGTATTCGGGCGCTGATAACTAGGCTCGCTCTCTATGCCGACCGACACGATCAATGGGATCCCCCGACTGGACCTTCACACCCGCCCTGTGTGGAAGCGGAAAGCGGCATGGTGGATGGGTGGCCCACTGTTTGCCAGTAAGCGCGGGCTGGCGCTTTGGCGCAAGTTCGCTGCGCCTATCGAAGCGCCACTAATGAAGGCGACGCGGGGGCGGGTAAAACTTAGTTTCACGTTGCCGGTCGTGGTGTTGACGTCCGTTGGTGCCCGCAGCGGCGAGCGGCGGGAGATTCCTCTCGCATACTTCACTGACGGTGACGACGTGATCCTGATCGCTTCGAACTATGGACAACAGCGTCACCCCGCTTGGTACTACAACCTGTTAGCCCACCCCGAGTGCGAGTTGCACATTGGCCCGCACGGTGGCCGATTTGTGGCGAGCGAGGTACGAGGTGGCGAGCGGGATGAACTCTATGCACGCGCCGTGGATCGGCTTGCTCACGTTTTCGCCCTACATGAGAAGCGAACCGGCGACGTGCGGACCATCCCGGTCATGCGGCTGACGCCCATTCGGTCTGAATAAAGCCGGTACACATACAGATTCACCTTTCTGCTTTATCCGGCTCGTTCCCGCAGGATGCCAGCGAGGTCCACCGTGTCCGTCGTCCGGGTCGCTCCCTGCCCGATGTCGCCGAGCGGACGCCGGGATGCCAGGTGCGGCTTGCGGGTCAACAGCTCCTCGATCGCCGCCGTCAGCGCGTCCGGGTCGTCGAGGTGCGCGGCGTCGAAGGCGAGATCGGTGGGGTCGGCCAGTCGGCCCGTCGCGGCCACGAGCGCAGTGTGGAGCCGCTGCGCCAGCCCGTCGGCCTCCCCGGCTCGCTCGCGATACCGCTGATTCTCGCGGCGCAGCTTCTCGACGTAGGTACGGCTGAACGTCTCGGCGTCCGCGTCGTCATCCTCGGTGTCCGTCTCTCCGGCGACGCCGCTGGCGTCGTCCTCCGACTCGCTGCCGTCCCCGTCGATCTCGACGTTCTCGGCCTGCTCGGCGTCCTCGGTGATCTGCTCGTCGGTGGTGTCGGTGTCGATGACGCTCATTGTGTCTCCACTTTCGTTGTGTTGGTGGGTAATTCGGCTGTCGGGGTCATGACGATCTCCTGCTGGCAATTGCAGTTGAGGTGCCGCTTGAAGTGCGCGTCTTTCGGGAACACCCGGCCGTCCTCGGCCCACCGCTGGCACCGCTCGCAGGGGTCGGCGTCGAGCACCCGCGTCCATCCCTCGACCCGCGGGAGCCGGTTGATGATCTCGACGGTCACGGCCTGGCCGGTGTCCAGCGGCTCGGCGCGGGCCAGCCGCTCCAACCGCATCGCCGCGGTGTCAACCGGATCGGTGTCGGCGCTGTCCTCGTCGTCGGCGTCCTCGGCGGGCTCGTCGGCGGCGTCGTCCAGATCGTCGAGGATCGTCGCCACCGCCTTGGCCAACCGCTCGGAGTCATCGGCTGGCGCGATGCCGGTCGGGGGTGCCGGTTCCCCCGCGGCCACCTCGATCTGAGCAGTCACGAACAGATCGGCGAGCGTAGTCGCCGCAGCGTTGGCGACGTTAACGACCGCTGCCAGCGCCTCGCTGGCCGCGTTCGGCGTCAATCCCCCGGCTTGCAAGGCGGCGTACAACGCGAGCATCTGCGCAGCGGTCGCCGCGGCCAGCGCCTCCGTCTGCGCCTGGTAGTCCTCGACGACGCTCACGCGGTCCGCCCGCCCCTCACGAGGTCGAGCCCGGCACCGTCCAGCGCCTCGGCGCGGCGGGCGGTCCGAATCTTCGCGATCTCGTCGTCGCTGTACCCGAGCTTGGCCAGGGCGTAGGACGTGGGCAGCAGACCGGCCTGATGGAGCTTGACCACCGCGTCGGCCTCCTGGGCGACGGATCGTGTGGCGGCGTCGGCCCACTGCACGCGGCACTCCACCGTCGTCGGGTCCACACCGTCGCGGACGGCGACGATGAGCCGGGCCACCTGCTCCCAGGCCCTGCCGAATGTGGCCTGTCGAGCCTCGGCGCGGGCCGTCAGGCTGGCCTCCGCGGCCCGCAGCGCGTCGGCGCTGGCCGGGTTGTCGCTGAACACGCCGACGTAGTGCGCGGGCAGCGTGGACACCGCCATGATCTGGCCGAGGATCACCCGGACCGCCGCCTCATACCCGCCGAGGTCGGCGGCGTTGAGCTGGCCGAACTTGGCCTGATCGTTCTCGCTGATCATGGCGCGGTGGCCCTCGGGGATCGGGTTGACCTCCCGCATGACCGGCTGGCCGTCGTCGTCGAGGACCGGATCACCGTCGGCGTCGAGAACCGGCTCCTCGGTCAGCTCGATGCCGGTGGCCCAGCGCCGCGGCCGACCGACGTACTCCGAGGTGACCATCAGGTCGGCCAGCGTCTTGTTCAGCGCATCGACCAAGGGCATCAGGTCGTCGATCTCGCTGCTACCGAAGTCGTCGAGCAGCCGGTCGGAGTTGCGCAGATTGACGACCGGGACGACGCCCAGCGGGTTGGGGATCGTCTCGACGGTGTTGAACCCGGTGATAGTCGCGCCGGTCGTGTTGGCCCGCAACCGCATGATCCGGTCACGCAGGTACAGCGCGGCCTCGGTCGTCGTCTTGGTCTCCCAACGCTTCACCGCGGCCGTAATCTGCCGGGTCGCCGGATCACGCTGTACCGCAACCTGCTTGGCGCTCTCGATCGTCACCGTCGGCCGTCCGAGCGCATCGGCCCAGACGATCACGTAGGAGTCGCCGAACAGCAGCGCCTCACGGTGCGCGACGCCGCTGGTCTGGTCGAGATCGTTGCGAATCCACTCCGGCCACACATCGGCGACGGTGAACCCGGTGATCCGCAGCCGCTCGGCCAGAGCGGTGACCGCCAGCCGGGGAATGTTGGACGCCATGCGCCCGAATCGGGTTCCCAGCGCCACCTTGGCCTCCGGGGACAGGAACGCCAGCGGTTGCGTGCCGTCGTAGTAGCGATCGAGCGCGGTGTACGTCGCGACCGGCTCATCGAGCCGTTGCAGAAGCTGCGTCACCAGCTCGGTCTGGGTCATGATGCAAAACTCCTCACACGCTTGCGGTTCTTGTTTCCGTGCCAGGCCGCTCGGTCGAACGCCACGATGGCGGTGACGGCGGCGTCGATCTTGCGGGGACTGCCCTTCTTGTCCTTGCTGACGAGATCGCCCATCGGGGTCGGTTTGGCGACGCAGTGGGCGACGTGCATGGCCAGCCGCGGCTCACCGTCGTGGGTCACGGCTTTGGTCGTCACGGCCTGATAGAGGCGGTCCGTCGCCGGAGCCATCCGCTGCGCGTTCGCGGTGTTCCATTCCAGGACGCGGCGCTCACCGTGACGCTCTGACCACTGCTCGATCTCCGAGCGCCAGCCCCAGGGGTCCGCGGCCAGCTCGATCACGTCGAACTTCTGAAACGCCATCTGCACGGCCATATCGACCTCGGCCCGCGGCACCCGCCAGCGCGGATCGCCGGGGTTCTCCCAGATGCCTTCGAGCCAGATATAGCCGTCCAGCGTGCAGCCGACGAGCGCCGTGCTGTCGCCGCTGGCGCTGCCGTCGAACGCCAGGACCACCCGCTCGCGAGGCTGGACGGCCCGCTGCGCCGCGCAAGCGTCCCAGGCTGCCCACGGCAACCACGACTCGACACCAGTGACCCATTGGCCAAGACGGAGCTGACGGAACACCGGCTCGCGGATCGTCTTGCGGGCCGCTTCGATGCCGTCCTCGCTGAGGAACGGGTCGGCGCACGCCAGCGCCGGGTTACCGACCCGCCACGCCTGGCGGTCGGTCGCCGCGCAACCCTCCGGGGCGGCGAACTCCCGGAAGTAGAAGCTCGGATCGTCACCAGCGCGGCCGTGCTCGACCAGCCGCCACATCACCGAATCCGGCGAGCTGGCCGGTGTGCTGATCGCCAGAGTCAGCGACTCCGGCCGCTTGCCCGATACCGACGTCACGGCCTCCCAGACGGCTTCGGTGACGACGTGCAGCTCGTCCACAACCAACAACGATGGATCGTGACCGTGCAGAGCACCCGGTTCGGCCGGCAACGGCGTGAGCGTCGCGTCGTTCTCCGGCAACACCAGCCGATCGGCGTACACCTGCACCCGGTCGGCCAGCAGCGGATTCAGCTCGACGATGCGCTTGGCGTACTTCATGGTGATGTTGGCCTGGCGCTGATCGCTGGCCACGACCAGCACCTCGGCGGATGCGTCGCCGACGAACAGCTCGGCCACGCCCAACGCCGCGGCCAACATCGTCTTGCCATTGGCCCTTGGGATGCTCACCAGCGCCGTGCGGATGCCAGGCGCGAAGGCTCCCCGAACGATCTCCCGCTGGAACGTCCGCAGCCGGAACGGCTCACCGGCACCGTGACCGCGAGGGGTGACCACGTACTCGCCGATGAACCGCTCCCGGCGCTCTGCCCGGCCAGCCGGATAGTCCGACAGGTCCAGCGGCGCGGCCTTGACCGTGCCCTTCGGCCCGGCCCTCACGACGCCACCGCCTTTGCCGCGACGAGTTTGCTGTTTGCTGCTCCCAGCGCCGCCGCCCGGATATCGGTGTGTAACTCGGATTGAGCCTCAGGCCGCGGGTCTGGACCGGGCCGGGGAGGGGTGATTCCCCTGGTCGGCGCGATCAGGCGAGTTTGCTGGCCGCGTCCAGGAGTTTGCTGGGTGCGGGCGGCACCGCGACGGCGGTTGCACCGGCCGCACACCACGTCCACGTCGGCCAGCCGGACCGGCTTGCCAGCGGCCTTCCGCGCCCACGCCTCCGGGGCGTGGTCGGCCTGCAAGTCCCTGGTCGTCCCGCAGTCCGAGCACCACGGCTGTAGACGCCGAGCTTGGCGGCTCAGCCGGGTCCAGGACGCATCGTAACCACGAGCGGCAGCCGCCGCCTTCGGACTCGACGGACGAGCGTGCTCCGGGCAATGAGCGCCGTCTGTCGGCTCACCGCAGTCGATGCACGGACGCAGAGTCACGACTCCTCCGTCGGGTCTTTCTCGGCGATGGCCTTGAGCACCTGGCGGCGTAGCGAATCGACGCCATCGTGCGGGTCGCGGCCGTTCGCGGTAACGCGGATAAGACGCTCGATCAGCCACAGGAAATACTGCATGATCGGCGCGACGTCGTTCCACGGTTCTAGCAGAACATCGACACGGTTATTATTCCGGTCGAGGGCGGCGTCGATAATCGCCAACGCGGTGAGCGCCGCGTCGAGCTGGTGATCGTTCAAATTGGTGCCCACGGTTTCATTCTCCCATTCTTGTAGGGTCGAGCCATTCCGCTGACCAGTGGCAAGTCCAGACGTGCCCACGGCTGCACTGATACCGGCCGGTGAGCATCGCCGCTCCACCCGGCCAATGGACTTCCTCGGGCGCAAAGATCACGTCCAGGCGCGAGCAGTTGAATTGCTCCACGCAGCTCGCGCAATAGTCGCAGAGCCATTCACAGGTGCATTCTTCGGTCATCGTTCTAGTTCCTCTATAGATATTTGCTGATGGAAACCTCCGCGTCGGCACGCCACTGCGCCAACACATGCCACCGCGCCAACTGGCCAACGCGCTGAGCTGCATCGAGCCAACGCGCCAATCCATCGAGACATGTCGCTAGGCTTGGCGCGGTGGCGCGGCGGTGTCACAGCTCGTCCTCCCGGCTGAATTTGCCACTGGCGTCGATCACGATTCCCTCGTCGTCCACAAGCGTGCCGCCGATCAATTGCCAGTGATTGATCCTTGGAGACCCTTCGGAGAAATATTCGAGGCGGTTCGACTTCTTCAATTTCGACGCTGCGCGTTGGAGCGTGCGCTCCCTGATTCCGTCCGCCGCCGCCGCATTCTTTACGAGCTTTCCCGCGGTCCGACCGTGCTCGGTGAGGTAATCCTCAAGCCAGTTCACGGCCTCAATCAGTGCTGAATCATCTTCGTCGTCACCTTCGGGTCCGTAGAACGCGGCGCTGATCAATTCGCGTGACGACTTCCCGGCCGACTCGACATAAGTCAGCCGCGGCACCGTTCCGTCGCTGGAATCGGTCGGCTCGAAATGCTGCACCGCCGTGATACGAAAACGGTCCGCCGCCGATTGTCCGGCGATATTCGATTTCTCCGGGCCGATCAGCACGCAATCGGCATTGTCGGGGTCGGCCTGCGCGAACAAGGTGGAACGGGCCTTCTTCCGCAGCTCCGAGGTGATGCCGTACTTGTCCCGAGGGTTCGCCGTGGCAGTCCTGTTCGTATGCGTCAGCAGCAGCACCGACGCCCGCGTGGTGGCCGCGAACTCTCGCCAGGGGTGAAGCGCCTGCCTTGCCTGCTGCGGGTCGCGGACCTGCAACCCGGACGGCACGGTGTCCAGCCACGCATCGACGACGACGAGCGCAGGCGTGACGTCCGACTCCGACAGCACCTCGATATGCGCCGGGAAGGTCGGAGCGCCGCTGCCGTCCTCCTCCACACAGATCACATGAACGAAGTCGAGATTGACCCCGGCCACCAATAGGCGCGGCAGCACCGACGTGGACCAGTCGTCCTCAGTGGCGACGATGAACACATGCGCCGGGTCACGAGCCGGGATGCCGTATTCGGGGCACGCCTTGCCGGTGGTGACGTAGACGATGAGCCAGACCCAGAACAGGCTCTTGCCGATGCCCTCGTCGCCGACGAGCAGCGTGACCGCCGCTGCGGGTACGCGACCTTGGGCAACCCATTCAATCGGCTCAGCGGGCGTCAGGGACCGCGCACGACGTACCTGCGGACGCTCCGCCTCGCCGTCGCCACTGCGGGCCGCTTTCCAGTCCTCGGCTTCCCACCGCTCGACGATGCGCACCGTATCGGCGTCGCTGGCCGTGGTCGCGATCTGCAAGAGCAGCACGTCGGACACCGGAGCCTTGAACTCCCGTACCAGCGCCGCCGCAGTGAACTTCACCGCCTTACCCGCATACCGCTTGTGCTTCTGAACGGTCAGTGCGTCGCGGGCGTAATCGGCGACCTTGGTTCCCCAAGTTCCGATGAGGCCGGATTCCGCCGCGGCCACGATCGTAGACAGCGAGAACTCGGCGAACGGCTCGATACCGTGCTTGAGCGCCAGGCTCAACACCGTCGCAGTGGCCAGCTTGTTCGTCGCCTTCGCCGGATCAGGCTTGCCGTTCTTCGCCGCCCACGCCGCGGCCTCCCCCGCAGTCGGCACATCGTGCAGGAACTTGTGCAACCGTCCGGCCTCGACGGCGGTGTCGGTCATCGACGCCAGAGCCTTGCGCTGGTCCGCGGTGACTGACGCCATGACCAGCTCGGCGGCGTGGGCGCACCACAAATGGGTCGCGGGCTTCGCCTTGCGCTCGTGTTCACTGCTTTCACGACGTGAAAATGGGCTGTCGTTCGCGGTAGACTCGGTACTGGTCACTTGTCTCGGTGTCCTATCGGTAAGTCGCCTCGTCGGGCTTGAACTCCCCCGGCGGGGCGCACTCGTTTCAGGCGTGCGCGGCCGTCTGCGCCGTTTCTTGTTCGGCCAACCAGCGGTTGACTTCTGAGAGCCGCCAGGCACGACGTCGGCCGAGCTTGAACGACCGCGGGCCAGTGCCGGTGTGCGTCCAGTAACGGATCGTTCCCAGCGGAACGCCGCCGAGCATCATCGACAGCTCGGGCGAGAAAATGATCCGGTCGTCGTGGGCGTCGGTCGTGGCCACCGCATTCTCCTCGTGAAGTTCCATAGATGTGCTCTAAGTGATGCCCAACGTAATCGTGGCTTGCACTTCACGTCAAGCACAGTGCATGATCTTCATATGGAGAACATTTTCAGTAAGCAGGTCGGTGAACGGGTCGCCAAGGTCCGCACGGCCATGAAGATGACGCAGGCCGAGCTGGCGCGTGGAATGAGCGAGCGCCTGGGCAAAGAGGTCCGTCCCCTGACGGTCACCCGGCTTGAAGGCGGGAAACGGCCCATCGTGGTCGATGAACTCAGGGCCGCGGCGGAGACGCTGCGCGTGTCGGTGGCCGACCTGATGAACACCGACCACGATCTCGATTTCGAGTATCTGGCGGTCATCATGGCAGCCGAGCAGAAGTCGCGTGCGGCCTACGAACTAGGCCGTGCTGTTCGCGAATTTCTCAGTGCCGATACATATTTGCGCAAAATGATGGAGTTGAAGCTGGACATCACGACGCTGCCCATGTCAACGCGGATGTTCGTTGCCCAGATGGTCAAAAGCACGCCGTTCGATCGGGTGGTCGATGAGGCTCGACGCGATTGGGGAAAAGATCATGACGCAGAGGCGTAACCGCCGCGCCGGAGTCGAGGACCGATGGCACACCAGCACCGGCGAGCGATCTAGCCGCTACAAGATCGGAATGCGTTGGCGGGCAAGGTATGTCGATGAGGGCGGCCGCGAGCATGGCAAGATGTTCGACCGGAAGATTGACGCACAGCGGTGGCTGGACGGCTTCACGGCCGCGGTGGTCACCGGCACCTACGTGGACCCGAAGGCCGGACAGATCACGTTCCGCGACTACGCCGAGGCGTGGCGGAAAATGCAGGTGCAGCGGCCCAGCTCCCAGGCCCACATCGAGACGATGCTCCGCCGCCACACCTACCCGACCTTCGGCGACCGGCCGCTGTCGTCGATCATGCCCAGCGACGTCCAGGCGTGGATAAAGGGCCTTGAGCTGGCACCGGCCCTGCGTGTCAGGATGAGTTGAGTCCACTGGTTCATAGCAAATCCGCCTGACGCAGGGCGAGATACGGATCAACACACCATCATGAGCAGTCCCACT
>WBZQ01003197.1_pt1 | contig 10257 bp, 12 predicted proteins | sample 5204251 | NCBI WGS metagenome assembly WBZQ01 (sample SAMN12412402, study PRJNA552823) | activated sludge metagenome | isolation source: activated sludge from nitrification reactor of wastewater treatment plant... | place: USA: Virginia | collected 2017-09 | reverse complement strand
ACAATTTGAGAGAGTTTCAAATTCACGTTAATGATATATTGGGCAATGAAAGGGATAAGAATCTCTTTGGTCCCGGACTCATAGTCTATGCACAGCACATCATTCGCCCCAGTTTCAAGTAATCCTTTGACAATACCCAATTTTTCACCATTGAGATTGATTACCTTTATGCCAATAAGATCTGACCAGTAATAACCTTCTCGTCCATCTTCAGGTAGAGCGGGTAAACAATCCCGGGGGATGGCAATCAGCATGCCTTTGAGCTTCGAGGCTTCGGTGCGGTCGGCGGACTCTTTAAGCTTTACAGTCAAGGTTGAGCCATTAATATGACTGGAAATGACGTGCACATTTTGCCAATCTTGCTGATCTTTGCTCAGCCACCAAGAGGTATACTTCGTCAATCCATCGATATGTTCTGTGTATGGATTAATTTTTATCCATCCATGAACACCAAAGGGGCCGATCACATGACCCATGATTACCATTGGGATGTTGGATAAGACTGCTTTAGTTATTAGTCGGAACTGATTGGGTAGTGGTATTAAATTGCTTTATTAGCCGGGTAGCCGTTGACGATAATTGAGCTCCCTTGGATCGCCAATACTCTACTCGGTCCAATTGAATTCTTAAAGATTCTTCTCCGCCGGTTGCTCTGGGGTTATAAAAACCTACGCGCTCAATAAATCGACCGTCGCGCGCATTTCGGGAATTAGCCACAACCATGTTATAAAAAGGGCGTTTTTTTGCACCACCTCTTGCTAATCTAATAATAACCATGTTTATTTAACTCTAAAGCCTATTAATTTAATTAAGATAATAACTTTGACTTCTCTTTCGAAGAACCCTAAATTTTACAGGAACTTTTTTGCTTCTTACAAGTAATAATATAGGATTATTTCTATTATTCTTCATTATTAATTTAGGAGTCATGAGCTTTCGGAACATTTATAGTTGCAAATTCATTGTAATACATTTGGTTGCTAAGTTATTAACTGTTATTTGGGATATTTGAATTGATCTCCGAATTCGCCAAAAAAATTATCGTTGCAGAGTCAGATCAGTGCGTTTCCTGTGGTTTATGTCTGCCACACTGCCCGACCTATCGGTTATTGAAATCAGAAGCTGATTCTCCACGCGGACGCATTGCATTAATGAATGGCGTCGCGAATGGCCGTATTCCACTGAATGAAAAATTTGTGCAACACATGAATCGTTGTTTAACATGTCGAGCCTGTGAAGCCGTTTGCCCAAACCATGTTTCATATGGAGAATTGATTGATCAGGCAAAATCTCTGATCGTGGATTCAAAGTCAGGTGGAGCTAGCAAAGAGAATTCAGTTACACGGAGATGGTTAAACCGATTATCTCTGTTGCACCCACTTCATTTGGAGCGCCTGCGAATCATATTTCGTTTATTGCAACATACGGGTTTGCTGAAATGGTTATCAAAATTCGACCGCGTTAAAAAGAATATTTTTTTTAAGTCTATTGCGCAGCTTCCCTCGATTAAATTTCCTTATGCGATCGCTGCCGATAAGAGGTTTTTGCCAGTCCGGAATCACTGGCAAGAAGTTTATCCTGCAGAAGGACCGGAGCGCGGACATGTAGGGTTGTTTCTGGGTTGCGTTGCCCGGATAGTCGATGTCGTCACCTTAAACTCGAGTATATTTGTATTAAATCGGCTCGGATATACGGTGCATATACCATCTCAGCAAACTTGCTGCGGGGCATTATCTCAGCATAAGGGTGAATTGCAGCAGGCTGCAATATTTGCACGGCAGAATAAGTCAGCTTTTGAGAAACTTAAAGTCAATACGATTATCAGTACGGCATCAGGTTGTGGTGTTCAGCTACTTGAATCGAATGTCGGTAATGAAAATTGCCAAGTAATCGACATTAATCGATTTTTAGCAGGAAAAATAGAATGGGAAAACGTCAAGATTGCTTCTCTGCCGGAAAAGATACTCGTGCATGATCCTTGCAGTTTGCGCAATGCGCTGGGAGGTCATGCATATGCGTATCAGCTTATTTCGTTGATACCGGATGCCCAGGCAATTCCTTTGGCAGGAAACGATCAGTGTTGTGGCGCGGCGGGAACGTATTTTATTGAACAATCTGAGATCGCGAATAACTTGCGGGAAAGCAAAATTTCCGCAGTGATGGGTAATCGATCGCAATATTTGGTAACCTCCAATATCGGATGCGCGCTATTTCTGGCTGATGGGTTGCTTGAAGGAGGAATCAATATTGAAGTGGTGCATCCCGTGACATTGCTGGCAAGGCAAATGGGTTTGCAATTATAATGATGTCAGGCCCATGCTAAAAAATAAAAAGTAATGGATAAGACTTTGTCAGACAGGTCCTTGTGATAAATGATAAAGGACATTTTATAATTTTCGCTTTCAACAGACGATGATGAACATTGATAAAATTATTATTGGGTTCGATAGTGCGTTGCGTACTTTGCTGACGCCAGCTCAAACCTTGCGGCCTGTTCCGGGAAGTGCGCTGCCTGAAGCGGAGCTTTCCGATACAGAGAAAAAATTATCTTCAGCCTTGATGCGGGTAAATCATGTCGGTGAGGTTTGCGCGCAAGCATTGTATCAAGGGCAAGGGTTAACAGCGCGTAATACGGATATTCAACAAACACTCATGCAGGCGGCTCGCGAGGAAACGGAACATCTGGCGTGGACGGAACGACGAATTGCCGAATTGGGCGGACGCAAGAGTTTATTGAATCCTTTATGGTATGCAAGTTCTTTTACGATAGGCGTGGTGGCGGGATTGTTGGGAGATAAATGGAATCTGGGATTCCTTGCTGAGACTGAACATCAAGTCGGTATGCATCTGGCCGGCCATTTGGAGCGATTACCTTCACAAGATGAAAAAAGCCGTGCTATTGTCAAGCAAATGAGCATTGATGAAGCGAGCCATGCCAACATGGCCCTGTCATACGGCGGTGCAGACTTGCCGCTACCAGTAAAAATCACGATGAAACTAGGTTCGAAAGTTATGACTCATACAGCGTACTGGGTATGAAGGTATACAAAAATTAAATTGCAGATTGCGTCGTATTCTTCGCGAGCGCATGAGCAAATAAGACGGGCATGACGATGAAAAACATCAATTTGACTCACCATTTTCTAATTGCAATGCCGACAATTGCGGATTCGATATTTTCCAAGACCCTGACCTATATTTGTGAACACAATGAACAGGGAGCAATTGGCATCGTCATCAATCGTCCGACTGATCTTACACTGGTCAATTTATTGAAACAATTGGGAATCTCTCAATCGGATCATTTGGCCGAAGCCACCCCCGTGCTTTTTGGCGGACCTGTCCAAATGGATTGCGGATTTGTGCTGCATCATCCGGTAGGTGAATGGCAATCAACACTCGCGGTTAATAAAGAAGTAGGCTTGACAACTTCTCTCGATATCCTCAAGGCCATCGCTCATTCTGACGGGCCTGAGCAAATACTGATTGCGCTGGGCTACGCGGGTTGGGCTGCTGGCCAGATTGAGCATGAATTGGCGCAGAATTCATGGTTGACTGTTCCCGCCTCAGCAGAGGTCATATTCGATATGCCATCTGAAGAGAGATTACCTGCGGCGATGCAACTACTAGGGATCAATGATGCCAATCTTTCTAATGAAGTCGGACATGCCTGATTTTTTCTGCCAATGACCCATCAACACTCTATCCATCATTCAGATTCTGCGATGCAAGAACAAATGCCCAAAGGTACAGTGTTGGCTTTTGATTATGGTAAAAAACGTATAGGCGTTGCTGTGGGCAATAATTTACTGGGAGTGGCACAACCGTTGATGACGATTGATACTGAAGTAGCAGTGCAGCGCTTTGAGGCAATTGCGCAATTGATCAATACCTGGCAACCGGTTTTGCTGATTGTGGGTTTACCGGTGCATAGCGATGGGACTGAGCATGAAATGACACTATTGAGCCAGCGTTTTGCGCGGCGGCTTGCCGGACGATTCAATCTCAAGGTTATTCTGAAAGACGAGCGTTATACTAGTGAAATTGCCAGTTCCGAGTTACGCCAAGCCGGAATTTTTGGCAAAAAGCAAAAATCAATCCTAGATCAATGGGCGGCCCAGCAAATTCTTCAATCATTTTTTGATGAGCGCCATGCAACTGCCTGATGCCGAGCTCGCGTTCAAGAATCTCGCGCAGCAAATCCTGGCGGCTGATAACAAACTTTTTGCGCTGGTTGGTATTCATACCGGAGGTGTATGGCTAGCTGAGCGGTTGCACCAAGAAATGGCGAGTGCATTACCGCTTGGTACATTGGATGTGTCCTTTTATCGGGATGACTTTGATAAGATTGGGCTCCATGCGCAGGTTAAGCGATCAAAAATACCCTTTGAGGTCGAGGGGGCGCATGTTTTGTTGGTAGATGATGTGCTTCACACAGGCCGGACAATCCGTGCGGCGATCAATGAATTATTTGATTATGGACGTCCAGCCAGCATCAGCCTGGCGACACTGGTTGACCGTGGAGGCAGGGAGTTACCGATTGCTGCGCAGTATACTGGAGTAGAACTTGCCATTCCGGCGGATAAGATGCTGGTACTGCAACGCGAGAAAAGCGGCAGGCTCAGTTTGGTTCTGCATGACAAGAGTCTGGTGGAATGATTAATAGAAATCCGCAACTGAACGATAATGGCGCGCTCCAGCATCTGCTGACAACCGAAGGATTGCCTGCCGCCATTCTGCTGCAAATATTAGATACCGCTGAATCTTTTGTGGGAGTTACTGAGCGTGACGTCAAGAAGATTCCGCTCTTGCGCGGTAAATCCATTTTTAATTTATTTTTTGAACCCAGTACGCGGACTAGGACGACCTTTGAGATTGCTGCAAAAAGATTATCGGCGGATGTCATCAACCTCAACATTGCGGTTTCTGCCCAGTCCAAGGGGGAGACCTTGCTCGACACAGTCAATAATCTGTCCGCAATGAATGCCGATATGTTCGTGGTGCGCCATTCTCAGAGTGGCGCAGCGCATTTGATCGCGAAACATGTTCAACCTGACATTCATGTGATTAATGCCGGTGACGGCAGTCATGCACATCCGACACAGGCGTTACTCGATATGTTTACGATTCGGCGTTTTAAACACGATTTTCGCAATTTGCGTGTCGCGATCATCGGCGATATCCTGCATTCGCGTGTTGCCCGTTCGCAGATCCATGCTTTGACCACCTTGGGAGTACCAGAAGTGCGCGTCATCGCTCCCAAGACCTTGTTGCCTAAGATGGTGGAACGTCTTGGCGTGCATGTATTTCATGACATGACGAAAGGACTGAAGGGAATCGATGTGCTGATGATGCTTCGGTTGCAAAATGAGCGTATGAAAGGTGCCAATTTGCCCAGTGCTGAAGAGTATTTCAAATATTATGGATTGACTCCCGAGAAATTGGCGCTCGCGCGAAGCGATGCGATCTCATGCATCCGGGACCAATGAACCGGGGGGTGGAAATTGATTCGGCGGTCGCAGATGGAAAACAGTCAGTCATTTTGCCTCAGGTAACTTTTGGTATCGCGGTACGCATGGCTGTCATGTCAATTCTGGCCGGAAATCAGGCTTAACGTCAGCCCATGAGAATTCATATTAAAAATGGGCGCCTGATTGACCCCAAGAATGGCAGAGATGCGATTCAGGACTTATTCATTGCAAAAGGTAAAATCGTAGCGATAGGGGATCCCCCTAATGAATTCCAGGCCAGTCGTGTCATCGATGCGCAGTCATTGATAGTATGCCCAGGATTGGTCGATTTGTCGGTACGTTTGCGCGAACCGGGATTGGAATATAGGGCGACTCTGGAATCTGAAATGAGCGCAGCGGTTGCCGGCGGTGTGACGAGCATTGCCTGTCCGCCTGATACGGATCCACCGCTGGATGAACCGGGATTGGTGGAAATGCTGAAGCATCGGGCCAAGAACCTGAATCAGGCCCATGTCTACCCAATCGGCGCACTAACCCAGGGGCTGAAAGGCGAACGCCTGACAGAAATGGCCGAACTGTATGATGCAGGATGTGTGGTATTTGGCCAACCCGAAGGGTTGCTGCCTAATCTGCGCGTACTGATGCAAGCCTTGCGCTATGCCTCTACATTCGATTTCAGTGTTTGGTTGCGGCCGCAAGAAATCAGTTTGACCGGAGGTGGCGTGGCCCACGATGGCGAAGTAGCGACCCGGCTGGGCTTGCTTACAGTACCTGTATGCGCGGAAACTATCGCAATTTCAAATATCATTTTATTGACCAAGGAAATTGGCGTCAAAGTGCATTTATGCCGGGTATCCAGCGCTGAGGGGCTTGCCATGATTCGAACAGCGAAGCAGCAGGGCCTGCCCATAACCTGTGATGTCACGATTAATCATTTGCATTTATCCGACATGGACATTGGTTTTTTCGACTCAAATTGCCATTTGATGCCGCCACTGCGTAGTTCTGGCGATCGCGATGCGCTGCGGCAAGGTCTCGTGGATGGAACGGTTGACGCCATTTGTTCTGATCATGCGCCTGTCGATGAGGATGCGAAGCTGCTACCGTTTGGGCAATCGGAAATTGGCGCTACGGGAGTAGAATTGCTGCTGCCACTCACGCTAAAATGGGCAGCGGAAATGCGTCTTTCATTATCGAAAGCAGTCGCGAAAATGACGTCTGATCCGGCGCGGATACTGGGCATCGAAGCGGGGCATTTATCGACCGGAAGTGCGGCGGATATCTGTATTTTTGATCCCGATCACTATTGGAAAGTTACTCCGATGGCCATTCTTAGTCAGGGGAAAAATACGCCTTTCATGGGCATGGAGCTACCCGGTCGTGTTAAATACACGTTAGTGAATGGTCATGTCGTGTATGAACAATAGCGGCTGGAAGTTGACGTATAGATGCAGCTTGAAGTATGCATAGTGTTTTTAATTGATTGATATTGGAGCAATATGTCAAACCCATTACTTGATTTTTCGGGATTGCCTCATTTTTTGGAAATCAAGAATGAGCACATTACGCCCGCGATTGACAGTTTATTAGACGAAAATCGTGTCGTGGTTGAAAAGGTTAAAAACGATCAGCGAATTCCAACATGGGAAACCTTTGTGCAGCCTCTCGTGGATGCCAATGAGCGCCTATCCCGCGCATGGGGGCAAATATCGCATTTAAATGCGGTGATGAACAACGCACAGTTACGGGAAACTTATAATCAAAATTTACCGTTGATTACTCAGTTTTACGCAGAGATGTCGCAAGATCTGATTCTCTTTGAAAAATTCAAGTTGTTACGTTCGAGCGCGGAATTTGATGTGTTATCTCCGGCGCGGAAAAGGATCGTTGACAATGAATTAAGAGATTTTCGATTGGGTGGGGCAGAACTGCCAGCAGCGAAAAAGCATCGCTTCTTACAAATACAAGAAGAATTATCGACGCTGTCATCAAAATTCAATGATAACTTGCTGGATGCCACCAACGCTTTTTGTCTTTATATTGAAAATGCCGAAACCGTAGCTGGTATTCCGATTGATGTGCTGCAGGCAGCTCAGGAGCAAGCGAAAAGTGATGGCAAGACTGGCTGGAAATTTACGTTGCATATGCCCTCCTATCTGCCTGTGATGCAATATGCGGACAACCGGGATTTTCGTGCACAAATGTATCGTGCCTATGCAATAAGGGCTAGCGAATTTGATCATCAGGCTGGATCAGATCAAGATAATATGCCACTTATCAATAAGATATTGCAACTACGTCTTGAGGCCGCCCAAATCCTGGGTTATCAGAATTATGCTGAAGTTTCGCTTGCAACGAAGATGGCTACATCGCCGCAGCAGGTTCTGGATTTTTTGAAAAAATTGGCCATAAAAGCTAAACCTTATGCGACGAAGGATTTACAGGCACTGCAGCAATTCGCTTCCGAAACATTGAATTTGCAAACGCTTGAGGCATGGGATCTAGCTTATGTCAGCGAAAAATTGCAACAGGCGCGCTATGATTTCTCTGATCAGGAAATTAAACTTTATTTTCCTGAAGATAGAGTGCTGGCCGGCATGTTTGGATTAGTAGAAAAAATGTATGGCATTCATATTTCTCAAGTCGCTGCATCGCGGCAAGTGGAACGTTGGCATCCGGATGTTAAGTTCTTTGATATTCATGATTCCAGCGGGCAATTAATCGGGCAATTTTATCTTGACCTGTACGCGCGATCGAGCAAACGAGGAGGAGCCTGGATGGATGAGGCGATCGTGCGCCGCCGCATTGATAATAAAGAGCCAGGAAAAGACGATATACAGATTCCGGTGGCATACCTTACGTGCAATTTTTCTGCGCCGGTAAAAGTTGAAGGTCAGTCGCGACAAGCTTTGTTTACGCACAATGAAGTTATCGTATTGTTCCATGAATTTGGCCATGGATTGCATCATTTGCTGACAAAAGTCGAAGATCTGGGAGTATCGGGTATCAATGGTGTCGAATGGGATGCGGTGGAATTGCCAAGCCAGTTTATGGAGAATTTCTGCTGGGAATGGGATGTGCTTACTACCATGACACAACACATTGAAACAGAAGAATCCTTGCCGCGAGTTCTTTTTGATAAAATGATCAAGGCAAAGAATTTTCAGAGTGGATTACAGATGCTGCGGCAGATTGAATTTGCCTTGTTTGATATGCATGTGCATTTCGATTATGACCCGAACGGAAATAAGACCGTATTGCAACTGCTGGAAGATATCCGTAATGAAGTTGCAGTGATTGTTCCTCCGGACTTCAATCGATTTCCGAATAGTTTTGCGCATATCTTTGCAGGAGGATATGCAGCGGGATATTATAGTTACAAATGGGCTGAGGTTCTATCGGCAGATGCTTATAGCATGTTTGAAGAGACGGCTTCGGATGGTGTCGTGAATGCCGCGACGGGTTCTCATTTCTTGCAAGAGATTCTGGCAGTAGGAGGAAGTCGATCGGCACTTGAATCATTCATCGCGTTCCGAGGACGCGAGCCCGCTTTGGATGCACTGTTGCGTCACAATGGAATGGAAACGGCATAAGAGGCTCCTGAAAAATAGTGAAGTATGGTTATAAAAATCAAGACTTGGTTCAGCTTTGCAGTTTATGAATGAAAAACAAGCATTTTTGTTTGATTCCAAGTATGACCAACGATCGCAGGATTTTCCCAGCATTACTCAATCAGAGCATAAAAGTCATCCTGCTCTGATTTCTGTTGTTTTAAAGTAATGATCGTTATTTGTCGTTTAGCAGAAATACTTGCGTGCAAATGATCAATTTTGGGAGTGATAGAATGCATAGCTGCTTTTCTCCAGAATGAATGAGTCATACTGACAGAGCGTAGTATTGAACCTATTTAATAATTGTGGCAAGATCCGCTGAACTTTTACTGAAGAAGATGATGATGAATTTTATCCGATACAAAGCTGTTGTGCTGGTATGTTGTTTGTTATTAATTGGTTGTGCTTCAACGGCAACGAAAAACCAGAATGGCCCTAGCGATCCTCTCGAACCCATGAACCGCGCCGTTTTTAATTTCAATGAGATGGTCGATAATAATGTGCTCGAACCGGCTGCGAGAGGATATAAGTGGGTCATGCCCGATCCCCTCGAACTGATGGTGGGCAATTTCTTCTCGAACCTCAATGATGTTGTGGTGTTAAGTAATTCTATCCTGCAATTGAATTATGAAAGCGCATTGGCCAGTGGAGCGAGGATATTCGTAAATACCACGTTTGGTCTTTTTGGCCTGATTGATATTGCCAGTGATATTAGTGCTGCCAGCGATGTGAATCTCAATAAACGCAACGAAGATTTTGGTCAAACATTGGGGCGCTACGGTATTGCTAGCGGACCGTATATCGTGCTGCCTTTTCTCGGACCAAGTTCGGTACGGGATACCTTTGGGATTGCCGTGGATAGTTTCTTCATGGATCCCGTTACCCAAGGGGTGACGGGTGTTTTCATGAAAAATGTGAGTTATCTCAATTCGGTATCTCTGCGCTTCCCGGTTGCGACGGCCAGAACACTCCATACTCGCGCGCAATGGTTGGATACCGAGAAAACATTGGAAGAAGCCGCATTAGACAAATATGAATTTATGCGTGATGCGTATTTCCAACGGCGCATCAGTTTGATCAACAATACAGATACCCCAGAAACCAAATAATAGTAATCGATTGATACGATCGGCTTCTCTTTCATCATCGGTTTCTTCAATTAGCACATTGATTAA
>WBZQ01003196.1_pt1 | contig 10258 bp, 9 predicted proteins | sample 5204251 | NCBI WGS metagenome assembly WBZQ01 (sample SAMN12412402, study PRJNA552823) | activated sludge metagenome | isolation source: activated sludge from nitrification reactor of wastewater treatment plant... | place: USA: Virginia | collected 2017-09 | reverse complement strand
GTGCGTGGCGGCCGACTCGGGATGCTGCCGCAGGTTGAACTCGACCAGCGCCAGCGCGTCGGCCGTGCGCTCGCTGTCGATCGACTGGGCGGCCAGGGCGTCGAGCGTGGGCGCGCCGAAGTCGTAGCGGCCGCGGTCGAAGTGTTCGCGGCGCAGCTCCTCGTACTGCGCCAGCGCCGCGGTCACGCCGCGCGTCTCGAGCGTCGCGCGCAGGATCTGGCGCAGTTCGCCCGGTGGCCGCGTCAGGCCGCGGTGACAGGTGGAGCAGGTCACTTCGACGCGCGGCCCATCGCCCGCGGGCAGCCCCGCGAGCGTCGCGTCCAGGCCGCGTGTCAGGCGCAGCATCTCGCGCGCCACGCGCTTGGCGCGCGGCTGATCGGACGCGAAGTCCATGCCCTGCAGGTTGTCGGGTCCGACGTGGCAGTGCTTGCAACGCACGCCCAGACTCGACGACCAGGCGCGCATGGTGCCGATCAACTCCGGCTTGCTGACGTCCTTGGGGAGCACCTGCAGGTTCGTGAACTTGTCGGGGATCTGCGCGCCGAGCGGCGCGGCCGCGAGCAGTAGGGCCGCGCCGAGCGCCACGCGACGGGAGTGGGGCATGCGGTCGTCCTCCTTGATGGCGGCAAGTGTAGCGCCGCGTCGATGCGCGCGTGGATAGAATGCGCGCGGGAGGGAACTCGTGAGCTTCACGTTCTGTCTGCTCGGCCTGACGCTCGCTGCGACGCAGTCTGCCGCGCCGGTGCCGCCGTCGGCCGCGAGCGCGACGGTGCGTGCCGCCGACCTGCGCGCCGATGCCGCGCTCCTGCGACGTGCGCTCGAGCAGTTGCATCCTGGCCTGCATCGCTATCTCGACGCGGCAGGCGTGGCCGCTGCGTTCGACGCGCTCGACGCCGAGTTCACCCGCGATCGCAGCCTGGCCGAGGCCTATCTCGCTTTCTCGCGCCTGACCGCCACGCTGCGCTGCGGTCATACCTACCCGAGCTTCTTCAACCAGGCGGACGACGTCGAGCAGGCGCTGTTCCGCGGCCCGCGCGTGCCGTTCTACTTCCGCTGGCTGGCGGGCCACATGATCGTGACGCGCTCGTTCGCGGGCGATGCGCGGCTCGCGCCGGGCGTCGAGGTGACGGCGATCGACGGCGCGCCGGTCACCCTGATCCGCGAGCGGCTGCTCGAATTGGCGCGCGGCGACGGCCACAACGACGGTCCCCGGCTGGCCACGCTCGAGGTCTCCGGGCGCGCGCGCTACGAAGCCTTCGACGTGTACTTTCCGCTGCTCTTCCCCAGTGCCGCGACGGGCTTCGAGCTGGCCGTGCGTGCCCCTGGCGCCGCCGGCGACGTGCGCCTGCGCGTCAAGGCCCAGAGCGACGCCGAGCGCGAGGCCGTGCGTCAGGCTGCCGGCACATCCGAAGACGCGGCGCGGCCCCTGTGGAGCCTGACCTGGCCGACGCCGCGCACGGCGCTGCTGCGCATGCCGAACTGGGCGACCTACCGCAGCCGCTTCGACTGGCGCGCCGATCTGCGGCGCCAGTTCGACGAGCTCCACGAGCGTTCCGCCGAGGCGCTGATCATCGACTTGCGCGGCAACGAGGGCGGCACCGAGGAAGTGGGGGACGTGCTCGTCTCACACCTCGCGCGTGGCCCCGTGCAACGCGATGCCTGGCGCAGACGCGTGCGCTACCGCCAGGTGCCGCCGGACCTGGCGCCGCACTGCGACACCTGGGACGCCGGCTTCAAGGACTGGGGCGCGGCCGCGCGCAACCCGCGCGACGGGTTCTTCGACTTGGTGCGTGAGGGCGACGAGTCGCCGCCGCCCGCTCCGATCGAGGGCGCTCGCTTCGCAGGCCAGACCTTCGTCATCGTCGGACCCGAGAACAGCTCGGCCACGTTCCAGTTCGCGCAGGTGCTGGCGGCCAATCGCCTGGCCACGCTGGTGGGCCGCGCCACCGGCGGCAATCAGCGCGGCATCAACGGCGGCGCGCTGTTCTTCCTGCGGCTGCCGCGTTCGCGCCTCGAGATCGACCTGCCGCTGATCGGTTATTTTCCCGAGGGCGAGCGGCCTGACGCCGGCATCGAGCCGGACGTGCGCGTCGAGCCGGACGCCGCCGACGTGGCGGCCGGCCGTGACGTCGAACTCGAAGCGATCCTGGCGCGCCTGCGGGCTCGCGGCTCGGCCGCGCGCTGAGAGCGGCGAGGGCTCAGTCCCTGCGGTCCTGACGCAGGGCGCGCACGTAGCGCACCAGTCGCTCCACCTCGGCCGCGCTCGCGCGCCCGCGGTAGGCCGGCATCTGGAGCGCCTGACGTTCGAGGAAGAAGCGCGCCACGCGGTGCTCGCGCAGACGCCGCGGGCTGCCGTCGAGAATCCACTCGCGCAGCTCGCCGTCGTCGCGCGCCAGTTCGGGCAGATCGGGCCCGTCCCAGGACGGGATGTAGCCCTTGAACGAGCGCGGGTTGGGAGGCGTGCCGCGGCCCTGTGGCCCGTGGCAGATGAAGCAGCCCAGGCGCGTCCCGGTCGCCAGGCCCTCGGCCAGCGGGCCGCTCTCCGGCAGGTCGTAGTCACTCACGGCCTTGACGTAGGCGACGAGGTCGTCGGCCTCGCGCTGCGACAGCAGGCTCGCGAAGGCCGGCATCACGAGCAGGCGCGCTGGGCCCGTTTCGGCGCTCTGGTCCTCGCGCAGGCGGCGCGGCAGACCAGCGAGGATCCACTCGCGGATCTCGCCCTCGCTCTGGGCGTAGGCACGCAGCTCGTCGCGTGCGAAGGGTGGGACGTCGCCCAGCGTTCCGCCGGTCTCGTCCGAGAAGCCGCGCAGTCCGCCGGGGCCGTGACAGCCGAAGCAGCCGTGCCGCGCGGCCAGGTCGTGACCGCGCTGCACGGCCGACAGGCCGCGCGTGCGCCAGGCCTGCCAGGCGGCAGAGCCGGCCAACGCGAGCGCGAGCGCGCCCGCCAGCCACGCTCGCCACCTGACAGACGGCCGCGTGCTGCTCACGTCAGTTGAACGTCACCACGTGGTCGTGCGCGTCGTCCACCGTCGAGGTCACCGAGACGCGCCCGCCGTCGCGGATCGTGACCACCTGCGCCGGGGTCAGCGAGACGGCGTGTGGATGGTTGGCATTGCCGCGGATGCCCAGGTTGAGGCCGTTGCCCGCCGTGAGCTGCGCGGCCGTGAGCACCGCCGTGTGTCCGTGGTTGGCCGAGATGGAGCCAGCCTTGTCGCCCGGCCCGAGCGTCGGTCCGGCCGGGTTGCCGCCGCCGCCGCCGCCGCCGCAGCCGCTGATCGTGATGGCCGCGCCGCCCAGCATCAGCAGCGCCGCCTGGACCGAGAACTCACGTCGCGTGATCGAGGAACTCATGGGCCGTGTCTCCTTGAATGATGACGGCGATGACGGAGCCCGTTTCAGTAGAACTTGCGTGAGAGGTTGAAGCCGATGAACCAGTCATCCGGCCCGTTCTGTCCGCGCGCGACCTGGGCGGGCGTGGTGCCCAGGGCGTTCGAGAAGTTGAGCTGGAAGGCGTGCCCGCCGACGCGCTTCTCGAGGCCGAAGGTCAGCAGCGCGTCGGAGTCGTCGCCGCCCTTGTAGCCCGCCAGGCGCGGCGAGACCTCGCCCACCAGGGCGACCCCGGCGCCGAGGCCGAAGCGTGCGCCCAGGCCCACGAGCACCGTCGAGTCGTCGCCGTCGCCCTCGACCCCGAGACGCGTGTTGCCGACGAAGGCCGGCTCGACGTACAGCGCGGAGCGCTCGCCCAGGCGCTTCGAGAGCAGCAGCGCCACGCGCGCGCTGTGCTCCTCGCCGAAGTTGTCGAGCCCCTCGACCGAAGCGTTCAGGCTCAGGCCGACGGGCGCGCCGCTCTCGCGCAGCAGTTGGTACTGCCCGAAGAACTCCAGCGTGCGATCGCTGGTGCGGAACAGGCCGAGTTGCACGCCGGGCGCCAGGCCGTAGCGGAACTCGATGCCGATCTGGGCGCCACGGTCGAAGCCGAACAGGTCGCCGGCCAGGTCGCCGAAGTCGCCCTCGCCCAGCGGACGCGCGAAGCGGTGCGTCAGGCGGAAGTTGAGTTTGCCCTTGGGCAGGCGGGCCGTCGTCGGCAGGTTGACGACGGTGAAATCGGGCTCGGCCGCCTCGATCTCCATGTCGTCCGTGGCCGGCGCGGGAGCGGCGGTCTGGGCCGCGGCCGGCAGCGCCAGCAGGCTGGCGCACGCCGCGACGAGCAGCCCGCGCGAGGGGCGCGCGCGCCGGGCGGGAGCGAGGTTGGGCGTGTTCACTTGGCACCTCCCTTGGGGCGCACGACGAGCACGCCCTTCATGCGTGAATGGCCGCTGCCGCAGTACTCCGAGCACACGAAACTGTAGGTGCCGGGCTTGTCGGCCACGAACTCGGCCGTGACCACCTCGCCGCCCTTGGGCACGGGCACCTTGACCTTGAATTCCTTGATCGCGAAGCCGTGCACGCTGTCGACGGAGCGCAGCTTGACGATCAGCTTGTCGCCCTCGTCGACCTCGATCCGCGCCGGGTCGAAGACGAAGCGCGAGGCGGTCATCTCGATCGTGCGCTCCGCGGCGCGGGCACCCGGCGCGCCGAGCACGGCGAACGCGAAGGCCAAGCAGCATGTCGGTCGAATCCTCAAGTCGGCACCTCCTGGAGTCGTCGAGTAGGCAGCAAGTCCCATGCCGGCGGCGCGCGAGGCAGCGCGGCAAGCGCAGCGCGCGCGGCGCGCGCGCTGCTCGGACTCGCGGCTTACGGGATACGTAAGCGCTTACGCGCCGCGAAAGCGACGGCGCTACGAGAGCCCGTGCTTGGCGAGGTAGTGGCTCAGCGCGCGCTGACTCAGACCGAGCAGGTCGGCGGCGTCCTTCTTGACGCCGCCGGCCAATTGCAGCGCGCGCCGGATCGATTCGCGCTCGGTCCACTCCAGGTTGGCGTGCAGCTTGAGCGAGGGCAGGCTGCCGCCGGGCGGCGCGGCCGCGGTCAGCTTGACCTGCGCCGCGCCGATGACCGGGCCGCTCGCCAGCACGACGGCGCGCTCGATCGTGTTCTCCAGCTCGCGCACGTTGCCTGGCCAGTCGTACTCGCCGAGCAGGCGCAGGGCCTCGTCGTCGAGGCGCTCGACGCGGCGCGCGGCGCGCGGCGCGTGCTTGCGCAGGAAGTGCTCGACCAGCAGCGGGATGTCCTCGCGTCGCTCGCGCAGCGGCGGCAGGTGCAGCGGAATGACCGACAGGCGGTAGAACAGGTCCTGCTGGAAGCGGCCCTGCGCCACCATCTGCCCCAGGTCGCGATTGGTGGCCGCGATCACGCGCAGGTCGACGGTCTGCGAGCGCTCGCTGCCCAGCGGCTCGAACTCGCGTTCCTGCAGCGCCCGCAGCAGCTTGGCCTGCAGCGACAGGGGCAGCGTGCCGATCTCGTCCAGGAACAGGCTGCCGCCGTCGGCCAGCGCGAACTTGCCCTTCTTGTTGGCGCTGGCGCCCGTGAAGGCCCCGCGCACGTGGCCGAACAGCTCCGACTCGAGCAGCGCCTCGGGAATGGCCGCGCAGTTGACCTTGATCAGCGGCATGTCGCGCTGCTCGCTGCGGTCGTGCAGCGCGCGCGCCACCAGCTCCTTGCCGGTACCGGTCTCGCCGGTCACGAGCACGGTGCTCTTGGAGCGCGCCACCAGCTCCAGCGTGCGCAGCAGCTCCTGCGTGGGTCGGCTGCGGCCCACGATGCCGTAGTGCGCGAACTCCTCGCCGCGCTCGTCGAGCAGGTAGCGGTGCTGGCCGCGCAGGCGCTGGTGTTCGATGGCGCGACGGGCCAGGGCCAGCAGAGCCTCGACCTCGAAGGGCTTCTGCAGGAAGTCGAGCGCGCCCAGCTTCATGGCCTCGATGGCGTGCTCGACGGTGGCGTGCGCGGTCATCATCACCGTCTGCGGGCGCTCGCCCGGCGAGGCGCCCGCCACCAGCTCGCGCAGCAGCTCCAGGCCGGTCTGGTCGGGCATGCGCTGGTCCAGCACCAGCAGGTCGAAGGGCCGCGCCGCCAGTTGGCGCCGGGCCTCGGCCGCGCTCGTGGCCGTCTGCGTCTCGTGGCCCTCGGCGCGCAGCGCGCGGGCCAGGTTGCGCACGATGCGCTCTTCGTCGTCCACGAGCAGGATGCTGCCGCGCACGGCGCGACGATAGCAGGAAACCGGCCGGGGGTGCGCTCAGGCCGAGCGCTGCGCGTGCGTGTCGCAGGGCAGCTCGACGCGCAGACTGGCTCCGCCCCCGGCGCGTTGCTGGGCGCCGAGCGTGCCGCCCAGCGCCTCGACCACCTTGCGCGCGATGGCCAGGCCCAGGCCCGTGCCGGTGCGCTTGGTCGTGAAGTAGGGCTCGAAGATCTGCGGCAGGTCGGCTTCGGAGAAGCCCGGCCCGCGATCGTCCACCTGCAGCTCGACGCGCGCCCCGGGCAGCGCGCGCGCGCGCAGCACTACGGCCGGTTCGCCGGTCGGCCGGGGCGCGCCCTGGGCCGCCTCGCAGGCGTTGGTCAGCAGCGTCACGAGCACCGCGCGCAGGCGCTCGGCGTCGGTGACGAGCGGCGGCAGGGAGTCCTCCAGGTCGAGCGCGACATCGACCTGCGCGTGGCTCGCGCGCAGCGCGTCCGCGGCGTCGCGGCACAGCGCCGCGACGTCCGTCGGCGCGCGTTCGAGGCGCATCTCGCGCGTGTAGTCGAGCACGTCGCCCACGATGCGGTCGAGGCGCGCCACCTCGCGGTCGATGTCGTCGGCGGCCTCGCGCAGTTCGGCCGCGTCGGGCGCGCGGCGCAGCCCGGGCAGGGTGGACTTGATGACCATCAGCGGGTTGCGCACCTCGTGCGCCACCACGGCGGAGAGGCGACCCAGGGCCAACAGGCGCTGGCGCCGGGCGGCTTCGCGCTGGAAGCGCGCCAGGGCCTCGAGCAGGCTGTTGAAGCTGCGCGCCACGAGCGTGGCGTCCTCGTCGGCGAAGCCGCCGCCCACGGGGATGCGACGGGTCATGTCGCCCGTGTCGGCGATCTCGCGCATGGCGCTCGTCAGCAGCGCCAGCGGGCGCGTGACCGTGCGCGCCAAGGCGTAGCTCGCCAGCACGCCCACGCCCACGGCCACCAACGCGGCCACCAGCAGCCCCGCGCGGAAGGCGCGCAGGAAGGCCAGGCGCTCCGTGCGCGAGCGCAGGATGATGGCCGCCGGCGCGCCCGGCGCGTCGGCCAGGCTGACCGCGCGCGCCAGGTAGTCGTTGCCGTCGACGCGTAGCCCGAGCGCGCCGGGCGTGCGCAGCGCGGCGCTGAGGGCTGGGCGGGCGTGCGGCGGCAGACTCGCTGCCCGCACCTCGCCGCCCAGCGCGAAGGCCACGTCGCTCTCGGTCAGGGTCTCGAGCTGCGCGCAGAGCGCGTCGTCGAGCGCGAAGCCGAGCGTCAGCGTGCCGAGCACCTCCGCGGGTTCGGGACCCACGAAGACCGGCACGGTGACGAGCTGCACGAGGCCCGACGGGCCGAGTTGGAACGTGGTCGACTCGCCGCCGTGCAGAGCCTGGGCCAACGCCTGCTCGGCGGGGGCCGGCGCGCCGACGCGCGCCAGCAGGCGCCCGTGACGGTCGCCGAGCGCCAACACGTCGGCCTCGACGCGCGCCTGGTAGTCGTGCGCCAGCGGCTCGACGGTGGGCGCGTCGCCCGTCTCGAGCGCGGCCTTGAGCCGCGGCAGGTCGGCGAGCAGGCGCGCCGCGTTGCCCACCTCGCGCCCGCGCGCGGCCTCCTGCTGGCGCACGAGTCGGGCCGAGCGTTCCAGCCCGTGCAGCAGCTCGGCGTCCACTTCGCGCACCACGCGCGCCGTCACCACCTGGCCCGCCAGGACGGCCGACAGCACGGCCACGAGCGTGCATGCGAGGAAGATGCGCTGGCGCAGCGACGACAGCGGGCGCACGCGCTACTCCACCACGAAGTCGGCCTCGACCGGCGCTTCGGCGCCGGGCGGCACCAGCACGCGCCGGCTGGCGCGCTCGCGTCCGTCGGTCCAGACCACGAGCGTGTATTCGCCCGGCGGCACGCGTTCGATGCGGTAGCGGCCCTCGGCGTCGGTCATGGCGAAGTAGGGATGCGCGAAGACCAGGATGGACGCGCTCATGTGCGAGTGGATGTCGCAGAACACGCGCACGAACCCGGGCCGGTCGAAGCGCAACGACTTGCTGGCGCCGCGCGGGTAGCGACCCAGGTCGAAGCGCTTGGCCTTCGAGAGCGAGAACACGTTGTGGTAGGTGCGGTCGTGGTTGGGGAACTCGACGGTGGTTCCGACCATGATCGCGAGCACGTAGGGCAGGAAGGCCTCGTCGCGCTGGTCGAGCACGGCCGCAGGACGCTCGTGCTCTTCGAACGCGCCCTGTGGCGCGACGGCCAGGTAGACCACGCTGCGGCGCCGGTCGGGCCTGGCGCGTCGCGCGCCGGCACCCAGCGCGCCCGGGTCCGCGCGCGGCTCGGCGGGCGGCAGGTCGAGGCGCACGTCGACGCGCCCGCGCAGCGTGCCGGCGGGCGCCGGCAGTGCGCCGAGCAGCGTGAGCAGCGCGCCCAGCGCCGTCCCGCGCGTGCCGCGGGCGCGCATCAGAAGCGCACCCCGAGCTGGGCCAGGATCAGCCCCTCCGAGCGCACGTAGCCGCCGTCGCGCCAGTTCTGCTGAAAGGCGAGCCTGAAGCGCGTGTCGCGACGCAGGCGCAGCGCGGCGCCGCTCTCCAGTCGCAGCACGCGTGCATCCCACGTGCCGGCGAGCGTGCGGCCGCGCAACTCGTCGAAGCCCAGCCGTTCGAGTCGCGCGCCGAGCTCGACGAGCGGGCTGACGCGCAGGCGCGCTTCGCCGCTCAGAGCCCACGCGCCCAGCGGCCGCGCGCGCACGCTCGGCACGTCCCACTCGCTGCGCAGCAGCTCGAGACGCGCCGACGCTGGCCCGCGCGCGAACTCCAGGTCGCAGCCGAACGCGCGCTGCAGGTCGTCGCCCGTGCCCGGGCCGCGCGCCGCGCGCGCCAGGTACGCGCCACGTGCGGCCGAGAGGCCGAGGGCCCAGGCGGCACCCAGCCTGCGTTGGAGGCGCGCGGCCAGCGTCGCGCCGGAGTTGTCGTCACGCACGCGCGGGCGCGCGAGCGAGCCGCGCGTCAGGGCCGCGCTCAGTTCCCACGGGCCCTCGCCGCCCAGCCGCATCTCCACGCCCACGTCGCGCACGTCACCCTGCACGAGCGGCAGCCCGGGCGTGGTGCCCGACGCGTAACCCGGCCACCAGCCCCCGCCCCGCCAACGCAGCAACGCGTCGGCCGAGGGTGGCAGCGCGTCGGCGCGCACGGTGGTCAGGTACTGGTAGGCCAACGGCAGGCCGACCAGCACCTGCGCGCCGCCGTAGCCGCGGCGGCTCGCGCCACCGAACACGGGCGGGATGCGTCCGATCTGGACGTCGACGCCTGAGCGTGGGCGAACGCGCAGGTAGAGCGCGCTCAAGTCCGGCTCCAGGTTGCGCGAGCGCAATTCCGCGACCAGGGCGAGGCGCTCGCCGCGGCGCACCTCGACGCCCAGTTGCAGGCGCGCCTGGCGCAGCGGCGCGGCGCTGTAGTCGGTGAAGTTGAAATAGCCGCGCTCGTGAGGCGCGAGCGTGGCCAGGAGCTCGCCGTTCAGCACCACGCGCGTGGCTCCACGCTCCAGGGTGACGGCCGCCAGAGGCGCGGCGGGAGCCGTGAGCGCGAGCGACAACGACGCAAGCGCGGCGCGCGTCCGGCCGGTGGGCGGCATGTCTGGATTATCGGCTGAAGGCGTCGCGCGTGGGGCGCGTCGGCGCGCGGGCGGGGAAGCGTGGGGGCCGCCCGCCGCACGGACGGCCCCCGAGTTGTGTCGTCGCGCTGGTCCCGGCGCACCTCCCGCGAGGCGCATGCCTCGCTCGTCCTGTCCCCAGAAAGCACAAGGCCCGCGGAGCGTGTCGCCCGCGGGCCTTGGTCGGTTCCGGCGTCGATCCGAGGAGTCTTCTCTAGCCGGCTCCTCGCGCCGAGACCCGCGCCCGCGCGCCGCGACGACAACGACAGCCGCGCATCGAGAACTGGCCTTCGGCGTGCATCCTGCTCATGGCCCAACGTTAGGGCGCGCGCGCTGCTCTTGTCAAGGATCGCGGCTGGGGCTCGACGCGTCGAGGGCTGCGGCGCGCGCCCTCCCTTCGAGCGTTGACAAGTCGCGGCGGGCTCCGGTAACATCCGTGTTTCGTTCGACGTAGGCGCGTGGCTCAGTGGTAGAGCACTTCCTTGACACGGAAGGGGTC
>WBZQ01003195.1_pt1 | contig 10258 bp, 8 predicted proteins | sample 5204251 | NCBI WGS metagenome assembly WBZQ01 (sample SAMN12412402, study PRJNA552823) | activated sludge metagenome | isolation source: activated sludge from nitrification reactor of wastewater treatment plant... | place: USA: Virginia | collected 2017-09 | reverse complement strand
AATTAATTAACTGGACAACTGGAAGCATAATGATCCAGATGCAGATTACCTTGGGCCGGTGCGTTGAAAGGCACGTCGGATAACTGCGCCACATCATACAGGCGATACCATTCATCTTCCGTGGGTAACCGGACTGGTTGGTTGCTCGACTCAGCTTTCCAATTACAGAACGCTTTGGCCTCATGATAATTGACTTCTACGGGCCAATCCCAGGGCATCGGCATTTCTTCGGTCATGATGCGCAAGTGCCAGCCAGTATCTTTTTTTATCCAAAATGTGGGATGAGCAGCTTGAGTGAATGTCTGCCAGGAATGGCCTTCTTCTTGCCAATATTTTTCGGTGTGATAACCGTTAGCCTCGACGAATGGAAGAAACTCGTGATTGCTCACCACATATTTACTTGCTTGAAACGCTGGAATTTCGGCGGTGTGTAATCCATATTCATTATCCCAACCGTAATGCTGTTGGCGGGATTTGTCCTGGCCAATCATGACAGTTCCACTCGGAATCTGAACCAATGCATTATCAGGAGCGATTCCGGACTTACGGCAGGGCTGCCAGGCAGGATGCGGTCGAACAAATTCGAGTGCATGCTGACGGATCAATACCGAAGAAGTTTCGAGATGGATGCGCTCATGCTCGATACCCATCAAAATTGGCCACCAAGTGCTTTCCCAAGTAATCGGCAGCGTTAATGGCAGAGTCTCGATGAGCTTGTCCACCAGGCTGCGCACTGCGTGACGATATATGCGCACTTCTTCGACTGTGGGCCAATCATAATGATTGCTGTCGAGATCATCCCAGCTCATTTCATCAACGCCAACAGCGAAAATGGATTCAAGCCGGGGATTGATGCGATCGACAATGATTCCGGCGAGGATCAGTTTGTTGACAAAAAATGTGGCGGTATGTCCGAGGTAGAAAATCAGTGGATGACGCAGGCTGATGGGTTTTTTATAATAAGCTTCGTCATTGCGCAGTGTTTCAAATAACTGCTCATAGCGATCCAGTGTGGAATGGAAATAAGTTCGAATTTCTTCGCGTTTAGCGCTGACATCGGAGCCGTCGAGTAAGGGGGTTCGTTGAAATAATGGCTGTGACATATCCTAATAATTATCTGATGATATATTCTTCGTTTGAGGGGTATTATAGCGCCTCAGTCTTGGTAGATCATAGGCAATCCTCACGAATGCATTTTGTGGTTGTTTAGTAACGACAAAGTAAAATAAGTTCAGCGCAGCCAGTCCACTCTGAGGCTAGGGATATCAGGGGGAAGTGATTCAGAAGACATGCCCAATGATGACAAAACATATAATAACTGCATGCGCATATTCATCCGCTCAGCATTGATAGGAGAAGATACATGGTAGTGAGAATATATCGAATATCGCCGATTGGCATCTGTTTATTAGCTGTATTTTGGCTGATGATGGCTGGACTGGCGGGCTGTACTGTGAAGCTGATCAGCGATTATGATGAGACCACCGATCGGACAGTCAGTGCCTTGCAGAGGAAGACCGAATCCCATTTGGTTGCTCTGGAAAATGTTGAAAATTCGCCCGATTGCGAATATGACAGGCATAAACAATTCTATGATGAAGCAAAGATAGATGTGAGCGCGATCACTGTGAGGGCAGCGGCAATTCCTAAAAATGACATTACGACGAAAGAAGCTCATTTACTATTGAGTAGCTTGGAAAATCTCGAGAAACTACACAAGATTTCGTGCCTGTCGAAGGATCAGATTGCACTGCTGCGAGCACATTTCAACACCAGCTATACGGCAATCCTGAAGTTAGAGCTTGCCAAGCGCCGTGGCCAATAGCCTTTACCCAACAATGGATCGCTCGATCGTAAGGAGAATATGATGAGTCTCGATGTAACTCAACTTGGAAAGGACATATTCGCGGCATTCAATGGCACTCTGATTGCTAAATGGCCTGAAATCAGGGAATACGGCGAAGCCGAAGCAAAAAAACTGGCCCAGACGCTGGTAATGATAGAAACATTGAAGGTCTCTGGAAAGATTACGAAGGAACAGGCTGTCTTGCATCTCGAGATTCAGAAGAATGCCACTCGCATGGTGTTCATGACTATAGAAGGTCTTGGGATTCTGGCCGCTGAGGCGGCTATCACTGAAGCACTGAATGTAGTTAGAGATAGCGTAAATACCGCTGTCGGATTTTCATTGCTCTAGCTTGTCACGAGATCCTGAGCCTGAGCGTAAGGTGACAGATCCCGATGACGGTAAAAAAGGTTTTGTCGTTGCTGGCTGCGATGCTGCAACTTTTCTTTTGACGAAATCAAGTTGGCATGGATTTCAAACTCGCTTTCTTTCCAATGCTATTGTTGTCGCAATCGTTGTCGGCAATCCGACGCTGGGCTGGGGGACAGCAATGAGCCCCGGCTCATCTTGTAATGGCATACAGCAATCATTCGTCACTCAAAATTAGGGCTACCAAAGGAGTGTTCGAGCTGGGCCATCCTATACCCAGGCCGCACCAAGCTGCCTCTATGCAAAAAACTCAAACCGATGCTATTTTATGTTGACCACGGTGGTCATTCAATACGAAATCCCTCTAGGCATGGCAGTTGTATGTTTTTCTGCGATTCGATCGATATGAGTCTTTGAAACCATCAACATAGTTCATTTCTCGAACTGGCATATCTAAAACAAATTAGTTGCATTTATTAGGCAAAATGATAGAATTAAGAATCGTTCTCATTATTGTTGCTATAGAACGGATTCCTGAAACATAACTTGCAAGGTATAGAAGAAAATGTATGTATGTATCTGTAAAGGTGTGACAGAAAACACATTGCGAACTGCTATTCATCAAGGCGCTGATAGAATGCGGGACCTGAAAGCCTGTTTGGGTGTTACCGCACAATGTGGTTTGTGTGCATGTCATGCCAAACAAGTTTTAGACGAAACGCTATCACAAAAAATGCAGTTGCAAAAAATGACTCAGCCTGCTGAGATGTGTGAAACGGCAGCTTAAAATGACAGACTGGTGGGAACAGTTAAAAGAACCACTGATGACTAAGATTCTTGACGAGCGAGCACACCCTTGTTGCGTTTTTCTTAAGAATGTAAATTAAATACTCCTCTTCGTATCAAGAGTATCATAAAATAATCAAAATCATAGTTCGGCATAATTATTCAAATTATTTTTAATCTTCCGAACTATTCATTGTGCATCTCCACATTGCAGTGATTATTCTGTTCTCTTTGAATGGTGTGATAGTTGATGTTATGAATGCAAGTGTCTATTTATCGAGACATCAGCAATGTGCATATAATTTTGCTTAATTCATTATGATAATTCGTGGTACCCCAGGTAGTATTCTGTTTTGCTCGCTCTTACTTATGTTGGTTCTGGCATCGTCTTTTGTTTCTCGCATCGGCTTGGCTGAATCCCTGTCTGAAAGCGCCGTTACAACCCAATCATATAATATTCAAGCCGGCTATCTCTACGATGCACTGATCCATTTTTCACAGCAGGCGGGCATAAAACTTTCGATCAAGCCTGAGATGTTTCAAGGAAAAGTAACGCCCGGTCTGGTAGGGGATTTTGATGTAAGAACAGGACTTGATCAATTGCTCGCTGGTTCAGGTTTGCAACTCGTGCAGCGCGAGGAGGGTTTCGCCATTATCGAGCCAACGACGGCTTCAAGCGAGCAAGTTACAACACTACCGGCAATACAAGTTACTGCGACCAGTACCAACCGTTATTCAGCAGTGAGTTCAACCACTGCAACTAAAACAAATACTTTATTGCGTGATGTGCCCCAATCGATCACCGTAATAACCGATGAATTGATAAAGGATCAATCGGTTCGAAGTATAGGCGACGCTGTACGTTACGTGCCAGGGGTAGGTGTTTCACAGGGTGAGGGAAATCGTGATGCCCTGGTATTTCGAGGCAATCGCTCAACAGGGGATTTTTTTACTGATGGTATTCGCGATGATGTGGAATATTATCGTGATTTGTACAACATCCAGAGAGTAGAAGTACTCAAAGGCGCGAACGGTATGATTTTTGGCCGAGGCGGCTCCGGTGGAGTTGTGAATCGTGTGACCAAACAAGCCGGATGGGATCCGGTGCGGGAATTTATCTTTCAAGGAGGTTCTTATAATCAAAAAAGAATGACGGCCGATGTCGGACATGCCATTAATGATATAGCCGCCATTCGATTGAATGCCATGTACGAAGATGCTGGCAGCTTTCGCAATGGAGTGTCCATGGAACGCTGGGGCATCTCTCCAACGATTACATTGAAGCCGACTCACCGAACAAAAGTGATCGCCAGCGTAGAACGCTTTCATGATGACCGGACGGCAGACAGAGGAATTACTTCTGTTGTAGGACGCAGCGGTGAAGTGACAGGTCCAGTTGATGTGCGACGCTCTCAATTTTTTGGAGATCCCAGGCGAAGTCATGCAAGTGCCGAAGTGCTGGCATTGAATTCTTTTATCGAACATAAATTTGATTCCGGCGTGACGCTGCAGAATCGAACGAATTATGCGCTATATGATAAGTTCTATCAGAATGTATTTGCAAACGATGGACTTAGATTAGCGACCGGCGAAGTTTCGCTGGGTGCTTATAACAATACTACCGAGCGCGAAAACGTTTTTAATCAAACTAATTTAATCTACTCGCTCAATACCGGGCCAATAGCGCATACATTGCTGGCCGGGATCGAAATAGGACGTCAACAAACACATAATCGGCGAGCAATGGGTTTATTTAACAATGATCCAGCAAGTACGAGTCTTCCGGTATCAATCAGCAACCCGATCACGAATGTGCCGATTACTTTCAGAACAAGAGATAGTGGCGGTGATCTCGATGCATTGAATCGCAGCACTGTGAATATCACTTCGCTCTATATTCAAGATCAGATTGAAATAATACCACAATTACAACTCATCGCTGGCGTGCGCTATGATTTGTTTGAAGTCGATTTTCAACAAAAAAACGGCCCGCGGGAGCACTTGAAAACCCGAGATGACTTGATCGCTCCTCGCTTTGGCATCATTTTCAAACCCATTGAACCTGTCTCATTTTACGCCAGTTACAGTAGAGCTTTCGTTCCTCGCGCAGGAGATCAACTGTCATCCTTGAATGTTACTGTCGAGACACTCAAACCAGAGAAATTCACGACTCTGGAAGCAGGTGTCAAATGGGATATAAGACCTGATCTTGCGTTGACGGGCGCGGTCTATCAGTTGGATCGCACCAATGTTATCAATAGCACTGGAGGGGGAGTGGCGGTTCTCACGAAAGGTCAGCGGACCGAGGGGGTGGAAGTGGGGCTCGCCGGCCAATTAACATCCCATTGGAGTGTGATGGGCGGATATGCGTACCAAACTGGAGAGATAACCAGCAACATTGTTGGAGTTGCCCAGAAAGGTTCAGTGGTAGGTGAGTTGCCACGACACACTTTTTCTCTTTGGAGCCGCTATGACATCACCGAGCGGATTGGTGCTGCATTTGGTGTAATTCATCGTGACAGTATGTTTGCCTCAGTTACTAACCGTGTTTTGTTGCCAGATTTTACTCGTGTTGATGCTGCTCTTTTTGCGCAATTTTCCAAGCATTTCCGTGGCCAATTGAATATTGAGAATTTACTGAATACGAAATATTTTGCCTCGGCACACAACGATTTCAATATTGCACCTGGTTCTCCGATAGCTGTTCGAGCAAGCCTAATCGCAAGTTTTTAATCAAAAATAGGTAATTTATAAAACTTTCTCTAAAGTTTAATTGAATATGTAAATGATAATGGTTATCATTGATATTCCGTTCCATTATTAATTATGCTCAAAGGAGACTTAGAGATGTTTTTTCTTAAAAGAAAACTCATTTCCTCAGCAACGAAATTGCTAGGTGTGAGTTTGATGGTTGCTTTGCTTGGAATCATGGGGGGTACGAGTGTAGTTGCCGCTACTTCGAACACGCAAACGATTAACTCAGCAGTTACGGCTTTTCAAGCGATAGGTAATCTGCGAAGAGAATCGCCCATCAATGGAGATGCCATCGCCGCGGCATATGAGGGTAATTTGCAAGCTCTGGTGCAGGAAATTGATGAGACCAATAGCTTGGAACTCAACAGCGATATTCAGACGGCCATCAACGATATCAAAAACAACAACGAAACGGCTCTCGCCGCACAAGTAATTGATAAGACATTGCAGCGTGCGTTTTATCAGATCATATGGAATCGAATTTCCGCAATTCGTGATGAATTTGAGGCGGCACCTTCTGACTCACTGAAACTGATGCTGGATGAAGCTCAATCATCGTTCCAGGCCATAGCGGCGACGGTTGCAAGAGAAGATCAAGTATTGACTGCTGATAAGCAATCCATTGAAACAGGCAGCAATCCCGGTCTGGATCAGCAAATTAACGAGTCTTTCGGGCGCGTCAGAATTGCGTTAGACAAAAGCAATGCTGCCGAAGATTTCAGCGTTGTTCAGGTTGAACGGTATGGTATCCGTCTTTCTCTGGCGCGCGCCTATTACATAGGCGTTCTGAGAGAAGTTGCCGGCGTTATCGAAAACCGGACTGGCGATTTAGAAGAAGCGCGGATCGAACAAAAAGAAGGAGAAATTTTCTACCGCATCATTGAACCACTGGTTGCCCGTAGCAATCCTGCTGGCAATCTGTTGATCAAGTCACGGTTGACCGGGGAATTTTCGAATATCGATGCAGATGAGTTCGTCAGTGAACTGAGCAAAGGACTGATCGGCCGCGTAAAGGCCGAGATGACAGGGCAGGAAACTGCAATTGGCGAAGCGAATCGTCCGCATGCAATGGCTGAGGCTGCTGGTGCAAAATATTTTGCACGTATTTTTTTACCGGATGTAGAGCGGCGGTTGGGCGCTCAGGAACGGACTAATCTGGAAACCGCTCTTGAGAATCTTTTGACTGCCAGCAGCGAAGTGGACTCAGCTAAATCCACCGCTGCGCGTGAAGCGATTCTGGCTATTCTCACCAATTACGAAAGTCAACTCAAGCAAGCAAGCTATTCGATTACCACGGATACTGCATTTGTAGATAATGCGGTAGCGAAATTTCAGGCGATCGGCGAGTTACGTAAACAAGATCCGATCGATGGTGCAGCTATCGCTGCGCAATACCAAAGTGAATTGCAAGAATTGACGCAAATCGTGGATCAGGTTTATGGGCTTTCGATCGATGCGGATGTTTTAGCTGCCATTGAGTCAATCAAAAATCAGAATGAGGTGCCGCTGGCTGCTCAGGTCATCGACAAATCATTGCAACGAATTTTTGCGCTTGCTATTTATAATCGCACGACCATGGTCAGCGATAATTTTGATTCGCTATCGACTGACCAACTAACGCTTGAGTGGGACCGAGCCTATTCGGCATTCTCTGCAATTATCGGCACTGCCTCAAGAGAAAATAAAGTCTTGACCAGTGATCAATCAACATTGCAGACGGGTACTGATCCCGATCTGGATTATCAAATCATCCAGGCTTTTGCGCAGGGCAAGCGTGCCTTGAATAAAGCCAATGAAGATGATCGCTTTAATCTAGCCATAGCACGAGAGAATGTTGTGCTTCCGCTGGTAAGAACCTACCTGATTGGTGTATTGCGTGAAGTGGAAGGCATCATTCTCGATCGAAATGCCGATGTGAATGAAGCAAGAGAAAAGCAAATTGAAGGGGAATATTTTTATCGCATTATTAATGTCTTCATTGAACAGGACAATCCAGCCGGCCATGCCCGTATCAAGTCGCAACTAACAGGCGATATGGCTACAGTGGTTGCCAATGAAATCGTCAGTGATTTGAATAAAGGAATTATCGGTCAACTGAAACGGAATTTTGACCAGATCGCAGCCAGTTTCGGAGTCGATAAGTACCAGGCTTTGATCGCTTTTGAGAGAGCCTTTCTGAATACAAGCATCATTCAACCTGACTTGGAACTCCGACTGGATGTATTGCAGCGTGTGAAACTAGACAATGGTTTGCGAAATCTGAAGGAAGCCATTCAATCAGAAGATGCCACCAAAGCCTTGGCCGCGTATTCAAGTATCACAGATATTATTACGGCTTATGAAAAAGAGCTGATTTAGCTTTTCAATATGCCCGCTGCTGTTATAGATCAGCTGCGGGCGCTCATGCAGTTCTGTTTTTCACTCCTAATATATCTTCCACTCCCATGGACATTTCGCTGAGGCGATTTGTCACATTGTGCGATAGTCTCATCTTTTGTAATTTGCAAATTGGTTGAGCGAATAATGCGTGTGTTTACGAAGCGTGATTGCGGCTCGAGTTGTGAGGAACATTTTGAAAAATACGGAACGGGATTCGCTGGGGCCAAAAGTCAACGAAGTAACCCGACACGCGGTCGATCCTGGACGAGTGTTGATCAGCGGAGAATTGAGCTGTTCCTGGATGTGTTGTGAAAAAAAATGGTAAATCCGCTACCTGCCGGGTAGCAAAATGATGGAGATCAAAATGCGTTAATGGATACGTTGGTGCTGAAGGAGGCAGAAGCAATTAGTGGTATTTGACTTCCAGCGATGAGCTGGAAGTCGAGAGTTGAGGCTTATTCAAGAAGAATCAGAGTGTGAAAACGACCATATCCGCCGTGATGTCGTTAACACTTGCGCCAATGATTTCTATGGTCGCAGCGCCATCGACAAATTCGACGATATCACCATTCCCCCCGCTAGCCGGGATAATGTTGGTAATGTAGGACAGCAATTGTGGAACACTGGTGATGCCCAGAACTTCGGAATCAAAAAAGAAGCGATCTTGTTTCAACGTAAAGTCGGTAATTTCAAAACTGCCTACGCCATAGAATCCGAATGTGTCATTGCCTTCGCCGCCGGTCAGTCGGTCGTGATCAGCGACACCAGGCGCAGCCACATTGGCCGGGATAGTACCTCCGGCTCTCAAAATATCATCGCCATTGCCACCGAACAGTTTTTCGGTGCCTTCCTGTCCATCGAGGTCGTCATTGCCGTCATCGCCTCTCAAAATGCCATTGCCGGCGCCGCCTTTCAACACATCGTTGCCTGCACCGCCCCGGATTTCATCATGTCCGGGTCCACCGACCAGATCATTGTCCAGATCATCGCCAATGATCAGCAGGTCATTTTCATTGAATCCCCCGGATCCCAATCCTTCGAAAGGAATGCCATCGATAAATTTAATGCCTCCTGAACCGCCTACACTCGGATTCGGTCGAGCTTCTCTGGTAACTGCCATAATAGTGCCTCCTGAAAGTTATATTTGAACGATTTTGCCTTAAGAACAACAGAATATTAAATATTCACTGTATCTGCGAGGATTACGATACTGACCGGGTCATGCAAATTCATGGTCTCTAATGGATGATGTGCCGACAACGAGGTCTCTCACCATGATCGAATGTTCTTATGCTGAAATTCAGAGTTATTATCTCATTAAAACCTAATAATTAAAATGAGAATTATTCCCATTATATGATAAGACAGTTAAAATGCAATTCCGGTATCGGGAAAAATACCAAAAGTAAGAAAAAATGCCGATCCAACAGCTGGAATCAGGTCAATAGTGTAATTTATGCGTCAAAGAGATTGGAGTTTGATTCAACACAGCTTGATTGAGCGCAATACATTCGCACAACCGGCTACATGACAAAGTATTTACATCGAACTCATAACTAAAATGACGAGCGAAACATCTCTTCCGGGAACGACAAAGGAATTACTGGCTGAGGCCAAGGATTTACTGGCAGCGGGAAAATATAATGCAGCGGATAGTATTCTGGCTCCGTTGAAGCATGAATATCCGTTATCGCCCGATATTGCACGGCTATGGTGTTCACTGGCAATGCGAACCGCAAGAACTGCCGAAGTCCCGGGATATGCTGAAAGCATTTATGCCGCTGCCCGCAGCGAATTCCATAAAGCGCATTGGGCGCACGTGCTAGGGACAGCGCATTTTCTTCTGCTGGATTTGACTGAAGCGCACAAATATTTTGCTTTTTCGCTGAATCACCTGTTAGCCCTGGCCAAGGCAGGTAAATTCCCTCCTCTTCGGGAAAAGTCGTCTGCGACTCAACTTAAAGAGAACCCGTATGCTTCAGGCGAAGCTGAAAAAATATTATGGCAGACCTGTGCTGCGTTGGCGCAATCCGGCATTCCGGCATTTCCGTTTGCCGGGACGTTGCTGGGTTTGACTCGAAATGGCGCATTGTTGGACTTCGATAAAGATCTGGATATTGCTGT
>WBZQ01003194.1_pt1 | contig 10260 bp, 9 predicted proteins | sample 5204251 | NCBI WGS metagenome assembly WBZQ01 (sample SAMN12412402, study PRJNA552823) | activated sludge metagenome | isolation source: activated sludge from nitrification reactor of wastewater treatment plant... | place: USA: Virginia | collected 2017-09 | reverse complement strand
AGCCGGCCAGGGCAAGCGCGGATACGAAGATGAGGCCACGCGTGGACGACATAGAATGGGCACGATAGCACAACACCTCGGGAGGTCAGGCCGCATGCTTGCGCCGCACGTCGACCCCGATCTGAGTCGCGCTCAGACTCTGCCTGCTGCCTGGTATCGCGATCGCACGGTGTTCGACGCCGAGCGCGAGCGGCTGTTCGCGCGCACCTGGCAGATCGTAGGCCGCGTGGAACAGGTCGATGCCCCCGGGCGCTACTTCACGTGCACCCTGGCCGGCGAGACGGTGGTGGTGGTGCGCGGCGACGACCATCGCTTGCGGGCCTTGTCGAACGTGTGCCGGCATCGGGCCGGCCCGATCGCGACGGGTGCAGGACAACGCAAGGTGCTCCAGTGTCGATACCACGGCTGGACCTACGGCTTGGATGGCAGCCTGTTGGGAACCCCCGAGTTCGACGGCGTGGCCTGCTTCGAGCGCGGGGCCCACAGCCTGCCGTCCTTCCCGGTCGACACCTGGGGCGGCTTCGTGTTCGTGAGCCTCGACCCGCAGGCGACCCCGCTGAGTGCGGTGCTGGACAGCATTCCGACCGAAACCCAGGCGTTGCCGCTCGAGCACATGCGCCTGTTCCGCAGCCACGACTACACGTTGGAGTGCAACTGGAAGGTCTACGTCGACAACTACCTCGAGGGCTATCACATCCCGATCGTGCACCCCGGGCTCTTCAAGCAGCTCGACTACCAGAGCTATCGAGTCGAGACCGCGCGCTGGCACTCCAAGCAGCATGCGCCGCTGCGTCGCAGCGTGGAGGACTCGCTCTACCTGCGCCACTTGCAGCCCGGGCAGGAGCCGATCGCCTTGTACTTCTGGCTGTTCCCCAACATGATGCTGAACATCTACCCCGACAACGTGCAGCTCAACGTGATCGTGCCGCTCGACGTGGAGCGCACGCTGACGCGCTTCGAGTGGTATCTGCTGGACCCCGAGCGCCCTGGGGCGACCGAGGACTTCGCGGCCTCGTTCGCGTTCAGCGACGAGGTGCAGCAGGAAGACATCGCCATCTGCGAGGCGGTGCAACGTGGCTTGCACTCGCGTACCTACGAGGCCGGTCGCTACTCGGTGGCGCGCGAGAACGGCGTGCACCACTTCCATCGCCTCGTCGCGGAACTGATGCGCTCGTAGCCCGTCGGTCCGAGTTCCGGCCGGCTGCCGAACTCGGGCTGCGTTCTGGCCGTGGCGCTGTGCGGGCACCCGAACGTCGGCTGGGTCAGCGGCGGGTCCGGCCGGCGCGGTAGGCCGAGACGGCCGGGCTGTCGGCATCGAAGAACCGCAGCGGCCGATCGGTCGCGTGGCGAATGCCGACGCGTCCTGACACCCCGATCCGCTCGGGCGCACGGCCCTCGCGCAGCCACAACTGAGACGTCGGATCCAGGACCGAGCGGCCGCTCCAACGAACGTCGAGTTCGAGCGTACGACACAGGCGCCCGGGTCCCCGTGCCGCATCCATGGGCAGCACGGCGTCCGACAGGACCTGCGCGGCACGCACGAGCACGCAACCGGGCCGGCCCTCGCGATCGACCGCGAGGTTCAGGCAGTGGTGCAGGCCGTAGATCAGGTACACGTACACGGTTCCCGGTGCTCCCCACAGCGGGTCCGTGCGCGCCGTGCGGCCATGCGACGAGTGCGCGGCGGGATCGCCGCTGCCCAGGTAGGCCTCGGTCTCGACGATGCGCAGTGCCAGGGGGGGCGCGGCGTGGGAGCGACCCGCGCGCACGAGCACCTGGCCCAGCAGGGCCGGCGCCGCCAGTTCGGGGGGCTGGCGCAGGCGCGCGCTCAGCCGGCGACGCTCGGCCAGTGTGGGCGGCCCGAGCACCCTCAGGGGCGTTCGGCGTCGGCCAGCAACGCACGCACGCGCGTGCCGTGCTGGCCGTCCTCGCGCTCGAGGTAGGTGCGTGCATCGCGTACCAACACCTCGCGGTCGCGCCCATCGCGCCCCAGCCGGAAGGCCCGATAGCCAGCCTCGATGACTTGCAGGCGCGCCAGGTCGCCCCGTGTCCCGGCAGGGTTGCGGGCGGCAAATGCGCGCCAGAGATCGCGCAGTTCTCGAGCCGTGTCGAGATCGGTCGCGGTGCGTGCGCGCAGAGTCTCGAACTCCTCGTCGCCGCTGCTCCCCGTGCGGGCACGATTGGCGCCCGTCATCGTGCGTGGGCGTGGGGCTCCTGCTTTTTGGGCGCTGTCGGTCGTACCCGGCGTCCCGGCAGCGTCTTGCGCTGAGGGCCCCTCTTCGTCCTCGGAAGCCGCGGCGTCTCGACGGGCGTCGCGCTCCGCGCGGCCCTCCGCAAGCAGCCCACCTCCAACCGCCACGCCCTGCATGCTCTCGTTGGACTGCGCTGCCACGCGCGCATTGCGCCCACCCGGATCGGGCGCCGGCTCTACCCGCGCACTCGCGGGTGGGGCCGCGGGCATGACACCGTCCGGGCGTGCGAAGTCGGCCCCGGGCGCGTGCGCATCATCGGATTGGGGCGCGACGGGCGCCGGGCCTGGCTCGGCGCGACCCAGCGCAACCTGCTCGCTCTGTGCCGACTCGTCCGCGCGGGCGCTTTTCAGGACCGTGACCGGCTCGCGCACAACGTCGCCGTCAGCGGGCGACGAGGTGCTCTCGGGGCGTGGCGCCTGGCGGGCTGGAGCGACGGGCGCGCTGCTCGCATCGTCGCCGGCCCGCTTGTCGAAGGGCCAGAAGCCGCGTGCCCTGCGTGCTTCCGACTGGGGTGGCGGCGCCAGCGTGTCGTCGGTGCGCATCGCGGGCGCTTGCGGGGCCGCGGCGGGCGCCGGTCCCCCTGGCGATTCGAAGCTCGTCTCGCGCAGCGTCAGGGGCGTGATCAGCGCGACCACCAACGCCGCCGCCGCCGCCCACGCCCAGGCCGGCACGCGGCGTGGCGCGCGCGCGGAGGTCGCCGGCTGGCGCAGGCGGGTCCGTAGGCGCGCGGGGAAGGTGTCGAAGTAGTCTCCCGGTGCCTCGGCGGGCAGCGCGCGCATGGCCACGTCGACCGCGGCCAGTTGCTCGAGGTGCAGGGCGCAGGCGTCGCAAGCCGCGAGGTGGGCCTCGACCATGCCGCGCTCGGGCAGCGACAGCTCACCGTCCATGTAACCCGAGAGCAGATCCTCGACGTGGCCTCTCACGAACGCACCGCGTGACTCGCGCGCCGTTGCAACGCGGCGCCCAGATAAGGCTCGAGGGCGCTGCGCAGTTTTTCGCGGGCACGGAACAAGCGGCTCATCACGGTGCCCTGGGAGATCGAGAGCGCGTCGGCGATCTCCCGGTACGACAGCTCCTCGAGCACGCGCAGCACGAACACGGCGCGCTGCTCGGCGGGCAGGCCCGCCAGGGCGCGATCCAGTACCTCGCGGGCTTCGTGATCGAGCGCGTCGGTCAGCGGGTCAGGCCGGGCGGAAGGACGTTCGGCGTGGCCTTCTGGCAAGGGTTGCTCGCGCGCCTGCGGGGAGCGCACATGGTTCACGGCCAGATTGGCGGCAATGCGGCAGATCCAGGGGCCGAACGGGCGCGTCAGGTCGAAGCTGGCCAGGTTCTGGTGCGCCCGCACAAAGGCCTCCTGAGCCACGTCGTCCGCGACCTCGTGTCGCCGCACGATGCGCAAGGCGACGGCGTACACGCGACGCTGATAGCGCCGCACGATGTCCTCGAAGGCGAACAGGTTGCCGCGCTGGGCTCGTGCCAGGAGTTCGGCTTCTTCAGGGTCGGCATCCCGGGACGGGGACGCTGTCTTCGCCTCCATCGGGACCTACGGGCTCCTGGCCAGTGCTATTCCGACCGTCCGACTCTGGTTGCGATCGACTTCACGAAAAGTGCCGAACGTGCCGACGAGACGTCTCTCGGCGGCACGTTCGGCCGTGCTCTCGTCCCTCGGAGGGAGGGGGGGGTCGAAGGGCGCGAGCACCGCCAAGCTTACTCCAGGACCTTGATGACGACGCGACGGTTTTGTGCACGCGCGTCCTTGGTCTTGTTGTCGGCCACGGGCTTCGATTCACCGTACGAGATCACCTGCATGCGTGCGAGCGCGATGCCGTGCTCATCATGCAAGTAGTTGCGTACTGCCATGGCACGATCTTCGCCGAGCTTCTGATTGTATGCCTCGGGGCCAACGGTGTCGGTGTGGCCCTCGATCTCGAAGTAGACCCCGCGGTTCTCGGTCTTGAAGGGACCGATGGCCTCGTCGATCAGGGCCTTGGCGTCGGCACCCACCTCGGCGCGGTTGAACGGGAAGGTCACCTTGTCGTTCGACAGCGTCACGGTGTAGATGATCTTGCCCTTGGCGGCCTTCTCGGCCTCGGCCGCCTTGGTCAAGGCCTGGCCTGCCGATGTCTTGGCCTCACCGACGCCGGCCTGCGCGGCCTGCGCCGTGCGATCCACCTCGGAGATGCGGACCTCGTTCTGCTTGACGCGCTCCTGGGTCTTCTCGACCTCGGTGGAGAGTGCTTCGACCTTCTGGTTGACGGCACCCACCTCGCGATTGACGTACTTCTTGGTGGCGCAGCCGCTGGCAGCCAGACCCACGACCAGCGCGGGGACAACGTAGAAACGCATGCAGACCTCCTTGAATTCAAGACGACGCAGAGACGACACGGAAACGAGGACGCGAGCCCGGCTCGCCCTCAGGACAGCGGCACGTAGCCGCTGCGGGTGCGCACACGCACTCCCTTGCGGGAGCTGCGCACCTCGATGCGACGGAACTGGTTTGGCCCGCCGGGTGCGTCGTAGCCGAGCCGATACTGGTGCTTCAGCTCGGCGGCCACGCGCTGCGCGGCGGCCCGCAACGTGCTGAAATCGCTGACCGTGAAGGCCGCGCCGCCCGACAGGCCGGCGTAGTGCCGTAACACGTCACGGCCCTGCTGCGCGGGCAGCGGCAGATCTTCGCCGGCGAAATAGGGCGAGGCCGGGTCGTCGAGCGGCGAGACCACCGAGATCGCGTAGATCGGCACGTCGAGCGCACGCGAGCGCGCCAGCACGTCGTCGGCGCGCTGGCGGCTGGCGGTGTCAACCCCGTCCGTGATCACCACGATCGCCCGCCGGCCCTCGCCCTGGGCCGAGAGTTCGCTCGCGGCGCGTGCCAGCGCGTCGTGCAGCGCGGTGGCTCCGAAAGGCTTGGTCGCCTCGAGGCCGCGGCGCAGACGCTCGCGCTCGCGCGTGAAAGGCACCAGCATCTGATAGCCGCTGTCGAAGCCGCACAGCGCGACCTCGTCCTCAGGCCCCAGGGCCCCCAGCACCTGCACGGCCGCCATGCGCACGCTCGTGGTGGCGAGCGGCAGGTTCATGCTGCCGCTGACGTCCACCAGCAGCAGCACGCGCGCCGGCACGTCCGCGGCGCGGGAGAAACGCACGAGCCGCTGCGGTCGGCCTTCTTCGAGAATCGTGAACTCGTGGGCGCGTAGATCGTGCACGGGTCGCCCACGCTTGTCGACCGCCGTGGCGGACAAGACCACGAGGCTTGTGCCGACCCCGAAGCTGGCCGCGTTGGCGGCCCACGACGATCGCGCAGACACCGGCCACACGCAGAGTGTCCCCGCGGCAAGGCAGGTCAGGGCGACGGCGTGCCGCCATCTCTCGGGTCTCTGTGAGTGCAAACGCGGGATTATAGGCCAAGTCCCCCGAGTGTCCGACCCGCGGAACCGCGTGTCGGTCGCGCGCCTGTGCGCGCTGCATCATCGACGGCGCCTTGCAAGGACCCGGGTGATTGCGCTCACGCCCCGATGAAGTCCGCGCAGCGAAGGCGTTGCGACGCGCGACTCACACCGCGACGACCCAGCACCCGGTGGCCAGGTGTGCACGACCTCGCGCACGGCGTTGGCATCGCCCGCGGACGGCCCGGCGTCGTTGTAAGCTCTCGACCCACGAGGCACGTGCCATGGGCTTCAAGCCGTCGCTCTGGGCGAGTTACCTGCCGCGCGATCCGCGCCAGCGCAAGCCCAACCACTATCTCGAGATGGCCAAGGTGGCCTGGCGCAACCGCGACCAGTTGCCCATGGCGTGGCGCATCCTCAGCCAAGGCTGCTGCGACGGGTGCGCGCTCGGGACCACCGGCCTGCGCGACTGGACGCTCAAGGGCACCCACCTCTGCATGGTGCGATTGGAGCTGATGCGCTTGAACACGGCGCCCGCGCTCGATCCCGAGCGGCTCGCCGACGTGTCGAAGCTTGCGGGGCTCGACTCACGCGCGCTGCGCGACCTCGGGCGGCTGCCCGAGCCGATGCTGCGACGGCGCGGCGACGCCGGCTTCCGCGTGGTCTCCTGGGAGCAAGCCTACGAGGTGGCCGCGCAGCAACTCCGACGCACGGACCCCAGCCGGCTGGCGGTCTACCTGACCTCGCGCGGCATCCTGAACGAGCACTACTACGCGGCCCAGAAGGCGGCCCGCGCGCTGGGCACGAACCACGTCGACAACTCGGCGCGTCTGTGTCACGCCGCGTCCACCGTGGCGATGAAGGCGAGCCTCGGTCACGGCGCCACGACCTGCTCGTACACGGACTGGCTGAGCAGTGATCTGATCGTGTTCTTCGGCTCGAACACGCCCAACAACCAGCCGGTCACCATGAAGTACTTGTACGAAGCGCGCCAGCGCGGCACGCGCGTGGCCGTGGTCAACCCCTACTTCGAACCCGGCCTGCGTGCCTACTGGGTGCCGTCCGTGCCCGAGTCGGCGCTGTTCGGCACGCGCTTCGCCGACCATTGGTTTCCGGTCGACACGGGCGGTGACCTGGCATTCCTCAATGGCGTGTTGAAGGTGCTGCTGGCCGAAGGCTGGATCGATCACGACTTCGTGGCCCGCTCCACCTCGGGGTTCGACACGCTGCGCGGCCACCTCGAGGCGTGCAGCTTCGAGCAACTCGAGCATCAGAGCGGCTGCACGCGCGCCGACATGCGACGCTTCGCCCTGCTGCTGCGCGATGCGCGACGCGCGGTGCTGGTCTGGTCGATGGGCCTCACTCAACAGGCCCACGGGGTTGCCACAGTGCAGGCCCTGGTCAACCTCGGGCTCGCACGCGGCTACGTCGGACGAACGGGCAGCGGGCTGATGCCGATCCGCGGCCATTCCGGGGTTCAAGGGGGCGCCGAAGTGGGCTGCACACCCCAGCTCGAGGCGCGGCAGCGCGACGCGTTCGAGCAGGCCTGGGGTTTCGCGTTGCCTGACACACCCGGGTTGACCGCGACGGAGATGATCACCGCCGCCTACCGCGGCGATCTGGATGCCTTCTGGATCGTGGGCGGCAACTTCCTCGAGACGTTGCCCGATCCGCCGGCGGTGGCGCGCGCGCTGGAACGCGTGCGCCTGCGCATCCATCAGGACATCGTGCCCACCTCCATGATGATGCTGCCCGCGCAAGACAGCGTCGTGCTGTTGCCCGCCACGACGCGCTACGAGTCGCCCGGAGGTGGCACCGAGACCTCGACCGAACGGCGTCTGATCTTCTCGCCCGAGATCGCCGGCCGCCGCATCGGCTCGGCCAAGCCCGAGTGGGAGGTCTTCGGGGAACTGGCGGAGCGCGTGCGTCCCGAGTTGCGCGGTCGCGTGCGCGCGGCCTCGTCGCAGGCCTTGCGCGACGAGATCGGTCGCACCATTCCGCTCTACGCCGGCATCGAGACGCTGCGCGCGCGGGGCGACAGTATGCAGTGGGGCGGCGCGCAACTGTATGCCGATGGGCGCTTCGCGACGTCCGACGGCAAGGCGCACTTCGCCTGCGTGAGCGCTCCGGAGCGGGACCTCCCGCCAGGCGCCCTGCGCCTGTCGACCCGCCGCGGCAAGCAGTTCAACTCGATGGTGCAGCACGCGCGCGACCCGCTCACCGGCGCCGAGCGCGAGGATGTGTTGATGGCCCCCGAGGACGCCGGCCGGTTGGGACTGCGCGCGGGCACGCGTGTGCGCCTGCGCTCGGCGGTCGGGCAGTTCGAAGGACGGGTACGCCTCGACGCCCTCAAACCGGGCAACGTCGAGGTGCACTGGCCCGAGGCCAACGACCTGCTGTCACTCGAGGAACGCGATCGCCTGTCGCACGAGCCCGACTACAACGCCTTCGTCACGCTCGAGAGCCTGGAGTAGCGCAACACGCGGGGTATGATGCGACGCTGGGCCACGGCGGCCCGCGGAGACGCCCATGATCCTGTCGGGCTTGATCGCCGTCATGCTGGCGGCAGCGGGCAGCGCGCCCACGCAAGCTGCGCCCGTCGGCATCTACTACGAGCAGACGACGGTGGTCTCGAAGGACGGACGCAGCCAGGGTCCGGGGACCAGCGCGCACGTGTGGTTTTCCGGGCGGCGTGTGCGGCTCGAAGCCGGCGACCCCTTGAAAGCCACGCCCTTCATCTTGCGCCTTGACGAGGGGCGCGCCTGGCGCTTGGAGCCGGCGCGCAAGGTGGCGATCGAACTCGACGTCGAGGCGCTGCGCGCCAGCGCCCAGCGCGACTTCTCCACCGCCGCCCAACTGATGGGCACCGACGAGGAGGGCCGCGTGCGCACCACCCGGCTGCCGCGACGGCGCACGATCGCGGGCCACCTGTGCAGCGGCTACCGCATCAAGTCGCCGAGCGCGACGCTCGACGTGTACCTGGCGCAAGACCTGCCGGTCGGCATCGAGGCCTTCGCCGAATACCTCGAGTGGACCGGTGCGGGCGCCGCCTTGGGCGAACTGCTCACCGAACTGCGCAAGCTGCCGGGCTTTCCGCTCGAGACGCGCGCGCGTGTGAGCGTGCTGGGCGAGGTGCAGGAGACGCTGTCCACCGTCACGCGCGTGCGGTTGGGCGCGCACCCGGAGGCGCTTTTCACCCCACCCCGTGGTTACGAGGTCGTGCGCGATCGCGCCGACGACGAGGAGTAAGTCATGCGCCTGATCGGTGCCATCCTGGGCAACGCCGTGGCGCTGCTCGCCACGACGATCGTGCCCGGCATCGCGTTCCACGGGAACCTGGTGACCTTGCTCGTGGCTGGCGCGCTGCTCGGCGTGTTCAACCTGATCGTGCGCCCGATCGCGCTGTTCCTGTCGCTTCCGGCGCTGATTCTCACGCTCGGGCTGTTCTACTTCATTTTGAACGGTCTGCTGCTGTGGGTGGCCTCGTGGTTCCTGCCCGGCTACCGGGTGTCGGGTCTGCTGGCGGGCATCCTGGGCAGCCTGGTGATGACCGTCGTGAACTGGGCGCTGCACACGCTCTTCAAGGAGCGCAAGCGCGACTGACCCGGTCGCCCTGTCCCGCATGCCGCGCCTCCTGCCAGCCAGGCCCCCAGCACCCTTGCGATCCGCGGAACGCCAGGCGTACGCCGCGTCCAGCGGGCGTGGGTCCGCACGCGCCGCGCTCTGGCGCGTGCTCGCGCTGGTCGCGCTCCCGGGCGTGCTCGGCGCCTGTCGACAGGCGCGCGAGCCGGTCGACCTGCTGCGCCTCGGTCAGCCGGCCGAGGTCGCGGTCAACGGGCGCGGCTGGGAGTGGTTCAAGAACCAGCAGGGCAAGACGCTGCGACTGCATGACGACGTGCGGCGCACGCTGCCCGCCTCGCCACCCAGCCGCCTGCGCTACACGCTCGACGTGCCGCGTGGGGCGCACTTCACCGGGGCCTGCGGCATCCCGGACGATCGTCACCGTGCACCCGGCGTCGAGTTCGTCGTCAAGCTGCGCCGCGCGGGTCGCGAGCACACGCTGTTCACGCAACTCGTGGACCCCGCGCGGCATCCGGCCCATCGACGCTTCGTGCCCTTCGACATCGATCTCTCGGAGCACGCCGGGCGCGGGGTCGAGCTGATCCTCGAGACGCGCGGCTTCGAGCACGACGACGAAGCCCGCAACGCCTACTGGGCTGCACCTGCGCTGACGGTGCCCGGGCGCAAGGCGCCGCTGGTGATCGTGTACCTGGTCGACACGCTGCGCGCGGACCACACGGGTCCCTACGGCTATGCGCGGCCGACCACGCCACAGCTCGACCTTTTCGCGCGCGACGCCGTGGTGTTCGAACAGGCCATCGCCCACGCCTCGTGGACCAAGCCGTCGGTGGCCTCGCTCTTCACGTCGCAGTGGCCGGGTCGGCATGGCGCCGTGCAGTTGCGCGATCGTCTCGATCCGGCGCTCGTGACGCTGGCCGAGATGCTGAGCGCCAAGGGCTACAGCACCGGCGCTGCGCTGGCCAACGCCGTGATCTTCTTCGAGGGCACGTCGTTCGAGCAGGGCTTCGACGTCTTCACGGGCCTGCATGGTCGCGCCGGCCGAACCT
>WBZQ01003192.1_pt1 | contig 10263 bp, 6 predicted proteins | sample 5204251 | NCBI WGS metagenome assembly WBZQ01 (sample SAMN12412402, study PRJNA552823) | activated sludge metagenome | isolation source: activated sludge from nitrification reactor of wastewater treatment plant... | place: USA: Virginia | collected 2017-09 | reverse complement strand
GATCCAGGGCAGAATCTGCGGGCCTTGCGCGGCGAAAAATTGGCCGATCAGCCAGGGCCAGAACATACCGCCTGCTGACGAACCAACCAGAAAGATGCCGGTGACTTTGCCTGATAAGCCCAGAATCTGTTGTGCAAATCCAAACGTGCTGGGGAATACGGGGGCGACAAACAAACCCAGGCCGATTGCGCCGAGCCAAAGCGTCATTGGCGAAGCGGGCAGCAAAAGCAGTGAAATCGCGACCAGCAATGTCAGGCAAAGATGCACCAGCACGAGATGAATCGCTTTGAAACGGGTACTGGTCCAGATGGTCGCCAATCGCCCGAGCGTGAAGGCGGCCCAGAAGCCGGAATTGAGATAGCTGGCGGTTTGTTTGTCTGCGCCACGATTGCTGGCATAGGTGTAATACCAGCCCATCACACTGGCTTCGGCGCCGACCTCCAGAAAAAAGTAGAGGGCAAAGAGCGCCAGCGTCGCGATGGGCAATGGCGCCAGCGCCGTTTTTTCCTGCCGCGCTTGAACTTGCGGGCTGCGCGCAAAAATCGTCAGGGCGACCACGGGCAGCGTTGCCAGCGCCAACGTCCAATAAAGCAATTGCGTGGCGTCAGCGCGCGTGACCAGCTTGGCAAACAGAAGCGGCGCTAAACAGCCGCCCAACCCAAACGCGAAATGCAGCGTGCTCATAAACGGGCGCACGCGTTCGCCGTGGACTTGCACAATCAGCGCATTGCCGCCCACGTTGATAGAGGCCGACGCCAAGCCGAAAAATAGCGAGAGCGCCAAGAGCATCCATAACAAAGACATCGCGGGAAACAACGCCAACGCAACTGCCGAAGCCAGCAACGACAACGCCAGCAACGGATGTCCGGCGACACGGTCGTACCAGCGCCCCACCCACCACGCGCCCAACATGGTGCCGAACGAACGCGCCAAAAACACATTGCTGATCTGGTGCATTTCGGCATGGGTTTGCGCCGCCAGGGTCGGCAACGTCGGGCCTAGTGAACCTGACCCCAACCCAAGCGCGATGAAGGCAAGTGCGTATAAAAATGTTTTTTTCATCTCGGCCACACATCATAGCGCAACCGTGCGGCTGACGACTAATGAAGGCTTTTCAGAGCGGGATCAACCTGCGTGATGGGTCCGGGAATGTATGGCTGGGATGGCGACCGCGAAAATGACTGTCCGTATTTTGGTTTCCCTTATGCGACTTGAAACAGGAAAAGCCTCCGTCCGGCGAAAAGGAAAGGCCGAGCGGAGGCTTTTTTAGCGGTCGTACCACGCTGTTGCGTCAACGGATACGATGGTCCAGATTTACAACCGGATGATTTTGTCGGTGAAGCGTTCATCGCGCAGGTGGCGCGTGGTGTTGCGCGTATCCACGACGAGTGGCGCGTGTTCCGCCAGCCAACCGTAATCAATATTTCGGTGATCGGTGACGATCACGACGCAATCTGCGCCGGTGACGACTTCATTGCTCAGCGGAATGCCCTGCATATGTTCGCCGCTGCCTTCCAGGTGAATTTCCGACACATACGGATCGTGGAAATTGACCTCTGCGCCCAGCTTTTGCAGGTTTTCGATAATGCCCAGCGCCGGGCTTTCGCGCATGTCGTCAATGTCGCGTTTGTACGCAACACCCATCACCAGGATTTTCGAACCGTTGACCGGTTTGCGGTGTTGGTTCAGACCGCGCGTGACGAGCTCGACGACGTGATTGGGCATGCGCGAATTGACCTCTTCGGCCAGTGAAATAAAGCGGGCTTCAAATCCGTGCATGCGGGCTTTCCACGACAAATAGTGCGGATCGAGCGGAATGCAATGGCCGCCGATGCCCGGGCCGGGATAGAACGGCATAAAGCCAAAAGGCTTGGTTGCTGCTGCTGCGATCACTTCCCAGGTATCAATGCCCAGCGTGTCGCACAGTTGCGCCAATTCGTTGACCAGGCCGATGTTCACCGCGCGAAAGGTGTTTTCCAACAGTTTGCAGCATTCGGCGACGCGCGCCGAACTGACCGGGTGAACGTTGTCCACAATCGCGCCATAAGTGGCAGCGGCGACGTCGGCGCTGACGCCGGTTACGCCACCGACAACTTTGGTGATGTTTTTGGTGTTGAATTTTTCATTGCCCGGGTCCACGCGTTCGGGCGAAAAGGCCAGGAAGTAATCTTCGTCGAGTTTCAAACCGGTTTCGTCAAAAATCGGCTTGAGAACTTCATCGGTCGTGCCGGGATAGGTGGTGGATTCGAGGATGATCAATTGTCCCGAACGCAACGTCGCCTGAATTTTTTCGGAAGCGGCAAGGATATAGGACACATCCGGGTCTTTGGTTTTGCGCAACGGCGTCGGCACGCAAATGATAATGATGTCCTGATCTTTCAGTTCGCCGAAATCGGTGGTGGCGCGCAGCTTCTGTGCGGCAACCAGTTCTTTTACCTGATCGGTGGGAACGTCCGGAATGTAGGATTCACCGTGATTGAGTGCATCCGCTTTACGCGCATCCACTTCGAAACCCGTCGAAAGAAAGCCACTGTGCGCGAATTCAACGACCAACGGCAAGCCGACATAACCCAGCCCGATGACGCCTACGCGGGCGTCGCGCGAAGCAATTTTTTCCAGCAGTATCTGTTTATTGTTAGCCACGAGGAAGTTTCCCTTTCAAAAACATATTAGGTCATGCACTCTTTAGCAGAGCTGATGAGGGGAATCGGAGGGGATGGAGTTAGCCTGGCGATGGAGCGAGCGGACCGTCCTTTTCTCTTTTACTTCGTTCCCTTTCTCTTTTCCTGGTCCGTAACAATCGCTCATCTGTCGAAGGTGTCTTGCGGGGACTCTGCTTTTTACACTGTTTGCGCGGTGCGGCTCAAGGCTTTTTTTCTTGTGCAGCAGACAAGTCAAGGCTGATTGATTGACTGAGTGCGCGCGCCGGTGCTAGGGTGACAACCTTGTGCAGGACAGTTCCTTGATTTTTATTTGCCTTTGGGTGCCCGCCGCTATGATGGCGGGAGAATAGGGAAGCGGGTGAAAATCCCGCGCGGTCACCGCCACTGTGAGGCTTGTCGTAACCGCGATTGATGCTACGTGCCATTGCGCCGCCGCGCGCGAGAAGGCTGCATCGCCGCAAAGCTAAGCCAGGAGACCTGCCCGAAGGTTATTGCTGATGACTCTTCGGCTGAAAGAGCGTGGCGTGCCTGACAAGCGAACTTGTTGCTTGTCGGCGAGGTTTGCCGTTTTCAAAAATTGACGAGCCTCAGACGCTCCGAATCTTCGGTCGCGTCTGAGGCTTTTCGTTTTCTGGAAAACCCATGTTTGTCTGGCGGAATTCCGCAAACTCCAAACTGCTTGGCTGCATTTTGTTGGCATTGGCGCTGGTTAGCGCGTGCGCGCGTCCCGGTGTCAGTCCGCAAAACGCTCGCCGGACGCTGACCGACGGATTGGGCCGCACGGTGTCGGTCGTCGCCAAACCCCAGCGCATCATCTCTTTAGCGCCAAACATTACCGAAATCCTGTTTGCCGTCGGATTGGGTGACCACGTGGTCGGCGTCACCAGTTACTGTGATTTCCCTGCCGCTGCCCAAACCAAAGAGAAGATTGGCGATACGTTGCATCCGAACCTGGAACGCATCATCGCCTTGAAACCTGATCTGGTTTTGGTCACGACATCCAGCCAGCTAGAAACGCTGACGCGTCAGCTCGATCAATTGCAAATTCCCGTTTACATCACCAACCCGCGTACGGTGCGCGATGTGATTGCTTCGATTCGCACCCTGGGAGAAGTCATCGCTGCCGAGCGTGCTGCCATAGAACTCGCCGACGAAATGGCGCGCCGCCTGAGCGCTGTCGAAACGCGTGTCGGCGCATTGCCCAAACCAAGTGTGCTGTATGTGTTACAGACTGCGCCGTTGATTACCGCCGGGCGCAACACGTTTATCAATGATTTGATTACGCTGGCGGGCGGACGTTCGATTGCGGCGGAAGAGACGACGGATTATCCGCAATTTTCGCGCGAAGCCGTGATTGCGCGCGCGCCCGAAATCATTCTCGCGCCAGAAAGTCACGGCGCGGAATTGGTGCGCGAAGCGGATTTGCGCCGCGATTTTGCCGCCACGCCTGCGGTACGCAACCAACGCATTGCGCGCGTCAATGCCGATTGGGTTGACCGGCCCGGCCCGCGCATTGTCGAAGGGCTGGAACAACTGGCGCAGGCGCTGCATCCGCCCAGTCCGTGAGCGGACGGCTTTCGGGAACCTTTATGCTTGGTGAACAACAACTTTCGGTTTCGCTGTCAGCGCCGTTGCGCGGTTATTTGACCAAACGGCGCACGGCGGTGGTGTTGCTTGCGCTTGGCGCGATGGTTGTTGTGTTAGCACTGGCGGCGCTGGCCATCGGCAGCGAACCGGTTCCCGTCAGTCAAATTGCTGCGGCGTTGTTGGCAAAGTTGACAGCCGCGTCTTCGCCGTTGACTCGCGAACAGGAAGTCATCGTTTTCGGGTTGCGGTTGCCGCGCATTGGATTGTCGCTGGGCGTGGGCGCGGCACTGGCGTTGGCAGGCGCAGCGTTTCAGGCGTTGTTGCGCAATCCGCTGGCAGACCCGTATGTGTTGGGCGTTTCAGGCGGAGCCGCCGTCGGCGCAATCGTCGCCATTTTGTTTGCTGGCGAGTGGGCGGTTGGTCGCCCGTTGTGCAGTTTTGCCGGTGCCGCGCTCGCAACGTTGGCGGTTTACCGACTGGGACGCCGCGAAAGCGATCCGGCGCATCTGGTATTGGCAGGCGTCGTCATTTCCACCTTTCTTTCGTCGGTCATCGTGTTGCTGACCAGCCTGGCCGACAACGTGAAGCTGCGCAACATCACGCTTTGGTTGTTGGGCGATTTGTCGAGCGGCACCAGCGAAGGATTGTTTTTTGTTTTGCTGGCGGTTGCGGGGGGAGCCGCTGTGTTGCTGACGCAAGCGCGCGCCCTGAATTTGTTGATGATCGGCGAACGCGACGCTTTTGCGCTGGGAGTGGAAACGGCGCGCGTGCGCTGGCTGGTGTATCTGGCGGCTTCGCTGTTGACCGGCGCAGCCGTGGCGGCGGGCGGAGCCATCGGTTATGTCGGGTTGGTGACGCCGCATCTGGTTCGCCTGGCAACCGGCACTGACAACCGGTTGGTGATTCCGGCCAGCGCGTTGAGCGGCGCATTGCTGGTGCTGTTTTCTGACACGGTGGCGCGCACGGCATTGTCGCCGCGCGAATTGCCCACGGGCGCGATTACCGCGCTGATCGGTGCGCCAGTGTTTATCTATCTGTTGCGAAAAAGCCGGTAAGGAAAATGCTCGCATTACGGCAGGTTCATTTTGGATATACGCGGCCAGTGGTGACTGACGTCTCGCTCACGGTGAAGGGGGGCGAAATCGTAGCGTTGCTGGGGCCGAATGGCGCGGGCAAATCCACCTTGCTGGGGCTGGCATACGGTGCGTTGTCGCCACACCGCGGCGAAGTTCTCTTTGACGGGCAACCGCTCGCACGCTTTGCGCGTCGAGAACTGGCGCGCCGCATTGCGCTGGTTGCTCCAGCGGGCGACGTGCGGTTTCCGCTCAGCGGATTGGAATATGTGCTGACCGGACGTTTTGCTCACACCAGCGCGTTGGGCTTTGATGCGCCGCAGGATATTGAAATCGCCAGTCAGGCGTTGCGCGATACCGATGCCGCAGAATTTGCCGACCGCCGGTTTAATGAATTGTCTTCGGGCGAACGCCAACGCGTCGTGCTGGCGCGCGCATTGGCGCAACAACCGCGGTTGTTGTTGTTGGACGAACCGACGGCCAACGCTGATGTGGCGCATCAGGTTTCGTTGCTCAGTTTGGTGCGCAATCTGGCGCACGAACGCGGCCTGGGCGCGCTGGTCGTGACACACGAAATCAACCTCGCGGCGGAATTTGCCGACCGCGTAGCGTTGCTAAAACAAGGACGCTTGCTGGCCTGCGGCGCACCGCCAGACGTGATGACGCCCGCCGCATTAAGTGATTTGTTTGAAACGCCGCTGCTGGTGGACGAACATCCACACAGTGGCAAACCACGAGTTTCGTTTGTTTTTCCCCGCTAAAACACGCTGACAGAAACCTTGACCGGCCCCATTAATCCGAACCAGGTCTGATCACACAGGAATCGTTATGAATGCAGTACGCAAAACTTTGATCCTTTCTCTTTTGCTGTCGTTGTCGCAGTTGTTGGTCTGGGCGCAAAGCGCGACCAACTTGCGCGGTTTGATCACCGATACGCGCGGCAGAGCCATTGCCGGTGCGCGCGTTGTGTTGCTGGCAGAAAACAAACTGGCAGTGCGCGAAACCACGACCAACGAACGCGGCGAATTTAGTTTGCTGGGCTTGGCGGCGGGACAGTATGCCGTGTCTGTCGAAGCCGACGGTTTGACGCAACCTGGCGGTGCGCAGCCGTTGAAACTGGATGCCGGTCGAGAAAACCGCATCATCATTCCGCTGACGCTGGCCGCCATCGAAGACAGCATCATCATTTCGGCTTCGCGCACGGAAACGCGCACCGGCGAAACGCCCGCCAGCGCATTTGTTGTTTCGGCGGCAGAGTTGTTGCGCTCACAACGCGTGAATGTGTTTGACGCGTTGCGTCAGTCACCTGGCGTGATGGCAATGCAAACGTCGCGGCGTGGCGGCGTGACGTCACTGTTTGTGCGCGGCGGCGAATCGGATTACACCAAAGTCCTGATTGACGGCATTCCGGCCAATGAAGCGGGCGGCTCATTCGATTTTGCCGATTTGACGACAGACAACCTGGCGCGCGTCGAATTGGTGCGCGGCGCGCAAAGCGCCATTTACGGATCAGATGCGATGACAGGCGTCTTGCAAGTTGTGACGCACCGCGGCACGACTTCGACGCCGGAACTGGATTTTTCCGCCGAAGGTGGCAGCTTTGCCTTTAATCGGCAATTCGCCCGCGTTTCTGGCGCACACAAAGCGTTTGATTACTCGCTCAGTTACACGCACTTGCGCACAGATGGACGCGACCGCAACGACGATTACCAAAACCGCATCAGCACCGCCAATCTGGGATACCGGTTCAACGAACGCACGCAATTACGGTTGACCGCACGCAAAGACAGTTCCGGTTTGGGCGTGCCGGGCGCATCCGCAGTCTATTTCCCCGATCCTGACGAACGCGCACGCCGCAAGCGCATCACGACCGGCGTTCGTCTGGAAGACCAAACGACCAAATTCTGGCGGCAAAGTTTGACCTTTGCCTTTTCCGAAAGCCGCTATTCCAGCTTTGATCCGGCGGCGCAGGATTTGACCAAACCCAATACGCCGCCCGACACCGCATTTGCGTTCAACGATTTTGTGTCGGCGTTCAACAACCACCAGCGCCGTCGCGGGCTGCGTTATCAGAGCGATTTGGTGTTGCCGCGCGGTCATTTCGTTTCGGGGGGATTGGATTATGAACAGGAACGCGCCGTGTTTGACAGCGGCTTTGCGGGACAAAATCGCGTCGCTTCGTCGCGCAATAATCTGGGCGCGTTTTTGCAGGATCAAGTCGCGCTCGCGCCGAATTTGTTTGTGACGGCGGGTGTGCGCGTCGAACACAACGAAGCCGAATTGCCTGCTTCGTTCGCTGGCGTGTTGACCAGTCTGAAATCCGCGCCGTTTACCGGTACGGTTGGCTTCGGCACGAAAGTCATGCCGAAAGTCGCGGCGATGTATGTCGTGCAACCGCGCGACCTGCAATCGGTAATCGGCGCAACGCGTTACAAGGCCAATTACGGCCACGGCATCAAAGCGCCGACGCTGGTTGAAGCTTTCAGCCCCAGTCCATTCTTTTTGGGCAATCCGGCGCTCAGACCGGAACGCGCGCGCAACTATGATCTGGGCGTCGAACAGTTTTTCTGGAAAGACAGCCGTGCGCGCATCGAACTGACATATTTTGAAAATCGCTTCCGCGACCAAATCGCCTTTGTCGGTGATCCGGCGACGTTTGGCGGGCCGGTCAAATTGGCGGATGGGCGGCTGACCAATTACGTCAACAATGACCGGGCGATTGCGCGCGGAGTGGAAGTCGCCGTGGGGTTACATACCTTGCGCCGCGTGCAATTCAACGGCAGCTATACCCTGCTCAAAACCAAACTTCAGGCCGCCGCCGACACGATTGACTTCAACACGTTGCAACTGGTGCCAAACCGCGAAATCGGCTTGCCGCTGTTGCGTCGGCCCAGGCATTCAGGCGCGCTCAACATCGCTTATGTCGGTCGCAATCTCACGCTCAATTTGGATGGGATTTTTGTCGGACGGCGGCGCGATGGCGATCCGGTGACCTTTTCGCGCTTTGACGCGCAAGGCCGCCCGGTCGAAAACAAAGGCTATACGCGGCTGGACGTTTCCTGGTCGTATCGTCTGAACGAATGGGCCAGCCTGTTTGGACGCATCGAAAATTTGCTCAATCAGGAATATCAGGAAGTGCTCGGTTACCCGGCGTATCGGCTGAATTTCTCGGCGGGGATGCGCTTTCGTGTCGGCGGTGGCCGCTAACCGAAATCGTCAGGCTGGGGCCTGGTTTCATCACAGCTCATCCAGTGAAATCAGGCCTTGTTTGAGCGCGTAAATCACTGCCTGGGTACGATGAGACAATTGCAGTTTGCCAAGGATGTTGCCGAGATGCGTTTTGACCGTTTCTTCGCTGATAAAGAGCGCGGCGGCAATTTCACGGTTGGTGCGTCCGTGGGCGAGCTGGCGTAACACGTCCAGCTCGCGTTCGGTGAGTTCGCTTCCCGGCGGCAGATGCGATTGGCCGCCGCGCGCCAGTTCCTGCCAAAGGCTCGCTGCCACCGACGGCGCAAACAACGATTGACCACTGGCGGCGGCGCGCACCGCCGCCAGCAAAAATTCCGGCTCGGTGTCTTTGCGCACATAACCAATGGCGCCTGCGCGCAATGCTCCGATCAGCCGCGCTTCATCTGTTGAAGCCGTCAGCGCCACGACCTGCGTTCGTGGCCATTGTTGCCGTACACGCCGGGTTGTTTCGACGCCATCCAAACCGCCCGGCATCAGCAAATCCATCACCACCACATCCGGCGACCACTCATCCATTTGCTGCAACAACGCTTCGCCGTTGGCGGCAACGCCCACCACGCGCAAATCGTCGAACGATTCCAGATAGCTGTGCAATCCGCGACTGACGACGCGGTGGTCATCCACCAATACGACTCGGATCATAGGTTCCTTTCACTGACGGCGTCTTGGGGGCTGGCCGGTTGACCCACCATTGCCAGGCCAGCAAGAAGAGGCAATACAGCAACAGCACCAACGTGGCCACCCAAAATGCCCGCAACGGTTGAAAGCTGGGTTGCGCCAGTTGTGGGCCATAACCCCGCCAGATCAGAATTTGCCGCAAGATCGGATAGGCCAGAATGCCCGGTCTGGCAAAGAGAAACGTGAGCGCCGCCGCCAAAAACAACAGAACCCATTGCCGCCAGTGAGTCAACACGCGCACAAATTCCTGACGCGTCAGCAGTCTGGTTTGTGCGCGCAACGTTTGCTGCACGCGAAATGCCGCCGCCGCTGTCAGCAATGGCCACAAAATCAGATACGCCGTTTCGTTGGGCAGGTATACGTGCCAGAGTTCCGCGGCGAGGTGCCAGTTTTCCAACGACCAGAACAGCGCGCCAATCCATAACGCCGCAAGCTGGCGAAGTTGTCCTTGTAACTCCAGCGTCTGTTTGGCCGCAAGACTGCCCGCCGTTTTCATACGGCGAATGGATTGCGACACGCGGTAACCTCGCCAGGCGCTCAGCGCAAACAGCGGCAATCCTGCCGCCGGCCAATATGGACCGGAATGCGACAACAGCCACGAACCAGAGATGAGAAAGCCCACCAGCGTAAACACAAACGCAAGGCGTAATTCGCGTCTGAGGTTGCGCTGTTCGTTGGCCAAGAGCGGCACCGACACCGTCAGACTGGTTCCTTCTCCCGCACGGCTATCAACCTGAAGCGCGCCACCGATTTCAAACACGCGCGCACGAATGTTTGCCAACCCCATTCCGGTATAGGCCTCGGTCGGGGCAAAACCGCCTCCGTCGTCCGCGATTTTCAGCCACAACACGTCTTCGTCGCCGTGTGTTTGCCGGTGCAACCGCACGCGCACTGTTTGCGCGCGCGCGTGGCGTGCGATGTTGGCCAGTGCTTCTTGCGTGATGCGAAAGAGCGCGTCTTGTGCGCCGACCGGCAGTTCATTGTCGGCGGGCAGCTCGCCCAATTCGGTGATG
>WBZQ01003189.1_pt1 | contig 10264 bp, 12 predicted proteins | sample 5204251 | NCBI WGS metagenome assembly WBZQ01 (sample SAMN12412402, study PRJNA552823) | activated sludge metagenome | isolation source: activated sludge from nitrification reactor of wastewater treatment plant... | place: USA: Virginia | collected 2017-09 | reverse complement strand
GGGCAGCCTCAACTTCGTCCCGTTCGTGGAGTTGCTCTTCGGGCTCTACTTCACGTTCATGGCCTGGTACGCCGCGACCAACGACATCTGGGGCACGCTGCCTTTCATCGTGCTGTTCCAGGCCGGCTTCCTGTACGCGGCCTGCCTGTCGCTGTTCCAGGACGTCGGCCGACTGGGCGTCTTCCGCGCCCAGGAGGCCTGAGCCCGCGCGCGGCGGACAGGGGTCGCGCGCCACGGGTCGTGACATGACATCCGCCGCGGAGGTCACGCACGGCGGCGTCCGACGCGTGCTGCTCGTGACGCTGCTGCTCAACCTCGTGGTGAGCGCCGCCAAGGTCGCGATCGGCACGCTGAGCGCCAGCCTGGCCATGGTGGCCGACGGCTACCACAGCCTGGTCGACGGCTCGAACAACGTCATCGGCCTGATCGTGGCGGCCTTCGCGTACCGCCCGCCGGACGCTGGCCACCCGTACGGCCATCGCAAGTTCGAGACGGCCGCCACGTTGGTCATCGGCCTGGCGCTGCTGACGCTGGCCTGGCGCATCCTGAGCGGAGCCTTCTCCGGCGCGCGCGAGCCGCCCGTCATCGGCGCGCTGAACTGGGCCGTCATGCTCGGCACGCTGGCCGTGAACTTCTTCGTGACCTGGTACGAAGCGCGCGAGGGCCGTCGGCTCGGCAGCGCCTACCTGCTTGCCGATGCCGCGCACACGCGCTCCGACGTCTACGTGTCGTTGGGGGTCGTGGCCTCGTTCGTCGTGGCGCGCTTCGGCGTGGGCTGGGCCGATCCGGCCGTGGCCGCGTTCATCGCGGTCGTGATCGCGCTACAGGCGGGCAAGATCCTGGTCGGCGCCTTCGACGTGCTCACCGACCGGGCCCAGATCCCAGCCGCGGAAATCGCCGCGGTGGTGCGCGGCGTGCCGGGCGTGCTCGCCTGTCGTGACGTGCGCACGCGCGGCGGTCCCGGAGCGGTGTACGTCGACCTGGTCGTGCACGTGGACGGCGAGACGACGCTACGCCGCGCGCACGAGGTCTCCGATCAGATCGAAGCCGCGCTGAAGGCTGCCCACCCCCAACTCGTGGACGTGGTCGTGCACCTGGAGCCGGCCGAGAGCGCCTGACCCCTCAGACAGCCGGCACTGGCGCGCCGTGGCCCGCCCACTCCTCTTCGGCCGGGCCGTAGACGCCGGGCACGCTGAGCCCCGCTTGGCGCATCAACACCGTCATCTGGCCGCGGTGATGGGCTTGGTGGTTGATCAGAGCCTGGAGTGTGAAGCCGCGCTTCCAGTGCTCGCCGTACGTCAGGTCGACGACCTCGAGCGTCGCGTCGTTCCATTCAGCAGCGACACGTGTCGACAGGGCCGCCGCCACGGCCTCGTAGGCCGCGACGATCTGCGCGGCGCTGCTCGGCACGGGTGCCTGTTCGCCGGGCCCGTCGATCGTGAGCCCCGTCTGGCCCAGCATCTCGGGGATCGTGAGCACGAGGTGCCAGGCGATGCGCCCGAGCGTGCGCCGTCCCGGAGTCACGGCCTGGGCCAGTGAGGCATCCGTCAGGGCGCGCAGCACCTTGAGCGTGGCATCGCTCTCGTAGGCCCAATCGGTCTTGAAGTCCTCGAGGCGCGTGAACATCGTGATCTCCCGAGCGCGCGCGGCGCCCTTCTCCTAGCGCTTCTCGCCCCCGCAATCGTCGCAGGGGCACAGGCCGCGCAGCAGGCGGAAACTGTAGAGGCCGGTGTTGTGGGCGTCGGCCCAGGTGAACGCCACGGCATAGTTGCCGACGCCTTCCAAGTGCTGCAACTCCTGATCGTGAAGGTCGAGATAGCGCGCGCGGGCCGCGTGCCCCTGGCAGCCGGCGCACGGACACCAACTGCGCAGGTAGTCGAGACCGTAGGTCGAGACGTGGCCGTCGTCCCAGCTCACGACCAGGCGCCGCGCCGCCTTCTCGTGACGCACCTCGAGCGGCTCGGGGTGCGGCACCCAGGCCGTCAAGGCAGGCTGAAGGTCGCGTACTGGACCTGGGTTTCGCCGCCGATCAAGTCGTGGATCGTGCAGCGCACCTTGTACTCCCCCGCGGGGTTTTTCGGGTCGACCGTCAGCGTCGTGCTGAACCGCTGAGGCGACGGCGGATCGGCGTCGGTCGTGTCCTGGCGATGCTCGATCTCGTCGTTCGAAAGTCCGTCGATGCGCTGTCCGTCAGGGCCGCGCGTCTCGATGCCTTCCTTGATGTCCAGGTCGAACTTGCCGTCGCCGCGCGCGCGCACCTTGTAGCCGCCGGCGTCGACGTCGATGACGACCTTGATGACGTCGCCCTCACGGGACTTGGTCACGTCGGCGATGGTGACCTGCAGGCCGCTGGCGCCGCTGGGCGTGTCCGAGGTGGGCGTCTCGCCGCCCGCACCCAGAGTCAGGACGTCGACTTTCCAGGCCCCGCCTTCTTCGACCAACTCGAACGTGGCCTGCTCAGTGGTGCCGCTGTTCGACGTCAGGACGACGTCTTTCAGGACCGCGCGGCCGTTGGTGATCGAGCGGCTGCTGAAGGAGGCGTCCTTGTTGTCGCTCAAGCCCGGGTGCGCGGCCACCAGGGCCGCGAAGCCACCCTCGCTGAGACGCGCCTGATGGCTCGAGCTGAGCCGCGCATAGGCGGCGCTGCCCTGGCCCGCCTTCAACTCCTTCAGCATCTCCTGTACGGCCGTGACCGGGCCCTGCGTCGCGACGAACACGTAGCCGAAGAAGCCTCCGGCGACGAGGCCTGCGAGCAGCAGGCAGCCGCAGCAACCCATGAAGCCCCAGAAGACCGGCCCCTTGCCCTTCTTCGCGGGCGGCGGCGTCCCGGCGCCCATGGAAGGCACGGGGGCGGCGCTCGGCGACGTGTGTACGCGCGCGCCTGTCGGCGCCGGCGGCGCGCTGGGACGCGCGGGCGGCGGGGCAGGAGCGGCCACGCGCGGCGGCGGCGCGGGTGCAGGCGCGGGCGGCGGCGGCGCAGGCGCCGGCGGCGCTGGCGGCGCGGCGATCGGAGCCGGGGCCGGGGGGCGAGCAGCCGGCGCTGGCGCGGCAACCGGCGCAGGTGGCGCGACCGGTGCGGGCGCCGGCGGCGCAGGCCGGGCCGCCTCGCTCGGCATCGCGATCGTCGCCGCCAAGTCGTCCTCCAGCTCGACCTTGAAGTCCACCGCGCCGAGGCGCAGGGTCTGGCCGTCCTTCAACTCGCGTTCGGCGACCCGCTCGCTGTTGACGAAAGTGCCGTTGGCGCTGCCCTGATCCACGATGAAATAGAGGCCGCCGCGCTGTTCGACACGCGCGTGCCGGCGCGAGACCGAGCCGTCGCTCACGACCACGTCGACCGAGGGCTCGCGACCCAATACCGTCTGGTCCTTGACGATCTCGATGGTATTGCCGCCGGACACCGGCACCAGCCGCAGGGTCGCCATTGCCGCCTCCTCTTGGGGGACCGCTCTCTTGGAGGGTTCAGGTCGCAGTCCAGGGTCGTAGCCCGGAGTCTAGCTTGGATCATGCACCAATGCACCTGTGGCCAGCGACCGCAGGCGCGGGTCGGCGCGCCGGCGCGGCCTTGATGCAGGTCAACGCGCCGTGACGGTACCCGAACAAGATGTCTGGGGCCGCCGGTGCGGTCGAAGGTGGCCGTTTTGCAAGCGGCCGGCCGCGGAGATAGCCTCGCGTCGGGCGCTGTTCTTGCACAGAGAGGTGGGCGTGACCGAGATGGACCCGCAGGCGTCGCGTGCCACAGCCGTCGTGCCCGCTGTCGAAGCGCACGGCGTCTCGCGGCGCTACGGCCGTCGCTGGGCGCTGCTCGACGTCAGCCTGCGCGTCACGCCCGGGACGATCGTGATGCTCACCGGCCGCAATGGCTCGGGCAAGTCGACCCTGCTGCGTGTCTTGGCGACTGCCATTCGGGCTGACCGTGGCCGGGCGCGCATCGCCGGCTTCGACGTGGCGGAGGAACCGGAGGCGGCGCGCCGTCACGTCGCCCTGCTGGGCCACCACATGTACCACTACGAGGCCCTCACGGCGCTCGAGAACCTGCAGGTCAGCGCGCGCTTCCTGGGCCTTGCGGCCGAGCGCGAGGCGCTCCTGGGGGCGCTCGACGAGGTCGCCCTGGCGGAGCGCGCCGACGATGCCGTGGCGACGTTCTCGGCCGGCATGCGCAAGCGCCTGGCGCTGGCGCGCACGCTGCTGCAGCGCTCGTCGGTCGTGCTGCTCGACGAGCCCTACGGCGCCCTCGACCCGCCCGGCTTTCGCCTGGTCGACGACGTGCTCGCGCGCTTGCGCGCGCAGAACCGCACGGTCCTGATGGCGACGCACCTGGTCGAGCGCGGCAGTCGTCACTGCGATCTGGGCGTCGTGCTGGAGCAGGGCCGCCTGATCTGGTCGGGCCCTGCCATCGAGCTGCCGAAGAGCGGCCGACTTCCCACGGAAGGATTGCCCGAAGCGTGACGCACCTTCTTGCGGCCCTGCGCAAAGATTTCCTGCTCCAGTGGCGGATGCGCGCACAGGTTGCGGCAATTTTCATCTTCGGCGCCACTGCGCTGCTGCTGTTCAGCTTCGCGATCGGCCCGAACGCGGAAGCGCTGCGCCTGCACGCCGCCGGTTTCCTGTGGCTGGCGCTCATGCTCTCGTCCACGCTGGCCCTGGCCGAAACGTTCCAGAGCGAGATGGAGCAGCGCGCGCTCGAGGGCCTACTGCTGCTGCCCGCCGACGCGCGCGCCCTTTACTACTCGAAGGCGCTCTCCAACTGGGCACAACTCTCGCTCCTGGGGATGGCGCTGGTACCGCTGATGGTCGTGCTCTACGACGCGGGCACGACCCGCGTGCTGGCGGTGTTGGGCGTGATCGTGGCCGGCACCGCCGGCCTGGCGGCGCCGGGCACGCTGTACGCGGCGATGACGTCGCAGGCGCGCGCCAAACAGACGCTGCTGCCGATCCTGCTCTTTCCGCTGGTGGTGCCCGTGCTTCTGTCCGCGGTCAAGGCCACGTCGCTGTTGATCCTGGGCGATCCGATGGGCCAGATGCGCGGTTGGATGCTGCTGTTGCTCTCGTTCGACCTGATACACTGGTCACTCTGCGGCCTGCTCTTCGGCCGCGTGGTGGAGGATTGATGTCGGAACGTCTGCTCCCCACCCCCAAGGACACGGCCGCTCCGTACCTGTGCGCGGGCTTCGGTCTGCTGCTACTGGTGTGGGGCTCGTACTGGGGCCTGGCTCTGGCACCGCGCGAGGAGTACATGGGCGACGTGCAGCGCATCATGTACGTCCACGTGCCGACCGCCTGGAACGCCATGCTGGCTCTCACGTTCACCTTCGTCTGCGCGCTGTTCTTCCTGCTGCGCGGAGACTGGCGCTGGGACGCGCGTCTGGAAGCCGGGATGGAGGTGGGCACGGTCCTCTCGGCTCTGCTCTGCATGCAGGGCGCGATCTGGGCCAAGCCCACCTGGGGCGTGTGGTGGGACTGGGACCCGCGCCTGACGACCACCGCCGTGATGGTGTTCGCCTTCGCCGGCGTGCTGGCCCTGCGGCGCTTCGTCGACGACCCCGTCAAGCGCGCGGTGTGGTCGGCCGTCGCCTGCATCGTCGCGTCGGTCGACGTGCCCATCGTGTATTTTTCGGTCAAGTGGTGGAACTCCTTGCACCAACTGCAGTCAACGCCACAAACCGTGTCGAGCGCCTTCCACTGGCCGCTGCGCATCAACGCCTTCGGCGTGCTCTTCCTGATGATCGGCCTGATCACGCTGCGTACGCGCACGGCGCTGCTGCGCCTGCATGGTGAGCTGGCACCGCCGCCCCCGGCGCCGCTGCCGACTTCCGCCGCGCTGGAGGCTTCCTGATGGGCGCCGGGGTCGGGTCGGGCCTGCTGCACGGGGGCTGGGAGTTCGTGATCGCGGCCTACGTCGTCAGCGCCGTCGTCTATGTCGGATACCTGGCGTCGGTTCATTTCCGCTACCGCGACGAGCGTCGTCAGGCGGCGCGCGACGGCGGAGTCTCGAGGTCGGCCCATGAGTGACGCGCCCTCCGCATCCGTCGGCATCCCCAAACAGCGCACGCGTCTGTTCGCCTTCGGCGCGCTGGCCGTGGCCGGCATCGCCTTCGCGATCATCACCGTGGGCGGCATCGGCAAGAACCTGGTCTACTACTGGGGTCCCAAGGACATCAAAGCCCACGGCGAGAAAGCCATCGGCGCGACCATCCGGCTGGGCGGACTGGTGGCGCCCGGGTCGATCGCCTATGCCCAGGGCAGCTCGCACCTGGAGTTCGACGTCACCGACGGCCACGCCCAAGTGCACGTCAAGTCGAAGGGCGTGCCGCCGCAGATGTTCCGCGAGCGCATCGGCGTCGTGGTGGAGGGCACCATGACGCGCGCCGGCTACTTCGAGAGCCAACGCCTGATGGTCTCGCACAACAACGAGTACAAGGCTCCCAAGGACGGCGAGCCCGGCGAAGGCGTCGACGTGAAAGCGCTCATGCGCAGCCTGCAGGATGCCGAGGTCAAGGGCGGAGCCAGCCCTCCGCCGGGGATGGGCGGCACGCAATGACCCCCGAACTCGGCCGCGCACTGATCCTGCTCGCGCTGGGCTGTGCGGCGGCAGGCAGCGTCGTGGGCTTCGTCGCGGGCTGGCGTCGTTCGCCGGCAGCCTGGGCCTGGACGCGCCGGCTGGCCTACGCCTATGCCGCCGCGGCCATCGGCGCCAATCTCCTCATGATCAAGGCGCTGCTGACGCCGGACTTCTCGGTCAGCTACGTCGCGCAGGTGGGCTCGCGACAGGTGCCGACCTGGGTCCAGATCGTCAGCCTGTGGTCTTCTCTCGAAGGCTCGATCCTGTTCTGGGGACTGGTGCTCGGCGCCTACGTCGCGGTGGCGACCTGGGCCAACCGCGCCAGCCATCCCGAATACATGCCCTTCGCGACCGGCGTCTGGTTGGCCTGCGCGACGTTCTTCAGCTTCCTGCTGGCCGGACCCGCCCAACCGTTTGGCAACACGCCCTCGCCGCTGCCGACCGACGGGCCGGGTCCGAACCCGCTGTTGCAGAACCACCTGCTCATGGCGATCCATCCGCCCTTCCTCTACGGCGGCTACGTCGGCATGACCATTCCCTTCGGCCTGGCCTGCGCGGCCCTGCTGGCCGGCCGGCTCGGGCACGACTTCCTGCGCCCACTGCGCACCTGGTTGCTGCTGCCGTGGGTCTTCCTGACCTGCGCGATCGTGCTGGGCGGTTGGTGGGCCTACGAAGTGCTGGGTTGGGGCGGCTACTGGGCCTGGGACCCGGTCGAGAACGCCTCGTTCCTGCCCTGGCTCACGGCCACCGCCGGACTGCACTCGCTGCTGCTCGTCGAACGCAAGGGCACGCTCAAGGCGTGGACGGTGACGCTCATCCTGGCCTCGTTCCTGCTCACCATCCTGGGCACGTTCATGACCCGCTCCGGGGTCTTCAACTCCGTGCACTCGTTCACGCAGAGCGCCATCGGCCCGACGATCCTCGTGTTCCTGGCCGTGGCGCTCGTCTTCTCCATCGCCCTGCTGGCCCTGCGCATCGACCTGCTCGCGCCCGAGTCCACGCTGGAGCGTGGTCTCAGCCGCGACGGGATGTTCCTGGTCAACAACCTGCTCTTCGTCCTCTTCACGTTCACCGTGCTCGTGGGCACGGTCTTCCCGCTGATCGTGGAGGCCACGCGCGGCGTGCAGATGAGCGTCGGGCGGCCCTACTTCGACAAGATGGCCGTGCCGATCGGCGCGGCGCTGCTGTTCCTGCTCGGGGTCGGGCCGGCCCTGCCGTGGGGCCGCGCCACGTCGGACCAAGTACGCCGCGCGCTCCTGCCGCCGCTCGTGGGCGCCGGGCTGCTGGCGCTGATCGGAGCGCTGGCGGGCGCGCGCAGTCCCTGGACGCTCGTGACGTTGGCCTTCGGCGGCTACGCGTTGCAGGTCACCTTCGCGGAGATGCTGTTGCCCGTGCGCCAGCGTTGGAAGACGGGCGGCGCGGGACTGGGCGGCGCCGCGGTCGACGCCCTGCTCGTCCGTGGCCGTCGCCGCTTCGGAGCCTATGTGGTGCATGCGGGCGCCGCGCTGATCATCGTCGCCATCGCCGTCAGCAGCACGATGGGCTCGTCGCGTGAGTTGCAGATTCAACTGGGCGAGTCGGTGCAGGTGGGCCGCTACACGCTCACGTTCCTCGGGGTGCAGCAGGTGCGTGAGCCGCACCGCGAGGCGCTGGTGGCGCGGGTGGCGTTGCGCCGCGGGGACGTGGAGTTGGGCGAGCTCAACCCGCGCATGAACCAGTACGACACCCAGCGCGAGCCGATCGGCACGCCGGCGGTGCGCACCTTCCTGTTCGAGGACGTCTATCTCTCGATCATGAACGTGGCGCCCTCGGGACAGTCGCTGGGCCTGCTGGCGCTCGTCAACCCGATGGTGGGCTGGATCTGGATCGCCACCGGCACGATGGCCCTGGGCGGCTTGATCGGGCTCGTGCCCTGGCCGCGCCGCCAGACCGTGAGCGTGCGCGGCGCGTCGCCCGCGGCCGAGTTCGACGCCGCGGCGCAGGGCTCGAGGTAGGCGCGCGTGAGCACGGCCACGCGCAACAAGCGACTGTGGGTACTCGGCCTGGGCGCGCTGCTGGTCGTGCCGCTCGTGGTCGTGCTGTACCTGAACCTGGGGCGCGACCCGCACCTGATCCGTTCGCCGCTCATCGGCAAGCCCGCCCCGCCGTTCACCCTACGACCGGTCGGCGGCGGCGCGCCGGTGACGCTCGAGTCGCTGCGCGGCCGACCGGTCGTGGTGAACTTCTGGGCCACCTGGTGCATGCCCTGTCTGCAGGAGCACCCTCATCTGCAGGCCGCGGCGCGTCGCTTCGGCGATCAGGCCGTGTTCCTGGGCGTGGTGTACGAGGACGAGGAGCGCGCCGTCATGCAGTTCCTCGCCCGCTACCCGTCGCCCTACTCGACGCTCATGGACCCGCAGACGCGCACCGCCATTGCCTACGGCGTGCAGGGCGTCCCGGAGACCTATTTCATCGATCGCCAGGGCGTGATCGTCGCCAAGTACGCCGCGCCGATGGACGTCGAGACCATCTCCAGGCTGGTCGACCAGGCAGGTGCCCGATGAGCGCTCGAGCGACGCAGGCGCGCCTGGTCCTGGCGTTGGCGCTCGTCGCGTCGCCGAGCGCCGTTCGCGCTCGGACGCCCGAGCCGGTCTTCGAGCTGCCCCAGGCGCGCCCCGAGCAGGTGGTGGGCGCGCCCAGAGGCCAGCGTCTCACGGGCGAGGCGCTCGAGCGGCGCACCGACGAGGTCGGCGCGCTGTTGCGCTGCCCCGTGTGCCAGGGGCTCTCCGTGGCCGACTCGCGCGCCGGCACCGCCGTGGCGATGAAGGGCCAGGTGCGCGACATGCTCGCGGCCGGGTACGACCAGGAGCAGGTGCTGAGCTTCTTCGAGCGCTCCTACGGCGGTTTCGTGCGTCTCGAACCGCCCCTGCGCGGCGTCAACTGGCTGGTCTGGCTGGCTCCGGTCGCTGGGCTGCTGCTGGGCGGGTTCGTGATCCTGCGCGCCTTGCGCGGCCCTTCGTCGGGCAGCGCCGCGCCGCCTGTCGTGAGCGAGGCCGCCGCCGCCGACGCGCCCCAGCGCGACACCTTGCCCGATGATCCCGACCTGGCGCGCTACGTGCGCCGCGCGCGCGAGTTGGCATACGGCTGGCCCGACGGCGCGCCTCCGACTCCGAGGGTCTCCTGATGCCCGCCAGCCAGGTGCAGTGGTCGCTGCCGTTCACGGTGCTCGCCATCGGGCTCGTCGTGGGCGTGATCCTCGTGTGGCGCCAGCTTCGGACGCGCGCCGTGGCCAAGGCCGACGCGCCGCCCAGCGTCGTGCCCGGCAGTCTGCCGCTCGAGGTGCGCGACCTGGCCGGTCGCCGCGACGTGCTCGTGCACCAGTTGCGCGAGCTCGACGACACCGCGGCCAAGCGCTCTCCGGCCCAGCTCGCGCGCGAGCGCTACGCCCTCGAGCTCGACCTGGGGCGCGTGCTGCGCGATCTGGATCGTCACCCCGCGACCCGCGCCGCACGCTCGGGACGACACGCAGCAGTCGGCGCGTCGCCCATCCCGCAGCCTGCACCCGCGGGCGGTGGCACGGCCAAGGGCTTCGTCTGGGGCTTGGGAGTGGCCGGCGCGCTCGGTGCGCTGCTGTTCCTCGTGAACCAGGCCGCCACGCCGCGCACCGAGAGCGGCCAGGTCACGGGAGACGTGCCCGGTCCCAGAGGCGCGGCTCCAGCCAGCGAC
>WBZQ01003187.1_pt1 | contig 10265 bp, 11 predicted proteins | sample 5204251 | NCBI WGS metagenome assembly WBZQ01 (sample SAMN12412402, study PRJNA552823) | activated sludge metagenome | isolation source: activated sludge from nitrification reactor of wastewater treatment plant... | place: USA: Virginia | collected 2017-09 | reverse complement strand
CGCGAAAGCGACCCCCTGACGCGTGCTCAGGGCATCGTCTCGTCGAGCCGGTCGGGCGCGCGCCAGGCAGGGTACACGTCGACGGACGAGCCGTCGACGGCGCGCAAGCGCTGGCGATTGCCGTGCTCGTCCGCCAGCTTGCGGATCTCGAAGTCGACCGCGAGCGCGCGCACGCTCGTCGAGCCGAGCGCGGCCAGCTCGGCCGGCTCGCCGACGCCGTTCCGGTTGGCGTCGGCCCACAGCAGCAGTCTGGCAAAGTCCGGGTCGTCAGCGTCCACCACTTTGTCGTGGTTCGAGTCCAACTCGGCCAGCACCTCGTAGCCATTCTGGGCCTGGAGGCCGTTGGCCAGGTTGCGGGTGTTGCCGAATAGCTCCGTGCCGTTCAGGATCATGCCGTCACCATCGCGGTCGAGCGCCAGCCAGGCGTCGTCGGTCGTCGTCGGCCAGCCCATCCACAGCGGCCGGTTGGCGGTGAAGTCGAACAACACGCCGTCGTCGACGCTGCTGAGATGCAGCCCGTCGCCCGAGCGGTCGATCAGGATGGGCGACAGTTCGGGACAGCAGCCGCAGTAGTCCTTGGCCGACAGCGGACAGGCGCCGTCCAGCGTCCAGCCCGGCCCGCTGCAGGGAGTGCACTGCGCGCAGCCGGCGATGGCCGTGTTCAGGCGCGTGGTCTCAAAGGTCACGCCGTTGAACGCGTGACGACCGCGGGTCTGATAGACGGACGAGCAGAGGTACACGACACAGCGCCGCTCCACGAAGCGCTCGTGGAAGTCGGAGGCTGACGTGGCGATCGGCCGCGAAGCCGTCGCGCTGATATTGCACCCGGTCGAAGCGGTGTCCATCCACAGTTGGGCCGCGACTCCCACCACGCCTGAGCAGCCTGGGTGGGGCGCGTTGTGGAAAAGCCGCGTGCGAGCCCACGTGATCAGCTCATTCGGGCTTCCGGTGTTGGAAGTCATGGAGAAGTTGTCGGCCACGTCGCCCGGGCAGATCTGAGCCCATGCCGAGAGCGGCGTCAGGCTCAGCAGCCCGGCCAGACAGGCGCGGGCGATGAACGGAAGCGGTCGCATGCGCATCGTCATGGCTCCCTCGTGATACTCATGCCCGGCCGGATCATGGACGCCATGAAGTGCTCGAGCGCCTTGGCTCCACGCGCCGACACGGTCCGCAGCAGCTCGTCGCGCGCGGCCAGCACCGTGTCGTCGGCACGTTTCCGAAGCGTCAGCGTGGCGTCTGGCTCTGCGAGCGGCGCCCCGCTCGCGCTCACGAGGTCGCTGCTCTCGATCTTGGACAGGCGCAAAAGCTCGGCGCGCACGCGCCGCGCGACGCGCAACACCGTGGCGCCGTCGTCGCGCGACAGGCGCAGGATGAAGACCACGTCGCGCGCCTCAGGCGCCGCGGGATCGAGTTGCCCGTGGCCGACGGAATCCACGAAGGCAAAAAAGTGGTCCCAGGCGGTGGCCTCCGGCATCAGCTCGGGGTGCTCGCGCCCGTAGATGCGGTTCTCGTCACGGGGCGGCTCGGGTTCGTCGTCGACGTACGGGGCCGGCGTGGCCGAAGGCGGAGTCGGGGGCTCCGCCCCGCCGGCCAGCGACGCCAGGAGTGGAAGCACGTGCATCATGGTTACGCTGCCTTTCGGGCGAGATTGTAATTCAGCGCCGATAGTAGTCGTTCGTGAAGCGCGCGGCAAACGAGGGCGCCTGGCTGAAGGCGCGGCACGGCTCGGCGCCCCTGACGCGTGGCAGCGCCTGCGCGACGCGCTCGCGCGCTGGGGCTGGGGCTACGGCGTGCGGCCGGCGCGCGTGGCGGCCTGGTTCGCGCTGCTGGTGGTGGGGTGCGCGCTGGCCTACCTCACGCAGGTGCGGCCCGCGGGTGCCTCGCTGGCGCGCACGCTCGTCGCGTTGCGCGCGTCGCTTGCGTTCAGCCTGCGCACCGCCTGGTCGCTCCGCTACGGCTACGAGCGCGCGCGCACGCCGCTGTTCCGCGCGCTGACCGCCGCGCAGGCCCTGCTCGGCAAGCTCCTGCTGTTCGGCTTCGCGCGCGCGCTGGCCAACGTGTCGCCCCTGGCGTCGGAGCTGCTCGCCAAGCTGACGGGCAGCTGAGCCGTTTGGCGCGCGTCCGGGCTTGCCCCAGAATCGGGCGCCCATGTCCGCCGACCGCTCACACTTCCAGCGCTTCGATCCGACCTGGAACTACGTGCCGTTGACCGCCCTCGTGTACGCGCTGCCGCTGACGCTGCTGAGCGCGGTGGCCTGGTACGGCTGGCTCGGCCCGGCGCGCGCGTTGATCCTGCCGCTGGGCGCGCTGAGCTTCGCGTTCGCGCGCCACATGGGGCTCGAACGCGGCCTGGCCTGGGTGACGACGGACTTCATGCATCGCCCGCGAGTCGTGCCCACGCTGGTGCTGGCCTATGCGCTCTTCTGGGTCTGCGCGCTGCGGGCCGCGCCCTCCGTGCCCGTGGCCGTGGCGCTGTTCGTGATCCTGGCCGTGGTCTACGACGCGCTGCTGGAACGCGCCGACGTGCTGGTCATGCTCGAGCCGGGCCGCCTGCGGCGCGTTGCGACCTGGGGACTGGTGGGCGCGCTGTTGGGCCTCGCGCACACGCTGTCGAGCGACCGGCCACTCGCCCTGCTGGCGGCCGTCGCGGCGCTGTGCGCCTGCGTCGAAGCGCTGTTTCTGCTCGCACCTGCGCGCGCGCAGCGGCTGACGGGCGTGCGCCGCGTGGCGGTGATCGGAGCGGGCTGGTCCGGCCTGTACGCGACCAAGTGGCTGGCCCAGCTCGGCCTCGAGGTGACCTGTTACGAACGCTCCGCGGCTCTCGGCGGCCTGTGGCGCTTCGCGGCCGATCGCCCAGGCGGCGTCTTCCGCCAGACCGTCGTGACTTCGTCCAAGCACTTCCTGCATGCCTCCGATCTGCCCTTCGACGAGGGCGGCGATTTCCCGCATCACCGTGACGTGCTGGCGTTCCTGGAGCGCTACGTCGAGCGCTTCGGCCTGCGTCCGCTGCTGCGCCTGGGCTGTGAAGTGCGGCGCGTGACGCGCCACGCGCGCGGCTGGACCGTGGAGAGCGACGCGGGCCGCGAGGAGTACGACGCCGTGGTGGTGGCGGCCGGATCGCACCAGCAGCCGCGCGCGGCGCTGGGTCCGTTCGCGCGCTACGCCGGCCGCCTCATGCACACGGCGACGTACAAGGACGCGGCCCACGTCGCGCCCGGCGAGACGGTCGTGATCGTGGGCGGCGGCGAGAGCGCCTCCGACGTGGCGGCCGAATGCGCGGCGCGCGGCGCGCGCGTGCATTGGTCGATCGCCCACGGGCAGTGGTTCGCCGACCGCCACTTGGGCGCCTATCCGGCCGACCACCTGGTGGCCTTCGGGCTGCGCGTCTTCGGCGGGCGTTTCATCAGTCTCGAATACGTGATGCGCACGATCGTGGCGGCGCTGATCTCGCGCAAGTGGGGCCTGGGCGGACACGGCGTGCCGCAGTGGGCGCCCGAGGTGCCGAACCTGCACCAGTTCCTGAACAAGAGCCGCGACGCGCTGCAAGCCGTGCGCAGCGGCGCGCTCCGGCCCGCGCCGGGGGTCAGCGACGTGCAGGGCTGCGACGTCGTGTTCGCCGACGGCTCGCGCGTCACGGCCCAGCACGTGATCCTGGCGACGGGATTCGAGCCGCACTGGCCGTTCCTGCCCGAGCAACCGGAGCGCACCTTTCGCAAGGTCTTCTGGACGCACGACGAGACGCTGGCCTACGTGGGTTTCGCGCGTCCCGTGCTGGGCTCGATCCCTTCGCTGAGCGAGCTGCAGGCGCGCTGGGTGGCGCACGTCTTCGCGGGCCGCCGGCCGCTGCCCGCGCGCGCGCGCCTGGCGCTGTGGGCCGCGCGCGAGGAGCTGCTGCAGCGCCGCTGGTTCCTCGACCGCAGCCGGCTCGGCGTGCTGGTGGACCAGGAGGTCTACGCCAGCGACCTGGCCGCGCGGGTGGGCGCGCAGGTGCGCTGGGGGCGGCTGCTGGCCTTCCGGCCGCGGCTGTTCTGGCTGCTGCTGCTGTCGCCCTGGAGCGCGTTCAAGTATCAGCTCCACGACCCGTCGCGCGCGGTGCGCCGAGCGGCCGAGCAGCGCCTGCGGGCCGTGGCCCCCGACGCGCGGCATCCGGTGCAGCGCTTCAAGTACTGGGTCGGCCTCGTGCTGGCCGCGCCGCTTCTGGCCGTGGCCGTGGCTTTCGTCGCGCTGCCCGCGGCGCTCGCGCCGGCGGCGCTCGGCCTGGCGCTGCTCGCGGTGACGGCGGCGTTGCGCGCCACGGAGCTGCGGCCCGTGGAAGGCGCGCGCTGACCGCCATGCCTTTCGTGGCGCTGTTCTGCACCGCCTGGCTGGCCGCCACGATCCTGCCCTTCTCGTCCGAAGCCGCGTTCACCGCGGCGCTGCTGGCGGGCTACGATCCGCTGGCCTGCATCGTGACCGCCAGTCTGGGCAACTGCGCCGGGGCCGCGACCAACTACGTGATCGGGCGCCAGGGCGGGTTGCTGTTCGCGCGCCGCTTCCACGGCCTCGACGACCATCGACTGAGCGCCTACCACGCGCGTTTCGCGCGCGCCGAGCGCCTCTTCATGCTGTGCAGTTGGCTGCCCGTCGTGGGCGATCCCATCACGCTCTACCTGGGCCTCGTGCGCGTGCCCTTCGGGCGCTTCGCGGCGTTCGTCTTCACGCCGCGCGTGGCGCGCTACGTCGTCATCGCGCTGGTGACGGCCGCCGCCCTGCGTCGCGCGCCGTGAAGCTCGTGGTGACGGGCGCCTCGACGGGCATCGGCCACGCCCTGGCGCTGCGTGCGGCCGGCGCGGGCTGGGACGTGCTCGTGAGCCTGCGCGACGAGCGGGCGCGCGCCCGGCTCGAAGCCGCCGGCTGCGTCTGCGCGCGGCTCGAGCTGCGCGACGAGGACTCGCTGCAGGCGTTCGCCGAGCAGGTCCAGGCGTGGTGCGACGGCCGCCTGCAGGCGCTCGTCAACAACGCCGGCACGGCGTTGCCCGGGGCGCTCGAGGAGACGCCGCTTGCGGAGCTGCGCGAGCAGTTCGAGGTCAACGTCTTCGGCCCGCTGCGCCTGACGCAACTGCTGCTGCCGGCCGTGCGCGCGGGCAGCGGCCACGTGATCTTCGTAGGCTCCGAACGCGCGCGTGACGCCGCGCCGCTGTACGGCGCGTACGGCGGCGCCAAGCTGGCGATCGAAGGCTTCGCGGCCGCGCTCGACCTCGAGCTGCGCGAGCTGGGGGCGCGCGCTTCGGTCGTGCGCCTCGGCCCGCACGAATCGCGCATCCGCGTGGCGATCCGCGCGCGGCTCGAGCGCCTGGCGCGACTCGCTTCGCCCTATGCCGGTCTGGCGCGCGAGATGCTCGCTCGACTCGGTCGACCTCCGCTGCTCGCTCCGGACGAGGCCGCGCGCGCCGTGCTGGCGCTGCTGCGCGAGCCCGATCCGGAGATCAGCGCAGCTCCTCGCACTCGGGATTGACGCGCAGCGCTCCGCAGCCCAACAAGTGCCCGAGCGTCTGCTGGAACTCGGGCTCTGCGTCGCGCCGTCGCGCCGGCCCGAGATAGTGCAGGTACAGCTCGCGCGCGGCGAGCGGCTCACGCTGCGCGAGCAGCCAGTCGCCGAAAGCGGCCCGCGCGGGCGGCAGGCAGGCGAGCGCCTCGTGCGCGCGCGCCGGGTCGAAGACGAACGGGCGAAAGACCTCGTACGAGGCCGGCCGCTCGCGATAGCGCGGCCCCGGCAGGCGCAGATCCACGCCGGGCACGTTGGAGCTCGGCGCGTGCAGCTCCTCGGCCGTGGGCGAGAGCACCGCTGCCCACCAGCAGAACGTGCTGTTCGACAGGACGACGCGCCGGAAGCGCATCAGGAAGCTGAAGTGCTCGTGCGGGCTGCCGTCGTGGTAGAGCGGGTCGAACTCGGCCAGGGCCGCGCGCGCGCGGCCGTCGAGACCCGTGCCGCAGACGTGCACGCGGCCCACGTCGGGCAGCTCGTGCAGCGCGCGACGGTAGTAGTCGAGCGCCAGCACGCGCTCCACGAGGGCCATGTCGAGGCCGCGGCGCAGGTTGACGAGCACGTCGCGCGGGCCGATCGCCTGCGGCGTGGGCGCCGGCACGAAGCGCAGCCAGGCGCGGATGCGGTCGAGGTGCGGCGCGTAGTACTCCGCGCGCTCGAAGAAGCCGCGCAGCACGATGCGCCGCGCGCCCGGGTGCTGCAGCGCGCCGAGGTCGACGGTGTGCCCGTCCCACTCCTCGAACGTGCGGAACTCGTGCGCCTGCACGGGCGCCGCACAGCGCTTGCCGGGCAGCTTTAGGCGCAGGTCGGGGAAGTGCGGCAGGAAGCCGCTCAGGTCGGCGTGTGGGGCCTGGTCGAAGCGCCGGCCGAGGAACTCGTGCGCCACCCATGGCTCCTGCAGGCAGTCGAGCGCGAAGCCGTGCTGCTCGGCCAGCAGGCGCGCGAAGACGTACTGGAACAGGTTGTTGCCCAGGCGACCCAGCAGGTGCACACAGACCGACACAGGACGCTAGCCTCCCGCGGACTCGTCGCGGGCCAGCGTCTCGTGCGCCAAGGCCTTGACCACGGCCTCGGCCTGGCGCGAGGCGATCACATGGCGCGGATGGCGCAGCGGCAGGCTCAGCTCTTCGAGCGGCAGGCGGGCCAGCGGGTGCGCGTAGTTCGTATGGGCTGCGTCGGCGCGCCCGAAGCCCAGGTTGACGACCAGGTTGCGCGTGGGCACGATGGTCAGCCGCGACTGCACCAGCAGCGCGTAGGCGAGCTGATAGTCCCAGGTGTCGAGCGTGCCGTCGCGCGTGCGCTCGACGCGCGCGCGCATGTGGCGCGCCAGCCGCTCGTCGTCGAACAGCTCGTCGAACACGCGCGGATCGTAGTCGGCCAGGCGCCGGTCGTAGCCACGCCACACGCGCCGCCAAGTCGCGAAGCCCCAGACGGTGACGAAGCGCGAGAACACGTAGTCGCCGCGCGTGGCGTCGTAGGGCACGCCCAGGTTGCAGCCCGCGACGGCGCCCACGCGCTCGTCGTCGGCGTAGCGTGCGAGCAGCTCGGCGCAGTAAGGGAAGAACGACGGGGCCGGCAGCGTGTCGTCTTCGAGGACGACGGCCGCCTCGGCCTGCGCGAAGACCCAGTCGAGGCCGCTCGCCAGACGCGCCCCGCAGCCCAGGTTGACGTCGCTCCAGGCGCGTTCCACCTGGCAGGGCCAGTCGACGCGCGTGACCAGCTCACGCACGCGCGCGCAGGCGGCCACGTCGGCGGGCTGGCCGTGGCGCGGCCCGTCGGCCACCAGCAGCAGGCGGCGGGGCCGCGCGGCGGCGATGCGCTCGAAGACGCGCGCGGTCGTGTCGGGGCGATTGAAGACGAAGAAGGCGACCGTCAGGTCGAGCGTCACGTCAGGCGGATCATCACGCGGCTCAGCACGCGCGCGGAGTCGAGCGGGCGCGAGCGGCGATGGTTGGTGGCGACGTTGTCGGAGAGCACGCAGTCGCCCGCGCGCCAGACGTGGCGGTAGGTCGCGCCGGCGCGCTCGACGTGCGCGTAGAGCTCGTCGATCAGCGCGCGTCCTTCGTCGGGCGGCAGGCCCTCGATGCCCACGGCGTAGCAGCGCGTCAGGAACAACGCCGGCCGAGCGCTCACGGGGTGCCGGCGCACGAGCGCGTGACTGGCCGAGCGTTCCGGGCTCAGGCGCTCGTCGACGACGGCGCCCGGGACGACGTAGGGCGGCAGGCGGTACAGGCGCGGATCGAGCCCGCCCTTCTGCGTGTGGACCGCGCGCAGGCCCAGCAGTCGCGCGCGCCAGGCCTCGGGCAGCGCGGCGTAGGCCTGCTGCATGTCGACGTAGAGCGTGTCGGGCCCTTGCTCAGGCAACTCCACGGCGCTGAGCAGCGAGAGCTCAGGTGGGTCGGGCAGGTAGGCGTAGTCGCTGTGCCACGTGTCGGCCTGGCTCGGCCGCCGATCGACCGGCGCCGCGCCGGCCGGGGGGCGATACGCCAGCCATTGCAGCTCGGGATGCTGCTCCGCGTGCGTCGTCAGGCCCGCGCTGGGCTCCGGCGCCGCGACCCGCCCGAGCGCGCGCGCGAAGGCGAGCTGCTCGCCGGGCGAGAGGTGCTGCTCGCGGAACGCCAGCACGTGATGCGTGAAGAGCGCCTCGCGCAGGCGCGCAGCCGTGGCTCCGTCGAGCGGCTCGCGCAGGGACAAGCCGACGACCTCGGCGCCGATCAGCGTCTCCTGCGAGCAGCGTCGGACGTGCATGCGGGGGCAGCCTAGCACGCGCCCCGCCGCGCGACCTTCGGAGCGCCTGCCGCGCGTGCATCGACGCGCGATCCGCGCTAACGTGCGCGCGGTGCTGCCCACGACCTACCTCGAGCGCCTGGCCGAGATCCACGGCCGCTTCCGTCCGCGCGCGTATCTCGAGATCGGCGTGTGCAGCGGTCGCACGCTGGCGCTGGCCCGACCCGACACGCGCGCGCTGGGCATCGACCCGGCGCCGTGCCTGACGCAGCCGTTGGCGACGAGCACGTGCCTGGTGCAGGAGACGAGCGCGCGCGCGTTCGCCGAGCGCGCCTTCACGCGCGAGCTGGCGCGCGAGCCGCTCGAGCTGGTCTTCGTCGACGGGCTGCACCTGTTCGAGGTGGCCCTGCAGGACGTGGCCGACGCGGCGCGCTACTGCGCGCCGGAGGCCCGCATCGTGCTGCACGACACGCTGCCGCACGACGCCCAGATGGCCCTGCGCCGCCGCGAGACGCAGGCCTGGACCGGCGACGTGTGGAAGACCGTCCTGGCGCTGCGCCGGCTGTGTCCCGAGCTTCAGATCACGACCCTCGACACGCCGCCCACCGGTCTCACCGTCGTCTCGAATCTGGGCGCGGCCGCGCAGGCCCTGCGCGGCGACCGCGCGGAGCTGGTGCGCGAGCTGGCGGCGCTCGAGTTCGGGGCACTGCGCGAGGCGCGCGCGGAGCTCGGCGTGGTGGCCGACAGCCGCGCGGCCATGGAGCGCCTGTTCCCGGCCCGCGGCTGATGGACGGGCCGGACCCCGCCGCGGTGCGGCGCTACTTCGACGCCGTGGGCGCGTCGGCGGCCGCGGCCGGCTACATGGCCCACGAACGCAAGCTGCCGCCCGCGGCGGCGCACTATCGCAAGCAGCGCGAGCTGGCGCTGCTGGCCGACTGGCTGGGCGCGCTGCCGCCCACGGCGCGCGTGCTCGACGTGGGCTGCGGCGCGGGCAACTGGACCGAGGTGCTGGCCGCGCGCTACGCACGCGTGCTCGGCGTCGACTGGAGCGCGGCGATGCTGGCGGCCGCGCGCGCGCGTCTGGCGGCCTGGCCCAACGTCGAGCTGCTCCAGGGCGACGTGACGCGCGCCTTGCCCGACGGCCCTTTCGAGCTGATCTTCGTGGGCGGCGTGTGCATGTATCTGGGCGACGACGAGGTCGCGCGCCTGTTGGGCGAGCTGCGCGCGCGCCTGGGCGGAGCTGGGCTGCTGCTCTTGCGCGAGTCGACCGTGCGCCGCGGCCGGCGTCTGGCGCGCGGCCGCTACCAGGCCGTGTATCGCACCGTCGCGGCCTACGAAGACTGCTGCGCGCGCGCCGGGCTGCGCGTGGTCGCCACGCGCCTGAACCGCGGCTACGAGAGCTTCGAGATGGCGGCCGACCTGGCAGACCTGGTGCCCGGGCCCTCAGGGGCTGCCGTCTGGAGCCTGCTGCGCGCCGGCGCGCCCCTCGTGTTCGGCGCCCTGCCGCGCCTGCTGGCGCTCGCGCGCGTGCCGTGGCCGCGTCTGCAGAATCACTTCTTCAGGCTGGCGCGCGCCGACCAGGCGCTCCAGCAGTGAGGCCGCGTGGGTCGCGTCGGGCAGCGCTTCCAGCTCGCTCCGGAAGCGCGCCACGGCGCGCCTGTAGCGCGTCTCGCGCAGCGCCTCGCGCACGGCACAGCGCAGGCGCTCGGGCGTCAGGTCGCCGCGCTCGATCAGCACGCCCAGGCCCAGCGCCCGGCAGCGGCGCGCCGCGCTGGGCTGGTCCGAGTCGATGGGCACGAGCACGAGCGGCGTGCCGGCCGCCACGGCGGTGAAGAGCGTGTTGAAGCCCGCGTGGCAGACCGTCAGGCTGGCGCGCGGCAGGAGCTGCGAGAGCGGCACGTACTGCTCGACGCGCACGTTCCGCGGCAGCGCTCCCAGCTCGCGCGCCGCGCGGTTGCGGCCGATGGTCAGGATCAACTCGAGCGGCTCGTCCGCGAGCGCCTCGGCGATCAGC
>WBZQ01003186.1_pt1 | contig 10266 bp, 5 predicted proteins | sample 5204251 | NCBI WGS metagenome assembly WBZQ01 (sample SAMN12412402, study PRJNA552823) | activated sludge metagenome | isolation source: activated sludge from nitrification reactor of wastewater treatment plant... | place: USA: Virginia | collected 2017-09 | reverse complement strand
GGGCAAGGGCGTGCTCGCGTTCGACCTCGCCGGGCAGGAGAAGGACTACCCGGCCAAGGCCCACCGTGAGGCGTTCCAGATCATCCTGAAGCACAACATCAACTCGACGGTGCACGCGGGCGAGGCATTCGGCGCCGCGAGCATCGGGCAGGCGCTGCACTACTGCGGCGCGCACCGGATCGGCCACGGCACGCACCTGCGCGAGGATCCGGATCTGATGCAGTACGTGAACGACCACCGCATCCCGCTCGAGGTCTGCCTGAGCTCGAACGTGCAGACGCGTGCGGTCGCCACCATGCGGGCGCATCCCTTCGGTTTCTACTTCCGCCAGGGGTTGCGCGTGACCCTGAACACCGACAACCGCCTGATGTCCGCGACCACCGTGTCGCAGGAGATCGCGTTGGCCGCCAAGGCCTTCTCGCTCAGTCCGTACGAGATCAAGCGGATCATCATCAACGGCTTCAAGAGTTCGTTCATGCCGTACGCCCAGAAGGCGCGGATGCTGCGCGAGGTGAACCTCGACATCGACCGCGTCTTCATGGACGCCTTCCCCGACGAGTACGACCGCCGGGCCACGTTCTGAACCGACCCGGCCCGCCGCAACCCCCGCGGCGGACGGTCCGCGACGTTCGTTTTCACGATCTTCACCGGGCGGACACTGCCCCGGGCGGGGAATGCGGATACGATCGCACGAGCCTTCCGGGGTATGGACCGCTTAGGATGCAGGTTGCTCCGGACCATCCGGGCAACTCGATGGGAAATGATCTCTTGAGCGTGCGGGGGCCGGGTGTCCGTCACCCGGGAAACCGCACCGCGACCCTTCCATGACACCAATCTTCCGATGGTCGGCCCTGGTCGTGCTGTTCGGCGTCCTCCTGGCCGGCTCCGCATTCGCGCAGGACAAGGGCACGATCTCGGGCCGGGTGACCGACAAGCGGTCCGGCCACGCCATCGCGTTCGCGAACGTGACGGTCGTGGGCGCCCAGCGCGGCGGTCTGACCGACTCCGAAGGCCTCTTCAACATCACCGGCGTGCCCGTGGGCACGTGGGAGGTCAAGGTCCAGTTCCTCGGCTTCCGCCCCGAGTCGCGGGCGGGGGTGGTCGTGGCCGCGGGCAAGCCCACGCGCGTGGACTTCCAGCTGGTCGACGTCGTCGTGCGCGAGGAGAAGGTGGTCGAGGTGACCGCCGAGCGCCGGCTCGTGGACGTGAAGCAGGGCTCCACCGTGCGCAGCGTCAACGCGAACACGATCCGCAACATGGCCGTACTCACCGTCGGCGACGTGCTCCAGCAGCAGGCGGGCGTCAGCACCGAGGCCGACCAGGTGCACATCCGCGGCGGCCGCGGCGACGAGGCCGTGTTCCTCGTGAACGGCGTCGTGAACCGCGACCTCGTCACCGGGCAGTCCACGGCCGGCAAGATCAACGCCCGTTCGGTGGCCGAAGTGAACGTGGCCACGGGCGCGTTCGACGTGAAGTACGGCAACGCGATCGCGGGCGTCGTGGACATCAAGCTGAAGGACGGCACGGACAAGTTCGAGGGCTACCTGTCCTCCTCCACCGGCAGCTTCGGCCAGCGGTCCTGGGAGGCGCAGGTCAGCGGCCCCGATCCGGTCTGGACGCCGATGCTCAAGCGGCTGGGCGTGCGGGTGCCGGGCACCGTGAACACGCTGCTCGAGATCTCCGGCGACCTCGCCGAGACGCGCTACCGCTACCTCGGGCTCGAGTCGAACCTGCTGCAGAAGACGATCCTGCCGCGCGCCACGTACCGGCTGGTCTCGAGCTACGAGGACTCCTTCTTCGGGCACTCGTTCAAGTACGGCGACGAGTGGGGTCCGTCGGCGGACAACCGCTGGGGCGCCCGCTACGCGCTCGCCTGGAAGCCGGGCGTTCGCGACAAGCTCACGTTCGGTTTCCAGAAACGCATCGCCATCGACCAGGGGTTCACGCGCACGCGCATCGACGTGCGCGGCAACCAGCTCGATCCGTCGTATCCGTGGATCTGGCACAACCGCATCCAGCACGCGAGCACGTACTTCGACGACAACGTGCAGACGTCGTTGAACTGGCGGCGCACACTCGGCGTGACGGGCTTCACCGAGCTGCAGCTGTCGCGCTACTTCTACGCGCAGCGCCGCGACGTGATGGGGCGCCTCTGGAGCGAGTACGTCGAGCCCGACGACAAGAGCCTCTACCCGCCCGGTGACCCGCGGCGCGACGACTACTTCATCGACTCGGGCGACGAGAACCAGTGGCAGGACCGCCGCAACACGAGCTACGGCGTGGACTGGTCGCTCCTCAAGCGCGTCCGCCGGAACGAGATCGAGGTCGGCATCAACCACCAGTTCCAGATGGCGCAGTACATCACCATCGAGGACCCGTGGGTGGCGTCGGCCGACGGCCTCGGCAACGCGCACGACCAGTGGCGCGTGCACCCGTGGCAGGGCGCGATGTTCCTGCGCGACCGGCTCGAGTACGAGGGCTTCGCCGGCAATCTCGGCGTGCGCTACGACTACTGGTTCCCGGGGCGCGAGGCCGAGCAGGCGATCGCCGATCCCACGCGCGAGAACATCCCCAGGGCCGTGCGCGAGGACTTCTACAGCACGACGAACTCGTTCTTCGGGCGTCGCTACAAGGGGCACCTCTCGCCCCGCGTGATGGTGTCGCACCCGATCACCGAGAACAGCAAGTTCTACTTCAACTACGGCGAGTTCGTGCAGTTCCCCTCGTACCGCTGGGTGTACGCGAAGCTGAACTCGATCTCGAGCGAGAACTTCCCGTTCCAGGGCAACCCCTCGCTGAACCCGCAGGTCTCGGTGAACTACGAGGTCGCCGGCGAGACGGAGTTCATCAAGGGCATGGCCGGCAAGGTCACGCTCTTCCAGCGCGACGTGTACGACTACCCGAACTCGGTCACGATCACGCCGCAGTCGGGCACGATCACCTCGGGCCTGCGCCGATACAGCATCTTCGTGAACGGCAGCTTCGCCCGCTCGAAGGGCTTCGAGATCGAACTCGACAAGCGCCGGCTCAAGCGTTGGGGCTCGTCGATCACGTACAGCTTCGTGCAGACGCGGGGCAAGGAGAGCGACCCGAACGAGAACCGCCAACTCGCCGAGATCGGCTCCAGCGGCGGCGGCTCGCTGCTCGAGCGGTTCGTGGACTGGAACCGGCCGCACAAGCTCTCGGCGTCGTTCGACCTGCGCTTCGAGAAGGATCCGCCGGCGTCCATGAAGTGGCTGCGCGAGTCGTCGGTGCGCCTGTACGTGAACGGCCAGTCGGGCCGCGCGTACACGCCGCGCGACACCACGAACAACTTCGACCTCGGCGCGGTCAACTCGAAGAACGGTCCGATCCAGCTCACGACCGACCTCACGCTCAGTCGTGGCTTCAAGCTGTTCGGCCATCGCACGGAGTTGAGCCTGCGCGGCAACAACATCTTCGGCACGAAGCTGGTCTACAACATCGATCCCATCACGGGGAAGGGCTACAAGATGGGCCAGGGGCTGTTCGCGCCCGGCTACATCCTTCGCCGCTATCCGATCCCCGTCCGCCGCACGACGGAGTCCGACGCGGACTTCCTGGCGCGGCAGGCGGAGCGCGAGAACAACGTGACCAAGTACATCGTCGGCACGCTCGACGACCCCTCGAACTACGGGGCCGGGGCGCAGTGGAGGGCTCAGATCGATGTCGACTTCTAGAGCTTTCCTCGCCGCGCTCGCACTGACCGCGGCTCTCGCGGGCTTCGCGGCCGCGCAATCCGAGGACGTGCCGCTCGGCACGCAGCGCGTGGGCACGGCGTCGGGCGCGTTCCTGCGCATCGGCGTGGGTGCGCGCGCGGTGGGCCTCGGCGAGTCCTTCGTGGCCGTGGCGAACGACCCGAGCGCGATCTACTGGAATCCGGCCGGTCTCGCCGCGCAGTTGCGGCCGGCGGTGCTGCTGTCGCACAACGAGTGGCCGGCGGAAATCCGCTACGAACACGTGGCGTACGTCCTGCCGGTGAAGCGGCTCGGCGGTTCGGTCGCGTTCCAGTTCGGCGCGCTGACCACCGACATCGACGAGACGTCGGAGTACCGCCCGTTCGGCACCGGCCGCACGTTCACGTATTCCGACATCGTCGCCGGCGCGGCCTACGCGCGTCGCTGGACCGACAAGCTGCTCGTCGGTGCGGGCGTGAAGTACGTGCACGAGGATCTCGGCTCGGACATCGGCGGCCCCTCGACGAGCGCGGTGCTGGTGGACGCGGGCTCGATCTTCTACCTCGGTCTCGGCAGCGTCCGCATCGCCACGACGCTCTCGAACTTCGGATCGCAGCTCAAGCCGTCGGGCTCGTACACGTCGCCGTACACGGGCGAGACGCGCAGCTACAGCGGCTACGATCCGCCCACGGTGTTCCGCTACGGCCTGGCGTTCGAGCCGATCGAGAACGAGAAGCAGCGCCTGACCACGTCGCTCGAGGCGAACCAGCCGTCCGACAACCGCCAGCTGCTCAAGGCCGGCGCGGAGTGGGTCTGGCACCGGTCGCTCGCGCTGCGCGGCGGCTACAACTTCATGGCGGACCAGATGAAGCTCTCGGCCGGCGCGGGCTTCGACGTGCAGATCGGCCAGAGTCACGGCAACGTGGACTACGCATGGACGGACGGCGGCATCCTGGGCGCCGTGCACCGGGTGTCGCTCGGAGTGAGGTTCTGATGCGCGCGTTCAAGGTGTTCGTACCCGCCCTGTTCGCGCTCGTCGTCACGCTCGCGGTGCTCGCCGGCTGCGGCGGCTCGCTCAAGCTGCCGACGGAGGCGCGCGGCTTCATCCCGCCCGACAGCAGCTATCAGCTCCTGAATGCGTTCGCCGGCTTCAACGCGATCCGCGCGGTCGAGCTCACCTCGGTCGGCGAGTTGTTCGTGCTGTTCGCGGCGGAGACCGGCACCGGGCCCGCCTCCCGCGGCGCGATCGGTCAGTACGCGCTGGCGACCGGCACGCTGATCCCGCGTTCGTGGCCGTTCCTGTTCAATCCCTGGGCGTTCGCCGTGCAGCGCGACACGATCTACGTGCTCGACCGCGGCGACACCTGTCTCGCGCGCCTCAACCCCCGATTCGGCGACTGCCGCCCCGACTCGGCCTCGGGTGGGCGCGTCTCCGACCTGGCGACCTACTGGCGCGTGCGCATGCTGCCCTCGCAGGGCGGCGACACGATCTGCACGTTCACCGACACCACGTTCGCCTGGGTGAACGGCATCGCCGTGGACTCGCGGGGTCGCGTGTACGTCTCGGGTATCGCGATCGTCAACGTGCCGGACCCGCTCGACAACCGCATCCGCACGCGCACGCACCTGCCCCGCGTGTGGCGGTACCAGCGGGGCGCGCGCTACGCCGGCATCGTGCCGAACGACCGCAACATGCCGGGTGCGGCGTGGCACCGCGACACCACGTGGGAGGTGTCGAACGGCACGGGCTTCGGCTTCGTGACGTCGCCCAACGGCATCCAGTGGACGTCCGTCGGCGGCACGAGCCTGCTCGTGGCGGACGCCGGGCAGAACACCGTGAAGCGCGTCTCCGACGAGGCGAGCAACTCGGCCTACCTGCAGGTGACGCCGGATCAACTCGACGTGGACGGGACCTACGTGAACGGACCCACCGACGTCGCCGGAGACGCCCGCGGCTACTTCTATTTCGTCGACCAGCTCAACAACCGCGTGCTGCGCTACTCGCCGGAAGGCGCGTACGTGCAGCAGGTGGACCCCACGCACCAGCTCCTGGGTCCGGTCTCCGTGGCGGCGAACGATTCGCTCGTGTACGTGGCCGACCGCGCCGCCAACAAGCTCTTCCGATTCAAGAGGCGCCAGTGAAAGCCCCGCACATCCTCCTCGCCGCCGGCCTGCTGCTCGCCGCCGCCGGCGTCGCGAACGCCGACGACCACCAGCGGGCGGCCGAACCGACGGCCGCCGCGGGCACGGCCGCGGATCTGCGCTTCCAGTCGTACATCATGGACGCGAACAAGGCCGGCATGACGCTCACGAACTACGGTTTCGTGGGGAACAACTTCGTCTCCCGCCAGCCGAGCTTCGAGTTCCCGCTCGGCACCGGCTACGAGCACCTCGTGCGCGGCGGCCTGTGGATCGGTGGCCGTGCCGTGGACGAACGCGGCGAGTTCCTCGGCGTCACGACGGCGGCCGTGGACGGTTCCACGGGCAGCTCGTCGCAGGGCGCGACGGAGTTCACGCCCGCGTCGCTCGTGGAGGTGCGCTCCAAGCTGACCGAGAACTCGGCCTACGACCCGAACGCGGTCAGCGAGCGCGACGTGATCTCGTACTGGGACGACCTGACCGTGCGTCGGGCGGCCGGCAGCATCGAGGACCACCGGCCGCTGCGCGTGCAGGTGCGCCAGGAGAACTACGCCTGGTCGTTCTCGGAGTATGCGAACTTCGTCGTGTTCCGGTACATCATCAAGAACGTCGGGCCGACGCTGCACGACGTCTGGGTGGGGCACTACGACGAGTTCGCGAGCGGGCCGAAGAACTCGTACAGCAGCTGGCCGCCGAGTTCGGCGGGCAGCGGCGGTCTCGGCAGCTGGTTCTCGCGCAAGGAGATCGGCTACGAGGACTCGCTGAAGCTCTTCACCGAGCGCCTGTGCTTCTCGACGCCGATTCCCACGAACTGCCGGTACTCGGTGACGCCCTACGTGGTCGGGCTCAAGCTGCTCGGGGCGAAGCGCTGCGACAACACGGACACCACGACCTACCAGCGGACGCTGGCGGCCTGGACGTACTCGCCCGGCAGCACGCTGCGGGACGAGGACGTGGAGCGCTACGCGATCATGTCGACCGGCGCGCTCACGGACCTGAACGTGCCCGAGTTGCAGCCGCAGACGGGCGACCCGGTGAGCCTGTTCGCGGTCGGCCCCTACGCGACGCTGGCCACGGGCGACAGCATCGAGGTGGACTACGCCATCCTCGGCGGCACCGATCCGGTGCACCTGCGCACGGTCGCGCGGTTCGCGCAGCGGGCGTACGAACGCTGCTACGTGGTGCCCGTGCCGCCGCCGTCGCCGAAGCTGAAAGTGGTGTCGCGCGAAAACGCGCTCGACCTCTACTGGGAGGAGTCGCCGGAGTTCTTCGAGGACATCACGAGCCCTGTGCTCCGCGACTTCGAGGGCTACCGGATCTACATGAGCGAGGATCGCACCGACCTGCGGCTCGTCGCGCAGTTCGACAAGGCGACGGCGCCGAACGACTCGACCGGGTTCAACACGGGCTTCGCCGCCGTGCGCCTGGCGACTCCGGTCGTGATCGACGGCCGTACGTACCACTACAAGTACACGCTCGACCACCTCAAGAACGGCTTCAAGTACTTCGTCTCGATCACCTCGTACGACCTCGGCAACAGCGAGATCGAGTCGCTGGAGAGCGGGCAGACGCAGAACAAGACGTTCGCGATCCCGGCGCCGACGCCCGACGAGGCGCGTCGTTCCAGCGTGACGGTGTTCCCGAACCCCTATCGCGTGGACGCGGCGTGGGACTACGGCACGCAGGCGCGCAACCACTACCTGTGGTTCGCGAACCTGCCGCGTCACTGCAAGCTCAAGATCTTCTCGCTCTCGGGTGACCTCGTGTTCGAGACCGACTTCAACGGCGACACCTACAACGGCAGCAACGCGGCGGGCGTGTACGACCCGTCGCGCGAACTCGACGTGAAGGCGCCCGTGCTCTCCGGCGCGATGTACGGCTGGAACATGGTGACGCGCGAAGGGCAGGCGGCCGCGACGGGCCTCTACATGTGGGCCGTCGAGGACAACGACACCGGCAAGCGCCAGGTCGGCAAGATCCTGCTCGTGAAGTCCGACCGCGAGGGGGCCGCGCAATGAACACCCGCATCTTCGGCCGCCTCGTCACGCCGGCGCTCGCGCTGGCCGCGCTGCTGCTGGCGTCGGGTTGCAGCCTCAAGGGCAAGCTCGCGCCGAACCTGCCGCCCGAGACGTCGGTGTTCGTGAGCGGCGACCTCGACACGGTGAGCCACACGGTCCACCTCTTTTGGAGCGGCCCCGATCCCGACGGCGACCTGAAGGGGTTCCAGTGGCGGTTCTTCAACTCCCAGCGCCCCGCCGACACGACGTGGAAGTCCACGACGCGGCAGGATTCGGTGTTCGTGGTGTGGGACACCACGGGCTACGAGCGGCCGACGTTCCAGGTCCGGTCGGTGGACAACCTCGACGCGGTGGACCCGACCCCGGCCACGCAGGCGTTCCAGTTCTCGAACCGGGCGCCCACCGTGCAGCTCACGGTGAAGCCGGTGCTGACGGATTCGACCTTCGCTTCGGTGACGGTCACCTGGCAGGCGTCCGACCTCGACGGTGACCCGGACGCGCTCCAGTTCCGCGTCTGGCTAGACGGCGCGGAGAGCACGCCGCGCTTCGTGACCGGCCGCACGTACACGGTCCCGAGCGCGGACTTCGGCACGCCGGGCACGTACGCGTCGCGCTATCGCAAGCTCTACATCCAGGCGATCGACGACGGCGGTCGTGCGGGCAACGTGGACAGCACGACGTGGTTCGTCCGCGCGCCGACCGCCGGCACCCGCGCGCGCCTGCTGATCGTGGACGACGTGCCGGCCTCGAATGCCGCGAACACGCGCATCGACACGCTCTACTCGAACACCGCCGCGCGCAATCTGGCGGCCGACGAGTACAGCATCCTGCGCATCCGCACGAGCCAGCCGTTCCGCTCGGCCGCGGACGTCGCGCAGACGTTCGGGTTGTTCGACGCGGTCGTGTGGTACCGTGGCAACGAGTTCGGCTTCTCGACCGTGCTGAACTCGTACCAACAGGGCGTACGCGACTATCTCGCCGCGGGCGGCCAGTTCTACATCGACGGGCTCTATCTGGTGGCGGGCCGCAACGCGACCGGCTTCTTCGATGAGAGCTTCGCGAAAGACGTGCTGGGCGTGACATCGTTCGCCACGAACTTCAGCACCGCCATCAACGACAGCTCGATCGGCTTCGGCAACGCGACATCGGTCTTCTACACCGGCCCGTTCGACGGCGCCCCCACGGACAGCGTCCGTCAGCAGACGCTCCCGACCCGGGCGTTCGAGTCGGGCGGCACGCGGTGGTTCCTCGGAATGGACCCGGCGAACGTGCTTCTGTGGGGGCGTGCGGGTGCCCTGTCCCCCCCGAACACCCAGACGGCGGCCGTCGGCCTGAGCGTGCCCCAGCCGGGGGGCGGAAGGTGCGTGTTCCTGACCATCCCGCTCGGGACCTCGACCCTGTTCCCGGGCTCGCCGTCCTTCAACGCCGCTCCGCGGGTCCTGGCCACCATTTTCGGCCAGCTGGGGCTGACGTCGCCCTGATCCACGCCCGTCACCCCGGGGGAGAACACCGCCCCCGGGGCGGCCCTTTCCCGCCGCCGGGCATGGGCCCGAAACCGGTCGTTCACGAGATATTCATGCTTGGCGACGGCCTAGGGCTGCTACACTTTACCTGCCTTTTCCGAAGGCCTTGCGGGGACGTTCGACCGCCGGGCCGTCACCGTTCCGGCGACCCCACGACGGGACGCCCGCCACACGCTGCACGGTTTCGCTGCAACCCCCTGTCGGTCGTACCACCTTTCACACTCGCAACGAGGGGAGCTCCATGCACAAGTCGCTGACTCGCATTCTCAGCGCCCTCGCCGTCGTCGCCTGTACGGCGGTCGCGGCCTTCGCCACGCAGTACCCGCCGGGCACCGTCGGCGGCATCCAGCCCGGGCCGTACCCGGACACGCTCAGCGTGTGGCACGTTCAGAACGCGCTCGCGGTTCCGCACCCGGCGCTGCTCGACACCGTCTTCGGCGTCGGCGGCATCGTGACCGGCTTCGACGCGAAGCCGTCGGGCTTCGCGTTCTACATGCAGACCTCGAACCCCGGGACGACCCCGAACGCCTTCACGGGCACCGACGTCTTCACGGGCTCGTTCAACTTCAACGGCGCCCCGTTCAACATCGCCGTCGGCGACTCGATCATCGTCTCTGGCCGCGTCCAGGAGTTCCCGGCCACGAATGGCGGCACGGAGATCGAGGGCTTCGACGGCGTGCAGGGCACGCAGGACCTCCCGTTCCGCAAGATCAGCTCCGGTAATGCGCTGCCGCCGTTCCTCGTCGGCACCGTGCAGAGCCTGCAGGAACTGCCGACCAACACCGCCGCCGAGCAGTGGGAAGGCATGCTCGTCCGGATCACGACCACGATGCGCGTCGCGCGCGTCGTCGGCCTGGGCACGAACGCGTTCATCGTGGTGGACAACACCGT